>Ga0065704_10071599_pt1 | contig 10545 bp, 8 predicted proteins | sample SwiRhicommuniRL2_FD_59091 | JGI IMG/M metagenome (GOLD analysis project Ga0065704, IMG submission 59091) | Switchgrass rhizosphere bacterial communities from Rose Lake, Michigan, USA - RL2 v2 (version 2) | ecosystem: Host-associated > Plants > Roots > Rhizosphere > Soil | place: East Lansing, MI | reverse complement strand
CGTCTTATTTTCTAATTAATTGTTCATTGTTGATTAAATTATTATCAATTTTATGGTTATTTTTTTTCATTCTAAATAATTTCGACCTTAAAAACACAAAAATGCCCCGATTATCGAGGCGTTTCTGTAGTATTTTGATTAAATTTTTACGGGTTTACAGTAAATAATTTTCAAAGCAAGCACATTTCGCCTCATTCCATATTATCCATTCACATCCGAACAGTCCCTTTGTTGAAGGGCTATCGCATAGATTTACATTGATATGTGCTCTTTGTATTGTCATAATTTTATTGGTGCAAAGATAAATGTTTTTCTTAATTTCATAAATATATCAATTTCTAAACATTTTATTCCTCCCAGTTTTATATCTTGAAATATCCTTCAAAATAATCTCATCATTAGGATTGAAAAATTTCAATTCATTCACGATTTCGGAATGGGCATTCACTTTTTCAGCAATTATTTCGTATGCAATATTCCTTGTTGTTTCTTGGAGCTTAGGATCTTTGTTAAACTCAATTTTAATAGCCTTTAAATAATTCATCTTTTTCTCCGAAGCCAAATCCTGATACAATTCCTGAATCTTTTGGTCCAAAGTTTTAACATCAAAGATATTGGCAAAATAATTATTAAGACAATTAAATCCATCTCTGTCTTCTTCCCAGCCTTTCAACAAAATTGACTGCGCTTCATCAGGCATTTCCATTTTTTTTCGATAGATGAGAGAAGCTTTTACCATTTGGCTATTATTTGTATAATCATCTACAACCATTTGGTAATAGGTATTTGAGTTTTTAATATCATTGATCTCTTTATACAGATCACCTACCTTCTCTTTGTTTCCAAGCTCTTTATGTAGATCAATTGCTTTTCTGTATTGTTTTGCTTTTTCGTAACAATTGGCTGCATCGGATCTATTGCTCAATTTTTTAAGATAGATCACAGCTGCCTCATTATATAGGCCTGCATTTTCCAAGGTTTTAGCGCCCCGATAATTATCTTTTAATAAGTTCATATAAACCTTTGCTGCTTTGATATAATTCTTCTCATCAATATATTTTTGTGCAAGTTCTTCATACTTATTGAGCAATCTATTAAAAAGTGAACCTTCCACATAAGCACTTCCTCCCCGTGAATTTCGCCTTCCAGAATTTCCCCAATTATTTTCTTTACTTTTCAAAGCCGCAACGACTAAAGATAAAATAAAGACCACGACAATCACAAGAAATAAACTTCCAATAGCTGCCCAAAAACTCTCCTTAATAACCTGGGCCAACACACTGATGATCTTTATAACCGCCAAAATGAGAAAAGCAGCCAAAAACTTATCTATAAACTTCTGCTTATTCATCTTTATCTGATCTTAAAATGGTTTTATCTTCACTGAAAAGATAGTATAACAAAAACACAACGCAGATGATCAATATCCAAGTAAACAAATTATATCCATACATTTTTATGACCGGATAAAAGAGATAGACCAGCATACCAACAAGAATTACCATCAAAGAAATCTTCACTGCAACAGGAATATTGTCGCCACCCATATTCAAGGATTTTTTTCTGAAAAAATAAGAATATATGCCAATAACACCAACGATACCTAATATCAAATAGATGATCTCAAAAATTGAAATATCTTTTTCCTGAGAAGAAACCCCATGATCCAATGTTTGGACCTTTGTAGCTTTTTTAGAATACATTTCAGGTTCCTTATATTCTTTTGTTCCATAAAGACGACCTAAAGAATCCTCAATTAAAACCTGTTTTTTCTTTAAAATTGTTGACACAATTCCTTGATCTGAAGGCGTTCCTGAATCTGCTTTCTTTAGAGAATCTTTGATTTTCTTTTTATATTTTGCTTCATTTTGAGTTAGAAATTTCACGATCTTTTTCCTGTAAACCAGTTTCAAGGAATCTGTAGCAAGATTCGTTTTTTCATTAAGTGCTAAAATTTCAGACTGGATTTCATTGATTGGTCTTCCGCCCTCTTTTAAATAATCTTTATAACTTTTCTCATTGGTATTACTAAAGCTTAACGAGGCATTCATAAGCTCAGCATTTAGCTTTAGCCTTTTATCGCCATACATCGAATCAATTTTCATATCGATATCTGTAACACCCGATCTATATGCCATAACAGCGGGAGGAGGAGGCGATTCAGTATAGGTTTCAGAAACATTCTGTAAAGAACCTGAAGATTGTTTTGGCGCTTCAAGTTTATTTGAATTAAAGTTGATCCTTATAACTGACAAGATGATCAGTACGGCAAAGATTATCCATACAGGACCAAAAGTACCTTTGCCTGATGATTCTCTATTGTTACCAAAAATACCGCTAAACCAATTATTTCCAAATTTGAAATTTGACCAGCCATCTCCGCGTGAGGTTCCGGTAACATCCAGAGGAACACCAAGATCTGCAACTCTATCCGGATATTTTTCTAAATACTGCAAATATTTTTCTACCTCTTTTTTATTGCCCGCCATTACCTTTTTTAGATCGAAGGGCAGATTTTTCATCCATTCTTCCTCGGTCTGAGGTTTCTGAAGTGTTTCGAGGATTTTCTCATCATTCATCTCGACAGTGAAGCTTTCGATTTTTTGAGGGATTCTAATACCTTTCGAGGCTTTTATTATAATATCATTACTTTTTTGCGATTTCTGAAGTAATGCAACCCAATCTATCTGCTGTGCCAATTTTACCAATCCGAAATCGGGATGCATGATCATAAAATCGTGATAGATATTTTGCCAATCTTCCCGGGTAATTTTTGGATAAAAGATCGTATTCTCCGGAATAAACAGTTTATTATTAACACATTGAAAATAAGAATTTTTGCCAATTTCTGTCGTAGCCAAATTGTCAAAGACCAAGAGGCAGCCGTACAAAACATTTGGTTCATTTGAAGGAATTGCATATGATCTTATCAGACTGATATCGATTCCTAAAAACTCCATTTCAGAAAGCCATACCAAAGGAGAAGAGCTCCTGATAAGAATTCCTTTTTTAGGATAGCTATTTTCGGAGAAAGGTTTAATGATCAGTTCCATAAGCCAAGATTTGATCAATATAAGCATCAAGATATTCCGAATACATTTCTTCTCTTTCCCTTATTTTTAATTTGGAGGACTCTGGTAAATAATATTCTGAACCACCAAATTCATAGGCCGTTGCAAGCGCTAAAAAACCATCTTCCGAAGAAGGGATATAGAAAACCGAAATATTTTTATTACTACTTGTAAAAGTCAGCATTCCTCGTGAATCTGTAATGATCTCGCTACCATCGGAAAACATGAATTTATTTTTATCCTGCTGAGCCAAGGTCCTGATTCCAGATCTATTTTTATATAATGTCAGCGAGTTATCATATTTTTTTGCCAATTCATAACTAGAAATTACAAGATTATTTTCTGTATTGATCCCGATATTATTAAAACTACTTAATATTTTGGTTTCATTATGAATTTGTTTATTAATTTCAACTTCAACTTTTTTTAGATTTTTAGTGATATTATCATTATTCCTGACCATTTCGATGGAAAGGTCACCGTCTATATTTAATTTGAAAACGGAAGGAAAATCTTCCTGGTAAAGATAGAAAGCTCTGTTGAAGTAGATTGGTTCAAAGTTCAGTGGAATATGATGACCAGTAACATTAAGCTCAGAATATTCTTTCGTATTAAGATTAAGCTTAGAGACCAATTTCTTATCCGGCTGATATTGGCAAAGAATAAATTGCTGTTGTTTATTTCTTGCCAATGCAAACTTCCCTTTTGGCTTTACGGATATATTTTCTATCAAAACTTCACAGCCTCTATGGATCTTATATTGTTCGTAATAATTTCTGTTATAATAATTACTGGACACATAAGTCCTAAGCAACTGTTTTTTAGAGCTTAAAATATAGAATTCGCCTTCATACAAAAATGTGGCGATCTTGTTTTTCGGTGTTGGAAACAGTAACGGATAATTCTTTGGGACATCTATTCTCTTGTTTTTTTTGGAATTGTTATCATTGTGTCCTTCAGATTTTATTTGAGGTGGATTTGCCCACAACTCCTTAAGTGGTAGAACAATTTTCTGTATATGTTTCCTCGCTCCTTTGTGATGTTTGTAAAAATCAAGTTCCCCATTTGCAGAAGTTGTCACCAGAAATTTCAGTCGGTCCCTGTTTTCGTGAATGACTCTCTGAAGGTTTTGATTTGAGAGATTTTCCTGATTTGTGATCAAGAATACTTCCAGATCTTTTTCTTTATGCTCTTCCTCAAAAAATTTCTGAAGAGCATTTGATGCTTCTAAAACAGGACTTACCTGATTCAGATTATCAATAACCTGCTCTACTTTGTCTAAAGAAATTGGAATTGTATTTTGTCCCAATGCGAAAACCTTACATTCAGAATTAGCTTTCGGATGTTTGATCACAGCAATCGCCGATGCAAAAGCCAAAACTTTCGGAGTTCCCCAATTCCGAATGGAAGTATCAATCAAAATAATCCGTTCAAAAATGTTTTCCTCCGGTGGAATCTCCCTTTGGATATACAACGCTTCATTATTTGCCACACGATTCATAAAGACTTCATCTTCATTGGCAAACTCGGACAAAAGCATCCTACTGAAATCGCCTTTATTTGTCATATCAGAAACACCTCCAATTGGTTGCTCACCGGGCGAAAGATGACGCATAGGAATTTTCAGGCCACTCCAGATCCTTTTGATCAAACTTCCGACCTGAAAAGTTTTTGGGTCTTCCATCAATTCCTGGATGAAATCTTTATCTGTTTCAACAGTCGTTTCTTCTTCAATAATTTCGTCCTCCATATCGTCAACATCAACTATGTTTTTCATAGCATTGATGATAGATTCGGTCGTTGGAAATTTGTTCTGAAGTAATGCTAAAACTTTGATATCTCTGTTTAAGACAGATTGCATCAAATCACTTTTATGCGCTGATTCTGAGATTTTATGAGGTCTTTTTTCAAATCTTCGAATAATCAAATCCGAGGCTCCAGAAGAAATAATATTATGACAATCTTTGAAAATTGTTTTTAAAAGAATAATTTTATTTTGTCCCCTTTTAAAAGAGCGGCCAGAATGACTCAAATTTTCTAAAAAAGTAACAGCAAGTTCGAAATCATTTAAATATATATTCTTTTGTCTCTTCAAATGAAAAAAAGCACCATCTAAATTCAAATATCCATCTTGTAAAGCGTACAAAACAAGAAGCAGAGAACCAAAAGGTGGGAACCCCTGATCTTTCAGTTCCTTTAAAATTTCAATGACATAAGCCCGATAAGCAATCACACCTACATTTGGAATTGATAGAAGATTATTCTCAGAATAGCCTGTGTTATCCTGAATATCTTCATCTGTTCCCCACTCCCAGAAATAATCATCATAAGACTGAAAATATGATACTAGATCCATTCTTTTGCTTTTTCAGTGAGACGAAATGAGCTTACGGACAATTTCTGAAGATCATTTTTATCGATGTTCAAATAACTTCCATCCTCTTTCCATAAAAGCCATTGATCCTGATCTGCATTATATTTTTTCTGTACCAATAAACTCAGATTTTTAAATTCAAAATCGAAACCCGCAGGTAAAAGATGTCCGTCTTTCGTCCAGTATGTTTTTCCGGGAAAACTTAATAATGGCGCTCCAACAAACAATGCCTTATCATTAATGACGATCCAATCCAATTTTTCCAATTTGAATTTTGGCAAAGTAATGATGATGTCTTTAATTTCAGCTATCGGACTTAACAGTGCAACTGCCGGTTGTTCCTCTTCACTGACTTTTAATTTAATCTCAATTTTTTTATCGATTCCAAAAAAATTATTATTTGAAATAGGAAAAGTCAGCTTCAGAGCTTTATCGATTGGTGTCCAGAGCAAAGCCGTCCTCACTCTCTTGCTGGGAACCAAAGCATCTTTTCGGAACAGAAGACCTTCTCTCAATTCATACAATAAAAAATTAGGCAATTGCTGAATCTCCGACGAGACAACTTGTTCATCGGTAAAACCCTTCAGCCAGATCACCTCCTCGTCCAATGCAACCTGAATATTTCCCCAATCACGGATCGAACCCAAGAATCCTTCATCAGCACGAGGAAGTTCCACCCAATAGTCTTTTAAACCGTTTGAAGGATCTTTTGCCATAGACTTTCTATTTCTTGTTGGATGTATTGTTTTTGTTCTGGATTTCTGATCCAGTCGCAACGGGTTTGCAGATATCTCAGCTTGTCTTTGATCACATTTTGTTCTTCAAAACTCAAGTTTCCTAGATCCCATTTTTCTACCAGGATTTTTACATCCTTCATGACTTCTTCCGGATCAGGAGTTTTATTTTGTAAGGCCTGCGGATGGGATTTTGGATGATCATCTTTTTCAATGGTCCTGTTGATGATCCCCTCAAGTATCTCAATCTGTTCTTCGGTATCCCAAATGTGCTTCAATACCCACAGATCAGAAAGGACAGCCTCGTTTCTGCCGCATATCAATGCACTTGCAGCAATAAGATTCTGAAGTTTCACTGCTCTACGGTCAGAAATAGCAATTCCTGTATTTCTAAGATTGATTATAGTATTCAGATAGACTTCGTAAATTGGTTTGAGGTCTATCGCCTTACAAAGATTTTGAAGTTCTTTTATCTCTTGCGAAAGAATTTCAGGAATTTCTGTTTCAACATTATTTTCTAATTTTCTTCCAGCTAAAAGTACTTGTTGAAGCAGATCAGGATTCACATAATCCACATTGATCCTGATCAGAAAACGATCGAACAATGCATTCAGTGCTTCATCTTCTGGAAGAACGTTGCTTGCTCCCACGAACATAAGGGCAGGAAGATGCTTGGTCTCTTTTCCTCGCTTGAATATCTTTTCATTTAAAGCCATCAAGAGTGAATTCAGGATCGCAGAATTTGCATTGAAGATCTCATCCAGGAAAACCATTGATGCTTCCGGCATCATACCTTCAGTATTGGTCAATAACTCACCTTCCTTTAATTTTCTGATGTCGAATGGTCCAAAGATCTCGTTAGGCTCTGTAAATCTTGTCAGAAGATATTCGAAATTTTTCCCATCTTTTACGGTTTTCGCCAGTGTTCTCACGATTGCAGATTTCGCTGTTCCGGGAGGACCATACAAAAAAGCATTTTCTCTTGCCAATAGGCAGATTCCTAATAAATCTACCACATCGTTTTTCCCTACAAATGTGTCTTTTACGTACGTAAGGACCGAGTTTAATTTTTCAATATTTTGAGTCATTTACTTATTAGTTTTTTAATTTTCTATTACTTTTAATTCCCTCCAAAAAACATCTTTATACATCCCGAATTCTGCAATAAGTAATTGATTGATGTATGAAATTTCTGCCAATTTATAAGCTTTCTTTTCCACGACTCTTTCGAGGTATAATTTTCTGTATGTATGGTCTTTCAGTTCTTCTTCCCAATTAACTTTCCCCAAATCCAGATCAAATCCAACTGCTGAATAATGGAATTGCTTTAAAATATTTTCCAATATCTTAATTAATGGGTCCTCTGAATCTGCGTTTTGCAAAGACAAAATAATTTGTGGTAAAAACCTTAAAGACAAATCTGCCGATAAGGCAGATGAAACATTAATTTTTCCTTTGAATGGTGGAATTAATTTTTCTAGATTCTTATCCGTATCTTTCCTGATCAAATATAGTTGTGCACTGTGATAAAGAACGTTGGCTGCCCAGATTGCTGCTTCATGGTCACAATTGATCTGATCAGACAAAAAATCTAATCTTTCCTTTTCAAATTCAGATTCAAGATAACTTATAGCATCTTGTTCTTCCTTTTTTGAAATTTTCTGGATATCTGTGAAAATGGTAATACATTCTTCCTCCCGAAGCAGAAACAAAGTATCTAGAAACGGGAATTTATTTTCCATCATTCAACAAAATTAAAATTATTTTTCTGAGAACAAAATTTTTTGACTTAGTCATTGATGATACACAAATCCTTAAAATAGACTTTTTACAAAAAATTTTAAAACCTTAACTTTGACGAAAATAATCTTTTGAAAGACCTCCTTCTTATCACTCCTCCTTTCACGCAATTGAATACGCCTTATCCTGCCACGGCTTATATTAAGGGTTTCCTGAAAACCAAAAATATATCAAGTTATCAGATAGATTTGGGTATAGAGGTGATTTTAGAGCTGTTCTCGAAGGATGGGATCCGGAAGGTTTTCGCAAAAGATATTGATATCAAAACGATTTCCGAAAACGCACAGCGTATCTTCTCTCTGCGAGACGAATATATAAAGACCATCGATCAGGTGATTTTGTTTTTACAGAACCAAAATCCGACATTGGCGAGACAGATATGTTCTATGAATTTTCTTCCGGAAGCATCCCGCTTCAATCAGCTGGATGATATGGAATTTGCCTTTGGGAATATGGGTTTGCAGGACAAAGCGAAACATTTGGCGACCTTATATTTAGAAGATATTTCGGATTATATTGTAGAAAATATCGATTCTGATTTTGGTTTTAGCAGGTATGCAGAACGCTTAGGAAAAAGTGCCAATTCTTTCGATGAGTTATATTTTAAGATTAATTCTGAGGAAACTTTCATCGATCATATCACTTTAAGAGTGCTAAAAGAAAAATTAGACATTGTCCAACCAAAACTGGTTTGTTTTTCGGTTCCGTTCCCAGGAAATTTATATTCTTCTTTCAGATGTGCAAAATTCATCAAAGAAAATTATCCTCACATCAAAACAGCGATGGGCGGTGGTTTCCCGAATACTGAACTGAGAGAGGTGAATGATAAAAGAGTATTTGAATTTTTTGATTTTATCACTTTGGATGATGGCGAACTGCCTTTGGAACTGGTTTATGAAAGAGTCTTTCATTCTGAACAAATTGAAGAATCCCAATTGAAACGCACATTTCTAATTGAAAACGAGAAAGTCACTTATAAAAATAACTCCACAAAGTACGATTATAAACAAACACAAGTCGGAACGCCGGATTATTCTGATCTAAAGCTAGATAAATATATTTCCGTTATCGAGATTGCCAACCCGATGCACAGTTTGTGGAGCGATGGCCGATGGAACAAGCTCACAATGGCACACGGCTGTTACTGGGGAAAATGTACTTTTTGCGATATTTCTTTAGATTATATTAGGATATATGAACCTGTTTCCGCCAAAATTTTGGTTGACCGAATGGAAGAGTTGATCGCAACAACTGGCGAAACAGGATTCCATTTTGTGGATGAGGCCGCTCCCCCGGCTTTGATGCGCGAAGTTGCCTTAGAGATCTTAAGACGTAATTTGGTTGTAACTTGGTGGACGAATATCCGCTTCGAGAAAAGCTTTACCAGAGATCTCTGCTTTCTACTGAAACATTCCGGATGTGTCGCAGTTTCTGGAGGACTGGAAGTGGCTAGTGACCGATTACTAAAATTGATAGACAAAGGTGTTTCTGTAGATCAAGTAGCAAAAGTCACAAGAAATTTCACCGAATCCGGAATTATGGTTCACGCCTATTTGATGTATGGCTATCCCACTCAAACTGTTCAGGAAACGGTAGATTCTTTGGAAATGGTTCGCCAGCTTTTTGAAATGGGAATATTACAAAGTGGTTTTTGGCATCAGTTTGCAATGACAGCGCACTCACCTGTCGGAATCAATCCTGAAGAATATGGTGTAATTCCAGTAAAGCAAGAAATCTTATTTGCAAATAATGATATTGATTTTATTGATAAAACAGGGATTGACCATTCTAAATTTAGCTTTGGACTGAAGAAATCATTATTCAATTATATGCACGGAATTAATTTTGAGATGCCTCTACAAAGTTGGTTTGATTTTAAAATTCCTAGGACAACGGTTCATCCTGGTTACATTCATGACTCACTTTTAGAGGAAGATAATTTTAGTCTTAAGCCGAATTCGAAAGTTGTTTTCTTGGAGAAAAATGTGATCGCTGAAGATTTTATTAAAACTAAAAAAGGCAATTCCTGGGAACTTTCACAACTAACTTTTCATTTGAAAACCAATATTTTGAAAATCGAATTGGCCAGAGAACAAGCACATTGGCTAATCAAGATCCTAAATGAAAATTCGATAGAAAGTGCAAAAAAAACAAGTCTCCAACAACTTAAAGATCAATTTGAAGAAAGTTTTGAAGATTTTGAATTGTTCTGGTTCTCAAAACCAATACAGCAATTGAAAGAAAATGGAATTATATTAATTTTGTAGGTATTAATCGATTCAACAATTAAATCTGTAAATATATGCTATCCACAACCAATTCAATAAAGATAGTTTCAACTTTTTCGGAACTTATAAATTCTGATTTTGAAGGAAAAATGAATGCCATTAATTGGCAACGAGATCTGGATGGTGATTTTGAGGAAATTGTTACCAAACTTGAATTAAATGAAAATATCACTGAAGTTTATATTGAAGATCTAGAAAATCTAATACTTTCAGAAAATGGACATATTGCAAGAGAAATTATCTTGAACGACCTTCGTTTACTAACTGATTTTGGAGCA
>Ga0065704_10001289_pt1 | contig 10549 bp, 12 predicted proteins | sample SwiRhicommuniRL2_FD_59091 | JGI IMG/M metagenome (GOLD analysis project Ga0065704, IMG submission 59091) | Switchgrass rhizosphere bacterial communities from Rose Lake, Michigan, USA - RL2 v2 (version 2) | ecosystem: Host-associated > Plants > Roots > Rhizosphere > Soil | place: East Lansing, MI | reverse complement strand
GCTTCGTGCCAGGAGCAGAAGTGACTGCTCCCCCGGTACGCTATTAAACAGTTTGCAGTGCCGCTTATTCATATTCCGCATGTGAAAATGGCACTAACTGAAAGATGTCCCTCCACCTCCTCATGTATATCTACATCCACACAAAGTGATTAAGAAAAGGATGTATGAAGATGCTGAGAGGTAAAAGAGCTGTTATTACTGGTGGAGGCGGGGGATTTGGTCAGGCGCTGTGCGTGTGGTTGGCAAGAGAGGGTGTCGAGGTGGATTTTTGCGCACGGCGGGATGATGATATTCAAAAAACCTGCAGCATCATTGCCGCTGAAAGCGGTATGGCAAAAGGCTATATCTGTGATTTAACCCGGCATGAATCCGTTGCTCAGCTTTCTTCACAGCTGTTAACTGCAGACAAGCCCATAGACATTTTAATCCTCAATGCTGCTCAGTGGTTGTCAGGGAAGTTAGACGATCAGCCTGACACAGAAATTATCAATACCGTCAGTTCGGGGCTCACAGGTTCGATTCTACTGACTCAGGCGTTGCTGCCTGGATTAAGACGTTCAGACAGTGCTGATATCATCTCAATGATATCTTCATGCGGGATCCCGAATTTTACGGACTCAATTGCGCATCCCGCCTTTTTCGCGAGCAAACACGGGCTGAGCGGGTTTACTTCTAAACTGTCACAGCAACTGTCCGAAGAAAACATCCGTGTGACCGGGCTGTATCCACCGGATTTTGAGCTTACAGGGTTGGAGACGTTTGTTGATAGTCAATCCAGAATGGGGGAACGTCTAATGAACGGGCGATCGATCTGGGAAACGATTCGTTTTGTACTGGCTCAGCCGCGTAGTTGCCATATAAGTAGCATCTACTTTCAAGGTCCAACTCGCGAAGACCTGAGTGCCAGGGGCTGAATCCGATGACGTTGAACTCACAGCGCTTAGTCAGTTCGTCTGCCTGGTAACAGGAGCGGACGCTGAAGATATCGCAGATTTAAATGATAAACAGCCGTCTACGCTCAGTTTTTAATGCTGAGCGTGGCCTCCTGCCGTGAATCCAATACATGTTAAAGATAACGTTCACTCATTGACTGTATCACTGCGTCTCGCTGATCGTTGCCGCATAGCGCCCGGCGGATATCCATTGATGCGCTTAAACGCTCTGCTAAACGCTGCCTGTGAGGCATAGCCGAGGCGTAGAGCTACCGTGTCAATTGAGATCTTATCGTGAGTAATCCAGTGACCTGCGAGGCGCATTCGTACCTCCCTTGCATAGCGCAGGGGGGATGTACCAATGATTGACTTAAAGCGTTCCGCAAAAACCGAACGTGACACATGCGACTGGGCAGCAAGCTCAGCAACAGACCACTCCCGACTCGTATCGCGATGAATGGCCAGAATAGCCCGGGCAAGTCGTGGATCGCGTAACGCAGCGATGAGGCCAGCGGCGTTCTCGCTGCCGTTTTCGATCCATCCACGCACGATCATTGCAGCCGCCACTTCTGCAAGACGTGCCAGAATGCCCGCGAAGCCAGCGCGTCCGGAGCAGATTTCAAATTTCATCGCGCCCATGATGGGAATCAGACCCGGATAACTCTGTTCATTTGCCTCAACCACTATGGCTTGCGGCATCAGTTTACCCAGACCCTGCATTCCACCGAGATCGAACTCCATACAGCCATAAAAAAGGACCGTGCTGGGTGTCGGATGCGAGCTTGGGCAAGTATTGATTCCGCTCACGGCCTCGCCTAACGGAGCAGAGCCTAACGTGTCGATATGTTGAAATGAACGGCTAACATCCGATAGAAGCTGATGATCCTCACCCTGGGGTATGAATACCATGCTTCCGGCATTTAGCGCGTGCAACGTACCGTCGTGCGTGCGAAGCAGAGCAGTACCCACAGCGATGTAATGAAAATAGGCGTATCCCGGTTTGTTACTAAAACCGACGCCAAACTCAGAGCCAGTCTGTAAACGGCGATACTGAACGCCACGCAGACGCATTTCCAGCAGCAGTTCGCTGATGAGCTCAGATGACAGGGAAAAATGTTTATTCTCATGCATAATCGGCGTTTCGGGTAAAAAATCAAGATTCGCCATCATAGATCGTCCAGTTGTTCAACTCTAGACTTGGAGCTGTAATTTTCCCCAGGAAGAGTGTGTTATGAGAATTGAAGCAACTGAAGCAGTATCCGCGAGTTTGAATTGTTCGGAACCCAAAGAATCCGCATGGATGGCGGTCATTTCACTGGCAATGGGCGTGTTTGGCTTGCTGACTGCAGAATATCTTCCTGCCAGTTTGTTGACTCCCATGGCCGCCGATCTCGGTGTGACCGAAGCGCTGGCGGGTCAGGCTGTGACAGTAACGGCTGTGGTAGCCCTGTTTGCTGGTCTGATTGTTCCCCGCCTGACGCATAATTACGATCGCCGCAATGTTTTGCTTGTTTTTACCGTGCTGATGATTGCCTCCAATCTGCTTGTCGCACTTTCATCCAGCCTGGCCGTTTTGTTAGTCATGCGCATTTTGCTGGGCATTGCGCTGGGAGGCTTCTGGAGTATGGCTGCAGCCGTAGCTATGCGGCTGGTCCCTGCGAAACGTGTCCCGCGTGCGCTCTCCATTATTTTTAGCGGTATTGCTGTCGGCACCGTAGTATCGGTTCCGCTGGGGAGCTATTTAGGTGGGCTTTATGGCTGGCGTAGTGCTTTTCTCGCTGCAACCGCAGTAGGCGTGCTGACACTGCTCTTTCAGCTATTTACCCTTCCCGGTATGGCTTCGCGTAAAATGATGATAACGGCATCTGTCATGGATTTACTGCGCCGCCCCGGCATTGCAATAGGAATGACGGGATGTGTGATTGCCCATACCGGTCAGTATGCGCTGTTTACCTACATTCGTCCGGCTCTTGAAAATATTGCCCAACTTGATGTGGATCGTTTGTCTTTAATACTGCTTGGATTCGGTGTCGCTAATTTTATCGGTACGCTGCTGAGCGGGTGGCTGATGGAGAGAAGCCTCCGTCTTACCCTGATACTCATGCCAGCGCTTGTTGGCTTAGCGGCATTGAGTATGATTTTGCTGCCACTTGATGAAACAGGATTGATGGTGTTTGTCGCGTTATGGGGGATGGCATTTGGTGGCGTACCGGTTGCGTGGTCAAACTGGGTAGCGCGTTCCGTTCCCGATCAGGCCGAAACCGCTGGCGGCATGGTAGTCGCAGCAGTTCAGTCCTCGATTGCGGCTGGTGCTGCGTTGGGTGGCTTACTCTTTGGTATCAGTGGCGTAACAGGTGTTTTCATCACCGCTGGATGCATAATGTTTATTGCCACACTGGTTATTGGACTGAAAGTGCGGGTCGCGCTGACCTGACCATATAACACCGTTTTTTTAATGACGGGCAGCTGATCCATGTCGCTGGTCTGAAAGAGACCCGCGAGATTTCTTAATCTCTTCTTGAGCCATTCGTTGTACGCTCTTCGCTGTAAGTTCAACGGGTCGAAGCATGCCCTGTGGACTAAATGGGGTTTACCTACCAGCGTCAGTAAAAACAAAAGCCCCGCATAAGCGAGGCTTTTTTGTATCGATGTGGTCAATGCGGATAAATTGATGGAAAAGACCATGTATGTCATTTGGTTAAAACAAAAAATAAGCCTGCGTAAGGGCGTTTATATACCCTTACAGCAGGGGCTTTCAGCGGTGCAATGCGGGTTTGCGGCACATACAAGACCACTGAAAACCACTATAAATCATTCAAGCGTGGACACTGTGTGGACACTCTGAGCGTCAGTGCCACCGCGTAAAGGGTTGAGCGTTATCGCGTCCTGCAGGTATTCAGGGGCGAAGTGTGCATAGGTCATTGTCTGCTCAATCCGCGAATGTCCGAGAATCCGTTGAAGCGTGATAATACTGCCTCCGTTAATCATAAAGTGAGTAGCAAAGCTGTGACGTAATGCGTGCGTAGCCTGACCCGGTGGCAGGTCGGGTTTCAGCTCTTTCATCAGCCGTCTGAACGCTGGATAGTTTGCGTCAGTGAACAGAAAGCCACGCTTACCTGCAGTGATCATTTTTGCCAGCTCCTCGGATATCGGAACGGTTCGCGGCTTGTTGGTCTTTGTCTTAACAAACGTGACGCGATTTTGAATGATGTTTTCCGCTTTCAGTTTTGCCGCCTCACTCCACCTTGCGCCGGTGCTAAGACATAGAATCGCGATTTTTTTATTATCCCCGTCTACTTTGGAAAGGAGCTCGGCGATCTCTTCTTGTGTGAGATATCCAGTTTCCGGTTTATCTTCCTTCAACCTTTTCAGGCCTCGGAAAGGATGCTCCCCGAAAAATAGCTCAGCATCTATCAATGCGGTAAACATCCCGCTAAGACAGGTCAAATCACGATTTATACTCGATGGTTTGATACCTTGAGAACGCCGCACCGAGCTGTACTGGCTTATCAATGATTTTGTAATCTGAAAGGCACATGGGTCATTGGTTATCCTGGTGAACAACTCAATCTTGCCCAAATAATCTCGACCGTGAGTCTCATGCTTACCTTTCAACTCCCACCAGATTTTTGTCATTTCTGACAAATGCCGCTTATCTGTCGGTTTTGCCAACCATTCTTTGTTGTGATGGTTGTACTGAGTATGCTTTTCGAAAGCGATAGCTTCGCTTTTCTTATCGAACTTTCTGCGGATGCGCTTTCCGTTGCGCCCTGCAGGTCTGACGTCCACTTCATATCGACCATCATCGAGCTTTTTAACAGACATAAAGCCTCCCGATGATGTTACTGCGTACTTCAATTTCCTGATTTACATAACAAAAACTCACCGTGCATTTACTGCACAAATAAGCACCGTAAATGGTTAGCCAGTTTTCTGGTCTGAGTGGGGTGACGTTGTTGTCTGCTGCCCAAAGTGCGCGAGAGCCGGTGCAATCTGCCCAGCTTCAGGTGTTATTTGATCCGTCATAAACCACATGGTGTATTTGGTAAAACGCGGGTGTTGAAGGATTTTCATAATTTGTTCAACACCAGGTTTTTTATCGCCGGCTTCGTAACTACAAAATGAACCATAAACAATCCCAGTCAAGTCACTGAATTGCTTTCTGTTTAACCTCTCTGACTCTCTGATTAGCTTGATTTTTTCATGGATCTGTATTGACATAAAATCACCTATAGTTGAATATTGTCACCTATCGTAGATTTATCTATCTAGTGGGTGAATCTCCATTGAGCGCAATTAAACCCCATTAAGAGCAATTAATGGCACTAAAGGAGAATCGTAACAGATGAATAAACAGCTTGTAAGTGCGACAGATGCAGTCCCTTACCAAGAGTTCGCGAGACTCATTGGCAAGACCCCGACGGCGGTTCGGGGAATGATTGATAAAGGCAAGTTACCAATTATTAAAATGACTGATCCCCAATCAACTAGTGGAACCGTTGGTGAATACTGGATTTACCTTCCAGCCTGGAACAATGGAATGAAACTTGCCTATGAAAGCCGCCCGAAAGAGATTCGTGAAGGTTGGCTAATGTGGCTCGGATTGGGAGAGCCAGCATGAAAAATGAACCTCGTTGCATTGCTCAGTTACTCCGCAGAGAAAGCCCTAGCCTCATGAACTTCACTATCACTCACGGGCGCGGCCGCAAGGGCATTATCATCCGTAGTCGTAAGCTTGGCGTTATTGAGACGCTTCGCCGTCTGGTCAAAAAAAGAGGGCTGTGGTTATGACCGTCATGACTCTTGATGTGATCCAGAAACAACCAGCGGCGCTTCGGTGTCTGGTCGGCAAGTATCTGGCTCAACCACGCTGGCAGGACACCTGTGATTTCTACAATCAGTTGATGGAGCGCGAACGATTGACCGTTTGTTTTCACGCTCAATTAAAACAGCGTCACTCAGTCATGCGTTTAGAAGAAATGGACGAAGCCGATCGCGAGCGTCTTGTCTGTGCCCTGGATGAACTGAGATTCGCATTCAGTCGGTTTCGCCAGCATGGCTCGACTAAGGCGACCTTTATTAGCCGTCTTACGGTTAGTCAAAGACGTTCTCTTTTCCGTCATGCCGGGCTTACGGATCAGGAGTTCAGTATGCCGCACTGGCGATTGAACGAAGAGGACTGCTACTGGCGCGACAAATTATTCCGCGCTTTGCGAGAGTTTTTTAGCCTTTTCGAGTACGCGCCAACCATTTTAACCTCGGTAAAACCTGAGCAGTATTTACATTAATTAATCTGGATTCGTTTTATTACGCGCCTTACAGCGTGGGGACTCCTTTTGTCTGGAGATAGGAAAATGCAAAAACAAAATACAGCGCAGCGGGGCATGTATTCGGTACTTCTGGCGCAGGCAGTAAGCGAAGCACAGCGCGATACAGCGACCCGTTTCTCTTCTCAGTTTGACGGTCTTATCGCGCACATCAGTAAGTCAGAACTAAACCGCACCGAGATTATCGAGTTATTAGGTCAGGAGTCGGAAAAGTTACACAACTTGATTTTCGTGAAAGCGGATTAACCACTTTTAACAGGAAGTAAAAATGAGCATACGCATCGAGATAAATAACCAGTACGTCATTACCAGCGACCGCTATCAATTCATTTTGCAGGAAAAGAAAATCGCTACATCCGGCAAGAATGAAGGGAAGGAATGGTTGGATGTAGTGGGTTACTACTCGACAATTTCTAAGCTCGTTTCCGGTCTTGTTTTGCATGACCTTTTAACGGGAGACGCCACTCGTTTCTCGGCGCTTGAAACTCAGATTGAGCGCGTAGCGAAGCAATGTCTGGAAGCTTTCACTTCAAATGGCCGTTGAACCTCGGGGGCGTATTGCCCCCTCGCCACCGCCTCCTTTCCCGAAGCACACCGATGATACGTTCGTCGGTGCTTATCCTTGGAATGCTCCACGCTCTGCAATTGGCCGTGACAGACCCCTTACACGTGGCGAATTCCGTCAGGTGCAAGGTGTTTTAGGTAAAGTTAATCGCCTGCCATACGTCTTAAAAACGTTGTTCAACTCTCGGTATGACTTTATCCGTCGTACTAAAAGCCCACTTCATGGTTTCTATTTCCTTAAGAACACCGTCGAGCAAAGGGTGGGGCCACGTCTTGAGCGGGTCAATCAGCTTAATGGAATGAACGAGACCGCATCGCTACTCTTCATGAGCGAGCGAGAAAGCTATTCGCGTTTACCTGGTATGAGTGACAAGGCGCTCAAAAAGTTTGCAGCTCGTGTCGCTTCGCAGCTCTATGTTGCTTATGAAGAATTAAGCGACGCCTGGGCAGATACTCACGGCGGTAAAGAGACTCTTTTCACCGATGAGGCGCAGGCGCATTTATATGGTCACGTTGCCGGTGCAGCGCGTGCATTCAATATCACCCCGATGTTCTGGAAAAAATACCGCAAAGGGCAGATCACAATTCGCCAGGCATTTTCCGCTATTGCTCGTCTGATTAACGATGAATGGTGGATTAACCAGTTTAAGGCGCAGCGTATGCGCTGGCACGAGGCATTGCTGATTGCAGCCGGTGAGGTAAATAAAGACCGTTCTCCATACGCCAGCAGAACGGCGATCCGCGACGTGCATTCTCGCCGCCTGGCTAACCTCGAATACCTCAAATCGTGCGAACTGGAAAACAAAGTGACTGGTGAGCGCATCGATCTCATCAGCAAAGTCATGGGAAGTATTTCAAACCCAGAAATCCGTCGTATGGAACTGATGAACACTATTGCAGGCATTGAACGCTATGCGGCCGGTCAGGGTGACGTCGGGATGTTTATCACTATCACCACGCCATCGAAGTATCACCCTACGCGTCAGGTAGGAAAGGGCGATAAAAAGACGGTGCAACTTAATCACGGCTGGAATGAAACCGCCTTTACGCCGAAGGATGGACAGCGGTATTTGTGCCGTATCTGGAGCCTGATGCGTACAGCTTTTAAAGATAACGATTTGCAGGTCTACGGGATGCGCGTTGTCGAGCCGCATCATGATGGAACGCCGCACTGGCACATGATGCTTTTTTGCAAACCAGAACAACGCAAACACATCACCGAAATCATGCGCCGTTATGCCTTAAAAGAAGATGGCGATGAAAAGGGCGCTGCAACACAGCGCTTTGAAGCGAAGCACCTCAATCAAGGTGGCGCAGCCGGTTACATCGCAAAATACATTGCTAAGAATATCGATGGTTACGCGCTCGATGGTCAGGTCGATCACGATACAGGCAAGCCTCTGACTGATACGGCCGCTGCTGTAACCGCATGGGCGTCAACGTGGCGCATCCCGCAATTCAAATCTATTGGCCTGCCAACGATGGGCGCATATCGCGAGCTGCGCAAACTGCCTCGCGGCGTAAGCATTGCTGATGAATTCGATGAGCGTGTCGAGGCGGCGAGGGCTGCAGCTGATGAAGGTGAATTTGACCTGTATATCGCAGCGCAGGGTGGGGCGAATGTTCCACGCGATAGCCAGACCGTCCGTGTGGCTCGTAACGTGACTGACGAGGTTAACGCCTACGAAGAGGACATAGAGAGAGTCGTGGGCATCTACGCGCCGCACTTGGGCTCTGAGCTGGTACACGTTACACGCACAGCCGAATGGCGCATCGTTCCAAAGCTTTTAGCCGTTGAGCCTTTGACTTTAAAAAGCGGCATTGCCGCGCCTCGGAGTCCTGTCAATAACTGTGGGATCATAGAGGGAAGGGATGAAGATGAAAGCGCGCAAATAAATCAAGAATTCAACAGGGTTGTTAAAAAATTGCGATTATCCAATTGAAATTATAATGTTTTTACTAGGGATACCCGCACTTACAATAGGATTTGGGGTTGAGATATCAACCCCAAATTAGCATGTCATTTCTCAGCAATATCTTTTAGCTTACTCTCATATGCATTGAATAAACTATTGTAATTATCCTCTTCTTTTGCTCTGGTGATTTTATGAAGAATATTAGGGGCTGGATTTCCACTTGAGCGATAATTATAGATACTATCTTGCACAGAACGTGTGAAAGACTGAATGTCTTTCTTTTTATAAGTTTTCTTTGCTTCGATTGTAGATAGTTTGCTCTCCACGTCACGGCGAAGTTCAAGCATGTTTTTTATTGACTTGGCATTGTCGCTAACATATTTTTGTGCAAAACCGAACACGGGTAGTGATATGACAAAACTAGTGATAACGGTTGACATTGAGGCATCATAGGTAAAACAGGTAACAACGAATAACAATGTAGATATTGCGAGTGCGATTTTTATAGAAAGTGATGTTTTTTCTTTTAGACGTATATCCCAGCCAAGGTTTTTTGTTTGGCATAATAGTGACTGAAGAATTGGGTTGATATTGAGTGGGTTATTTAAATACCAGTTGTGTAAATTGCCATCGCCATTTTTTGCTAACTCTTTATTTCCATAAATACTGATATCTTCTTGACTCGGTTTACTTCTGACAATGAAATCATTCCAAGGGATGTTGAAAATATACACGTCAATTTTTTCTTGAACAGAGGCAGCCTTTTTCTTAAATCCAGATATATAATCCATTATATACAGGTTGCTAAAGAATAGTACCAAGCTATAAATGGAGGCGTAAGTGCTAAACTTTGGGATGTTGAGGCTTGGATTTAACTTTATTATGAAATTGACTGTAGCCAATGTAATTGGTATTAAGACCGAAACCACAAAGGAAATACCGAACATCATTTTTATTTTTGAATACATGTTTCGTTGAGCTGCTAACATTAAAATAACGCCGCTCTCATTCTGAATGTCAAAAATTGGCTTGTGGTCAGTAGTCTGGGAAGTCATTACCAAATACCTCTTTCCAATGGTTAAATGCAAGTGCAGTGTTTGTAAATTCGTTATCTTTAGCTTCCTTGGCAAGATTGGAATCTGCCAGTGCTGCAGAAAATACAACAACTCTTTCATCCCAGGTTAGATGATTAATATTTCCTTGAATGTTTTTATGATCACTAACGTCGCCTAATATAGCTAACGAAAGATGGTTAAGGGCAACATATATTTCATCTTCAAGATAGCTACTAATAGAGTTGGTGTTATCATAGTAATTTAGTAGTATTGTTTCAATTAAGTATGATTTTAATTCTGGAAGTTTGTTCTTCTTTTGCCAATATTTTATTGCTCTGATGACATTTAACACTTTTCCATCATGTTTTTGATTGATGGCTGTAGTTCTGTCTTTATCAATGCGAGGATCTGTCTTCTTCCAGTTTCCATTGCCGTCTGGGATTAAGTAAAAAGTAACTCCATTATCATCTGCGGCAGTAATAAAGGAGGGGACTATATCAAAGTTCCACTCGTAAGAGATTAATTTTAATGTGGCAGCTTCCCCTCTTCTATTTATAATTGCGGAGCTATATTGATGCACGTCTTTTAAAGATGATTTGAACTTTTCTATAATTTTTCTAGAATTGATATAAGCCTTGTCGTCTGAGAGGTATTTGTTCAGTCTATTAGTGCCTTCTCTTGGTGCAATATAAATTGTTTCTCCGAATTCATAATAAACACAACTGTCCGCGCTCAGGATTATCATGACGTCAATG
>Ga0065704_10071597_pt1 | contig 10554 bp, 5 predicted proteins | sample SwiRhicommuniRL2_FD_59091 | JGI IMG/M metagenome (GOLD analysis project Ga0065704, IMG submission 59091) | Switchgrass rhizosphere bacterial communities from Rose Lake, Michigan, USA - RL2 v2 (version 2) | ecosystem: Host-associated > Plants > Roots > Rhizosphere > Soil | place: East Lansing, MI | reverse complement strand
GGGCTGGGCGCAGACCGCGCCGCCGGCACCGCCCGCGGCTTCGCCGGCGCCCGCAACGCAGGCCGCGCCGGCGTCGGGCGACGATGCGGTGAAGCAGCTGGATACGGTGACCGTCTCCGGCTACCGCCGCAGCATCCAGTTCTCCACCGACGCCAAGCGCGACTCGGTGACCTTCAGCGACACCGTGTTCGCCGAGGACATCGGCAAGTTCCCGGACATGAACATCGCCGAGTCGCTCAACCGCATTCCCGGCGTGCAGCTCGCGCGCGACGTCAACGGCGAAGGCCTGAACATCGCCATCCGCGGCCTGGGCACCAGCTTCACCAAGACCACGCTCAACGGCGCCAGCATCGCCACCGCCTCGATCGGCCTGAACGCGCAGAACCAGAACCGCGAGGTCGACCTCAACCTGTTTCCCACCGAGTTCTTCACCCAGTTGACGGTGAGCAAGACGCCGACCGCGAGCATGCTGGAGGGCGGCGTCTCCGGCGTGGTGGACATGCGCAGCGCGCGTCCGTTCGACCGGCCCGGCCCGCACCTGACCTACCAGGTGCAGGGCGACTGGAACAGCACCAGCGAGAAGACCACTCCGCGCGGCGCGTTGATGGGCAGCTGGACCAACCAGGACGGCACCTTCGGTGCGCTGTTCGGCGTGGCCTCGGTGCGCAGCAAGCTCGGCGTGGAAGGCTTCGAGACCATCGGCTGGACCAATCCCGGCCTGACCTACGCGCAGTGCGGCCTGACTCCGCCGGCGGGCACGCCCGACACCAACCAGCCGGCCGCGTGCAACGCCAACGGCGGCGGCAACTGGCGCATCCCCGATACCGTGCCGGTCACTGCCGGTGCCGGGCTCACCCCCGGGCAGCGCATCGACGCGGCCTGGCTGCAGGCCAACAACCCGGGCCTGAGCATCGCGCAGATCAGCGACGCGCTGATCCCGCGCCTGGGCCGCCGCGTGCAGATGCAGGGCGACCGCGACCGCGACGCGTCGGTGATGTCGCTGGAATGGCGGCCCAGCGACACCGCGCACTTCTACCTGGACACGCTGTTCTCCAAGGCCAGGCGCACCACCGAGCGGACCAGCATGAATCTGATCGGGCGCAACGGCAACATGATCCCGTTGGGCATGCAGCTGGACGCCAACAACGTCGTCACCGAGGCCACCTTCGCCAACGCCCAGTACTTCCTGGAAGCGCGCCCGTACCGCGAACAGGTCAAGTTCTGGAGCGTCAATCCCGGCGCGCAACTGCTGTTCGGCGCCGACCAGACCATCAAGCTCGACGTGCAGGCCAACGCCACGCGCAGCTGGATGTACCGCGAGTCGCCGAGCGTGCTGGTGACCTCGCCGTTCACCACCGTCGACTACCGCAACAGCGGCGGCGACATCCCCTCGATCAGCAGCCCGCTGGACTTGAACGATCCCGGCCTGGGCTGGGGCTGGACCGGCGGCCGGCTCAACATCAGCAACGAGAAGCGCCAGACCGAGACGCGTGGCGCGCGCGCGGACCTGCAGTTCGGCGAGGACCGGCGCAACATCAAGGTCGGCGTCGCCTACGACCAGGCCGAGCGCCAGATCCGCGGCTTCGACAACAGCACCGCGTGGGAGACCCTGGTGTGCCGTGGCGCCGGCAGCACCTGCACTGGCGGCCCCGGCTCGCTGATCCCGCAGTCGGCGCTGGCGTCCTACCTCAAACCCGGCCCCGGCGGCTTCATCACCGTGGATTTCAACCGCTTCCTGCGCGACAGCCAGTACTACGGCCTGCGCGACGCCGCGCCGGAGACCAACGCCGCCAACACCGGCGCCTCCACCGGCGGCATCGAGGAGAAGAACTGGGGCTTCTACGTCGAGACCAACGCCGAGACCGACGTGTGGAACCGCACGCTGCGCTTCAACGCCGGCGTGCGCTACGTCACCACCGACCAGACCATCAGCGGCCCGGTCACCGTCGGCGGCGTGCGCCGCTACCAGGTGCTGAACTCGGACTACGACGAACTGCTGCCGTCGTTCAACGTGGCCTGGGACGTGGCCGACAACGTGGTGCTGCGCCTGTCCGGCTCGCGCACGCTGACCCGTCCCGATCCCAGCGCGATGCTGCCCAACACCAACTTCAGCGACCCGTCCGCGCAGACCGCGACCCAGGGCAACGCCAACCTGGCGCCATACCGCTCCACCAACGTGGACATCGGCGGCGAGTGGTACACCGGCGGCGAGGGTTTCGTCGGACTGACCCTGTTCGACAAGCGCATCGACGGCTTCACCGTCAACGGCGTGCGTCGCATCCCGTTCCTGGACCTGGGGGTGCAGTACAGCGACCTGAGCGCGACCCAGCAGGCGGCGATCGACCAGCGCGGCGGCCCGAACGCGGCCACCGTGGACGTGCAGAGCCAGGTCAACGCCGACGGCACGCTCAACATCCGCGGCCTGGAAGCGATCTGGGTGCAGCCGCTGGACCGCCTGCTCGACGGCCTGGGCTTCAGCCTCAACTACACCCACGTCAAGCAGGAGTCGGAGGGCGATGGCGTGCAGGCGGTGGCGGTAGGCGTGGCGCCGAACCTGTGGAACGGCACCGTGTACTGGGAGAAGAACAACGCCTCGGTGCGCCTGTCCTACGCCTGGAACGACGACATGATCATCTCCGGCGCCAACCAGAACGGCATTCCCGACGCGCGGCTGATGGCCGACGCGCGCGGGCAGCTGGACCTGTCGGCCAGCTACACGCTGGCAAAGCTGCCTTCGGCGCCGCAGATCACCCTCAACGTCACCAACCTCACCGACGAGCCGCTGCGCACCACCTTCCAGTATCCGAACGCGACCTACGACCTGTACAAGCCCGGCCGCACCATCATGCTCGGCATTCGCGGTTCGTTCTGATCCGGCGCGCGGTGGACGTGGCCCGCCTGGACCGGGCCGCGTTTGTCACGCGCTGGCGCATTCGCGGCGTTCGCGAGCAACCACCATCGGCTTCCGCCTTCGCCGTACCCTCGTCCTCCGGCCCCTCTCTGGCGGAGAGGGAAGCAGGCTCCTCCTCGCGATTCCCAGGCCCATGACCAGCACGCCACACCGCCTCCCGCTCAGCGAAAAGATCGGTTACAGCCTGGGCGACCTGGCCGCCAACCTGATCTTCCAGACCCTGGTCACCTTCCTGGCGTTCTTCTACACCGACGTCTACCGCATCCCCGCCGGCACCGCGGCCACGCTGATCTTCACCGTCGGCCTGCTCGGCGCGTTCGTGTTCACCCCGCTGGTGGGCGTGCTGGCCGACCGCACCCGCACGCGCTGGGGCAAGTTCCGGCCATGGATCCTGTGGACGGCGCTGCCGTTCGGCGCCTTGTCGTTGCTGGCGTTCAGCACCCCGGACCTGGGGACGCACGGCAAGAGCGTCTACGCCTTCGCCACCTACACCCTGCTGATGCTGATCTATGTCGCCAACAACCTGCCGTACTCGGCGCTCAGCGGCGTGCTCACCGGCAGCATGGAGCAGCGCAACAGCCTGTCGGCGTACCGGTTCCTCGCGGTGACCACCGCGCAGTTCGTGATCCAGGTGCTGCTGCTGCCGCTGGTGCTGATCCTGGGCAATGGCGACAAGGCGCAGGGCTTCGAGCGCACCATGGCGCTGTTCGCCGGCATCGGCACGCTGTGCTTCCTGATCACCTTCCTCACCACCCGCGAACGCGTGCTGCCGATCGCGCAAGCGCCGTCCAGCGTGCGCCAGGACCTGGCCGACCTGGTCCGCAACAAGCCGTGGCTGGTGATGCTGCTGCTGACCGTCCTGGTGTTCGTCAACCTGGCGATGAAGGGCGGCATGTACGTGTACTACTTCAAGTACTACCTGGACGCCGCGGCGCTGACCCGGTTCCTCGACCAGGCCGGTTTCAACGGCTTCATCGCCGGCATCAACGCGCTGCTCGGCAGCGCCGGCCTGGCCGCGCTGCACTGGCCGCAGGACGCGCCGACCTCGGCCTTCAGCGTGTTCAGCGCCGGCGGCATCCTGGCGATGATCGTCGGCATCGGCTTCTCCAAGCGCCTGGCCGACCGCTACGGCAAGCGCAACGTGTTCGGCGCCGCGCTGCTGGTGTCCACGCTGTTCCTGCTGGCGTTCTTCTTCTACCCGCCGCAGGCGATCGGCCTGGTGTTCGCCTCCTACGTGCTGCACGGCTTCTTCTACGGCATCACCATCCCGCTGCTGTGGGCCATGATCGCCGACGTCGCCGACTACTCGGAGTGGAAGAACCACCGCCGCGCCACCGCGATCATCTTCTCGGCGATGCTGTGCGGGCTGAAGGTCGGCCTGAGCATCGGCGGCGCGCTGGTCGCCGGCCTGCTCGCCTTCTACGGCTACGACGCCACGCTGCCGCAGCAGAGCGCCACGGTGGCCAACGGCATCCGCCTGGCGGTCAGCGTCTACTGCGCGATCCCGTTCCTGCTCGGGGTGGCGCTGCTGTGGCTGTACGAGATCGACAAATCGCTGGAATCGCGCATCGAGCGCGAGCTGGACGCGCGCCGCCTGCAGGCCGCCGCGCCCGGCAACTGACGCTTCTCTCCCCACCCCCTAGGTACGCAATGGCCGCCGACACCGACGCCGCAGACCTGCAGACGCTGGCCCGCAAGGCCATCTCGCAGCCCCTGGTGACCCACATGTACACCGCCGACCCGTCGGCCCACGTGTTCGAGGGTGCGCTGTACATCTATCCGTCGCACGACATCGATGCCGGGGTCGCCTTCAACGACAACGGCGACCACTTCGGCATGCGCGACTACCACGTGTTCCGGATGGACACGCCGCAAGGCCCGGCGGTGGACTGCGGGCTGGCGCTGCACGTGGACGACGTGCCGTGGGCCGAGCGCCAATTGTGGGCGCCGGATGCGGCCTGCCGCGACGGCCGCTACTACCTGTACTTCCCGGCCAAGCGCGCGGACGGCGTGTTCCAGATCGGCGTGGCGGTGGGCGAGCGCCCGCAGGGGCCGTTCAAGGCGCAGCCGCAGCCGATCGCCGGCAGCTACTCGATCGATCCGGCGGTCTTCGCCGATGCCGACGGCGAGCACTACCTGTACTTCGGCGGGCTCTGGGGCGGGCAACTGGAGCGCTACCGCGACAACGTCTACGCCGCCGACAACGCCGAACCGGCCGACCACGAGCCGGCGTTGGGTCCGCGCGTGGCGCGCCTGCGCGCGGACATGCTGGAACTGGCCGAGGCCCCGCGCGAGATCGCCATCGTCGATGCCGACGGCCGCCCGCTGCTGGCCGGCGACCACGCGCGGCGCTACTTCGAGGCGCCGTGGCTGCACGTCTACGGCGGCCGCTACTACCTGTCGTATTCGACCGGCGACACCCACCTGCTGTGCTACGCGATCGGCGATTCGCCCTACGGCCCGTTCACCTACCAGGGGCCGCTGCTGAGCCCGGTGGTCGGCTGGACCACGCACCACTCGATCTGCGAATTCCAGGGAACGTGGTACCTGTTCTACCACGACGCGGTGCTGTCCGGCGGCGTCACCCACCTGCGCTCGATCAAGCTCACCGAACTGCAGCACGATGCGCAGGGGCGCATCGCGCTGGTCCATCCCTATGGCGCGTGAGCGCGCGGCGCGGTGCCGGTGCCGCGCGCGCGTCGCACCGCAGCTGGCGGTCGCCTGCGCGCGCACCCGCCGGCGCGACCGGCCTACGGCACCCACTCCAGGTTCTGGGTCTGCGGATCGGCGGTGATCCTGCCGACCTTGCCGGCGCCGTCGAAGGACACCTGGAACTCGCCGAGGCTGGTCCGTCAGCAGCGGCATGACCGCGCACGGTGACGGCGGCCCCATCGCCTGTGTATGCTCGGGACTCGTGGAAGACATGACGCCCGCCGAGATCTCCCTGCGCATCGACGCCCTGCGTCGCGAGCACCGTGCGCTCGACGAAGAATTGCAGCGCATCCCGGCCAACCTCGACGACGAACTGCAGGCCAAGCGGCTGAAGAAGCGCAAGCTGCAGCTCAAGGACTGCATCCTGCGCCTGGAAAACCTGCTGATCCCCGACGAACCGGCGTGAGCGCGCCGACGTTCTTCAGCGTCGGCCATTCCACGCGCCCGCTCGACGTCTTCCTGAACATCCTGCACGACGCGCGGATCACGCAGTTGGCCGACGTGCGCGCGTTTCCGTATTCGCGGCGCTTCCCGCAGTTCGACGGCAGCGCCCTGGCGCCGGCACTGGCCGCGGCCGGCATCGGCTACCGGCACTTCCGCGCCCTGGGCGGGCGCCGCGGCAAGCAACCGGGGATCGACCCGCGGCGCAACAGCCATTGGCGCAGCGTCAGCTTCCACAACTATGCCGACTACGCGCTGGGCGCCGAGTTCGGCGAAGCCCTGGCGCAACTGCGTGCCTTCGGTGGCGCTGGCGGCTGCGCGGTCATGTGCGCCGAGGCCTATTGGCGCCAGTGCCACCGGCAGATCATCTGCGACCACCTGTTGCACCACGGCCATCCGGTGATCCACCTGATCGACGCCACGCGCCAGGAGCCGGCCACGCTCAACCCGGCGGCGTGCACCGATGCGCAGGGGCAATTGGTCTATCCGCCGGATGCGGCGGAGACCGGGCCCGTTGACCGGCGATCTGTTCGGCGGCTGAGAACGTCGAATGAAACTGTGCCCGGTAGCGCGGCTGGGTAATCGGCCTTGTCTGCAGCAGGGTGGGGGGCGCGTGCGCCGCTTCCAGCGGTCCGGGCGCACTTGTCGCAACTCGTAGACCCCGGCCGATTGTCAAGGCCGACCTTGAGGGTGTTTACTGATCCTGGGGAAAGCCAGCGACCACATCCGCCTACGCGGACGATCGATAAGACGGCGTGCACAGTGTCGGCATCGAGATGCGGTCGCGAAAACGAACGCATCCAGGTGGATCTCGGCTAGGGGGGAAGACATGATCGCGGAATCGAACTTCGCGCAGCGTCGCATCGGCTTTCCAGGGGCGCGGCTGGGAGTGGCGGGATACCTGGTGCTCGTTCTTGGAGGCTGCTCCACGAATAGCGTCAGGCCGCCGCCGCCGCCGCCGCCGCCGGCCGCTGCAGCAGCAACCGACGATTCGACGGCGCCCGACAGCCAAGCATCGAACCCAACTGCGCAGACGCATCAGCCGCACCAGGGGACCGGTGCACCCGGTAGGGCAGCTACGCCGCCCAGCGAGAAGGCGAACAACCGCGCCATCAACCTGCTGCCGTTGTTGGAAGTTGTCAACGATGCAAGATTGGACACAGCCGCGCAAACCGGATCCGGTGACATCGGCGGATACACGCGGTTCTACGTTGTTGGCCGGCTTCCAGCGCAGGCACCCACGCCAGCCGAGGGCGAGGCGATGTCGCGGGACTGCACCGTACGCCGTTGCTATTCCAATGAAGCACGTCGCGCGTGGGAACGCATGCTGATGGGCCGCGAGTTGGCGCGGGTACTTTCAGTCAAGGTCGATCTGCGCAATCCTGCTATCGCAACGACCACCACGCTGGCGTCCGCGTCATATGAGAGCAACTTCAGCCGCGGCGACTCCTGGACCACCGAGCTCAACGGACAGTTATTGCTGACGCCCTACTTTCGCATCGGTAACAACAGCGTCGCGCGCGTCGAGGCCAGCATCAATGCGACGGCCAAGGGCAAAGACCAAGTGAGTGGAAAACTGCTGGCGATCCTGCAGAGCGCCAGCGAACTCGTCGCGCCGACGTCCGCGTTGTTGACCTCGCTCAACGCGCCCCGCATGAACCAGGCCTCACAATTCGTCGAGCAGTCGTTGTCCGGCCTGTTCTCCAATGCGGTGGTGGAAAAGTCCAGCAACGACTTCATGCCGGGCAACTGGAATGGCGATCAGCGTCTAGTGACTATCCATGCGGCTTTCCCCATGGGGAAAAATCAGGTGACGTCGCCGGATGCGCGCGAAATCGGTACCTGGGAAATCCGGGCCGCCGCTCCCATCGTCTCGATCTTCAGTCGCATCACGATGTGCTCGGCCGAAAAACCGAGGTGCGATGCTCAGGAAAGGGAAGCGCAGGCGGGGCGGGCGCTCGCCACGCTAACGCCGAGCGAAGTGATGAACTTCCCCGTCGCCGAAAACCTTACCTTGAGGCAGGCGCTGATCACGGATACCGGCGTACTGAATGCGATCGACGATCTCAAAAAGGCGCAGGGCGCTGCCGAGAGCAATCTGGCCAAGCTGCTGTGCAGCCGGCTCGACGAAAGGGCGCAGGCGCTGGGTTTCAACCGGTTCGATGCCGCGGCCACGGTATGGGCGTTCTCGCAAAGCGCGGCGCTGGAAACCGGAAAGGATGCCAAGCTGCGCGACGCTTCCGCCAGTTGCCCGGCCGCTGTGCTGGCGAAGCGGCTGGGCCTGCGATGAAACCGTCTTGCGCCGACCGACGCTCTCGGCGGTGAGTGCCCGTGTTCAATCCTGCGGCGCCGGCGGCTCCTCCACCTTCGCCGCCTCCGGGCTGACCCGTTCGATGGTGTGGCGCAGCTCGCGGCCAAGAATGAACTTGGCATCCTTCGCCCACGCATCCAGCCGATCGTCGAACACCAGCTTGCTGTTCTCGTCCGGCCACACCAGCTTCAGTTCGCGCAGTTTCTGGATGAAGCCGCGGAACAGGGTCTTGTCGAAGAACTCCGGCGCGGCCGGGGCGTACAGCAGGCTCAGGCGTTGCGCGGCCTGCTGGCACAGGCTTTCCAGTTCGCCGGCGCCGAGCTTGCCGGGGCCGTTCTTGACCAGCACCGAAATGGCGATGTAATAGCGCTCGAACGCCTGCTGCAGCGAATGCCCGATCGCGCGCAGGCGGAACACCTCGTCGGTCTGCCCGGTGTTGCGCGCCAGCACCCCGCCGTCGTCGTCGTTGACCTGCAGCAGCAGCCCTTCGCGCACGAACACCTCGATGGTGCGCTCGATGCGCTCGGCGAACTGGTCCTCGCTCCACGGCAGGAACAGTTCGGCCTGCAGGAACGGGTACACGGTGCGGCCCAGCCGCAGCAGCCCGGCGCGGCTCATGCGGCGGTTGTTCTGGAAGCAGCACGCCACCCACGAGGAGGCGGTGAACAGGTGCAGCACGTTGTTGCGGAAGTAGCTCAGCAGCACCGCGTTGTCGCCGTTGACGCTGAGCACGTCGCCGAGCGGATGCGGCGTGCGGGTCAGCACGTTGATCTCCTCGGCGTGGGCGATGATGCGCTCGGGCGAATGCGGGGTCACCGTGACCCGATCCGAGTACGGCAGTTCCGCCAGCAGCTTCTTGCACAGTTCGATCTGCGCGATCAGGTCGGCCTCGCCCATCGCGTGCTTGGGCGTGGACAGCAGCGCCAGCGCTAGCAGGTTGACCGGATTGACGTCGGCGGCGGCGTTGATGTGCACCTGGATCTGCTGCGCCAGCGCATCGACGGTGCCGTTCAACCAGCCCGGCTTTTCGTCCTCGCCCAGCGGCTGGCCGTCCCAGTCCGGCGCGCGCTGCGCCAGCACCTGGCTCAGCGCGATCGGCTCGCCGAAGTTCACCACCACCTGGCCGTAGTTCTGCTTGAGCACCTTGGGGATGCCCCACAGCAGCGCCCAGATCGACTCCTTCTCCTTGGGCCGGCCGCTGAGTTCATCGAGATAGCTGTTGCCTTCCATCAGCTTCTCGTAGCCGACGTAGATCGGCTGGAACAGCACCGGCTTGCGCGGTTGGCGCAGGAACGCGCGCAGGGTCATCGCGATCATGCCGCCCTTGGGCTGCAGCAGCCGGCCGGTGCGCGAGCGTCCGCCTTCGACGAAGTATTCGATCGAGTAGCCGCCGGCCACCAGTTGCGCGACGTACTCGCTGAGCACCGCCGAGTACAGCGCGTTGCCGCGGATCGAGCGGCGGATGAAGAACGCGCCGCCCTTGCGCAGCAGGGTGCCGACCACCGGCAGGTTGAGGTTGATGCCGGCCACGATGTGCGGCGGCACGATGCCGCGTTCGTACAGCAGGTAGCTCAACAGCAGGTAGTCCATGTGGCTGCGGTGGCTGGGCACGTAGATCACTTCGTGCCCGGGCGCGGCCTCTTTCAGCTTGTCCAGGTGGTGCACCAGCACGCCGGCGTAGATGCGGTTCCAGACGTGGGTGAGCAGGAAGCTGGCCGAGCGCACCACCGGGCTGGAGTAGTCGGCGGCGATCTCCCAGGCGTAGGCGTGGGCCTTGCGCCAGGCGTCCATCGGCTTGCTGTTGTCGCGCTTGGCCTGCGCGGCGATCGCCTCGCGCACCGGCTCGGCGGCCAGCACCTGGTCCACCAGCAGGCGCCGGGTCGACAGGTCCGGACCGATCACCGCCTCGCGGATGCGCCGGAAATGGGTGCGCAGCACGCGCTGCAGCTTGCGCACGGTGCGCTCCGGCGGCAGCCCTTCCTCGATCGTCTGCCGCATCGACACCGGCGGCGCGAAGCGCACGATGGTGCTGCGGCCGTTGAGCAGCACGCCGAGCAGGCGCCGGAAGCTGCCGACCAGCGCCCAGTTTTCCGAGAACAGCACGGCGAACCAGCCGCTCTGCTTGTCCGGCGCGCGGCCGACGAAGATCGACACCGGCACCAGGTGGATGTCCAGGTCC
>Ga0065704_10000966_pt1 | contig 10559 bp, 9 predicted proteins | sample SwiRhicommuniRL2_FD_59091 | JGI IMG/M metagenome (GOLD analysis project Ga0065704, IMG submission 59091) | Switchgrass rhizosphere bacterial communities from Rose Lake, Michigan, USA - RL2 v2 (version 2) | ecosystem: Host-associated > Plants > Roots > Rhizosphere > Soil | place: East Lansing, MI | reverse complement strand
AATCTAATGCTAGGTCAAAATAAATTCAGGAGATGAGTTCGATGATGCGCAAGGCCTATATCTTCGATGCGGTGCGAAGCCCGAGGGGACGTGGAAAACCCGACGGAAGCCTGCATCCCATCACGGCGGTCTCGCTGGGCGCCCAAATGCTAGACGCTGTGCGTGATCGCAACGACCTCGACACACGTCTGGTCGACGATGTCATCTTCGGCTGCGTCGATGCAATCGGTGAGCAAGGCGGCGTGATTACACGCACCGCGATCCTGCGCGCGGGCTACGATGCGAGCGTCCCCGGTGTTCAAGTCAATCGTTTTTGCGCTTCTGGGCTGGAAGCGTGCAATGCCGCAGCCGCCAAGGTCGTTTCCGGCGAGACAGAACTTGCCATCGGGGGCGGTGTGGCATCGATGAGCCGTGTCGCCATGGGTAGTGAGGGTGGCGCTATCGCCACCGACCCGACCTCGATCCTGGAAAACTACACCCTTCCTCAGGGCGTTGCGGCTGATCTGCTCGCAACCCTTGACGGGGTTTCGCGCGAGGACGCCGACTCCTACGCTGCGGAAAGCCAGCGGCGTGCCGCCGTGGCGTGGGATGAAGGGCGGTTTGCCCGTTCGATCGTACCTATCAAGGACCAGCTGGGTATCGTGGCGCTGGATCGCGACGAACATGTGCGCGCCGACACGACGCGAGAAACATTGTCCAATCTCAAGCCGTCCTTCGCCCAAATGGGCGAAATGCTGTTCGATCATGTGGCTAGGCAGCGCTACCCCCAGGTCGAGAAGATCCGCCACATTCACCATGCCGGCAATTCAGCAGGCATCGTTGATGGCGCTGCCGCCGTCCTGATTGGTTCGGCTGATGCGGGCGAACGTGCCGGCCTCAAGCCGCGTGGTATTATACGCGGAGCGGCGTCTATAGGTTCAGATCCGTCCATCATGCTGTCCGGTCCAACACCCGTGGTGGAAAAACTGCTGCGGGCCCAAGGGATGACCGCGTCGGATATCGACCTTTTCGAGCTGAACGAAGCGTTCGCATCCGTCGTGCTGCGTATGATGTCCTCGCTCCGGGTCCCGCACGGAAAGATGAATGTGAACGGAGGCGCTATCGCGATGGGTCATCCCCTCGGCGCCACGGGCGCCATGCTGGTCGGAACCGTGCTGGACGAACTTGAGAGGACGGGCAAGGAATTGGGTGTCGTGGCCCTGTGCGTTGGCGGTGGCATGGGCACCGCCGCGCTGATCCAGCGCGTTTGACAACCTTCTACAGAAATAGGGCAATCAAAATGAATAATTGGCGCGTTGATGTAGATGGTGATGGCATTGCGCTCGTCACGTTCGATATGGCCGGGAAGAAGGTCAATACTCTTAGTTCCGAGGTAATAGCCGAGTTCACCGCGATTGTCGACCGGATAAACTCGGATGATGCGATCAAGGGAGTCGTCCTGGCATCGGCCAAGCCCGGCATGTTTTGCGCGGGCGGTGACCTGACCGACATCAAATCCTTCGCTGGTCCTGGCGAGCCGGGTAAAGAGGCTGAAACGGTGGCTGCGGACATCGAACGCATGACCCGGGACATGGCTGTCTTCCGCCGGCTCGAGACCTCGGGAAAGCCCGTTGCCTGCGCCATCGAGGGGACGGCGCTGGGCGGCGGGGCCGAGCTGGCGATGGCCTGCCACTACAGGGTTGCCGCCGACAGCGAGCAGGTGTTGCTTGGCCTGCCCGAAGGCGGCCTAGGGCTCCTGCCCGGCGGCGGCGGTACGCAGCGCCTGCCGCGACTCATAGGCATCCGGGAATCCTTGCCGATCTTGCTGCAGGGCGTCACCAAAGCCGCTGCCGAGGCCCTGAAGATCGGCTGGGTGAACGAAGTCGCACCTGTCGGCGAGGCCATAGAACTGGCCCGGAAATGGGTTCGGGAGACAGGCGATCCCGTGCAGCCATGGGACAAGCCCAAGTTCAAGGTGCCCGGGGGTGGGCCCTATGTCCAGGCCAACAGCGAGGCTCTGGCCATGCATGCGGCCATGTCGCGCCAGAAGTTTTACGGCAATTATCCCGCGCAACTGCATATCCTTACCGCTCTTTACGAGGGCATCGAGGTGCCATTCGACGCGGGGCTGCGGATCGAGATGCGCGAATTTATCCGCACGGTCCGCACACCGCAGGCTCTGGCGATGATCCGCACGTCCTTTCTTTCTCCGCGTGAAATCAAGAGCGGTGCCAACCGCCCCGCCGGCGTGCCGGTCAAGACATTCAAAAAGGCGACCGTGCTTGGCGCTGGGCTGATGGGAGCGGGTATCGCCTGTGTCCAGGCGCAGGCGGGAATCGAAACGGTTCTGATCGATCGGACGCAGGAAGCGGCCGAGCGCGGCAAAGCCTATACCGCAACCTACCTCGGCAAGCAGATCAAACGCGGCCGCATGACGCAGGAGAAGGCCGATCAAATCCTTGGCCGTATAGTCCCGACGACCGACTACAGCCATGTGCGTGGTTCAGAAATCGTAGTTGAAGCAGTGTTTGAAGATCGTGAGGTCAAGGCCGATGTGACGCGTCTGGCCGAAGCGGAGCTGGCTCCTGATGCGATCATGGCCACTAACACGTCCACCTTGCCGATAACCGGGTTGGCGGAAGCTTCGACAAGACCAGCGAACTTCATCGGGCTGCACTTTTTCTCACCGGTCGAACACATGGATCTGGTCGAGATCATCCGGGGCGAAGAGACATCCAACGACACGCTGGCAGCGGCCTACGACTATATCGCGACAATCCGCAAGACGCCCATATCGGTGAAGGATTCGCGGGGCTTCTACACATCGCGGACAATCACCTGCTACCTGGAAGAGCCCTGCGAGATGCTGGTCGAAGGCATCGCGCCTGCCATCATCGAAAATATCGGCTTGATGACCGGAATGCCTGTGGGTCCGCTAACGCTGCCGGACGCGATTGGATTGGAATTGCCTTATCACGTCCTTGAGCAGACGAAGCGGGATCTGGGAGACGCCTATCAGCCCACTGCATCAGACACTGTGCTGAATTTCCTAGTGGAACAACATGGGCGGCATGGGCGTCGGAATGGAAAGGGATTCTACGACTATTCCGAGGACGGCAAGGAAAAGACGATCTGGCCAGGCTTGGCTGGTCTGGCCAAGCCTACCCTTACGGATGCGTTCGACGAAGACGTCAAGGACGAGTTGAAGAAGCGCATCCTCTACCGCATGTCGCTCGAAGCCGCACGGTGTATGGAGGAAGGCATCATAACTGACCCGCGGGAAGCAGATGTGGGCGCTGCCCTGGGGTTTGGCTTCCCGAAATGGACTGGGGGCCCGATTTCGCTCATCGAGCAGATCGGTATTCCAAAGTTCGTAGCAGAATGCGATGCTCTCGCCGATCGCCACGGGGAGCGGTTCCGCCCTGGCCCCATGCTACGCAACATGGCTGCGGAAGGACGCACCTTCTACTGAGCATTAAAAGTTTTTACCTGGGGTTGATCGGGCTATCGAATCGGCGATGGCCCGACGCCTCCGAAACGGACAGCCCGCCAGCGCGGCAGACGCCGCCTACAGCGTACGCGCAATCAGCAATTTCATGATCTCGCTAGTTCCGCCAAAGATGCGCGAAATCCTGGCGTCTCGATAAAGCCGAGCGATGGGATATTCATTCATATATCCGTAACCGCCAAACAGCTGGACGCATTCGTCGATGACCTTGCCCTGCGCTTCGGTCGCCCAGTATTTGGCCATCGCGGCCGTAGCCGCATCAAGCTTGTCGTCGAGCAGCATTTCCATGCAGTGATTGCAAAAAACCTTGGCGATGACGGCGGTCGTCTTGCACTCGGCAAGTTTAAACTGAGTATTCTGGAAATCGATCAGCTTCTGCCCGAAGACTTCACGCTCCTTCACATAAGGAATGGTTTCCTCAAGCGCGCGCTCCATCGCTGCAACCGACTGAAGCGCGATGGTCAGCCGCTCTTTTGCAAGTTCAGCGGTGAGCTGACGGAACCCCTTGCCCTCTATCAGTCCCAATAGATTGGTGACCGGAACGCGAACTTCATCAAAAAACAGTTCGGACGTATCCTGCGCCTCACAACCGATCTTGTCTAGGTTGCGGCCTCGCCGGAAGCCGTCTGCCTGATCGGCCTCGACCATCAGGAGCGAAAGGCCCCGCGCGCCAGCACTCGGATCCGTCTTTGCAACCACGCACACAAGGTTAGCAAGCTGACCGTTCGAGATGAACGTCTTGGCGCCGCTGATCACATAGTCGTTTCCGTCCAGCCGGGCGCTGGTCTTGATCGCGGCCAAATCAGAGCCGGTGCCGGGCTCCGTCATGGCTATTGCGGCGATCAACTCGCCCGTCGCCATCCTTGGCAGCCATCGCTTCTTCTGCTCCTCGGTCCCGTAGGACAGAATATAGGGTGCAACAATGCTGTTATGCAGGGTGATGGCGAAGCCATCGACGCCTAGTCGGATAGCGGCCATCGAAAGAATGGCTTCATGCCGATAGTCTCCCCCGCCACCGCCGTACTCCGCCGGAATCGATGCGCAAAGCAATCCGTCGCGCGCTGCCTGCTCCCACAACGCGCGATCCACCTGCCCCTGATCACGCCATTTTGCGCATAGCTCGGGCGTTGCGTGCCTGCGGTAGAACTTGTCGACCGCGTCTGCGAAGAGGAGAATGTCCTCCTCCTGCATGAAATCAGGTGATGGCACTCCCAGGATGCCCATCGTCTCTCCCTTGCATTTAGGGCCCATCGGACATTCCGAGCCATCCAAAAAGAATGGACCGATTTCAGAAATATGTCTAGCTAACGATCGATTGTTAGATTGCTACGCTGGGCGAATGGCACTGTCCCAGCCCCCTCAAAGTTCAGCGGGCTGATTTATGACGGTTGACGGTGCACTGACGCGATCTGCGGTGTAGCAATGATGAAGCAATGGCACTTGCAGTGGAGCTGGTAGACCTGATGACACCCCCGCCGATCCTAAGCCGCCTGGAGGATGGCATTCTCACCCTTGAGTTGAACAATCCGACCGTGCGGAACGCTCTCAGCCAGCCGATGGGGGCAGTGTTGCAGCGGGAATTGCGCGATGCCGCCAACGACCCGGGGGTAAGGGTCGTTGTGCTCACCGGAGTAGGCGACTCATTCTGCGCGGGCGCCGACGTCAGCAAGCTTGGCGTGCTGGACCCAAATGACAAGGTTTCGGCGAAATGGGCCGGAGACCCGATAATGAGTGGGATGGAGCAACGCGGCCTGCGCATCAAGGGAAATGGCGAGACTGCAACGCTGCTGCATACCATGGGCAAGCCCACTATTGCGATGGTGCGAGGACCAGCCGCCGGCGCAGGCATGTCAATGGCGATCGCCTGCGACTTTCGCTACGCCTCGGAGACAGCATTCTTCACGTCCGCCTTCAGCCGCATCGGCGCGTCCGGAGATCTTGGTTGCGCTTACTATCTCCAGCAACTGGTCGGCCCTACCAAGGCGCGTGAACTCCTGATGCTGTCGGACAAGGTGACTGCCGATGAAGCCCTCCGGATTGGACTGGTGAGCAAGGTGGTGAAAGACGAGGAACTGCTGGCAGAGACGATGGCCTTTGCCCGACGCCTTGCCGATGGCCCACCCATTGCGCTGCGCTACATCAAGGCCAACCTCGTCGCCGCCGAAGGGTTCAATATGGATGCCTATTTGGATCAGGAAGCGCGCAACATCATCCGATGCTTCCAGACGGAAGACTCGAAGGAAGCCATCGCGGCGTTCCAGGAAAAGCGCGCACCGATATTCAGAGGGGTCTAGAATGATCGTCGAAGAACGCAACTATGCCTTTGCGCCAGCGGACATGGCGCGGTTTTTGCAAATTTACGAGCAGGAAGGAGTGTTCATCGCCACTCGCATTCTGGGCAATCTTCTCGGCTATTTCTGTACCGAGGTTGGCGCAGACCTGAACGAAGTTGTCCATTTGTGGGGTTTTGTTGATCTGAATGATCGCGCCACCCGCCGCGCCGCGTTGTGGACGGACACGGCGTGGCTCGATTTCGCTGCGCGATGCCCTGCCCCCGTCCACCAACGGAACCGGCTGCTGGCACCAACGGCATGGTCACCTATTCGCTGATAGAAGGTATCCACATGAAAAAATGGCTGAAGACCACCGACACGATAACCTTCGAGGTCCGCGATCGCATCGCGTGGATCACGATGAATCGTCCGGATAAGCGCAATGCGCTCAGTTGGAAGGCACTGCAGGAAATCCGCGACGCTTTGCTGGAAGCAGACGACCTTACCAGCGTGCATTGCGTGGTACTGGGAGGAAATGGCCGCGATTTCTGTTCTGGCTGGGATTTGACCGGCGGGGAATCAAGCCCGGTCAAGGAACAGCAGGCGTCATCGGAAGCCCCTCCCCCAGAGTATCGCAGCGCCACCGCGACGATTGACGATGACATTTGGCAGTTGCAGCGCATGAATGAATTGCGGCTGGTGATGTTTGAGATGCACAAACCGGTGATCGCCAAAATCCAGGGTAACTGCCTGGCGAACGGAACCGATATCGCGATGCTGGCCGATCTGGTGATCGTAGCCAGCGATGCTCGGATCGGGTATCCTCCGGTGCGGGCTCAAGGGTCACCGCCGTCGCACATGTGGCTGTACCACATGGGTCCGCAATGGGCGAAGCGGATGCTCCTGACCGGCGACTTGCTGCGCGGAAAGGATGCAGCCCGACTTGGCTTGGCGCTCGAATCNGTCCCGGCCGCCAAGCTCGACGCGCATGTGGAAGCGCTNGCGAAGCGNATTGCTGCAACCGCGCCCGATCTGCTGGCGTGCAACAAGAGGGTCGTNAACCTCGGCCTNGAANTGATGGGCATGAAGACGTTGCAGCGGCTGGCAAGCGAGATCGACGCACGCGGGCATCTTTCTGCGGGGCGGATGCANTTTCGGCACTCCGTCGAGGAGCTCGGGCTTAAGGAAGCCGTGCGCAAGCGTGACGCCGCATTTGGCGACGGCATGGTCGAATACAGCTGGGATTGACCGCCGCGCGGGCAATCTGTCGCGCAAGCGATTAACTAATAAACGCTCCGCCCGGCGTCGCAGGTCCCGGCGGTTCAATGGAGTTCCTTTGATGGCAGGTACGGACGTAAATGGGAACGACTTCCGCTCGGCGCTTGGGTCATTCGCAACGGGTGTAACGATAGTTACGACTGCCGCTCCTGACGGCACAGATGTCGGAATGACCGCGAACAGCTTCAATTCTGTCTCGCTGGATCCGCCGATGGTCCTGTGGAGCATCGGCAAGAATGCGTTCAGCCAACCTGCTTTCGCCGCAGCGGAACACTTCGCCGTGCATATTCTGGCATGGGATCAGGAAGACCTCTCGAACCGCTTCGCGCGCCGGGGCGAAGACAAGTTCGGCGGGCTGGCGCTCGAACGCGGGCCGGGCAATATCCCGTTACTCGGCGGCTGCTCGGCGCGGTTCAAATGTCGTACCGCCTATCGCTATGAGGGCGGCGACCACGACATCATCGTCGGCGAAGTGCTGGAGTTCGATCACACTGACAAGAGGCCGCTGTTGTTCCATCGCGGCAAATATTCCGCCATTGCCTCTAGCGTAAGCGGGGCGGAATTTGCCGACTCATCCCTCGGGTTCCTAGCCGCACGCGCGCAATATGCAGTTTTCAAGGATATTCGCGACGAACTGGAACGGCTCGATATCAGCCTGGACCAGTATTTCGCTCTCGCCGCGCTTGGCGCTCAGTCCATGACCGCGGAGGATATTCACCGCCACGGCAGCTGCTTTGATCGTGTTTTCGAACATACCGACGTGGCGAAATTGACTGAACGCGGTCTGATCGAAACCCGAACCGACAGCTCCAAGCTCGCACTGACGGCGGCAGGCCGCCAAACTGTGGTACAACTTCTGGCGATCGGGAAAGATACTGAGTCGACATTGCTGGCCCAGTTCGAACCCTGGGAAGGGCAATGGCTGAAAAGCGCGCTCGACCGTCTGGCCACCGGCATGCCCCGAGTCTTTGCACGATAAGGTGAACCGTCCCGTGGCGGGAGAATGGACGTTGCAGGTACACGAACTTGATTTCGAGCTCGGCTTCGGTTGCATCGTCACCGGCTTAGCGGCCAGTGATCTTCTAAACCCTGTCATCGTGAGTCAGTTACGCGAACTATGGCGTGACAGGGGTCTGATCGTCTTCCGCGGCGGACAGGACGATCCCGATTTCCAGGTCGACCTTTCCCGGTGCTTCGGCGAGTTGCAGATACATGCCGTTGCTGAGATGCTGCATCCAGAGCGCACTGAGCTTTTCGTGGCAAAGGGCGGCGGCGGAGCGCTGTTCAGGGTGAACGGCGTCGAACTGTCGGGCTATATCCCTTGGCACTCGGACCAGGTGTTTACCGCGCAGACCAATCATGGCGGGATCCTACGGGTCGCGCATCGTCCTGCGGTTGGCGGGAACACTGGCTTCATAGACCAGATCGCTGCCTACGACGCTCTGCCAGAGGAATTGCAGAGCAGGATCGACGGACTCGATGTCGTCTATCGGATGCAAGCCGGGACTACGCCGAATTTCAAATTCCTGCCGCGCGAGCATATCGAGTTGATCAGGCCCAATCCCTTTCAAGACGGCATCAACAAGCGAATTGAGTCTGGGGAATATCCGNCCGTGGTCCATCCGCTGGTATTCACCCAACCTGAGACGGGTCGNAAGGTCCTGAACCTNTCACCGATGTTCGCCGACCGCATCCTCGGGTTAGAGGATNGGGCCAGTGAAGAATTGCTGCGCCGGCTGGCTTATCACNTCACNGATGAGCGCCGGTGCTATGACCACTCCTGGCAGCCGGGGGACATGGTTCTGTGGGACAACTGGCGCATGATACACTGTGCACGCGGCATTCCTGATGGTCTCTATCGCGAGGTGCACCGCACCAGCATAGCTGGCGACTATGCACTCGGCCGCGTGCTCGCCGCCTGACCCGCAACGGCGCGGTGATCGCTAAACCACCGCTGCCCGCGGCTTCGCTTCAACTAGCGGCTCACCTCGTCGGTGCGCCGCCCAAAGTGGGTCATGCGAGGTATGACATTACTGAACTTCTCGAACCCTTGCTGCAAGGTTCTTCATCGGCCGCCCGAATCCGAGGCATTCTCGAACGGTCGTATAGCTAGGGCTGGGTCCAGGACGTTGCCCGGCGAGTGCAGGCTCAGCTCGCGCCGTTCGGCGGCGTCCCCGACAGCTTTGTTCCGCGCAACCATCCTGACCCCATGGGCGCAATGACAGGATTGGTGACCCAGCCGCGGACAGTCCGCATGATCTACGCATTCCAGTCGCCCGCCGCGATCGCAGCCTCGGTCGAAAGCTCGGTTCCCCGGTCGTGATACTTACCGCTCGGATCTCACACCAGAGGTTGAGGAAGTAGTCCGACGCTGCGGCATGACTGCAATCACGCTGGAAGACGCGAAGGTGGTGACGGCACTGAGGGGCAGCCCTTCGGAAGTTGCTCCAGCGGAGCCGTCAGCCCGGGAACAGCCCTGCTCGAGGTAATTTCCCCTCGGATGGGCCCGGAATGGATCTCAACCTCGGACCTGGTGACGATTGATGCGGATGGCTTCCTGTTCTGCATCGGACGAGCCGATGGAGCGATCAAGCGCGGAGGGTTCAAGGTACTCTCGGAAACGGTCGACCGGGTTCTGCGACTGCACAAAGCCGTCGCCGTCCCCGCGGAGATCGCAGCCAACGATCCCATCCTGCGCGAGGTGTCCATGGCGATCATTCAACTGAAACGAGGTATGGCCCCGCCGGACGCTGACGCTCTGAAGGCTCATGTCCGCCATCACCTGCCCGCGCCCCATGTGCCGGCTGAGTGGCGGTTTGTCGAAACCAAGCCTCTCAATAGCACTTACAAGATCGACCGGGCAGCCTTGCGCAAACGGTTTGCGGCCGTCCTCAGGCCTTGACGGACGCTTCTTGCACCCTCTAACGACGTGATCGTTGGGCATATCGCGTCGAGGTGCTTCCATTGCGGCGGGTAATCAGATCGGCGATTTCTCCGAGGACCGGCCACATGCCGTCGCCTCTGGATTCTTCAGCTGTGACAGGCCCGGACAACATATCAACGAGGTAGGACTAAATGGCAACAACACCCAACAAGTCGGAAGCGCCCGCCAAAGCTAAGACCGCAAAGCTTAAGGCTTCTATGAAGAAAAGCGACGCGACTCGGTTGCGGGTTCTCGAGGTGACCTCCGATCTGTTCCGCCGAAATGGATATCAGGCGACATCGATGCGAGACATCGCAAATGCCGTGGGGATGAAGTCGGGCAGCCTGTACTACTATTACGATTCTAAGGAAAAGTTGCTTGCGGCGATCCTGACTGATCGGATCGACGCCAACCTCGCCACTTTGAAGCATGCGATCGCGACCTTGCCCGACAGCGCAACTGCTCGCGAGAAGTTCGACGTAGCGGTCGCCGTGGCCGTGCAAATCATTGCCGAAGCTGGCGACATGGCTGTCGCCTCCGCGCAGACTCTGGCTTATCTCCAGGAGCCCGAATATTCCAAGCAGTCCCGTGCGCGGCA
>Ga0065704_10071595_pt1 | contig 10567 bp, 8 predicted proteins | sample SwiRhicommuniRL2_FD_59091 | JGI IMG/M metagenome (GOLD analysis project Ga0065704, IMG submission 59091) | Switchgrass rhizosphere bacterial communities from Rose Lake, Michigan, USA - RL2 v2 (version 2) | ecosystem: Host-associated > Plants > Roots > Rhizosphere > Soil | place: East Lansing, MI | reverse complement strand
TGCTCGAGCACGTAGTCCGCCACCTGCCGATGCGAACGTGTCAGCCGCAGCAATGCCTGTGCAATGCGCTGAGAAACCGTGGTGCCTGGGGTGTCGAGCGATCCATCCACGCGCGATGTTGAACCAGCGCGTGACGTCACCGAACGGCCGGAGAGGCTCGCCGAGCTCAGGTGAGCACCATCAGGCCGCAACGAACTCACGAGGTACGAGCGTCTTCGCATAACCAAGCCTAGGCAAGCGCCTCTGTCTCGCGTCTGCTGGCGACGCTGCCGGACTTGGCATCTTGCTTGATCATGTCAGCGGCCTTCTCTGCAATCATGATCACCGGCGCGTTGGTGTTTCCGGAGACGATGGTCGGCATGATGGATGCGTCCACGACCCGAAGGCCACAGATGCCATGTACTCGCAAGCGCTCATCGACAACCGCCATCGGATCATTGCCCATCTTCGCAGTCCCAACCGGATGGTGGATGGTTGCCCCTGTCTGACGGGCGAACTCGAGGAGGTCTGCGTCCTTCGGGGCGCTTGCGCCGGGACGCTCCTCCCTGGCGATGTACGGAGCCAAGGCCGGCGCGGCTGCGACCTCGCGCGCAATGCGCATCCCGCCCACGATGCAGTCGCGATCCGCCTGCGCAGTGAGGAAGTTGGGGCGAATCAGTGGTGCCGCCAGAGGGTTGGCCGAGCTGATGTGAACGGTGCCGCGACTCTCCGGCCGCATCTGCGACGGGCCAAAGGTCAGGCCAGGGAACGGATCGAGTACGCGCTTGACGGGGTCCTTGAAGGTCGCATGCGCAATCGTGTATTGAATGTCAGGCGTCTCCATCTCTGGCCTGGTTCTCACGTAGCCACAAACCACGCCGGCAGCGAATGTAAGAATCCCGCGGCGGGCCAAAGCGTAGTGAGCAACCTCCTTGACCAGGCTGAGACCGCGGGCGCGCTCGTTGACAGTGATGGGCTTCGTCACTCTCCATGACATCCGAACAATGAAGTGATCCTGATAGTTTTCCCCGACGCCGGGAAGCGCGTGCTTCACTGCAATGCCATTCGCCCGCAGGATCTCAGGGTTGCCGATACCCGAGAGTTCCAGGAGCTGGGGAGACTGAATGGCCCCCGCTGAAAGCAGGACCTCGCGGCGAGCCTTGACAAGCCGGTTTGCAGACCCCTTCCTGTATTCGACGCCAACGGCCCTTCGACCTTCGAGCACAACGCGAGTCGCGTGGGCATCAGTGATGACGCTCAGGTTGGGGCGGTTCATGGCCGGCTTCAGGTAGGCGCGCGCCGCGGACCAACGCTTGCCGTCCTTCTGTGTGACCTGGAAATAGCCAAAACCATCTGGCTGACCGCTGTTGTAGTCGGGGTCAATCGGATATCCGCACTCAGCTGCAGCAGCAATGATCGCGTCAGGCACCTCTCCTTTCTCGTACAGATCCCGGGTATTGAGCGGCCCCCCTCGCCCACGCCAGTCAGCCGGAGCTCCCTCCCAGTTTTCCGACTTCACGAAGTAGGGCAATACTTCCTTCCATGACCAGCCCTCGTTCCCGAGCTCGACCCAGCCGTCGTAGTCCTGCTTTTGGCCGCGAACGTAGAGCATCGCATTGATGGAACTGGTGCCGCCAAGCACACGTCCACGCGGAATCGAGATCTTCCGGTTGTAGATGTATGGCTCCGGCTCGGTCCAGAAACGCCAGTTCAGGCGAGGCATGTCTAGGGTCTTCATGTAGCCCACCGGAATGTGGATCCAGATGTTCCGGTCGTGGCCCCCGGCCTCGAGGACAGCCACAGTTACATCGGGATCCTCGCTCAGGCGAGCTGCCAGCGTGCAGCCGGCCGAGCCTGCTCCAACGATGACATAGTCGAATTCGTCCCCGGTGGAGCCGGTGCCCGTGGCATTTGTCATTGGCTTGTCTCTTTTATCAATGTGATCCCGCCCTCGCACGCCCGAAGGCCTGTGAACCTGCGCCGGTGACCAGGCGCAGGCCATGTTCGTCGCTCGTCAGACTTGCAGTGCCTTGATGAAGCGCTCGGCAATAACTGCCCCATCCCGCTCGGGCACCGTTCGCGGTTGATCACCCGGTTCGATCTTCAGGACTGCAACCAGCGTGCCGCGACATGCATGCACGCGTTCTCTCAGCCCCTCCATGTCGCCGGCATCGTTGAAAGTGGCGGCGCCTTCGAGGCCACAGGCGCGTGCGACGGCGGCGAGATCGGTTCCGAAGCCCGTCGCTGTCTGCTGCATGCCGGTCTCCGCATACTGCTCGTTATCGAGAATCACGATCGACAGGTTCGGGGGACGATGCTGCGCAATCGTCGAAAACGCCCCCAGACCCATGAGCATTTCGCCGTCGCCGGTGAACACGACCACAGGGCGTGACGGCTGTGCCAGAGCGAGCCCGAGGCCAACCATTGCCGCCGAGCCCATCGCACCCCAGTCATAGAAATTCAGATCGTTGTCGCCTGCAGCGAAAACGTCATAGATCGGCGACCCGAGTCCAGCGACAACCAGCGTTTCGTTGCGCCCCTTCAGGAGTTGGGCGACGACCGATCGGCGTTCAAGAAGTTTGCTCATAGTTCTGTTTAATTCGGATTAATCACTTCGACCAGTTCTTGCGGCCGATGAGCCGCTGCGAAAGAAGAACGGCCACGCAACGCTTCGAGAAAAAGGCCTGATCCAACGCACCAGAGCAGATGTCGCCGACGCTCTCTGGCGTATCCGCGCGCATCACATCGAAGCCCATCAGCTCCAGTGCGGCGCCGGCGCGCTTGCCCATGGGGATCTGCCACGGGATGTACTCGGCGAACTCGCCGCGCATCGTGACGAGCAGAACCAGGGGGATGCGGCAGTTCTCGGCCAGCGTGAAGAGATTGAGGCAGTTGCCAACCCCCGAGGACTGCATCAGCAGAACACTTCGAACGCCACCCAACCAAAGGCCCGCGGACAGTGCGACACCTTCCTCTTCGGTTGTGAGAACAGTGGTGCCGATCGATGGGTCTTTGGCGCAGAGACCTATGAGGCCGCGATGTCCTCCATCGGGAACATAGGACACGTGTCCCACATTGGATGCTTTGAAGGCGGCGTGAATGTCCTTCTGCCAGGGACGAACGGCTTGATCGAGGTCTGCAGTCATTGAAGTTTCGCTGAAGCGCTTTGAAAGTGGCGATTGCGAAGAATTAGAGGACATCGATGCCGTCGCGGCCAATTCAGAGTTTGTCTACGGGCATTGACGGGACGAATAGTCCCCAGCGTCCAGCCGACCTTGCCACCATCAGCTTGCGAGAAGTGGACTCGCGTCTCGAGACAATGTTTGAGAAATCTGAAATGACCGGATGGATAGGAGCGGTTCGCAAGCAGTGGTGTCTGCAGGCGCCCTCTCAAATCCTGGCGCACGGCAGCTTGGCCGCCCTGAGTGAAGATGGCCTGCGCCCTGCGCCGATATCCACGCGTCAGCTGCAACGCTGGCGCCGATTCGCACGGGCACTTTGCGCGAGACCGATCGCCTGCTCTGAGCAAGATGCGCGAAGATCGAGCCCGACGACACTGTCAGCCCAGACGTCAACCGAAGTCCGCCGGGGCTGCGAGCCTCGCCGCTTTTCAGTTGCTTCCTGTCCGCAACAGCGCCTTCTGGATCTTCCCCGCGGGCGTCATCGGCAACTCGGTGCGCAACACCACCTCGCGGGGTATCTTGTAGTCCGCAATGCGGCCTGCGCAGTGCGCCAGCACATCGGCGGACGAAAGGTTACTCCCTTCCTTTGGAACAACGAAATAGCGACCAATCTCTCCCAGCACCGGATCGGCCACGCCGATGCCGGCGACCATCAGGACCGACGGATGCGTGGCGATCAGCGCCTCCACCTCGGCGGGGTAGACGTTGAAGCCGCCCTGGATGTACATGTCCTTCATACGTCCCTTGAGCGTAATGAAGCCGCGCATGTCTACCAGGCCCAAATCGCCGGTGCGGAGCCAGCCGCCGTCGAACGTTCCCGAGTTTGTCGCCGCGCCAATGTAGCCACTCACTGTGCCGCGCCCGCGAAACTGCAGTTCCCCGATGTTGCCCGGCGACAGCACGGCGCCATCGGGGCCCATCACGCGGACCTCTACTCCTTCCAGCGGAGTACCGATGCTCTGCATCAGGTCGTCGTCGCTACATTGCCACGGCGTCATCACGAGTGCACCCGATGCCTCGGACAAGCCGTAGAGATTCATGATCGTCGCGGCGGGCATGCGTCGTTGGAGGTGCGCGAGTAGCGTGGCGTCGACGTTCGAACCGCCGGTGACGATGAGACGCACCGACTGCAGGTCAACTTCCTGCGACTCCGGATGCATTAGCAGCAGCGTCATCATTGTCGGCACACCGACGAGGATGGCGGGCGGATGACGCTGCATCATGTCGAGCATCGTCTTGGCCTTGAAAGCCGGCACCAGCTCGCAGCTCCCGCCCGCGAGCAATTGCGACAGGATGCCGCAGGTGATGCCGCCTACATGGTTGAACGGGTTGGCCAGCTGCATCATGTCGCCGGGACGCGTGCGCATATGCAGGTACTGGCCGCCGGCGGCCGCAAGCAGGCTGGCATGCGTGAGGGCGCAACCCTTGGGGCGACCAGTGGTACCGGATGTATAGATCACCATGGCCAGGTCGTCGGGCCGTACATATGCGGTTGCAGCCTCCAGGGTCGCGCTCGAGTTCTTGTCGAAATCCATGCACGTCATGGCAGTGAATGCACTGCTTTCCAACGTGACGACATGGCGCAGATCGCTCAGTCTCGGGGCAATCCGATCAAACATCGGAAGAAACGCGAACTCGTCGATCTGGCTCGACGTGAACACCGCTTTCGCCCGGCTGTCGGCCAGCATGAACTCGATCTCGGCGTCACGGTAGCGCGGGCTCAGCGCAACCACCGCAACGCCAATGCGTGCGGCGGCGAAGAAGAGCTGCAGCCACTCGATCTGGTTGTACGAGAGCACGGCAATGCGGTCGCCGCGCAGCAGGCCGCGCTGAAGCAAACCGATCGCTAGTCGCCGGCTGGCCACTTCGACGTCGGCGAAGGAAAAGCGCTGCTCGCCGTCGATGTACGCGATGACGTCCGGATGTGCGACCGACGAGCGATGCAGCGCCGCATGGAGAAGCGCATCCGAAGGTTCGGGGGAGAGGGCGATGGCAGAGGCTGGCATGGGGCAGGCGTGTCGCTGGTGGGAAGGATGCGCGCAGCGTAGCGGCGGGAACCACGCCCTGGCTTGCGTGAAGTCGCCGTTTCAGCGGCTTCACGCAAGACCTCGAGAAGGGGCAGCCCTAACCTGTCGATATCCACAAGGAGCGACCTTTGGAATTTTTCGAAGCCCCGCCAATTCCCTTCTACTTCACGTCCGAGCACGAGCAGTTTCGTGCTGGCCTACGCGACTTTGTCGCGCGTGAGATCACGCCACATGTGAGCGAATGGGACGAGGCCGAAACCTTTCCGCGTGCGTTGTACGGCCGGGTTGCGGAAATGGGCGTTTTAGGCCTTGGCTATCCCGAGGAATACGGTGGCACACCGGCCGATGTCTTCTATCAACTCATCGTCGCGGAAGAGTTGGCGCGCTGCGGCGGTGGGGGCGTACCAGCCTCGCTGAGCTCTCACAGCATCGCCTTGCCGCCCATCCTCAACGCGGGCAGCGAGGAGATCAAGCGCAGGGTCATGCCCTCGGTCCTGGCTGGCGAGAAGATCGTAGCGCTGGCCGTCACCGAGCCCTCGGGCGGATCGGATGTCGCGAGCCTGCGCACGACCGCGGTACGCGATGGCAGTCACTACATCGTCAACGGTGAGAAGACCTTCATCACGTCGGGCATGCGCGCTGACTTCATCATCACGGCCGTACGCACGGAGCCGTCGATCAAGGGCGCCGCCGGCATCTCCATCCTGCTCATCGAAGGCGGGACATCGGGCCTGAAACGCACCCCCTTCAAGAAAATGGGTTGGTGGAGCTCTGACACCGCCCACCTGCATTTCGACAACTGCCGCGTACCTGTTGCCAACCTCATTGGAGAGGAGAACGCGGGATTCAAGACCCTCATGAAGAACTTCAACAGCGAGCGCCTGTTCATGTGCGCCCTGGCCTGTAGCTACGCCGAGGTTTGCCTGCAGGAGGCGCTGGACTGGGCGCGGCAGCGCTCGATGTTCGGAAGCACGCTGTCGACGCGTCAGGTGGTGCGTCACAAGCTGATGGACATGACATTGAGGATCGATGCGTCAAAGGCGTTGCTCTACGACCTGGCCTATCGCATCGAGCACCAGTTGGCACGGCCTGAACATCTCGTAGCGCGCATCTGCCTGGCGAAGGTTCAGGCCACGCAGGCCATGCAGTTCTGCGCCGACCAGGCCGTGCAGTTGTTGGGCGGCATGGGCTTCATGCGCGGCACACGCAGCGAGCGCATTTACCGCGAGGTGAAGGTGGCGATGATCGGAGCCGGCTCCGAAGAGGTGATGAAAGACCTTGCCGCCCGACAACTCGGCGTCTAGGACCCGCCTTCCCTGCGCCAGGCGCGATCTTTTGGAACGGCGTTGACAGCCTTTGATCGAGCAAGCCGAAGAAAAGTAAGAAAAGGAAACTCACGATGAAACAGACGACCGATGACCTCCGCGCCGAGCACGCCCAATTGGCTGGCCTGGCACGGACATTGACCCATTCTCAGTGGGCAGAGCGCAGTGCCTTCTTTGGCTGGACTCCGTGGGATGAGATCGCGCATCTGTGCTTCTTCGACGAGACGGCCCTGCTGTCGGCAACCGATGCGAGCGCCTTCGCCAGCAATACCGCCGCACTGTTGGCGGACCTCGGCAGCGGCAGGGAGATCAGCGCTATCGCACGCGAAAAGTACGCGCATCTCGACGGGACCACGCTGCTGACCCACTGGGAGCGTGTGTCCCAAAAGTTGATCGAGGTGTTGGCGGCACTCGACTCGAAAACGCGGTTGCCCTGGTATGGCCCCTCGATGAGCGCGCGTTCCTTCGCGACCGCACGCCTGATGGAAGCATGGGCGCATGGCCAGGATGTGTGGGACGTGGTTCACCGTCGGCCGCCTGTCAGCGATCGGCTTCGCCACATCGCCCACATCGGCGTCACCACATTCGGCTGGAGCTTCGTCAACCGCAAGCGGCCTGTGCCGGACATCATTCCCTACGTCGAACTCCGCGCGCCCCAGGGCGACGAACTCTGGACGTGGGGCGATCCAGCTTCACCGGAGCATGTGCGCGGCGAGGCGCTCGACTTCTGCCTGCTGGTGACGCAGCGTCGCAACCTTGCGGATACGTCGCTGGTATACAGCAGTGGGGCGGCGCGGAATTGGCTGCAGATCGCGCAATGCTTCGCAGGTGCGCCGGCGGATGCACCGGCGCCGGGCGTTCGCAAGGTGGTGTACTCCGATTGAGCGAACAACAGCCAATCACGCTGGCACTTCAGCCCGGCATCGACGCTGCGCTGGACGGCCTGCGCCGCGGCAGCGGTGCGCAGTGCTTGTCCGATCACAACTTCTCGAATCTGTATCTGTTCCGGCAGGCGCACGACTATTGTTTTGTCCCGGGCGACTGGCCGGGTGTGAGCGGGCGCACCTACGATGGAGTGCGTCACTTCATGCCACTCTTCGATGTCGCCACTGCACCCGCTGCCATGCTCGAAACCTTGATCGAGTCGCACGGTTGCCTGTATCCCGTCGTGAGTTGGCACGTCGCTGCGCTGACGGACCACTTCGTCACCAGCGCGTGCGAAGACGACGCCGACTATCTTTTCGAAGCATCGAATTTTCTCAATTACCCGGGCCGCGCGCTGGCCAAGAAGCGCAACCAGGTGCGTCAATTCCTGGCGCGCCATGTGCCGCGCGCAGCGCCCTTCGACGCTTCGTTCGCCGATGCCGCGCGTACCGTGCTCGCAGCTTGGATGGCGCAAAAAGGGAAAGGCGAAGGCGAGGCGGATGAACGCGCCTGTATGGAAGCGATTGAGCATGCGCCGCGCTTCGGGTTCGAAGGCTTCGTGCATTTCGTTGGCGAGTTGCCCGTGGCGTTCCTCCTGGTCCAGGAACTGCAGCCCGGGGTGTTCGCGGTGCGCTTCGCCAAGGGGCTGGACAGCCACGTCGGCGTTTATCCGTTCATGTTTCAACACTTCTGCCGGCACTTCGCGCGACAAGTACATTGGCTCAACTTCGAACAGGACATGGGCATCGCCGGATTCCGGCGCAGCAAGCGTTCGTATCAGCCGAGCGCACTGCTGCCGAAATGGCGCGTTTCGCTTCGACCTTGAACCCCGGCATGCGCGCACTCGCACATCTCGGCGCCATGGCACAGCCAATTCCCGCAAGACCGTCCCGTGGCCTTTGCCTAAGCTGGCATCCATCCACAGTCCGCGACGCCAATCGGCATCTGCAGCACAAGAGCACATGTCAATCATCGAGTCGAACGTTTCCCCCGGCAGCGAGGCCTTCCAGGCCAACCGCGCCGGCATGCTGGCCCTGATCGACCGCGTTCGCGGCTACGAGAAGCGCAGCATTGCTACATCGGGAAAGTCCCGCGAACGGTTCGAAAAGCGTGGGCAGTTGCTGCCGCGCGAACGACTGTCGCTGCTCCTCGATCCGGGCACACCCTTCCTAGAGATCAGCGCGCTGGCTGGCCTTGGACTGGACAACCCCGACCTCGAGAAAAGCGTGCCGGGCGGCGGCGTGATCGGCGGCATCGGATGGGTCTCCGGCGTGCGCGTGATGGTCAACGCATCGGATTCGGGCATCGATGCCGGCGCGCTCCAGCCCATGGGCATCTCCAAGCAGTTGCGCATGCAGGAGCTCGCGCTGGAGAACAAGCTGCCCTACGTACAACTGGTCGAGAGCGCGGGCGCGAACCTGATGACCTACAAGGTCGAGGAGTTCGTGACCGGGGGCAACCTGTTCCGCAACATCGCGCGCATCTCGGCGGCTGGCTTGCCGGTGGTGACGGTGACGCATGGCTCCTCCACAGCGGGCGGTGCCTACCAGACGGGGCTGTCTGACTACATCGTCATGGTGCGGGGCCGCTCGCGGGCCTTCCTCGCGGGCCCGCCGCTGCTCAAGGCCGCGACCGGCGAGATCGCGACCGAAGAGGAATTGGGCGGCGCGGTGATGCACACCTCGATCTCGGGGCTGGGCGACTACCTGGCTGAAGACGATCGCGATGCGATCCGGCTGGCGCGCGAGATCCTGTCAAACATCGACTGGAACCGGGGCATGCCGACCGAACCCCCGCGCAGCTTCAGGCCGCCGCGCTATGACGTGGAGGAACTGCTGGGGGTGATGTCCCTCGACCACAAACGCCCGGTCGACATGAAGCAGGTCATTGCGCGCATTGCCGACGACTCCGAGTTTCTGGAGTTCGGCGAGAACTACGGCGTCGCCACGGTGGTCGGCCACATCAACATCGAGGGCATGCCGCTAGGCGTGATCACGAACAACGGGCCCATCGACCCGGCAGGCGCGACCAAGGCGACGCACTTCATCCAGGCCTGCTGCCAGTCGAGGACGCCGATCCTGTACCTCAACAACACGACCGGTTTCATGGTGGGCAAGGACTACGAAGAATCCGGCATCATCAAGCATGGCTCCAAAATGATTCAGGCCGTGGCCAATGCCACCGTGCCGCAGATCACCATCTACTGCGGCGCGTCGTTCGGCGCCGGCAACTACGGCATGTGCGGTCGCGGATTCCAGCCGCGCTTCTGCTTTTCCTGGCCCAACGCCAAGACGGCGGTGATGGGCGGCGAGCAGGCCGCGCAGACCATGGTTAACGTCACCGAGGCGGCAATGAAACGCAAGGGCGCCGAGATCGATCGCGAGAAGCTCGCCCAGATGGAACGCCGCATCGTCGACCGCTTCGACAGCCAGATGAGCGTCTTCACGACCAGCGCGCACCTGCTGGACGACGGCGTGATTGACCCGCGCGACACGCGCCAGGTGTTGAGCAATGTGCTCTCGATCTGCCGCGACGCCGACCAGCGCGAGCCGCAGAAGATGCAGTTTTCCGTGGCGCGGCCCTGAGCGGTGCAGCCCGAGCAAAACGATGCAACTCACACCGGAACACGAGGCTTCCGTCCGCTCACTGAATCACAACACCGACTTAGGTTCCATGGCTGCTTCGACATCCGCGCTCACTCCCTTCCGCAAGATCCTGATCGCCAATCGCGGCGAGATTGCCTTGCGCATCATCCGCAGCGCGCGTGCGCTCGGCTATCGCACAGTTGCCGTGTATTCGACCGCCGACGCTGGCGCGCGCCACGTGCGTGAGGCCGACCAGGCGGTGTGCATCGGCGAGCCGCTACCGGCGCAGTCGTACCTGCGCATTCCTGCCATCATCGAGGCAGCCAGGCTCAGCAGCGCCGATGCGGTGCATCCGGGCTACGGGTTCCTGGCCGAGAACGAGGACTTCGCCCAAGCCTGCAAGGATGCGGGGCTGGTGTTCATCGGCCCGTCGGCCGAGGCGATCGTCGCCATGGGCAACAAGGCCGGCGCCAAGAGGCTCATGCAGGCGGCTGGTGTTCCCTGCATTCCCGGCTACCAGGGTGACGACCAGAGCGAGGAGCGGC
>Ga0065704_10071594_pt1 | contig 10571 bp, 5 predicted proteins | sample SwiRhicommuniRL2_FD_59091 | JGI IMG/M metagenome (GOLD analysis project Ga0065704, IMG submission 59091) | Switchgrass rhizosphere bacterial communities from Rose Lake, Michigan, USA - RL2 v2 (version 2) | ecosystem: Host-associated > Plants > Roots > Rhizosphere > Soil | place: East Lansing, MI | reverse complement strand
CGTTTGTTGAAGAAGGATAGGTCCACACCGGCATTATAGGTAGTGGTCTTTTCCCAGGTAAGCCCCTCATTGGAAATACGGGAGGGGTAATATGCCACCGGCTGCGTACCGCTGAAAATAGCGCCACCTGTTGTGGAGGCCAGGCGGGCGAGTGATTGATAGCGGGAGATCGCATCGTTACCGGAAGTGCCGCCGCTGATGCGCACGGCAAATTCATCCAGTTTACGGAACTTTTTCATGAACGGTTCGTTCATTACATTCCAGCGGAATGCAGCAGAAGGGAAATAAGCCCATTTGTTATCCGCAGAGAAGTTGGACGCGCCATCCGCACGCATGGTAACCGTCAGGTAATATTTATTATCATAATTGTAGTTCAGGCGGCCCAGGTGTGATACACGCGCCAGGTTTTCCAGGGAAGAACCCAGGTTCACCGTTTCCTTGGAAGGCAGGGCAGACAGGTCGTTTGGTCCTACATCATCCACAAAGTAACCGCTGCCGCTGGCAGTGAGGTTCACAAAGTTCTTCTTCTGTATGGTAAAGCCGTACATCGCATCGAAATTGTGGCGTTTGTTCCAGGTGTTCCGGTACGTGATGGTATTTTCGTTCAGGATGTTGTTATCCGTGTAGCTGCGTTTATATGCGTAAGCACCGGTATTTGCTTTCACGCGGGTCGGCATGGTGGATGGCGTGAACTGATCGTCGTTCAGGTTATAATCTGAATAAGAGATCGTGGAACGCAATGTTATATTCTTTATTGGTTTTACCTCCAGGTATAACATAGAGCTAAGGCTCTTTTCCACCCTGTTGTTTGTTTTCAGCAATACGTTTGCCAGCGGGGAATCAAATAAAGTACCGCTGTACCATTGAGAATTCCAGTCGTTGAAAGACCCGTCCGGCTTATAGGCAGCAATAGTAGGCGCCAGGAAAAGTGTGGAACGGTACCATAAAGTGTTGGTGCCAATATCCGCATTATTCAGTGCGCGTTTTACATTGGAGAAGTTGAAACGTACTCCTGCCTTCACAAACTTACTGATCGTTCTGTCCAGGTTCAGGCGCACCTGGTAACGCTGCAGGCCGCTGCGTTTGATGATCCCCTGGTTATCGTTATAGTTGGCGGAGAAATAGTATTGTGTGGTTTTATCACCTCCTGTGGCAGATAGTGTATAGTTCTGATAAGGCGCATTGCGGGATATCTCCCTCGTCCAGTCAGTACCTTCTCCCAGTGCCAAAGGATTGGGATAGGGATATTCCTCCAGCGGTTTTGTTTGGTTGGCCGCAGCGCTGAAGTAATACCGGTCGTTCTGCATCTGGGCAAACTCTGTGGCATTCATAATATCCAACTCACGGGGTAATTCAGAGATCCCCACATCACTGCGGAAATTAAAGGATGTTTTGCCTTGTTTGTCCGCACCGGATTTTGTGGTGATGATGATAACACCATTACTGCCACGGGAACCATAGATAGCCGTAGAAGAAGCGTCTTTCAATACGTTGATGGCAGCAATATCTGAAGGGTTGATCTCATTCAGACTTTTGATGGCGTCCATCAAACCGTCTACAATGTACAATGGTTCATTGCTGGCAGAGATGGAACGTGTTCCGCGGATCCGCACGGTAGTAGCAGCACCAGGCTCTCCGTCCGTAGATACAAACTCCGCTCCTGCTATCCGGCCCTGCAGCATCTGATCTACACGGGTTACCGGTACATTGTCTATATCAGACATCTTCACGCTGGATACGGCGCCGGTGAGATCACTTTTCTTCACACTGCCATAACCGATCACCACCACCTCGTTCATACTTTTCTTAGACACAGCCAGCTTCACTGTCAGTGGGAATTTGATAGCATCTACCCTGATCACCTGCCTGTCGTAACCGATATATGTTACAAAAAGCACGTCCTTATTGCCGGCTTCTATTGTAAACTCTCCATTTTCATTGGTCTGTACCCCACGGGAAGTACCTGCAACAGATACGGAGGCGCCGGGTAATGGATTACCTTCTTCATCCATCACCTTTCCCTTCACCGGCGATTCTTTTGTTGCAGGCGTGGTATTTGGAATGGCAGCACTTGCTATTGCTTTAGCCTTGATGGTAATGGTTTTACTATTGATCTCGTAATCGATAGGCTGATCTGCCATGATCATTTTCAGGAAAGTTTCAATGGCCATGTTTTTGGCGGTTACAGATACCGGTTTGGTTTTATCCAGCAATGCAGCATTATAGAACACCACGTAACCGGTCTGTTTCTCCAGCTGGCCAAAGACCTCTTTCAGCGGAAGCTGCCGGCCGCTGATGGTCACTGTTTGGGCAAAGGCGCTGGCCTGCATGCAAACAAACACCAGCAGTATCAACAGTAGCCGGGGCTTCCCCGTTTTGAAAGTAGATGTGAACATGATTGATTTTAATTATAAAGTTGAACGCATAGCAGTGCCCGCTGTTGATCAGTCAACAGGTACTGGTTGGATGAGCGATAAATCTGTTATTGTTTGATGATAAGTTTTTTCCCTTCAAGCCTGCAATGCACATCTGAGATCTCCAGCATTCTCATGATATTAGACAGGCTTAGGTTTCTGTCCATTTTCCCTCCGAAAACCATCGCCGGTATCCCGTTTTCATATTGTACATCTATATCGTACCAGCGCTCCAGTTGTTTCATCACTGCCTGAATATCGGCGCCTTCAAAATTGAAGATGCCATTCTTCCAGGCCAGTACCTGGCTGGTATCTGCACGGCCTACCTGTATGCCTGTGGAAGCATGTGCAATATTGGCCTGGTAGCCCGGTTTCAGGATGGAACTGTTATTCCCCGCATTCACCTGTACACTGCCGTTTATAAGGGTAGTAGCAATTACCCGTTCATTTTCATATGCGTTAATATTGAAAGCAGTACCGAGCACCTTCACTTCCGTATTATCAGAAAGCTTTACGGAGAAAGGTCTTTTTGCATCCGGTTTAATATCGAAATAAGCTTCTCCTTTCAAGGTTACTACCCGGTCCCTCCCTGAGAAACTGGTGGGATAGGTCACGGCACTGGCAGCATTCAGCCATACATCACTGCCATCCGGTAATACAAGATGGAATAAACGGCCTTTGGGTGTACTTAGCGTATTATAACTGATCTCTTCCGCACGATGCGCATCGTAAACAATAGTGCCCTGTGTTAATGATACATGCGTACCGCCCTGGTTGGCGATCACGCCTTTTCTCAGGCTGTCCAGCGTTACCTGTTTACCATCCCCCAGTGTAAGGACAGCGCCTTGTGAGGCTGGTTGTATATCAGGAATGGCAGCGGCCTGCAGCTTGTTTTCCAATGGTTTGGAAGAGGGATAGATCCAGTACAACGTGCCAAGAGCTGTTACCACTGCCGCAGCAGCTGCCCAACGGGTGATGGCTGCTATCCTTCCCCGTTTATGCTTTTTAGGGATAGCCTGCTGTAATACAGACAGGATCTCGTCTGCCCGTTCCTCTTCAATTTCTATTTCCTCTCCCGGTTCATTCATCACCTTATCTATCACCTCATAAATCAGGGCATCGTTTTCCTTGTCCGCCATCATGGCAAACAGCTTTTCTTTGTCCTGTTCAGAACAGGATTGGTTCATATATGCCCGGAATAGTGATTCGAACTCATTCATGGTGATCAGCCGGTTTAATAATAGAGACGTTAAAAAAAGGGGAATGGGGCAGTGAAAAGAAAAATATTTTTCAGAGCAGTTCTTTCAGGAGGAAAAGTGCGGCTAACATACCAAGCCTGGCAAGGCAATAGACACGTATGAAGTGCATGGCTTCGGAGAGATGCCGTTTAACTGTTTCAGGGGCAATGTTCAATGCACTGGCGGCTTCTTCCCTTTTCAGACCCTGTTCTTTAATGAGTGTATATACTTTTTTCTGCTGGGGGGATAATTTAGTGACAGCCTGGCGGAGGATCTGCCGGTATTCCTTTTCCTGTAAATGTTCTCCGGGATGGTCAGTAGCATGCAGCAAAAGCTCGTCCCCGTCTTCCGGCATGGGAATGGCCGTTTTTTGCGTAGCCATTTGCCTGAGCATGCTAAAGGTTCTGTTACGGGTGATGGTGAACAGCCAGGCTGAAAAGTGCTTTACTTCCTTCAGCTCTTCCCTTTTCAGCCATACCTGCAGGAATACATCCAGCAGTATCTCTTCAGCCACAGGAGCAGCAACCGTCAGCCTGTAGGCGATAGTGTATACTTTATTACGGTAAAGGTGAAAAATCTCACCAAAGGCCTTTTCATCTCCCTGCGACACTTTATCAAGCAGATCCATCTCATGACTAACTTTCTGAACAGGCATCACATTGATTTTGGCAGCAAATATAATATTGACGGAAAGAAACAGCTATGCTACTGTTTTATGTATAACGTGAATTAATGATAATATAACGTTTCAGTTGGTTCAACTCCCCGGGTAAAATACAAAAATATCAGATATTAAAACAAAAACCCGTGCTTTTGGCACGGGTTTAAATCTTTTACCAGGAGAGGGATCAGTTCTCCGAAACAAATGTATACTTACCGGAAGGCACCTGTAATAATATATAGCCATCCTCCTTCCCTATCACTTTTACTTCTTTAAAGCTGTTCACCTTCTCTCCCGGCATGTAAACAGTGGCCCGGGAATTTACAGGTACTGTAACATCCAGTATAAATCTGCCACCCTCCTTTTTCCAGCTGCTTTTGATCACACCATATAAGGAAGTGGTTTCCGCCTCCGCAAAATTCACCGCTTTCACCGGGGATGGTTTTACCAGGAAGGATTGGAACCCGGGATGTGCGGGATCTGCGCGGATACCAGCCAGGCTTTTGATAAACCAGGAAGAAATACCAGTGAAACAGGTATGGATCTTACTCGTCACATTCACACTCCAGTATTCAGGCCAGGTAGTTTCTCCCATTTCCAGGAAATAACCATAGCTGGGTTCATTGGTTTTAGAAAGAATGGCAGCGAATGCTTCATGGTATTCCTCATACTCTATCAGGAATTTCAGGAGTACGGGTAAGCCCGAACTACCCATATCAAAATAGGCATCCGGTGCGGAGATCTTTTCTTTAAAGTTAGCGAGCACGGTGGCATATAACTTTTCAGGAACAATACCGGTCATTAAAGGGAATGCAGTTTGTACCTGGTCCCCGTTCATATAGATATTCAACGCCGGATCAAAGAACTGTGCATTGATGCGGGTTTTCAGGAACCTTAATCTTTTGCTGTATAAGGTAGCGTCTTCAGGATGCCCTAGTATACCGGCTATCCGGATCATGGTACTGAGATTCATGGCATACACGCAATTATTGAAGAAAGTAGCTTCCGGCGTGCCGCCAAACTCTTTTCTGCCGCCAGGTGCCGCCCAGTCTCCCAGGAATTTACCACCGCCAAAGAAAGCTTCCAGCAGGCCAAACTGGCTTTTGGTATGCAGGAATTCCAGCCATCTTTTGCTGGTGTTGTAATTGGCTTCCAGGATCCTTTTATCCCCGTAGATACGGTAAAATTCCCAGGCCACATTCAGCCCTGCACTGCTCCACATTGGCCCACCATAATGCTCATTCCATTGCGGTGCGGTATGATGGATCCATCCATCAGGCTCCTGCACATCAGACCAGTCTCTTATATGTTTGGTATAAAATGCACCAGCCTGGTAGTTAGGCAGGCCAATGCCCCATGCGGTGGCAAAAACTTCTTCCCCATAACCCAGGCGCTCCCGGTGAGGACAGTCTGCCGTAAAACCTTCGGTGGTGCACATGCGGTACGTCCAGAGATCGGTTTCATAGATCTTGTTGAAGAGTTTGCTGGAAGAAGAAAAATGACCGGTACGCGCTATGTCTGTGGCAATAACAAACCCTTTTACATCAGCCGTTGAGGGTTTGCGTTTCAGGCCGCTGATATTCACGTAACGGCCCGCTGTATAGTTGAACCGGTTACGGAATGTTTCCCCTTCTTCACCTTTGCAGATATAGATGTTTCCCTGCGTCCAGTCCTGTATGGTTACGGGATCGTCTGCCACCATGATCTTCACGGTGTCCCCGGCAGACATGCCATGCAGTTTTACTTCCAACCAGCCTGTATAGTTTTTACCCATATCCACTTTATAAATACCTTTTATGGTATCTGTAACGCCGATAGCAGGTACTGTTTCGATGATCCTTGCGGGTTCCATATTGTGCGCAGATAAACTCACTTTATGGTCCGTTTCCATGGCATTGCGCCACTGACTGTCGTCAAAGGCTGTTTCATTCCAGTTGGGGATGTATAACCGCGCGTCTATGTATTCCGCACCATGGTCCTCATATTGATTTCCGCCGGTGTTTTTACTGGAACTAACCTGGCACTTCCAGCTGGCATCCGTGGCGAGTGAGAAAGTGCCTGCATTCATCTGTACTCTCAAAGAAGGAAAAATAGTTCTTCCAAAGAATTCATTCCGCGACCATCCCGGGCCATACCACACCGCGATCGTATTCTTTCCTTCTTTCAGCAATGCTGTAACATCGTAAGTTACATACATCACTCTTCTGTCTATACGTGTTAGAGCGGGCGCCAATACGCGGTTGTCTGCTTTGCGGCCATTGATGTAGAGTTCGTGATATCCCATAGACGCCACATGCACAAAAGCCGTGTTCACCTTATCCAGTGTGAAGTTCTTTCGATACCAGATATGCATTTCTTTAGCTGCGTCCGGGTGTTTGATCCATGCCCCTTTCCAGTCTGTGGTTTGAAGCAGGCCCATAGAAAAACGTGCAACAATGCTCCAGGAAGTTTTCTGACCATCTTTATCTACCGCCTTTACTTTCCAGTAACAATCTTCATTGGAGCGTAATTGCCTGCCTTTAAATGTTACGAGTGCTGATTGACCGGATGTGATCTCCCCGCTATCCCAGATATCCCCTTTATCTTTCTCCAGCAGCGCTTTGCTACTGGCTACCAATACCCGGTAGGCTGTTTGTTGCTGGCCTTTAGTGTCTTTTGTGTCTGTTAACCTCCATGTAAAACGGGGAACTTCTGCATCAATGCCCAGTGGTTCCTGCATATATTCACACCGGAGATCTGTTACCTGCATGGTGCTTTGTGCGGACGCGTGTAAAGAAAATAAAAGGCAGATAACCAGTTGTATAGATCGCATGATGTTGTTTAGAATTGGTGGAAGGAAGCAGATACAAATTCCAGTACTTCCGGCAATGCTGTTCGCCAGTAGCTCCAGCTGTGACCTCCATCCCGGATACGGAATTCATGGGGGATCTCTTTTTTGCGCATGGCAATATGTACGAGAGAGTTCCCTTCAAACAGGAAATCATCATCCCCGCAATCAATATACCAGCGCACCGCTTTCTTTTTATCGTCCGGCATATTGTTCACCAGGTACAAAACACTCTGCCTTTCATAATATGTTTTGATCTGTGTTTCGGTAGCCATGGAGTCCTGGCCGCGGCGCTGCATCCATCTTGTAACGTCTTCCAGCACCAGCGGGCCGGTTGCGGCACTTAAAGGGCATGCTGCAGCAAACAACTCAGGATGATGCAGGGCATATGTAAAGGTGCCTTCTCCTCCCATGGAGAGGCCCGCTACAGCGCGGTAGCGTTTCTCTGATCTGGCACGGTAGGTCTTTTCGATGAAAGGAACCAGTTCCTGGAAGAAGAAATCTTCATAACGCCATTCGCCTTTGATATCATTCGCGTAACCACGGCGGCCGGTGTTAGCATCAGGCATTACAATGATCATAGGGGTAGCTTTCCCTTCGCGGATAGCTTTATCCGTAATGCTCAGCACTTCCCCGAACTGGATCCAGCCGGTTTGATCATCTCCTGCGCCATGCAACAGGTACATCACAGGATAGCTGCGTTGGGATGTTTCATAATCCGGAGGCAGGTAAATAGCAAACTTCCTGTCTCCCTTTAATATTTTGCTGGGCAGGCTGAGGTTATCAAACACTTTCCCCGTTTGTGCAAATATTGCCAGGGGAAGCATCATACATGCCAATAACAGTGACATTATTTGTTTATTCATGATGTGGATTTATTTACCAGGTTATATTGATCAGTTTTCCATTATAACTTTCAATCGTGCAATTGACGCCTTTTACTTCTTTGATGGCAGCACTGCTTTGCACAAGGAAGGTAAGCGCTTTATATTTCTCTATAGGCAGATCATCAAAAGTGACCGTCAGCTTATTCCCGGAGCGGGTGATCACAGGTTGTACAGCACGCCGCAGGGCCTCATAGGCATGCACTGCTTCCGGTGGCGCGAACCATATATTATCCTGCCCTTCCTTTCCATACTCCTTTGCCAGGCGGTTGAAGAGTGCTGTAAAATCGGCAAAACGATAACTGATATTCCAAAGATCATCATTACCTACACTATGCGTAAATGTATTCAGCCAATAGTGTTTCCCTGTTCCCAGATGCTCCTTTATTCCGTTGAATACAGAATCTGTCATGGGCCTTTTACTGTTCAGGAATAACCTGCCTGCGCGGAGCTGGTTCCAGTCCTTCTGTGCGGCCGGTTCTATCCAGTAGCCGGGATAATTCCCGCAATGCACTATCTGCAGGCCCTGTTCAAAAGCTGCATTGGTATAATGGGGCAGACTGATGTGATCATCTTTCCCACCTGGTATCACAAACTGCTGCATGCTGTATTGAAGGCGTTCTTTTACAATACGGGTGTTCTCTGCCACTTCCCATTCAGCTTTCACATCTTTACCTGTAGCATGCGTATAGCTATGATTAAGGATACCCCAGCCGGCTTGTTTGATCTGTGCCAGGTCATTCCAGGAAAGCTGCATAGATTTAGCATTGATGGCCACTGCAGCTTTAAAAGGCACCGCATTCCCACAACCATCCGTATAATAAAGCCCGGGATGATATGCGCCATCGCCCCCTTCGTCAAAGCCCCATTGATCTTTGAACGGTGCTGCCACCTGCCCGCCATTAAAGTATGGAAGTGCAACCCGTGCAGCAGACACCAAACCGTCGTCCAGTGTAAAACTGCAGGCGAAGCTTTTGTTATAACGCAAAGGTGCTATGCTGATCACCACATCTTTAGCACCTAACGTAATGATGATCTTACGCTGTTGCGAAAATACCTGCCCTGCTAATAATAAAAATAATACGCATAATCTCATTGTTCAAAATTTGCTTTCATCTGGCCGGAAAATGGTTTACCTACAGCGCGCAGTTTGATCTTCAGGATCACACCTTCCTGTAATAAAGTGGAATGATATACCTCATCCCCGTTCCAGAACCTTTTGCGCACCCATTTCCCCTCGCTGTAATAACCTTCCTCCACAGCAATGAGCTCTGCACTTTGCGCACCAGAACCATAGGTTGGCCTGAACTGGAACTTTGCATCAAAACCTATCAGCAGGAATTCGTTATCTGCCAGCTGAGCCACCAAGGCACGGCCTGATGGCGTACGGTCTTTTTTCCAGGTGGGGAAGCCGTAACTGAAAAGGATATCGTATCCTTTAAAATTCACCAGCTGCTCCGGGCGGTTATGTTCTTCTATCACTGCTTTCAGGCGGTCTGTACCCTGTAAAGCGATCACTTCGTTCAGGGCGCCCTTTAACAAACGATAGTTCGCCGCGATACCTGCAAACTTATCATCAAGCCTTTCCTTCCGGCGTTCATCATGCGGGTCTGCACTGAAAGGGTCTATACCGTACACCGCTACTCCCAGGGCATGGTGATTACCCAGCATGTGAAAGTGGTATCGCGCATAATCCGGCCCTTTACCTGTTTCAGGTATAAAGAGCGGATTGTCCGGCCTGCTGTATTTATTACACAGGTCGTCAATAGCGGCCAGGTTGTTCTGGTAGATATCAGGCGCCAGCAATACCAGGCTGGGCGCCGTGGCTTTCCAGATATGCAGCATATTGGATGTAGGCCCTCCGCTGGGATAATCACCGGGCCGTTCAAAGCGGTGTTCACGCAACCAGGAATTGGTGTACATCGGCAATGCATATTCTTTCATTCCACCTTCCGCTATTTCATTGATATACCGGGCAATGTGATAGGCGTTAAAAGATTCCGGTGCATCCACACCAAAAACTTCCTGCCAGGTGCCCGCCTGCTTGCCCAGTTGCTGCAGGAGTTTCGCTGGCACTGCACCGTTAAACACAGCATTAGCGCCTTCTGAATAATCCCTGTCTGTACCCAGCGACCCCGCTTCATTTTCTACCTGTATCATGATCACCGTTTGTTCCTTTGCATCCATTTTTTTAAGATAACGCATCATAGCGGAGAAAGCTTTCTTATCAGCATCCAGGTTGGCCTGCGCCACGGGAGAGAGCAATTGTAGCTCTCCCCCTCCCGCATCTTTCATTCGTGGATAAAGATCGGGACGGGAAAGCACCCATTCCGGCGCATACTGCGAACCACCGTTTTTATAAGACCCGAACCACAATAAAATGAGGCGGATGTTTTCCCTGCGCGCACCCGACAGCAAGGAGTCCAGTTCTTTAAAATTATATTTACCTGGCTCCGGCTCTATGTTTTGCCAATACACCGGCGCTTCCAGGGTATTGCATTGCAACTCCCGCAACTGCGGCCATGTTTTTTCCATAATATAAGGCCA
>Ga0065704_10001570_pt1 | contig 10573 bp, 9 predicted proteins | sample SwiRhicommuniRL2_FD_59091 | JGI IMG/M metagenome (GOLD analysis project Ga0065704, IMG submission 59091) | Switchgrass rhizosphere bacterial communities from Rose Lake, Michigan, USA - RL2 v2 (version 2) | ecosystem: Host-associated > Plants > Roots > Rhizosphere > Soil | place: East Lansing, MI | reverse complement strand
CGTCTAAAGCGTCCAGCGATCACCTGGTTCGCGCATGGCTGCGTACCTACGGTTTCCCAACGATTGTGACCAACTGCTCCAATAACTATGGCCCGTATCACTTCCCTGAGAAGCTGATCCCGCTGGTCATTTTGAATGCCCTGGACGGTAAAGTGCTGCCTATTTACGGCAAAGGCGACCAGATCCGCGACTGGCTGTACGTTGAAGATCATGCGCGCGCGCTTTACACCGTTGTAACCCAGGGGAAACCGGGCGAGACTTACAACATCGGTGGGCATAACGAAAAGCAAAATCTGGACGTTGTGCACACCATTTGCGATCTGCTGGATGAAATCGTGCCGAAAGAGGGCTCCTATCGCGATCAGATCACCTACGTCGCTGACCGCCCCGGGCATGACCGCCGCTACGCGATTGATGCGCATAAAATTGGCGTTGAGCTGGGATGGAAGCCTGAAGAGACCTTCGAAAGCGGTATCCGTAAGACCGTTGAATGGTATCTGAGCAACCAGGACTGGGTTAACAACGTTAAAAGCGGTGCTTATAAGACCTGGATCGAACAGAATTACGGAGAACGTCAATAATGAACATTCTTCTGTTCGGCAAGACAGGGCAGGTGGGTTGGGAACTCCAGCGCGCGCTCGCACCGTTAGGGAACGTGATTGCACTTGACGTGCATTCCAAAGAATACTGTGGAGATTTTAGCAATCCAGAAGGGATCGCTGAAACCGTCCGCACCATCAGACCTGACGTCATCGTCAACGCAGCGGCGCATACTGCAGTGGATAAAGCTGAATCCGAGCAGGCGTTCGCGCAGTTGCTTAACGCAACCAGCGTCGAGGCAATCGCAAAGGAAGCGGCGAAAATTGGTGCCTGGGTGATTCACTATTCTACTGATTACGTTTTTCCAGGCGATGGCGAAACGCCATGGCGTGAAATGGATGCGACCGCACCGCTCAATGTATATGGTCAGACCAAGCTCGACGGCGAAAAAGCGCTTCAGGCACATTGCGCTAAGCACCTGATTTTCCGTACAAGTTGGGTTTATGCCGGCAAGGGTAATAACTTTGCAAAAACAATGCTTCGCCTGGCGAAAACGCGTAAAGAACTTTCCGTGATCAACGATCAGGTTGGTGCGCCAACAGGCGCTGAGTTACTGGCTGACTGTACCGCACATGCAATCCGTGTGGCGATGGTTAAACCGGAAGTGGCTGGTCTTTATCATCTGGTAGCATCGGACACGACCACCTGGTATGACTATGCCGCGTTAGTATTCGATGAAGCCAGAAAGGCGGGGATTGAACTGGAAATTGAAAAACTCAATGCCGTTCCAACCACCGCGTATCCTACGCCTGCGCGTCGTCCGCAGAATTCGCGTTTAAATACAGAGAAATTCCAGCATAACTTTGGCCTTGTATTACCGGCATGGGATGTGGGCGTTAAACGAATGCTCGCAGAGCTTTTTTCAGCTGAATCAATCTAATCATTAAATAATTGCCCGGATTCGGGCAATTTGCATTTATAGAGAAATTACAATGGCTACGCGTAAAGGTATTATTCTTGCTGGTGGATCCGGCACTCGTCTCTATCCGGTTACTATGGCTGTGAGCAAGCAACTGCTGCCAATTTATGACAAACCGATGATTTACTATCCGCTGTCAACGCTGATGTTGGCGGGGATTAAAGACATCCTCATCATCAGTACCCCGCAGGACACGCCACGTTTTGAACANCTGCTCGGTGACGGCAGCCAGTGGGGGNTAAACCTTCAATATAAAGTGCAGCCAAGCCCGGACGGNCTGGCGCAGGCCTTTATTATTGGCGAAGAGTTCATTGGTGACGATAGCTGCGCGTTGGTGCTGGGCGATAACATTTTCTATGGTCATGACCTGCCAAAACAGCTTGAAGCTGCGTTGAATAAAGATGATGGTGCAACGGTATTTGCCTATCACGTTAACGACCCTGAACGCTATGGCGTTGTGGAGTTTGATAAAAACGGTACGGCCATCAGCCTGGAAGAAAAGCCGCTGGAGCCTAAGAGCAGCTATGCCGTTACGGGTCTCTATTTCTATGATAATGATGTTGTAGAAATGGCAAAAAATCTTAAACCTTCTGCGCGCGGTGAGCTGGAAATTACGGATATCAACCGTATTTACCTGGAGCAGGGACGTCTGTCAGTTGCCATGATGGGACGCGGTTATGCCTGGCTGGATACCGGTACACACCAGAGCCTTATTGAAGCCAGTAATTTTATTGCGACAATCGAAGAACGTCAGGGACTTAAAGTTGCTTGCCCGGAGGAAATTGCATATCGCAAAGGTTTCATTACAGCTGAACAGGTTAAAAAATTAGCAGAACCACTAGCTAAAAACGCCTATGGTCAATATCTGCTTAAGATCATTAAAGGATATTAACAGTGAATGTAATTAATACTGGAATTCCGGATGTGTTGATTTTCGAACCAAAAATTTTTGGTGATGACCGTGGTTTTTTCATGGAAAGTTTCAATCAACAGCTCTTCGAATCCGCTGTCGGGCGTAAAGTTCAGTTCGTGCAAGATAATCATTCAAAATCGTCAAAAGGCGTTTTACGCGGTTTGCATTATCAGCTAGCTCCTTATTCCCAGGGAAAATTGGTTCGATGTGTTACTGGTGAAGTGTTTGATGTTGCAGTAGATATCCGTAAGAGTTCTTCAACATTCGGAAAATGGGTAGGCGTCCACCTATCTGAACAAAATAAGCGTCAGTTGTGGATCCCTGAAGGGTTTGCTCATGGTTTCCTTGTTCTAAGTGAAAGTGCTGAATTTTTATATAAGACAACGAACTACTACGCACCTGAGTTTGATCGTGGTATCAAATGGAATGATCCTACAGTAGGCATTGATTGGCCAGACGAAGAGGGAGTTATTCTCTCTTCTAAAGATCAAGTACAACCACTGTGGAATGATGTGGAATTTTTTGCATAATCTTATTGTTGGCAATTCGTCTAACAAATTTGAATAGAGTAAATATCATGTTTAATGACAAAGTAATTCTTGTTACTGGTGGTACAGGTTCTTTTGGTAATAAATTCGTTCGCATGACGCTTGAAAAATATAATCCTAAAAAAATTATCATTTATTCGCGTGATGAAATGAAACAGTGGGAAATGGCAAAGCATTTCAAAGATGAAAGTCGCATCCGTTTTTTCATCGGTGATGTGCGCGATAAAGATCGTTTGTACCGCGCGTTAGATGGGGTTGATTTCGTGGTGCATGCAGCAGCAACAAAAATCGTTCCTACCGCAGAATATAACCCGTTTGAGTGTGTGAAAACCAACATCAACGGTGCGATGAACGTTATTGATGCATGTATTGATAAAGGTATCGAGCGTGTCGTAGCACTGTCTACTGACAAAGCAAGTAGCCCAGCAAACCTGTATGGTGCAACTAAACTGGCATCCGATAAATTGTTTGTGGCAGGTAATTCCTACTCCGGTGCAACCAAGACTCGCTTCGCCGTTGTGCGATACGGGAACGTTATGGGATCCCGTGGTTCCGTAATTCCATTCTTCCTGTCTATCAAAGACAAGGGCGAACTGCCAATTACCGATGACCGCATGACCCGTTTCATGATTACCCTGGAACAGGGTGTGGAACTGGTTTGGCACGCCTTCAATGACATGGAAGGCGGCGAGATCTATGTTAAGAAAATCCCATCAATGAAAGTAACTGATGTTGCAACGGCTGTTGCTCCTGACGCAACTCAGAAAGTGATCGGTATTCGTCCGGGTGAAAAACTGCATGAACAAATGATCAGTGCTGAAGATGCGCATTACACCTATGAATACCCTGAACACTTCAAAATCCTTCCTGCAATCCATAACTGGTGCGATTCTCCTGAACGTATTAAAGATGGTAAACGTGTACCAGAAGGGTTCGTTTACGAAAGCGACAGCAATACCGAGTGGATGAGCATTGAAGAACTGCGTCAATGGATTGATGATAACCGTGAAAAAGTAGGCAATATCTAATGAAATTTATCCCCTACGGACGGCAGGATATCTCAGAAGAAGATATCAGTGCAGTGGTGGACGTACTGAAGTCTGATTTCTTGACTCAGGGGCCATGTGTTCCACAGTTCGAGCAGGCCATTGCTGACTATGTTGGCGTTAAAAACGCTGTTGCGGTTAATAGCGCAACGTCTGCACTTCATATTGCATGCTTAGCGCTGGGGTTGAAAAAAGGCGACTGGCTTTGGACTTCGCCTAATACCTTTGTGGCTTCGGCAAACTGTGCGCTCTATTGTGATGCCAATGTAAGCTTTGTTGATATCGATCCGCAGACGTACAACATGAGCGTCAATGCGCTGGAAAGCAAACTCATTGCGGCGAAAGCAGAAGGCAAATTGCCTAAAGTGGTTGTACCCGTTGCATTTGCTGGCCAGTCATGTGAGATGGAAGCAATCCATCGTCTTTCTAAAGAGTATGGTTTCGCCATTATTGAAGATGCATCTCATGCGATCGGCGGCAGCTATCAGGGTGCCAAAATTGGTAACTCACGCTTTGCCGACATTACCATTCTGAGCTTCCACCCGGTGAAGATTATCACCACGGCGGAAGGCGGTATGGCGCTGACGAACAATGATGCGCTGGCAGAAAGCATGCAGCTTTTCCGCAGCCATGGCATTACTCGTGACAGCGAAAAAATGACCAAAGCATCTGAAGGTGGTTGGTACTACCAACAGGTTGATCTTGGGCTGAACTATCGCATGACCGAGCTGCAGGCTGCACTGGGCGTTAGCCAACTGAAGCGTATTGACGGTTTTGTGGCCCGTCGCCATGAGCTTGCAAAACGTTATCACACGGCGTTTGACGGTGTCCCGGTTGCTATACCGCTGCAGTCCGACAGTGGATACAGTGGATTGCATCTTTATCCATTGACGGTAAATGATCCTGCTCAGCGTAAGCCGCTGTTTGATTATCTGCGCGATAAAGGTATCGGGGTTAACGTTCACTATATCCCTGTTCATACTCAGCCTTATTATGAGCAGTTAGGCCATAAAGTGGGGGACTACCCGGCCGCGGAGGACTATTACTCTCGTGCGATTAGCATTCCTATGTACTCCACTCTGACAGATGAAGAGCAGGATTACGTAATTCAGTGCATCCGGGAGTTCTTTTAAATGAATGTGGCAATCATTCCTGCGCGCGGTGGCAGCAAGCGTATTCCGCGTAAAAACATAAAAGAATTTTGTGGGAAACCAATGATTGCCTGGTCCATTGATGCCGCTCAAAAGAGCGGCGTCTTTGACCGAATCATTGTATCAACCGATGATGAAGAGATAGCAGAAGTCGCACGGCAATACGGTGCTGAAGTACCGTTTATGCGTCCTGAAGAGCTGTCGAATGACTTTGCCGGGACAATCCCTGTGATTCGTCATGCAACCGACTGGCTTATTAGCAACGGTTGCGCGTTAGATTTTGTCTGCTGTATTTATGCCACTGCGCCTTTTATCCGCGCGGAGGATATTGTTAGTGGTTTAAAGACGCTCCGTGAGCAGCAAGGTGATTACGCCTTCACCGTTTCGAGATTCCCCTACCCGATACAGCGGGCACTTAAAGTCAGTGATGAACAACGTATAAGCATGTTTTCACCTGATATGTTCCATGTTCGTTCACAGGATCTTGAAGAGTCCTGGCACGATGCAGGACAGTTTTACTGGGGAACATCGTTTGCCTGGCTTAATGAAAAGCCGATTTTTAGCGCAGACTCCTATTCAATCGAACTTCCGCGTGAGCGTGTCCAGGACATTGATACGCCTGAAGACTGGCGCGTTGCAGAGTGGTTGTTTAAAGCCATGGAGTTTAAAAATGAACGTGTTTCTAAGGGCTGATTCATCTCTTTCGATCGGCTCTGGCCATATCATCAGATGTCTAAATCTGGCGAAGGCTTTAAAAAAAGCGGGTGCCCAGTGCTTTTTTATATCTAAAGACCATCGCGGGAATATAGTAGAAAAAATAATTCACGACGGCTTTCCGGTAAAAGTTATTTCCGTTTCTGAAAAAACAGACGGTTATATACGCGATGAAAAATCATGGCTAAATGGTAGCCAGGCAGATGATGCGGAACAGTTTATTTCTTTAGTGGCTGAGACGTGTATTGAACCCGACATTATTGTCGTTGATCATTATTCACTCGACAGTGAGTGGGAAGTAATCGTAAAAACTCGTTTCCCTGACGCCCATCTCGTGATTATCGACGATCTCTGTAATCGTCCACACCGTAGTGATTTATTAATTGATCAAACCTATCTGCGTCGTGCTGAAGAATATGCCTCATTAAATCAGAATAATGGCAAGATTCTTGCGGGTGCGAATTATGCTTTGCTTGACCCTCTGTTTCCGCGCTTAAGAAATCAATCAATTGCGCGCAAAGCCAGCATTGCTATACCGAAAAAACTCATGTTAACAATGGGTGGAGTTGATGCCCATAACGTTGCTGGCAAAATGCTGGGCCTGCTTGAGCAGGTATCTTTTGAGAACATAGAAAAAATTACTGTTATTTTGGGTACAACGTGTCCTCACCGTGCTGAAATAATTACCCTTGCCGAAAAATCGAAATACAATGTTGACGTTCTGATTAATGTATCCAATATGGCAGAAATTATGTCAGAACACGACTTTGCTATAGGCGCGATGGGGGGGACGACATGGGAGCGCTGTGTTATGGGGCTTCCTGCCGTGAATGTAGCTATTGCGGATAATCAAAGTACTATTGCAAAAAATCTGGCACAAGCGGGCGTAATAGTTCTCAATGCTGAACATTTTATGCTAACTGATATTAGCTCCGCGCTAAATTATGTGATTGCGCATTATCATGAGCAGAGACTTCTTGCTATGGATATTTGTGACGGTCAGGGGATTTTCAGGGTTATTCAGGAAATGATATTAATGCCTGCAAAAGATGGCGCCAACGTGACTCTTCGCCGTGCTACAGTCGACGATGTTGACTTTGTATATCAACTTCAATGTGAACCTGGAACGCGGCAATTTGCACGCAACCCCGATGTTCCTGCATATGATAGCCATGTTAAATGGATGCAGAAAAAACTAGACGCCGATGATTCTTTCTTTTACATCATTGAACACGGTGACTCATGCGGCGTCGTTCGATTAGATCCCGTGCAGCATGCATGTGCAAATTATGAAATATCAATTTTCCTCACTTCTGCGTGTCATGGTATGGGCATTGCGAGTGCGGCTATCAAGCGTGCTTTAATGTTGCACGCTGATTTAGCGATACTAGCAACAGTTTTGCCAGAGAATAATGCATCGCATCAATTGTTTGAGCGTGTTGGATTTTTGAAGTTAACTCCCAGTGAATATATTAGCGAGAAAAAATAATGAACGAATTTATTACAATTGATGGTCGTAGAATTGGCAAAGATCATCCTCCTTATATTATTGCTGAGCTTTCGGCGAACCATAATGGTGACATTAATCGCGCTTTTAAAATTATGGAAGAAGCGAAAGGTGCAGGTGCAGATGCCATAAAATTACAAACATACCGTGCAGACACCATCACCATTGATTGTGATACTGAAGATTTTCAGATTCATGGCGGCCTATGGGATGGGCAAACACTTTTTAATTTATATAAAGGGGCACAAATGCCTTGGGAATGGCATAAGCTTCTATTTGATAAAGCTAAAGAACTCGGAATCACTATTTTCAGTAGTCCTTTCGATTATACGGCTGTAGATCTTCTGGAGGAACTCGGAGCCCCTGCCTATAAAATCGCTTCATTTGAAGCTATCGATCTGCCACTCATAAAATATGTTGCAAAAACAGGCAAGCCGATGATTATTTCAACGGGTATGGCTGACGAGCAGGAGATTCAGGAGGCTATTAATGCAGCACGTGACGGTGGTTGTAAGGAATTAGTCGTGCTTCATTGTGTAAGCGGCTATCCAGCACCCGCAGAAGAATACAATCTTGCGACTATTCCTGATATGGCAGAAAGATTTGGTGTGATTACAGGGTTATCTGACCATACAATCGATAACACCACAGCGGTTGCTTCAGTTGTGCTTGGGGCTAATGTAATCGAAAAACACGTTACATTAGACCGCAATGGAGGTGGACCAGATGATAGTTTTTCACTTGAACCTGCTGAGTTGATTGCATTATGCCGTGACGCCAAAACGGCTTGGAAGGCATTGGGTAGCGTAAATTATGCACGTAAAGAGAGTGAAAAAGGAAATGTAAAATTCAGACGATCACTTTATGTAGTTAAAGATATTAAAGCTGGTGAAGTTTTTACCGAGGAAAATATTAAAAGTATTCGACCAGGTTTTGGTATTGCACCTAAATATCTTGATCTAGTCCTTGGGCGGAAGGCATTGTGTGATATCACCAGAGGTAATCCACTTAAAATGGAAATGGTAAATGTTTGAAGAGATCTATGATTATATAAAAATTAGAAATGACAAAGATGATAAATTTCTAACAGCAATTATGCAGCAATATAATAATAATGCGAGATATTCTAATTATTTTATAAGGTGTCTGCTTACGCCTTTGTTTACGTATCTCCGGCCTAATAACAAAGTACAATATATATTTTTTTCCAATAAATATTCTGACATTATATTGAATCTGCCTAAAGGTTCAGTTTGTGTTATTGGTGGGCCAAAACAAATAAATTATTGTGTAAAAAATAAGATCCCATTGATTTCTAACATGAAGTATTGGGAGGTGCTAAGTAAAGGGTTTTCTAATCTCCTTGCTCCTGAAACGCTTCATATAGTGCATCAGAAAATGTTAAAGGAAATTAGTGGATATATTACAGAAGAAACCGTTTTTATTATTGATAATGATTCTATGCCAATGCAAAGGGCTATTATCAATGTAATGAAAGATTTGAATGTAAAAATTCTTCTTATTCAGGATGGTCTATTTCAAAGTCGAACACCTGCTAACTTTATACATGGATGGAAAAGTGATAGAATTCTTTGCTATGATGAACACCAAAAAAGAATTTTAACAGATAAAATTAATAAACAAGTAAAAATTGATGTCGTAGGTTTTTATAAAGCAATAACTCCCAGGAAAATCCCTGAAGAATCCAGACGAATATGTTTTTTAGGGCAACCGTGGTTTAAATATGGAACAGATTACCAGGAACGATATTTAGAAATAGTTCGTTTAATCAATAAAAAAATGGATGGGGATATCATTTATTTCAAACCACATCCATGGGAATTAGACGCTCCATATATAGGGGAAATTGAAAATATCTATATTGGGTCAATGGACGAAGTTCTAAATGATTTTGATTGCTTCATTTCTCTTACTTCAACTGCCCTATATGAGGCAACAATCGCAGGGAAGTTGTCTATCCAAATTTTAGATGATAAATTTGAATGTGATGATTTCCAGAATTATGGCTATGCATATTCTATCGATGTTGAGGGGATCGAAAAAGGAAATTTAAATAATCTTTTAAAGTAGGAGCCAATTAATGAGCATAAGCAACATGAAAACTATTTACAAGATTACATTGACTATTTCCGTTTAAAAAAATATACGTTGGATTAAATGGTGAAATTAAGTTTTTCTCTGAAGGTGTTCAGTATATATATTCTTTCATTAACTCTATGTTTATATAGTTTTATGGGGTTGGAAAGCTATTATATTGCGAATTTTCTCTCTGTTATTTGCTACATTTCTTTTTTTTTACTTGTATATAGAGAAAAGCAACTTTTATTTTTTATTTTCTTGCCATTGTCTTTTCCACATCTAACTGCTGTTGTCTCTAATTTTTATATAGACACTGGCACATATATTTCAGAACTTTCAATATATTCTTATTCAACTGGTGCAGTAAATAGGTTGGTTTTTTTGGTATTGACGATGTTTATCGTTGCTATTATGGTTTCGAGTTATGTGATTGAAAGATATAGGTTTCAGCAGTATTATATTAATTTTTCCATTAAAGGATTTGAAAAAAACTTTATTGTTATTCTTTCCACTTTGATTATATCTATATTAGTATTCGGTCTCTTGAAGTGGGGGACGCCATTATCAATGTCGGAGCAACGTTTTGAATATTGGGCGCAGCATCCCTTTCCTGCTCTGCGAGGAGTGCTTTATCAGACTTATTTGATAGGGTTCCTGGTTGGTTGTTCTTTTATAAATAGTCAAAATAAAAAAACATTAGTGATTATTATGCTAATGGTAATAATAGTGAATTTATTATATGGTGAAAAATTCACAGGCATTTATCTTCCACTGATGTATTACTTAATAGGATACATGATTTCTTATTACATTATACATAACAAAGGGCGAAGATTAGTTACCTTTGGTGTATTAATCTTAATGTTATCTCTTTTAATTATTGTATTTTCAATAGTTTACTATCAATATAAATATATTCATAACGTTGGCAGTGATGTATTAGGTTATATACTTGCAAGAATATTTTCACTTCAAGGCGAGGTATGGTGGGGAATCGATCATTATTATTTCTCTGGCGAGTTATCACCTAAGTTTCAATATCTTTTGGAAGAAGGATTATCATGTGAAAATTATG
>Ga0065704_10071592_pt1 | contig 10587 bp, 12 predicted proteins | sample SwiRhicommuniRL2_FD_59091 | JGI IMG/M metagenome (GOLD analysis project Ga0065704, IMG submission 59091) | Switchgrass rhizosphere bacterial communities from Rose Lake, Michigan, USA - RL2 v2 (version 2) | ecosystem: Host-associated > Plants > Roots > Rhizosphere > Soil | place: East Lansing, MI | reverse complement strand
AGAGGGTCAAAATTTTGGTGTTCGGCAGAAAACGCGCCAGACGACGCAGCTCAGCAGCCACCTGATCCGCCAGCTCGCGCGTCGGACAAAGCACCAGCGACTGGGTCTTATAAAGGGTGGCGTCGATATGCTGTAACAGCCCAAGGCCGAAGGTCGCCGTTTTGCCACTGCCGGTTTTAGCCTGCACGCGGACATCGCGTCCTTCCAGGATCGCTGGCAGCGCGGCAGCTTGTACAGGGGTCATCGTCAGGTAACCCAACTCGTTAAGGTTATCGAGTTGGGCGGCAGGCAGTACGTTCAGCGTTGAAAAAGCAGTCACAGTTATTCTCGCGGTAAAAAAGGCTCACAGTCAGCAGGCGCGTATCCTCGCAGATCTGCGCCTCTGATGCGACATTTTAATCGGGACTTCATCAGGTGGCGGATCCGGCATCGGCTGCGGGCGTGGGATCGGTTCAGGAACGGGCACCGGATCGGTAGGTACCGGGTCCGATTGCCGCGTTTGCAGCAGCAGTGTTAAGAGCATGGCCATATTACCCTCCAGGGCATCAGGTTGTCTCTTTTAGGGTAGTCGCTGCTGGGTTGCAGGCAAAAAAAAGCCGACTTATTTAAGTCGGCGTCGTACGAATCAATTTTGCTATGCAGTAATTCAAAAAAGGAAGTAAGACAATATGGAGCGCAACGCCCATCGCTTGACGTTGCATTCACCTGCGGGAGAGATAGTGCACCTTATGGGTAAACTGTTTATTGACTTCGCTCAATTAATATGGCGTTTCAGGCGCAACAGAACGTCAAAATAGCGCAAATTTACAACCATTTACTGCGATGCAACCACCACGCAACACCGCCGATTAAAACCACTAACATGATGCAGAACAGCGAAAAGCCGAAGCGGAAATCTCCCCCGGGGATCCCGCCAAGATTGACGCCGAACAGCCCGGTCAGGAAGGTGCTGGGCAGAAAGACCATCGCCATCAGGGACATGGTGTAGGTTCTGCGGGAGAGCGACTCCTGCATGACCTGGGCGATCTCGTCGGTCAGGATCGCCGTACGGGCAATACAGGCGTCAATTTCATCGAGACCGCGCCCAAGCCGGTCGGCGATATCCTGCATTCTGCGACGCTGATCGTCATTCATCCAGGGGAGCCGTTCGCTCGCCAGACGGGCATAAACATCGCGCTGTGGGGCCATGTAGCGGCGCATCACGATCAGCTGTTTACGCAGCAGCGCCAGAAATCCGCGAGGCGGAATAACCTGATCGATCAGGTTATCTTCCAGATCGATAATCTTGTCGTGCAACTCTTCGATAAACTCGCTGGCGTGATCGGTGAGCGCGTCGCAGACGTCCACCAGCCAGCTACCGCAATCCTCCGGCCCGGTGCCCTCTTTCAAATCCCCGACAACGTCGTCCAGCGCCAGCACCTTTCGCTGACGAGTCGAGACGATCAGCCGCTCATCCATATAGAGGCGCATCGCCACCAGCTGATCCGGCCGCTCATCGGTGCTGCCATTAATACAGCGCAGAGTAATGAGTGTCCCTTCCCCCATGCGGGTCACGCGCGGGCGCAGGCTTTCTCCGGCCAGCGCGTCGCGCACGTTGTTGGGCAATAAGGGGGTCGAGGCCAGCCAGTGGGCGCTCTCCGGCTGGGTATAGTTCAGGTGCAGCCAGCAGGGATGTTGCTGATCGATAATATCGTCGTTGGTAAGGGGTCTTGCCCCCCCCTTCCCGTCGAGTAACCACGCAAAAACTGCGTCAGGAACGTTAACTTCCGATCCTTTTATGCCTTCCACAGCGCCTCCGCCAGTAGCTGTTCTTTGCAGTCAGTCTAGCCACCCTGGCAGGTTAAGCAACCATTTCCCCCGCCATCGCGCTGAATTTGCTCATAAAAGAGACTATTCCTGACGCAAACGCGGCGCATGAAAAAGCCTGGCGAACCAGGCTTTCTAGGTTGAAGGCGGTCAGGCACGCGCCGGGAAAGATTGCCCGTCGTATAAAGGCGCAGAGGATGCTGGTTCCAGATGGAAGTTACGCGTGCGGGTCTGTAGCTCAACCACCTGATTTTTCAGCACTGCCGAAGAGCCGGACAGCTCTTCCACCATCCCCACATTACTCTGGGTGACGTTTTCCAGATCGGACAACGCCTGAGTGATTTGCGCGATGCCCTTCTCCTGTTCATAGGTTGAGGTGGAGATCTCATCCATCAGCCTGCTGACCTGGCCGGAACCGCTGACGATCTCCTGCATATTCTTCTCGGCTTCCGCCACCACCATCGCCCCCTGGCTGACGTTGCTGCTGGTCACCGCGATCAGGGATTTGATGCTTTTTGCCGCCTCGGCACTGCGATGCGCCAGGCTGCGCACTTCCCCGGCCACGACCGAGAAGCCCTTGCCATGATCGCCCGCCCGGGCCGCTTCGACCGCTGCGTTGAGCGCCAGAATATTGGTCTGGAAGGCGATACCGTCAATCATGGTGATGATCTCGGTCATCTGCTGGGCACATTCCGTAATGGAGTGCATGTTATTGGCAACCTGCCCCATCAGTTCGCCGCCCTTTTGTGCCTGCCGGGTCGCCACGTTGGCCTTCTCGTTGGCAAGGCGGGTGTTGTCAGCGGTGTTTTTCGTGGTGGCGGCCATCTGCTCCATGCTGGCTGAGGTCTGGATCAGCGATGCGGACTGGAGCTCTGTTTTCGCCGCCAGCGCCGTACTGCGGGCAGCCAGCTGGTCAGACAGACTCATGGCGGTCGCGGAGGAGGAGCGGATCTCACGCACCAGGGTGGCAATGTTGCTCGACAGAGTGTTAATACCCGGGATCAGTCGACCCGCGCAGTTATCACCGAATTCGGGGATGGTGACGCCCAGATTGCCGGAGACCACCTCTTCGATGCTTCTTTTTACCGTATTGATGGGAACAACCAGGTATTGGGTCATGTAGAACATCAGGAACAGGAATGCGATGACAAATAAACTATTAAGTAAAATTAACAGAAAAGTTTGTGGTGCTAAAAAAATGACTAACCCATCGATTAAAAGAAATACAACCACCAGATAAGACAGAATAAAAGTCCTTACGCTAATATTCCTGAGCATAATATATCCCGCAACGGCATTTTTGAATGATAGGGAATATATAGCATTCCGCTTTTAATTTTTCACCCTCATTTCGTAGAGACAATTTATTTGCGCAAAAGAGTTTGCGATTTACCTTAGGGAGGAGTTAAAACCTGATTAATCTGAACCCAACTAGTGTTACCGCTGAAAAAAGGCCCATTAAGCCCCTGATACAATGGAAAACCGTTGCACCGGAAAATTTCAAAGTTAAGCTACAGACCCTCTCTGAGCCGGTATTCGTTAGCCGGGCTTAAATGAATCAATATTGATTAGTTTTTTTAGGTTTTATTAAAAAAAGCGCTCATGTTTTTCATCGTTAATCCGATACTAAACACATTTTCGCTCAAAACAGCGCTTCTTTACCGCTGGTCGGATGATAAAAATGATTCATTAATTGCTGTTGCGCCAGAGAAGAATAAAACTATTCCAGTTGGTAAAATTAATACAAATTTCATACGAGTATCACAAAAAAATTCTGCCTGACGGTGGGAAGTAGAGTATGTTCAAAGAAGCCCACGCGTGCCGCTTCGTCGTGGATCTCAGACATTTGATGTGCCGATAAATGAGACTGAGCTATGTCGCCTACAGGGTTTGCTGCGCTGGATATGCTTAAAACGCCCGTCTGGGTCGTATCCCCGATCCCGGAGGATATTCTGTACGCCAATACAGCAGCAAAAAAGATTATGCAGGACGCGACGCTGGACGATCTGCGTAAAGGCGTCTGCTCGGCACATGCACAGGCCAGGCTTGCGATGTATATACCCGACTTAAAAACCCAACAAGAGATTATCGAAATCTGGAGCGTGCCGGTAAATAATCAGCCGGGTAGCCTCAGCTGTCGACTCTCGCTGGCCGCTTTTGACACCTGCGGCGAAGTGATTATTTTTGAGGGCATTGCCCGACAGCCGGTATCCGGCCTCAAAGCCACCAGCTCTGGCACCTACCAGCGCAAAAAACAGGGGTTCTACGCCCGTTTCTTCCAGACCAACAGTGCCCCCATGCTGTTAATCGATCCCGCCCGGGACGGCCAGATAGTTGATGCCAACCTCGCGGCGCTCACTTTTTATGGCTATACCCATGAGGAGATGTGCAGCAAGCATACCTGGGAGATCAACACCCTCGGGCGCAATATTCTGCCGGTGATGACGGAGATTGCGCGTCTGCCCGGCGGCCATAAGCCGCTCAACTTTGTTCATCGCCTGGCTGACGGCTCTACCCGACATGTACAGACCTATGCCGGCCCGATTGAGATTTACGGCGATAAACTGATGCTGTGCATCATTCACGATATTACCGAGCAAAAACGGCTGGAACAGGAACTTGAGCACGCCGCGCTGCGCGATTCGTTAACCGGTCTGCTCAATCGCCGCCAGTTTTACAACCTTACCGATCGGGCCTCGCCGAATCATCTTCCGGCCCAGCAGGAGTTCAGCCTGCTGCTGGTGGATACGGACCACTTTAAGCGCATTAACGATGTATTTGGCCATCAGAAAGGTGATGAGGTATTGATTGCCCTCTCGCGGATGCTGGAGAGCTGTTGCCGGAAAGACGATTACGTTTTCCGCTGGGGTGGCGAGGAATTTGTGCTGCTGCTGCCCCGCACGTCGCTGGACGCAGCAATGCAGATCGCAGAAACCCTGCGTGCGGCTATCGCCCGCATTGCCATCTCCGGCCTGCCCCGCTTCACCGTGAGTATCGGAGTGGCGAGGCATAACCCGGATGAAAGTATCGACGATCTGTTTAAGCGCGTGGACGATGCGCTGTATCGCGCAAAGAATGATGGTCGTAATAAAGTGCTGGCGGCGTGATGTCGCCTTTGTCTTCCAATTTATTCCTTGAGGAGTGGATAAGATGAGCAAGAAGATTTTGATGCTGGTCGGGGATTACGCTGAAGATTACGAAACCATGGTGCCGTTTCAGGCTCTGCAGATGATTGGTCATCAGGTGGACGCGGTCTGTCCTGATAAAGCCAAAGGCGACTTTATCATGACGGCGATCCATGATTTTGACGGTGCCCAGACCTACAGCGAAAAACCCGGCCACCGCTTTATTCTCAACGCCGATTTCACTGAGGTGAAAGAAGAGGATTATGACGCCCTGTTAATTCCGGGCGGACGGGCACCGGAATATCTGCGCCTGAATGAAAAGGTACTCGAACTGGTACGGGCTTTTGACCAGGCGCGTAAGCCGATTGCCGCTGTTTGCCACGGCGCACAGCTCCTGGCCGCCGCTGATGTTCTGAAAGGACGTACCTGCAGCGCCTATCCTGCCTGTGCGCCTGAAGTCCGGCTCAGCGGCGGATACTACGCTGAGATCGGTATTGATGAGGCGTACGTTGACGACAATCTGGTTACGGCTCCCGCCTGGCCTGCGCATCCGCAGTGGCTGGCGAAATTTGCCGAACTGTTGCAGAAGTAAGGCAGATAGTGAACAGGCTGGGTGTTTTTACGCCAGCCTGTCCACCGCATCAAAAAAGCGATCTTCGGTCATGATCGCGTTCTCTTTTGCGTTCTGATAATCACGTCGGATAAACCAGCCCGTTTCAGGGGCCATGCTCAAATAAAATACCTGCCTGATTCCTGGCGCATCGACATTCAGGGTCACAATACCTGTCTCGGAGCCATTCCAGAGCTGCTCAGGAAGAACACGGACGCTACGGTCGCCGTTCTGCAACCGAATAGCGGTGATGTCATAACGGCATATGCCGCTGTTCAGGCTGTAACCCACCGCGCTCAGATCGTGGAGATGTCTGGTGGATAACGTCACCTCAATGCCGGATCCCGCAAACCACATGCTGATTTGCTGCGCAAGTTCATCCATTCTTGAGCAGAATGCCCTGACTTCTGCGTCAGCGGATTTTATGCCGGAAGAGTCTCTGTTGTTATTGTGCTGTACTTTGTTAAAAAAGCGTTCTCTGGCTGACACGTTGTGGTCCCTGTGATCTTTTAACGATTATTCCGTCGGGGAGTGTTTCAGCGCCGAATAGGTGGCTATCAACTGCTGTAGATGCTGTTCCACCTGGCGCTGCCGGACGGTCTTACCCTCTTGCTCTGCGGGGATAACCGAGAGCTGGCGCAACTGTTCCTCCACCGGCACGGTGCGATTAAGCGACTGCAGGATAGCGAAAACCGCCGATTTCAGTTCGCTGACGGTCATGTACTTACCCTTCTGCTCATCCAGTGCGTTAAGCCGGTTCGCCAGCTGCTCAAGCTGCGTCACTCCCTCATGCCAGCCGTTCAGGTTTTCTGGCGCCAGGGCAATGGCCGCCTTCTGCCGTTGCCACTGCTGCGCCAGAGGTTTGCTCTGCTCGGGCCACAATCTGAGTGTTTGTTGGACCAGGCGATCGCCATCGCTGAGAGCCCAGTCTGGCTTCAACTGCAATAGTTTCGCTAGCTGCTGCTGCGTCTGGGGAATACCTGTTTCAGGCGATGGATGGGGCTGCTGCATCGCCAGCCATCCTCCCGCCAGGATCCCGACCAGCACCAGCATGCTCGCCATACCGGCGGCAAAAGGCTTCCAGGGTTTTGCTCGCGGCGGGTACGCCTGCAGCGGTTTAAACTCCGGAACATACACCCTTTTCACGCACTCAGTTGCCTTACCGGGAGCGTCGCTGAGAGGAGTCAACGTTTCAGCCGGCTGATCCCGCCCGCTTGTGCTCTCCTCCAGTCGGACCGCCGCGCTATCTATCTGGGCGCGTAGCGTATCGAGTTGGTTAACAGGCGTTAATTCCATGCGCTGTAATACCTCGTCCAGAACGTGCAGGTACTCCTGCATCCGCTTCAATTGGCTGAGATCGGCGGATGTCAGAGTCCGGGCGCGCAGGACCTGCTGCAGTCGTTTGCTGAGGGCACTGAAGATTTCTATCCGGGCATGTACCTGTTGCGGCCACAGGCTGCTCCATTGATGAGTGACCAGCGTGGTCAAAATCGCCAGGCCTTCATTCAGTCCAGACAGCCCGGCCTGATGTGTGCGAGCAAGGCAGTACCACGCGGCGGTCTGGAGTTCCACGCCGTTGTGTTCAAACAGCGACAGGGAGAGATTTTCCACCAGCAGCCAGTTCACGTCCGGACGCGCGGGATGGGTCAGCTTGTTGGTTTCATTACGCAGCGCAGCATAATCCGCAAGGGTGCGCGGGTCATCGCCGGTTTTAAGGCGGCGTTCAGAGAGTGTTGTCATGAGGGTTCTGCCAGAATAAAGACTAGATTGCGGAGCGGGCGTCCAGATACTGCTGCTGTTTTAAATGACGGATGAGCACCCGGCCTTCGGGCATAAATTCGGTGCCGTAACGCACCAGGCCGATGCCTTTGAGTTCCGCGTCTATGGCGTAACGCAGCTCGCCGGGCACTTTCTGTTCGAGTAAAGTGATATTGAGTGACTGCAAACGGGGTTCATACTTGAGTATTACGCTGGCTAGCGTATCAATCAACTCATGGGCTGTCCCAGGCATGCCTTGTAAAATTTTGGTCATATCCGGTAAACCATAATCTGGAAGATGGGATACGGTATCGGCCCGGGCGTTCAAAATACGCTGGATATTATCCAGCACGGACAGAATGACCTGGTCTGCTTCGTTTACAACTTCAACGGGAAGGTCCCCTGTGAAGTTGCCTGTAAGAATTTCGTATAAAGATGGTGATGTTCTATCGGGCATGTTGACCTCAGGAATCTTACCGAAATGATTGGCTTATATTTTTAGAATTCATGTGTTTTACCCTATGATTTTAATGCCTATGGGGTTTTGTCGCTTAGTAAATTCGTATGTACCATAGCCAATCGGTCCTGGAAAAATAAAGAATGGCTATCCCCGCACTAGAATTATTTACCGTCATACGCTCTAAACAATGCGAGTTGCTCAGCGTTTATTTTCATTCAGATCACTTTCAAACTCTCCAAAATGGTTCCCAATATACATCCCACCAGAACGACATCTTTCCTTGCAGACTAGCATAATCACTGAAACTTTTATCAGGAAATACACTTTCTGGCCCTGTAGGTTCTAAACCTTCCTCACAAAGACATTTAATAAATTCATTATCATTTGTGATAACCCTTACTATATCTTGTCCAAACCCCTTAAACTTATAACAAATGAGAAATTTATCATGATTTACAACCTTCTTTATTACAATGACCGAACAAATGAAGATAAATATCTTTAAAGCAATTTAACTGTTTATTGCAAACTCCACACCGTTCCAACTCCTCTTTGGTTATGCTTCTCCTTGGCATTTAAGCATTTACATCAACCGATGATTCTGTAACTTCAACGGCTGGATAGGTTTTACCTGTAGGGTTAACACTATATGTAAATTTTTGGCTAGAATACAAAGCCCCTCGAGGCACAAAGAAATTATCGTACTCATTAGTTGAATCCGATTTCTGCTTTAATGCATCCAACGGTTCTCCCGTAGCCCATGTCATTCCTGTTTCAACTGTTGCTTTTATCGTGCGGAAAGTTCGATAGGTACCAACCACGAACGGAATTTGGCCTACTGCATCAGTCCAATACGGAATATTAACGAGGTCACGAGCGTAAGGATAACATCTTTTTTAAGGGCTGTTATAACATTACCCTGCGGCTCCATTACCTGTCCGTGTGCGAGGTGCGCTGCGTTGCTGAACAGATGAATGCGGGCCGACCTTTGAACTGCCGCTCATAGTGAATTCGGGCGTAGAACGCGCCAGATTCGGTTTCCGGCTCCGGGCTGGCGCCATCACCCGCGTCACAATAGGGTGCCGCGTAGCGGTAATGCTCTTCGGTGGTAACAGCATCGTTACGCACGCTGACCGTTGCATCCAATGGCACGCTGGCAATCCGGTAGTTGTAATCACACGTGGTGACGGACCCGGCGAGTATGTAGGTATCCAGACCACGCACGTCGTCCATCTCCTTACGCCAGTAAATCCCAACTTCTTAACTGCTAAAATTCAAGTTCGGTCATAAGAGGCAATAAGCCAAGGTCCAGAAGTTTAATTTCAATGTCGTTAGCTTTACCAATGTGTTCTCTTTTTTTTCCATCGAATATTTCCTCAGTAGACACAATAATGGTGCCTTTCTGATTCTCGCCATCCATTACTGGCACAACTCTGGCTGCTTCTGGAATTAATTCAGTTAAGACTATGTGGGGGACGTATAACATCCAACCTACAGCCAATCTGTCAGGGAATACGTTTCGCCCAAACAAATTATATCCATTTGAATCGATGCTTATATGTGAACAATCAAAAGACAGAGCCAAACTTGATATGAGCGTTATAAATCGGAGCAATGAATTCTCTTCATTATTTAAAACTAAATTTAACTCCACGGAAACTCTATTTTTTTCCTCGTAGAACATTTTCCTATAAGAGATGCCACAGCTATGTTCATCATCATTGGCATCCCAAACGCTATCTACAAACATCGGCATATTTTTTTATATCGGCGTTCCCATTTCAAACGAGTGGTATCCGTGATACTTCCATTCTGAAAAGCTATCTGATTTATAGCTTCTTTTCTGGAATAACCCGTTTCATACCAATTCTTTTTCACCTGAGTTAACTTATCAAGTTGCGCTATGATAAATGTAAAGTGTTCAATTATTTGTGAAAACTGAATGTCATCATTTTTGGTACGATAATCAAAGTTTACAACAAAACGTGTACCCATAATCAAGGCTCCCATCTAACAATAATAGCTTTAAACCTTATGAATATTTTTGAAAAATAGTAATAACTCATTGGCTGCATAAAAATCCAAACTACATTTAATGGTTTATTTACTGCCGCAACAGCTTGATGACGTCCGGCTTGATATATCCATTTGTACCCGAGCCAAAAAGTAATTCCTCTCCATCCACTGTTTCAACACGATAGTTGACATTTGAAGAGAAACTAAACGTTCTGTCGTAAAACTAAATGATCATTATCAACTGCTTCAATGACGCAATTGGTAGGCCGTTTGCACCTGCCGTTATAGTCCACCGCACTTTGCGCACATACATCGCTGTCGTACCGTACTCGACCTTCCCGGCCTCAAGTCGCAGGTAGCCGTAGCCCGGCGCTGTTCCTTCCCGGTCGAAATCCAGCTTCACCCGGTAGCGCCCCTGCCCGTCCAGGTGAGCGTAAATGTCGTTCTTCTCCCGACTCTCTATCCGCGCCGGAAGCGTGCCGTGAATTACCGGGCGCGGGATGTCCACCGGGCGGAAACAGTACCGTTCGGTGTAGGGCATGCCCCATACCGACACGTGCAGACGGGAATCACGGGCTCCCCGGAAGGTCACCAGCGTGAGGACGATACCTTCTTTCAGGGCTGCAATGACATTACCCTGCGACTCCAGCACCTGCCCGGGTGCGAGGCGTGCCGCGTTGCTGAACAGATGAATGCGGGCCGACCTGTTGAGCTCCCGCTCGTGGTGAAGGCGTGCATAAAAGGCGCCGGATTCGGTTTCCGGCTCCGGGTTCGCGTCATCACCTGCTTCACGATATGGCACTGCGTAGCGG
>Ga0065704_10071591_pt1 | contig 10593 bp, 6 predicted proteins | sample SwiRhicommuniRL2_FD_59091 | JGI IMG/M metagenome (GOLD analysis project Ga0065704, IMG submission 59091) | Switchgrass rhizosphere bacterial communities from Rose Lake, Michigan, USA - RL2 v2 (version 2) | ecosystem: Host-associated > Plants > Roots > Rhizosphere > Soil | place: East Lansing, MI | reverse complement strand
GAATGAAGACGCTGCAGAAGTTCGCCTCGGTCCACGCCAACGTCCACAACCACTTCGCTCTGGAACGCCATCTCGTCGACAGAACCACCTACAAGGAACGCCGCTCCGCTGCCTTGGCGGAGTGGCAGACGCTTGCTGCCGGAGGTCAGCACATCAAAGCCCAGGCTCCGCCAAGTGGAGACGAGTTCGTACTAGGCTGACAGCACCCCACCACCAGATACTGGCTCAAATTTGTCCACGCAGCCTAGCGTGTTCTGTAGGTGCGTCGCCCGCTGCGTTCGCGCTGAGCGAGGAGACGAAGCTCTCGGCGACGGCGTAGTCTATAGCAGTTACCGCCCCCGCTCGTGGAGTACTCAAGTTGTGAGCTCGGGTGAACGCAGCCCAAACGGTATTTTGATGGAGGTTTGATTTATAGCATGGACAAGACTCTCGCCCCCGCGTAACAGATGTTTTGATAGGGGGCCGCAACGGGGGCCGTGTGTGCACGTTCGCTGTGTACGCAATGCGGGAAACCGCCCCAATAACAGGGTTGCAAAAAGCTCGCGTCGTATTGGCGCGTAGAGTTTATGGCGCCATCACTGCTGGCGCTGGTGCATGGGGAGTTTATTCATGATCCGCAATTCACGTCGTGCCTTGGTGGTCGGTGTATCCGCCATCGCTATCGGTGCGGTGTCGCCTGCTTGGGCAGCGACCACGCCAGGTATCGGGCAAGCCACAACGCAGATCGACGTCAATTCGATCCTCACTATCAGCAACATCGGTGACAGCTTCACGTTTGGCGACTCCAACGTGGCTGGCAGCCTCGTCACTTCTTCCGTGTCGAGCGTTGCCACCGGCGAAGTCTCGCAGACTGGTGTCGGCACGGGCATCGGCGCGGGCCTCGGTGATGCGGATCTTACTCTCAACAACAACGGCTCGGTCACAATCCGCGCCCTTGCCACCGCCAGTGGTGCAGTTGCTCAGTCGGCTTACGCTGATGTATCGACCGGCGTTTACCAGTACGGCAACGGCGTTGCCACGGCGGCGCTCGATCTGAACAATGCTGGCACCCTGAACGTTCTGGCCGATGCGAACGCGATCTCTACCGGGGGCTACGCGGATGCCAGCGCCACGATCGACACGGGCATTTACCAGTCTGCCGTCGCGGGGACTACGGCTTCGGTTGCCCTGACTAACTCCACGTCGTCTGCTATTTCGATCACGGCCGATGCTTTCGCGTCGGGAACCGGCGCAAGCGCTTCGGCCAACGTTTATTCGGGCGTCTATCAGTACGCTTCGGGTGATGATGCTTCAGTCGGGTTGACCAACGATGGCGCACTTGCGATCTCCGCAAATGCTGAATCCGTTGCCGCGTTTGGCGATGCTTATGCCTATGCAAGCGTCACGACGGGCATCTATCAGTATGCAACCGCGACTGATGCTGCGTCGGCTTCGCTGACTAATTCCTCGGCCGTGACGATTTCGGCTGTCGCCGACGCGGCGGCGGATGATTACGCCTATGCTCAGGCTTCGGTTTCCAGCGGTATTTCGCAGATCGCTTACGGCACCAGCCTTGGCAGCGCAGCGCTCACCAACGCCTCGACCGGCACGATCGATATCTCTGCCGACGCGATCGCAAACGGTTCGAGCGCTTACGCATCTGCAAGTAACGATTCGGCAATCTATCAGTATGCAACGGCAGACGGTGCCACGGGCGCTGCGAGCGCCACGTTGACCAACGCCGGAACCATCACGGTTGGCGCGAGCGCGGTTGCGAACGCCACTGGTAGCGATGCTTATGCGACGGCAGACCTCAGCGCTGCGGTCAACCAGACTGCGTACGGATATAACGGGTCGAGCGCGACTGCAACGATTGCCAACACCGGCACATTGGCGGTTTCGGCTACGGCGACCGCGGACGGCTTTGACGATGCTACTGCATATGCCAGTATTTCTGACGGCATTGAGCAATATGCTTACACCGACTCGACTGGCAGCGCTGCCGCTGCCATCAGCAACAGCGCCATACTCTCGCTGACCGCGAACGGCTCCGCGACGGGCGGCAACTATGCTTATGCCACGGCAACCGTGGATCAGGGCATCAGCCAGGAAGCGTATGCGGCAGGAACCGGAGACGCTTCGGTCTCGTTGACTAATGCCTCTACCGGAACGCTGTCGCTCACTGCTACGGCTACTGCCGTGGCAGATGACACTGCGTACGCTTACGCCACTGTCGACACCGCAATCTCGCAGTATGCGTACTCCAATGGTGGCGATGCCTCGGTCGGCCTCGTCAACGATGGCGTGCTGACTATCGCGGCCAATGCTTCGGCTTCGGCTGCCTACGCCTCGGCGTCGGCCAGCATCAGCAGCGCTGCCATCACGCAGGAAGCCTACACCAACGCAGGCAACGCCGCAGTTGCGCTGACCAACACCGGCACGATCAACATCACCGCAGATGCCTCTGCCAACGGCGGAACATATGCTTCGGCTGAGGGTTCGGTTTCGACCGGTATCGCTCAAAGCGCTTATGCCAACGGCACCGGCAGTGCATCGGTGGCGCTAACCAACAGCGGGACGATCAACATCGCCGGCTCGGCCGACGCGACTGTCACAGACGCAACGGGTGATGTTTCTGCCTACGCATCGGTCAACACCGGCATCAGCCAGTACGCCTATGCAAACGACGGTGATGCCTCGGCTTCGCTGACCAACAGCGGGACGATCAACGTCACCGCCGATGCAACCGCAGCGGGCGGCGACTATGCCTATGCAAGCGCCTCGGTTTCCGATGTCCTTGGTCAGTACGCCCAAGCCGATAACGGTGGCGATGCTACAGCTACCATTACCAACTCTGGTACGTTGAATAATTCAGCTACTGCTCTGGCAAGCTCGGACGGCTATGCTTCGGCCGATGCGCAGGCTTCGTCTGCTGTATCCCAAGGTGCGGAAACGTTCGGCGGTGGGGACGCACTGGCAACCGTCACCAATTCGGGGACTATCAACCTGAAGGCTGATGCCACGGCCTCTGGTTCCAGCGCCGAGGCGTCCGCGACTGCCGATTATGGCGTCTATCAGTATGCCTACGCTTATGACTCGGCCACGCCAGGTGGGAACTCGTCGATCGTATTTACGAATGCCTCCACCGGCGTTCTGACGACGTCTGCTGACGCGGATGCTGATGCGACCGCCAGCGATGCTTATGCTTACGCCTATGCGTATGAAGGCGGCGTCTATCAGTATGCCTACTCGCAGAGCGGCGATGCGTCGGTTGCGACCTCCAACTCTGGCCTGATCAACGTTACCGCCACGGCTGACGCCAACGCTGGCCTCGGTGACAGCGCAACGGCCTATGCATACAATCGCAATGCCTTCTCACAGGAAGCCTATTCCACCGGCGGCAACGCGTCGGTGGCTCTCGATAACTCGGGGACGATCAACATCACCGGTACGGCCAATGCGGTCGCCGGTGGATCGGCCGAGGCTTACGTCTCCATGTATGACGCGATCTCGCAGAGTGCCTACGCTTACGGTGGCGGTGATGCGACTGTAGCACTTGCGAACAGCGGTACGATCAACATCAAAGCGAATGCTTCTGCATCGGGCACAGATGCTTACGCGTCAGGCTATATCGAAACGGCCGTTTACCAGTACGCCTACGCTTCCGGCGTGGATGGTGATGCATCGAACACGCTCACCAATGCCTCGACCGGCGCTCTGACAGTTGAATCGGTTGCCAACGCTCAGGCGGCGTCCGGTGCGGCAACGGCATACGCTTCGGTTTCGACCGGCGTTTACCAGTATGCTCAGTCGGTCAATGGTGATGCAAGCAACACGCTGACCAACAGCGGCACGCTCGCTGTCAAGGCGACCGCGGACGCGGTTTCAGTTGCAACCGACGCCTATGCTAGTGCCTCGATCAGCCAAGGCGTTTACCAGTCGGCCAATGCCAATGCCGGCACCGCAACCAACACCGTCACCAATTCTGGCACGCTCAACCTGATTGCCACCGCAACGGCAGTCTCTGGCGCAACCGGAACGAACGATAGCGCAACGGCCTACGCCTATGTCGATACCGGCATTTATCAGTATGCTTCGGGTTCGACGAACACGGTCACCAACAGCGGCACGATGAACATCACGGCTGCTGCGACCGCGACCGGCGATGAGGATGGGTATGCATCCGGGACCATCGACGGGATTATCCAATATGCCTACGGCACTGACGCCTCGAATGTCGTCACGAATGCTTCGACCGGGGTGATCAACCTGGCCGCCAGCGGCACTGCCTCGGGCGATCAGGCCACTGCTTACGCCTACGCTTCGGGTGTCTACCAGTACGCCAGCGCTTCTGATGCAGCGTCGGTGAGCTTCGCGAATGCCGGCACGTTCAACCTGGATGCCAATGCAACGGCGAACGGGGTGACCAGCGGCTACGCTTATGCTTACGCGGACGGCGTGTCGCAGCATGCCTACGGCACTGACGTTGCCTTCAGCTTCGCCAACACCGGGACGTTCACGGTCGACGCGGTTGCCAACGCAGCGGGTACTTCGGGTCAGGCCACTGCCTCGGCGGTGGGCTACTATGCGTCGGGCACCTCGATGGACGTTTCCGTTTCCAACACAGGAACGCTGGCGGTCAAGGCGAATGCCACCGCTACCACATCGGCAGAGGCTTACGCCGTCGGTATGGAGCTTTCCGCGGGCGGTCCGGGCGAACTCATCAGCGGAACGATCACCAACTCGGGCACGCTCAATGTGGTCGCTCAGGCCGCAGGCGGCACCACCGATTACGCATCGGCGACCGGTGTGCATCTTACTGCGGGCGTCAACACGGCAACTTTGACCAACACTGGCACGATCAGCGTCTCGGCGCAGACTGCTGGCGGTACGGCTGACGCGAAGGGTATCGTCGTGGCTGACACCGGGTTCGTTGTCCCGGCGGTTACGGACGTGTTCACTCTCAACAACACGGCCGGCACCATCATCGCGCGCAACAGTGTCGATGGCGGAACAACCTGGACCCATGGTCTCGCGATCGACACGTCGGGTGCTCCGAACCCTGTCGTGATCAATCTGAAGGGCAACGGATCCGCTGTTGGGTCGATCTATGGCAACATTGATCTTTCCGCTGTCGATACGATCAACGTCTCGGCCGGTGAAACGCGCTTCGACGGTGTGATCAACCCCGAGCTCGCGCTTGAAGGCACACTGAACATTCTGAGCGGTGGCACCTTGTACCTCCACGACGAGCCAACCGGGAACACGGCCTACGATGGTCCGACCCAGGTTTATGTTCAGGATCTCAATGTCGCGGCCGGCGGCACTCTGGCGCTGCAACTTCCGAGCTACAACTCGGGTGCCGCGACCTACCCGCAGGTCTTCGCAGATACTGCAACGATTACCGGCGCTTCGCTTCAGGTCCGTCCGTCCAGCTCGAATAGCCTTTATACGAATAGCTACACGTTCGATAATATCCTCGATGCTAACACCCTGACCGGTCAGTTCGCTTCGGTAACTGTGGCTGGCGGCACCCCGCTTCTCACGGCGACAGCAAGCTACGACGGGGCAGACAACGTTGATCTCACTGTCAATCGTGTCGCGTTCGGTGCTGTGGCCGGCTTAACTACCAATCAGGCAGCTGTCGGCGGCGGTATCGAGGACGTCTATGCCTCGACGCTGAGCGGTCCGTTTGCAACTCTACTCGGAACCTTGTTCACGCAGGACGGCGCAACCTACGCTCAATCGCTCGACCAGCTTTCGGGTGCCCAGTACGCGACATATCTGCAGTCACTGACTGGCGTAGGCGGACGCTTCAACGGTCTCCTTTCGCAGGTAGGTGAGTGTGCTGCGACGACCGAATTGCGGAAGGTTTGCCGCAGCGAAAGCGCCGGTCGGATCTGGGGCTCGGCCAACTATGGTCGCGTTACTAAGGACGGCGACGTCAACGCGGCAGGGTACAAGGCCAACGAGTACCACATGGCTCTGGGCGCGGACTTTGACGTTTCGCCGAACTTCGTGCTCGGTGCGGGTGTTGCTTACGTCAAGCATGACCTGAGCTTCGATCGCCATGCTGGCAAGATCGACTCGGATGGCTTCCAGGTTGGCCTTTACAGTGTATATGCTCCGGGGCCGTACTACCTGAAGGCTGCCCTCAGCTATACCGAGCTGAACGGTGACTCGCGTCGCTCAATTAGCATCGGAAGCACTGCGGGCACGATCACAGGCAAGCCCAAGGCTCGCGTGTGGACTGCAAGCGGTGAGCTAGGTTATAACTTCAATCTTGGTGCATCAAGCCTGACGCCGTATGTTGGTCTGGATTACACTGGGGCGAAGTTGAATGGCTTCACTGAGACGGGCGTGCCGGCTGCGAACTTGGATGTCTTTGACAGCAGCCATGATCGTGCGGCGACCACCGTTGGCGCGAAGTGGACCGGCCAGTTCGGTAATCTGGTGCCTGAAATCGATCTGGGATGGCGTCATCAGTTCGGAGGCCAAACGGCACTCGTTCACGAGGCGTTCGATATAGCTCCGGGTAGCAATTTCGATGTCATCTCGCCGATTGAAAAGCGTGATGCTGCGGTTGTTTCTGTGGCCCTCAGCGGAAAGCTTGGATCGCAGGCAAGCTTCCGCATCGGCTATAGCGGAATGTTCAATGGCGATGTCGAACGTCACAGTGGCGGCGTCACTCTTGTTCTTCCGTTCGGTGGCCCAGCTCACTGACTTCGTTGGTACGGTGCCGGCTGATCTTTTGCGCTGCTGTGGCGTAAGGGTGAGGCCGGCAACCAGACTACAACTGCAGAATTGCTCTCAATTTTGTTTGAACGTGAGCGTTCTCAGTTGACGAACTTGGCAAAATTGCAAACGTAGAGGAGGGAAAGAAATTTCCCTCCTTCTTTTTTAGCGTGGGCACTTGCCCCGCCGCCGGTGGAACCTGACGAGTATGAGCAATTCGCAAGGCACGGCCGTCACTGACGAGCTGATTAGTAAGGTCCAAAGCGGGAGCGCGCAGATGACCGAAGCCAAGGCGATAGCCTTGGCTGCAGAACTCTACGGTCGAGGCCGATATGGACAGGCAGTCAGGGTTTGCCAGCAAATTTTGCAGCATAATCCGAAAGTTGCAGATGCACACAATATACTTGGCGTTTCCCTATCTGCGTTGGGGAAAACAAAAGATGGCATAGCAGCGCTAAAACGAGCAGTTAAGCTTGGTCCACAAACGTCCAGCTACAGTGCAAACTTGGGAGAAATACTGCGGTCTGCCGGCAATGTTGCGGAGGCGGTAGTCTATTTGACCAACGCGCTCAAATATGATGCTCGTAATGCTCAAGCGCACAATAATCTTGGCATCATATATTATGAGCGGGGCGATTATGAGCGGGCCGTGGAGAGTTATCGTGCGGCGCTCAACCTCGCCCCTAAAATGCCTGAAGCATGGAATAATCTCGGCAATTCGCTCCGACTTATCGGCGATCTCGAAGGTGCGCTCTCCGCATATGAACAGGCTCTGTCTCTGCGAGATGTCTACCCCGAGGCCTACAATAACCTTGGAACGCTCCTGCGTGAGCAGGATAAAGCTGATCAGGCAGAGCACGCTCTTCGCAAGGCAATTGCTCAGAATCCCCGGTACGTCGATGCCTACAATAATTTGGCTGCAGTATATCATGCCGAGGGGCAGGACGTGGAAGCGCTCCGCCAATTGAGCGAAGCCCTAAAGCTCGAGCCTAAGAATGCAAAAACCCTCTGCCTTGTTGGCCGTGTTCAGCTGAAGCGAGGTAGCCACGACTTAGCAGAGCAGGCGTGCCGGATGGTGCTTGCTGACGACAGCGGCAATGTCGAAGCGTTGACCGTGCTGGCGCAAATCAAGCATGAGACGGATCAATATGACGAGGCGGTAAGATTGATGGAAGCGGCTGTCCAGGCCGATCCAAAAAATGCAGAAGCCGCGAACTTCTTGGGCGTTGCACTAAAATCAGTCGGACGACTTGATGAAGCTCGCGATCAAATTTTGCACGCGATAGATATTAATGACAAGTTGTTTGGGGCGTACGCAAACTTAAATGATCTCATAACCTTTCAGGCTGACCACCCTCTGGTTGAGAAGATGGAGCGTTACCTCAAAGAGGAAGACGTAAATCCGGCAAGAGTTCTTCCTCTGCATTATGCTTATGCAAAGGCTCTTGATGACACAGGCAGGCAGGAGCTTGCCTTGAGCCACTACATCGAGGGTGGAGTAATTAAAAGACGCCAATTGAATTATGTGGAAGCTGAAACATTCGATTTCTTTAATCGAATTATCGGGACATTTTCGTCTGACTTTATAAAGAGTGCAGTATTTGCAGGGTTGCAGACCGAGCGTCCAGTCTTCATTATAGGTATGCCTCGATCCGGCTCAACCTTGGTAGAGCAGATTCTGTCAAGTCATCCCGAAGTATTTGGTGCTGGAGAGGTAAAGTACTTCAGCCAATCTCTTCACGTGCTTCGTGACCGGTTTCCGTCTCTCTCTCGATTTCCGGAACTAGTCTCTGAATTGAATGAAGGGAAGTTCAAGATCCTCGCGGATCAGTACGATGCTTTAATTGCCAAAGGATCTGGAAATAAGTTACGAGTAACTGACAAGCTTCTTACTAATTACTTTTTTGTGGGGCTAATCCACATTATATATCCAAATGCAAAAATAATAAATACGCAAAGAAATCCTATTGATAACTGCCTTTCTGCTTTCACTAAGCTTTTTAAAGACGATATGCCCCATAGTTATGACTTGGGTGAGCTTGGGCGTTACTACAAAAAATATGAAGAATTAATGGACCACTGGCGGTCGGTCATACCCTCAGATCGCCTGAAAACAGTATATTATGAGAACGTTGTTAACGATACAGAGAGGCTTGCTCGTGATCTAGTGGATTTCATTGGCTTGACTTGGGATGAGAGTTGTCTGAATTTCTATAAATCTTCAAGACCAGTTAAGACAGCGAGCGTGGCTCAAGTTCGGAAACCGATTTACAAGGACTCAATTGATCGGTGGAAGCGGTATGGCCCTAAGCTTCAGCCTCTACTCGAAGCATTGGGTTATCGGCCAGATGGCACCCGCCCATAGCTGACTTGTGGTGCGGTAAATTCTCTTTATCAATCCATGATAATTTGGAGAAGTCTTCCAATGGTTCTAATAAGATTTGGCATCGGGATTTCGTCGGCCCTCCTTACTGTTGGTGTTCATGCCCAAAACGTGAAGCTGCAACCGTCTCCCTCGAGCGTGCCGGTGGTAACGCAGGCTGCGCAACGCGGGGCGCCGGTCACCAAGGTTGCCTTTCTCGCCAACGTTGAAAAGGAGTTTTCTGCGATGGACGCGAATAAGGACAAGAAGCTCTCAAAGCCGGAGATTGAAAAGTTTCGACGTGCGGCGTTGGAACGACAGCGTGTGGCGCGGAGTATCAATCTTTTCAATAGACTGGATGCTGACAAGAATGGGTACCTCAGCCGCGAAGAGTTTTCTCACCTGGCTGCTCCAATCCCTGCCATTAATGTCCAGCCTTTGATGACTCGGGCTGACGCTAACCGTGACCAGCAGCTTTCTGAGGAGGAATACCGTGCCAGTGCCACAGGAGATTTTGATAGGTTAGACATCAACAAGGACGGGATTCTATCGGCTGCAGAAACGACTGGGGTTAAATCGCCTGCCGGCAATAGATAGCTTTGGAAGGGATTTCACAATGGCCAAGAAAATTGAGGCTGATGCGCACGATGTCATGGATCTCTCGTCTGAGTCCATCCTTCAGCCGGAAAATACGACTACACCGCTCACGTTAACTCTCATTGGCGGGTCTTTCCGAACTCCCCGCGGTGAAGAACGCTCCTTGCGATGTGCCGTATCGGTGCCAGACGGCAATATTCAAGCAGCGTTAGCGACGATCCGCAAAAACGGTGGCGTGTTTTTCGGCAAGGCTGATCGACGAGGTTCGCGATGGTTTATTCCGTGGCCCCCTGCTGCTGTACGGGTGTCCCCCGCTCGGGCTAGCGCGTCTCCGATAGAGCAGGGCCACTGACGGTGTTGTCAGAGCATACGCACCGGCTGGTGAGGTGGGGGGTGCTGTCAGCTTAACCGGAACAGAGTGCGATCAGGTGGGCGCTGTCAAAGGGATTGCACCAGTTGGCGATAAGGTAGCGATTGGGGTAGGGCAGGGACATGCCCCGCCCTCGAAAACCCGTTAATCCGTTCCGGTATTTTCACTCCTCACCGGAAGTGATCCGCCTGGTCGTCATGATGTACGCCCGTTTCCGCTGTCGCTGCGCAATGTAGAGGATCTGCTGTTCGAGCGGGGTACCGACATTTGCCATGAGACCGTGCGGCACTGGTGGAACCGGTTCGGACCGCTGTTTGCGGCCGACGTACGCCGGCAGCGTGTAAGTCGGATGCGAGCATTTCGCCACTGGCGCTGGCAGCTCGAGGAGATGTACGTGAAGCTCAATGGCAGGTACTGTCAGACCTGTGTGGCAGGCGGGTGCTGTCAGAGCAAATGCACCGGGCTGGGCGCGCCGGTGTGGGCAGGCTAGGGGCCGCGGCATGCCTCGTCCTCGAAAACCAGCCAGTCCGTTCCGCTACTGCAACTCCTC
>Ga0065704_10001716_pt1 | contig 10593 bp, 7 predicted proteins | sample SwiRhicommuniRL2_FD_59091 | JGI IMG/M metagenome (GOLD analysis project Ga0065704, IMG submission 59091) | Switchgrass rhizosphere bacterial communities from Rose Lake, Michigan, USA - RL2 v2 (version 2) | ecosystem: Host-associated > Plants > Roots > Rhizosphere > Soil | place: East Lansing, MI | reverse complement strand
CTGGGTCCCGGAGGGACAGGATGTTTATAGCTACGCAACAAAATAAAATTACGGCTCCAGCGGAGCCGAATGTTGCTGCTGCGTTACACATGGCGCTCCGCTGGAGCGCGATTCCATTAGGACGGGGGGTGCTATAAACATCTGGCCCCGCCTGGGGCCAAATCCCGCCGGCAAGAGACCATTACCCCAGTACGTTTATTCGAGCTCTCTTTTTGACTGCCGATGGCAGTCGTCATTGTTTTAGGTTTGCGGTCCAGTTCAAAGCGACGGTAATTGGTTCGGACTTGTTTTCACCATGCGTATTCGCGATGAGAAACTTTTGCCCGTCAGGGGTGACTGCAAACTGTGCCTGAGAACCAGTGAAGTTCGGAACGCGCAGCTCGAACAGAGGCTTCGGCGGACCGGCTTCGAAGTTCGCGCCTTCACCCTTAATGTCCACGGCCATCATCTTTCTGTCGGCTGCCACATAGAACAATTCTTTGCCGTCGTGCCTCCACGCCAGGTGGTAACCACCATTAGTCGAAACTTGCCACTTGCCGCCCGAGGAAGGGAAGGTCTCTACGTAGATCTGAGGTATGCCGGATTCGTCGGAGACGTATGCTAACCATTTTCCGTCCGGTGAGAACCTTGCGCCTCTTTCGCTGGCCTCCGTATTGGCGAACGGAAATGCCTTTTGATCTCCAAACAGCGGCAACACCCATACATCAATTTTTGTTTTAGGGTCGTTTATGACATAGGCGATATAACGCCCATCGTGGGACCAGTCGACCGGGTAGGCGTTAAAGTCAGACTTGAGTAGCAATTCTTCTTTACCCGCTCCCTTCGCCGATCGTTGATAGAGATTTCGCGGACCTCCTCGATCCGAACCAAAGACTATTCGGCTGCCATCCGGCGACCACACGGGAAATAAATCTTGTGCCGGGTCGAATGTAAACCGCGTTGAGTTGCCGCTCGCCAAATCAAGCAGCCAAACGTCGCGGTTGCCTTGTACGTCGGAACCATCGACCGCAACGCGTTTTCCGTCAGGAGATAGTGACGGGCGAATGTAGTTAGCCGGCTGACCTACCAGTCCGAGCTCTTTGCCGCCGCGGTCTATCCAGGTTAGTTGCGTCTTTCCACCCGTCGCCGCGCTATAGGTCAGTACGCCGGTTTGTGAGACTGAGAAGTAAGTTTGAAATGTACTCAAGTCAAAACCGACCTGTTCAGCTACGGCAAATGGGTCGCCGCTGAGTTGAAGTTTATTGAGGTCAAAGGCCTGGCCCATCAGCGTGGATTCGCGGCGGAACAGCAGATAACCCGGCGCTGCGTACATTGCGATCGAGCTGGAAATATTAAGTAACCGCCGCGTGTCTTTACCGTCTAACGACGTCACGTAAATTCCCTGACTTTGCGGTCCACCAAGCACCGAATACAGGAAGTGGCGACCATCGGGCAGGAAAAACGGCCAACGATGAGAAGCTTCCTGTTTCGATGGCTCAAGCTTGGTCAAACGCGAGGCAGGACCACCAGTTTCCGAAACCTGGTAAAGCGGTTCATTCGGTGATGGTCCAAAAACAATCACCCCGCTGGAACTCCACGAACCGCCACGAGGAATCGCCGCACTGCACAAGGTTTGCACCGTCCCGCCACTGAGTTCGATTTTCTTCAGCTTGCCGCCGGCAAAGAACCCGATGTAGTGACTGTCCGGAGACCAAAACGGATTGATGGCGTCCTCGGTGCCGGACAATGGTTGTGCGATAGGCGAGTCGAGAGGTCGAACCCACAGAAGAGCTTTCCCTGATGCATCTGAAGCGACGAACGCCAGATGAAGTCCATCCGGCGAAATAGCGAATGGACCAAAACTGGCTTTCTCAGGTGGATTAATGAAAAAGCGAACGGTGTGCGCTTCAGTTGGCGTACGACGAAAGTTCGGAAGGATGAGAGTAACAGCCAGGACAACAGCAGCAATAACTGCGATGGCCGCGACCACGCCCATGATTATTTGGCGCTGCCTGAGGCGTTGTGGTAAGGGCGCAGATATCGAGGCGGTTTGTGCCGTCATCGCGATTGTGTGCGCTGAAGTGGGTACGGCGTCTAAAGCGAATGCCAAATCACTGGCTGAGTGAAAACGCAATTCAGGATTCTTTTCCAGACAGTGATTGATCAGCCGTTCGACAGCCGGCGAAACCGTCTTGTTCGCGTGGGACAAGTCCGGCGGATCTTCCTTCAGGATCGCGCTCATTGTTTCTGCTACCGACTCACGGTGAAACGGACCTTCACCGGCAAGCATTTCGTAGAGAACTGCGCCGAGGGAGAAGATGTCTGAACGTTGATCGACATCTGCACCTTTTAACTGCTCGGGCGACATGTAAGCTACCGTCCCCATCACAGAGCCGGGATCGGTTTCGACGCGCCGAGTAGGAATATTTGACTGCGTCTGAGTGAAGTCGGGATGAATCAGTTTCGCCAGACCAAAGTCCAGAATCTTCACGCGCTCGTCGTTGGTGATGAAGATGTTGTCAGGTTTGAGATCGCGATGAATGATTCCCTTAGCGTGCGCGGCGGCAAGGCCGTGAGCAATTTGCAGCGCATACTCCAGCGCGCGTCGTTGCGCCAACGGGGTGCCCGCGATGCGTTTGTGTAACGTCTCGCCCTCGAGCAGTTCAGAGATGACGTAGGGTGTACCCTCGTGCTGGCCGACGTCATAAATTGAAAGGATGTTTGGATGATTCAGGGCGCTAGCGGCACGTGACTCCTGCTCGAAACGCCTTAACCTGTCGGGATCGTCGGCGTAGGCGGTGGGCACGACCTTGATCGCGACCTGGCGTCCCAATCTTTCGTCGTGAGCGCGATACACTTCACCCATGCCGCCCGCACCCAGGGGAGAAACGATCTCATATGGTCCAAGCTTTGTTCCGATGGAAAGGCTCACGGCAGCTCTGGCGATTGGATGGGCCGACAGGTACTCGACCAACGAGAATCTATTCCGAAACCAGCAAAAGTCAAGACTCTATGGCACACAAGAAGCGCTCATTTGTAATGTTTCGTAAACCTAATTCGTTACCCGTGCGGTACAGGAGGTGGGCGGCGTGGTTGTGAAGAAGCGTTTGTGTTGCCGCGCTCCAGTCGCGGGGTCACACCATCCCTAGTCACCGTTCGGATTTGACTCTTGCGCCCAAAAGATCCATTCAGCTCCATTCGCATGTTTTTGAGGCGGAGTGAGGAGGCCCTTCTGCTCCAGCAGCTTTCGAGCATGCCGTTGCATGTTGGCATACAAACACTGGGTCACATCCGACAACTCCCAACCCTGTTCTGCCAGGCCGGTTTTGCGAAACGCGCGTTCGAGCTTTGATCGTTTGCGCTCAAACAGCGCCGCAATCTGCGCCGCCATTTCGTCACACAAGGACATAAACTCGGCACATTCCATCGCCTTTAACACTGGGAAATTTGGTTCGTAATAACGTTCCGCCGGGTATTTCTTCTCCCATGCGATTGATTCACGCAGCAACTCGCTCTTCATCAAATCATTAAGGTGCGTGTGAATGCTGGGTGGCGAGAGGGAAAGGGCTTCGGCTAACTGGGAGAGCGTCTTTGGTTCCTGCGCCACGAGATTGAGGATCTGCTCCTTAGTCCCGTTTGGCAGCAATTTGCGCTTGGTAACATCTGCCCAGGGATCGCTGTAGGTTTCATTCAACGCCGATACGCATTCGCAAGGAAAACGTAAGCCAACATAGCCATTAGGTACTGTCATAAACATCGAGTCCTGTTCTCGGTGAATCTACTTTATCCTGTCGGAAGGCTTTGCACAAAAAGTCACGACCCCTTCTTCTCTGTACAACCTTTGTGCAGAATCTGGTGAATTGGACCGGGCGAATCAGCCAATGAGGAGATTATTCACTCTCGAGTCCGGCTCCGACGCGAAACGTGTGACCATCAGGGTGTCGAATATGGCACTCACGTACGTTCCATGGCATGTCCGTCGGAGGAAACGGCGCCACGACACCGAGCTTCAATGCGTGCTCGTAAAACGCATCAACTTCAGCCGGTGATTCTAACCACCAGCTCATCCACGTGCTGCCGGCCTGATTGTCCCACGGCGCTGTCGGCATTGGACCACCGCGCGCTCCCTGGCAGTTCTGGCAGAGAAAAATTTGAGCGTCTCCGGAAATGACGGCGCCGAAAGTGGGTGGATCACCGAAGTCCCAATTCTTTTGCCAGCCCAGCTTTTCGAACCACGCAAAGCTCTCCGGAAGATTTGTAACATTCAGTATCGGAGTAACAGCCACGACCTTCATGAGCTTTGGCCTCGTTTCGACAGGATTTCAGGATTAAGCCGGATTTACAAGAATTCAGCAATTCTGTAAATCCTGAAAAATCTTGTCAATCCTGTCTAAATGATTCTGGACATCTTCGGCAGGCGAGGTTATTTGCGCTTGACGGGATACTTTTTAAAAATTTTCGCGACGCCTTTGTTGATGGGCTTGGAAACTATCTTGGCATCCGCCTTCAAATCGGCGCTCGGCGCTCGTTGCAGGACGTCCGTTATCGTTCCGCGAAAAACAACCCGGTCGCTTTGGCGGTCCAACAGATCGATCACGAGCGTGCCGGTCGTAACATCCCACATGTTCATCGTTGAGCTACCTACCATTCCGCTATAGGCAGGATTGACAACATGGTAGAAAGGAACATTCTGCACCTGGAGATTGGGCACAGTCGCTGCCAGATAGACCACTTTCAGGTCCGGATCGATATCCACCTTACTGAGTCCTCGCGAAGTAAGTTCGCGTTCAATGGCTGCTACGATCAAAGCGTTAACGTAAGGATTGCGCGCGCCCTCTTTATCGAACGCAAAGGTCTTGTAGTTTGAAAAATCGACCTTCTCATCGAAAGCGGCTGAGGTCTGTTGTGCCTGGACCACACTGCATAAGATCAAGCTCGCTACAAACATGGCCCCGGTTTTTGTCATAACAGATATCATCGTTTCACTCTCAGAATTGGTCGCGATTCAGTGAAGACTACGTCTAACCGCCATTAACAAGGCTCTGACGTCGCGTCAGAACATACTCGCGATCGACGAATCTGATAACTGTCAATTAATACAGGGTTCGAATTTCTTGCAGGGGGAAGTGAGGACCGCTTCATCCCCTTGTTAGACTGCGGATTACATTCGCTAAGGAGTTAACTAACTTTTCTTCGTCGGACAGTTCTACTTGTACTTCTTTTTGGTTGAGTACCAGTCCAGACGAGAGGGCATATTTGAGAACGTCGACTTTTTGTGCAAAGCCCTTCCAATTGATGATAGACGTACATCATTTCGCATAAAAGCCACGCTTCGTTCTTGCCATGGCGGCACCCTGTTTCACCTTCACGCCAACATTCCGCCACTGCCCGTCGTAGTTTTTATCCGCGGGGTTATAGGAAACGCTGTAGAGTGTTTGGAGTTCTGAAGCGACGCGCTGGTAGACACCGTCAAGATCTTCAGCACGATCAGCTTTGAACAATGTGCCACCAGTCTCATCCGCGATCCGTTTCAGTTGCTCGCGGGCAATTACGTACGATTCGTGAGTATCACTGCCATGCATTCTGACAGTCACTTGATATTCAGTATCGAAGTAGATTGGATAGATTGTTATCTCATCCTGGCTGATTCTCGCGAGTACCTCGTCAAAAGGATGCTTGGGTTCGTAATCCTCATCTGAAAGTGAATTGTCCACACCGTCTGTCATCATCACTATGGCTTTGCGTTGCTCTTTCACTTCTTTGAAGAGATTGAGTGTCGACCAGGTGGCATCGTAAAACGCGGTTCCAGAGGAAAGATTCTTGCTTTTGTCAATCCGCTCTTTCAAGGTTTTTCTATCGCAGGAGAAGTCACAAATAACCATAAACCGCCGGGTGAAGGCAGCAACCGCGATAGGCGTGTTCGGGCTCAGCGTCTCGATGAACTTCTTGGCGGCTTTCTTTATGAGCTTCCAGTGTTCCCTCGTACTACTGCTCGCATCAAGTAACAGCACTACAGAAACGGGCGATGTGACTGGCTCGAATCTGACAATTTGTTGTTCTATGTTGTTTTCAAAAACCTGAAAGTCGGCCTGCGACAAATTGGGAATCAATTTACCGGCACTGTCGGTCGCTCGGACGTTTAGATTGACTAGTCGACTGTCGATTTTGATGATGTCGGCAACAGGTGGGTCGTTCGGGTCTATCAGAGTAGGCGGCTTTGGCCCCGCTGAAGTTCTGTTTCCTGAATCCGAGCGAGCAGCACCTTCATCCTGACTTGAGAAGGCTGATGCGTTCATCACCGGCGGGGGATCGATTCTGCCCGCATCACTCGCCATCGTTGCGTCTGCCCGGGCCATCCGGCCCGCTTCGTCAGCGATAAGTGAAACGGAACCACGCGTGCTGCGGATGATGATCGGAGTGCCACCGCGGCCTATCCGGCCCTCGAGGCTATGCGAATTGACTGGGCCGAATGCGAGCACGTCCAACTGCGAGTTGATCGTTCCGTCAAGTGACCTCAATGACAAATCGGTGTTTGCCGATTTCGGAAGTGAGAGCGAAATGTCTCCCGATTCGGTTTGCACCGAAAGTGCATTCGTTAGGCCTCGAATTGCAATCATTTCGGAGTCNCCCCTGACCGCCAAACTAACTTCACGCGGAACAAATACCNGCAAATTGATTGGTCGTTCGTTTCTGTCTTCGCGAACCTGGATCTTCAGGTCTGTGTCAGTCACCTGATAGTGAATCCGAGTACCGATCGGCCTTTCATCACCTATGCTATTGCGGGAGGCGGAAATGCGAACTCGGTTGCTGTTCCACGTGTCGATCTCTGTACGACCGTTCGGATTTTCGATTTCGATCGCAGCAAATTTTTGCGAAAAGGTCTTTTCGTAAATGGTATCGCTGACCACTCGGGCCTGAGCCGGCATGGTTGAGCCGAAACAAATACAAAGCTGCGCAGCGATCAAAAGAATCGGCAGGGAAGGGGTTCTTCTGGTTTTCATAAGTCTTCCTTTTAGAACTTAAGAAGCGAGATGTCCTGTTTTAAGGACTATCCCAGGCATAAAGGCGCAGGACTTCAATGGCATTGACGCATACCGTGCCGTGAGTGTTAACACTACAGGAAGAGGCTCTGGTCTCGCGTATTGTTTGTTACCATCTGGCAATGGGCATTAGAAATTATCTGATTGAAGGCGTTTCCTGCACTATCTCGCTCATGGCCGAGCCCTGGCGGACGGATGAAAACTAAAGGATCCAAGGAGGAACCGTGCAAAACTCACTGCAAGACTTGCGCTATCGATTTCGCACACTGCTGAAACATCGCAGCTTCACTTTCATTGCAGTCTTCACGCTCGCGCTTGGCATTGGCGCCCACACGGCAATGTTCAGCGTAGTTAACGCCGAATTGCTTCGCCCGCTTCCATACGAGGTTCCTGCTCAACCAGAGCAGCCGACCCTGTTTGGACCGGGAATAATCTCCACTGGCGACATGGAATTGAATGCGGCATTTGCCCCGGATGGGCGGACACTATACTTCACCAAGAGAACGCCTAAATTCCAACTCTGGACAATCCTGGTCTCAACTCTCAAGGACAGTCGATGGTCAATCCCACGAGTAGCTGAATTCTCAGGACAATACGGAGACTTCGACCCCTTCATNTCGCCGGATGGTTCGCAGTTATTTTTTAGTTCAAATCGGCCTGCACCCGGCAAGAGCAAGAAAAATGACTTCGACATTTGGATGGTGAAAAAGACGGGAGCAGGATGGACCACCCCTGCTAATCTCGGTGCCGACATAAACACAGAAAGTCAGGAGTATTACCCTTCAGTTTCAAGCACTGGGACGCTTTATTTCAGTTCGAACCGTGAAGGAGGAAAGGGCAGCGGCGACATTTACCGATCGCGGATGGAGAACGGCAAATACTCCAAACCGGAGAACCTCGGGGACGAGATCAATTCCAAATACTTCGAAGGCGATCCCTATATCGCACCGGATGAGAGTTTTTTGATTTTTGTTTCCTACAATCGACCCGACAGTCTGGGGGATGGCGATCTTTATGTAAGCCTGAATCAAAATGGCCATTGGACTGCGGCGAGGCATCTGGGCCCACCCGTCAATTCTTCTGCGCTCGATTTCTGTCCGAACATGTCTCCCGACGGAAAATATTTCTTCTTTACCAGCGAAAGAGGGTTTGCGGATCAACAGCTAACGAAACCGCTGACTTACGATCAATTAATGAAACAGATTCGGAGCCCCGGTAATGGCCTGGGAGATATTTACAAGATCGACGCCAAGGTTGTTTTGGATAACCGTGTTGGATCGGGCCAGTAGCAATAGCGACCTGAACCACAGAGGTTGCACGAAGAAAGCTCTGCTGTTGCGCAAGAGGCAGGTTACTTCAAGTGCTTGTTGAACCATGCGAGCATGCGCTTCTGAACGTCTAACCGGTGCGAGTACTCCTGAATGCTGTGGCGCTCTCGCGGATAAATTACCAGTTCAGTTTCAACGCCGGCGTCTTTTAATCCTGTGTAAAATTCATAGGCCTGGCTCACGGGTACTCCCGCGTCGTACTCGCCGTGTAGTAAGAGAGTAGGCGTGCGACAATTCTTGATAGAGGTGATCGGCGAACGCTCATCATACCACTCACGATTATAGTAGGGACTTTGCTTGCTGGTTCGGCGAAGCGAGTCTCGTAAATAAGATGTGGCATACAGACTGAAGAAGTCCGAGTGACCTGCTTGAGCCACGGCCGCTCGGAATCTGTTTGTGTGTGTAATGGCAAACTCCGTCATAAATCCGCCGTTGCTCCAGCCTCCGATACCAAGGCGATTTGGGTCGGCGATCTTCTGAGCGATTAGATAATCAACTCCATCCATCAGGTCCTGAAAAGCCATACCGCCCCAATCGTCTATGGTTGCGTGCATTGCTCCTCCCTCGCCTGTAACCCCGCGTGTATTCGGCAGAAAGACCACATATCCATTCGAAGCCAGCAACTGCCCCCAATCCCACCATCTGCTGGCGTGGAATCCCGTCCACCATGCCGTGTCGCCAGGATGTGTATTTACAACGACAGGATAGAGACTGCCTGGTTTATAGTCTGGCGGTGTAATTAACACGCCTCGACGGACCAGTCCGTCCTTCGAATTCTTCCAGACAACCTCGCGTACTTTCCCAAATACCCACGATTTCGTTTGCGGGTTGAAGTCTGTGAGTTGCCGCGGCTGTCGATTCTTTTCAAGTACCCAGATGTCATCTGCGGATTCAGGCGTTTGTGCCAGGTAGGTAATAGTCTCGCTGTTTGTGCTCAGACTCGCTCCCCATTGTGACCGTATCACGTCTGTTATTTTTTGGACCGCGCCGGTATCAATCTGAAATCTCGCAATAACTTCACTTGTGCCCTCGACGCTTAGGGCAATAAGGCTTTTGGAATCCGGACTCCACTCTGCTTTCAACACACTGCCTCGGTACGCTTTAAAGAGTGGACGAATTTCGCCGCCCTGTGCAGGCGCCACCGAGAACCAGTTATTGGATTCTTTAGTTGGAGGAAACTCGTAAAAAGTTATCCAGCGCCCGTCCGGCGACCATCTGAGGACTCCGGTTATGGGAACTACATTCTTTGTCAACGTTCGCGTTACCTCGCCCGTTGAGCGATCGAGAATTACAAGAGAAAGATTGTAAGAGTCTTCATCCTTCGGCGTGGGAGCAACGATCAAAGCAAACTTACCACCCCCAGGAGACCACGCCAATTCGAGAATCTCGAAGTCCTCTTTTGTTACTTGCACCGTTTTGCCGTCTGACAAATTGACTGTCCACAACCTGGAAAACTTTAAGTTGGACTCGGGCCGGACAATCGCATCGTCGCCTGCCGTTTTCTCGGCGAACTCTCCCGCAGTCGCCTGGTCGCGACTGATGAAGGCAATCATTTTGCCGTCCGGCGACCATTGATACTCTTCAATGCCTCCTGCCACATTACTCAACTTCAAAGCTTTCTTCTCGCCGTCACGCACCAAATGGATCTGCCTGCTACCATCTCCAATCGCTTCCGCCTCACCACGGTCAGAAAGAAATGCGAGGGTGTGACCGTCCGGTGACCAACTCGGTGTGTCGGCATTTTTAAGTCCTGTAATTAAGGGATGCGGAGCTTCGTGACCATCTGTCGGCACGATCCAGATATTCGAGGCGCGCGGTTCACGTGGTTTCTTTGGGTCGTTCGGTTCGTTAACAACAAATGCTATCTGTTTTCCGTCAGGAGATAACTTAACGTCGTTCAGTTCGCGGAGAGTGAGAACATCTTCAGGTGTAATGATGTGCCTGTTCTGTATGATTGCATTCGGCCGTGACGGTTTGAGATCTTGAGCTGATACATTACCGGTGGATAACAGAACGGCCGTAATTGTTAATAGTAGATATCTCATCTTCAAAATTGCCTCAGCGTTAGTAGCAGGTGGTGCATCTCACAGCACTCATTCACTCGCTCATCATAGATGTTCGTATTATGATGAAATCCTATGGAAGATTGGTAGCGGTTTCTGATTCGGAACGTTGGTAATCACTTCATTCACACCCGCCATTTCGGCCGGCACCGGTGCCGATTTTGTAGAGCGCCATTCAATTGT
>Ga0065704_10001196_pt1 | contig 10595 bp, 8 predicted proteins | sample SwiRhicommuniRL2_FD_59091 | JGI IMG/M metagenome (GOLD analysis project Ga0065704, IMG submission 59091) | Switchgrass rhizosphere bacterial communities from Rose Lake, Michigan, USA - RL2 v2 (version 2) | ecosystem: Host-associated > Plants > Roots > Rhizosphere > Soil | place: East Lansing, MI | reverse complement strand
CGAACGGCGCCAGCGGTTCCGGGTTGACGAACGTCACGGCACCCCCGATGACAACAAGCGGATCGCGGGCAGTACGGTCAACGGCGCGCGGTTTCATTCCCGCGAGCCTGAGCAACGTAACGACGTTCGTGTAGTCCCATTCGAAGGATACAGAGAACGCCAACACGTCGAACTCGCTCACCGGCGTCTGCGATTCGATCGTGACGAGCGGAGCCCGCGATGCCAGTTGCGCGGCGAGTTCCGTTTTCGGTGGCAGGAAGACACGCTCGCAAACGATGTCATCCTCCGCGTTGAACAGCTTGTAGACGGTCTGGAAACCGAGATTGGACATCCCGACGAAGTAGGTATTCGGGAACGCAAGCGCCACGCGCAGGCGTCCGCCGTGCGGCTTGGACACGTAGCCGACTTCCTTCGCGAGGATCTCGCGGGCGCGTTCGCGCAGCTGCCAGGACTGCATGGGGCCTGATTACCGGGGACCCGTACGCGCGCTGCGTCTGCGACGGCGGCGGTCTCGTATCCCCGGGGTTTACCTAGTGTACGGGATCAATTTGGCCTCCGCAGGAACGCCGGCACGTCGAGCGGCGACGACAGATCGAACCCGCTCTCGTCCGCCATTCTTACGGCCCTCGCCTCACCTGCCCGCCCGGATTCACCAGCGCCAGCCATCAGAGGCAGTGTAAGCTCGAGCGGAGCGCGCCGCGGCAGCGTGAACGCCGGTGGCGCATCGGTCGCCGTGGACGCCTGCGCCGCCGACTTGGTGACCGTGCGCGACAGTTCCGGCTGAGCAGCCTCGGCGCGAGCCAGATGTGCGGTGTAGGTCGCGAGATCGGTCGGCGTGGGAAGCGCGGCCGCCGGAACATGCCGCGCGCTGCCAGCGCGATCGAAACCGGTCGCAATGACGGTGATCTTCAACCGGCCCGAAATATTCGGATCGATCACGGCGCCGAAGATGATGTTGGCGTCTTCGTGCGCGGCCTCCTGAATGACGCACGACGCTTCGTTGACTTCCATCAGCGACATATCAGGACCGCCGGTGACGTTGATGATCACACCGCGCGCGCCGTGCATCGAGCTGTCTTCGAGCAGCGGGCTTGACACCGCGCGCTGTGCCGCCTGCATCGCGCGCGCATCGCCATCCGCTACGCCGGTGCCCATCATGGCGACGCCCATTCCCGACATGATCGTCCTCACGTCGGCGAAGTCCAGATTGATCAAGCCGGGCACCAGAATCAGGTCCGAAATTCCCTGGATGGCCTGACGCAGTACGTCATCCGCGAGCCCGAACGCCTCCGTCATCGTCGTGCGGCGATCGACAACCGTCAGCAGTCGCTCGTTGGGAATGGTGATGATGGTGTCGACGCACTCGCGCAGCGTCTCGAGACCGGCCTCCGCGTGCTGCGACCGCCGCTTGCCTTCGAACCGAAACGGCTTGGTGACGACGCCAATCGTCAGCGCGCCGAGCTCGCAGGCAAGGCTCGCGATCACCGGTGCGGCGCCTGTGCCGGTGCCGCCGCCGAGACCCGTCGTGACGAAGATCATGTCGGCGCCAGAAAGCGCCTGAATGATCATGTCGGTGTCTTCGAGCGCCGCCTGGCGGCCGACATTGGGATCGGCGCCCGCTCCCAGACCCTTCGTCAGCTTCTGTCCCAGCTGCAGCTTGATCGCCGCGCGGCTGTGATCGAGCGCCTGCGCATCGGTGTTGGCGACGATGAATTCCACGCCGCTCAGACCGACCTCCACCATGCGGTTGACGGCGTTGCTGCCGCCGCCGCCGACACCGATCACTTTGATCTTGGCACCGCGGCGCACTTCTTGATCGAGTGTCATCCGCAGGTCCTGTGCCTCGCGTTGATCAAGCTTTTTCATGTCGCCTCCAATCACCCCGTGCGTTAACCCAATTCGCATAGCCCGGGTCCGTTTGGACCCGGCAAATCAGAAGAACTCTTTGAAGATCCCTCGTAACTTCCCCGCCATCCGGCCAAATGCGCCCGCGCCGACGCGCGCCGGCTCAGGCTCGCGATTCCGGTGCGCATAGAGCACGAGCCCGACGGGGGTCGCAAACGCTGGACTGCTCACGTGATCTGTCAGACCGCCCACGTCCATCGGCGCGCCGCGGCGAACCGGCAGATCGAAGATTTGCTCGGCAATCTCGGGCATCCCGTCGAGAATCGAGCCGCCGCCGGTGAGCACGATTCCCGAATTCAGCGCTTTCTCATAGCCCGCGCGGCGAATCTCGTCCCAGACGAGATGAAAAATCTCTTCAGCGCGCGGCTGCAGAATCTCCGACAGAATCCGGCGCGCCATCAGCCGCGGCTTGCGGCCGCCGACGCTGGCCACTTCGATGGTGTCCTCTTCGTCGACCATCGACGACAGCGCGCAGCCGCTCTTCCGCTTCACCTTTTCCGCATCAGGAATGGGCGTGCGCAGGCCGACCGCAATGTCGTTGGTGAAATGGTCGCCGCCCACAGCGACAACGCCGGTGTGCCAGAGACTGCCACGTTCGAAGATCGCCAGGTCGGCCGTGCCGCCTCCGATGTCGACCAGCGCCACGCCCAGTTCCTTTTCGTCCTGCGTCAGCACCGCCTCCGACGCCGCGAGTTGCTCGATGACGGTGTCTGTGACCGTCACACCGGCGCGGTTGACGCACGCAATCAGGTTCTGCGTGGACGACACGGCGCCGGTGATGACGTGCACGTTGACTTCGAGCCGCGCTCCGGTCATCCCGACGGGCGCGCCGATTCCGTCCTGCTCGTCGACCACGAAATCCTGCGGCAGCACATGGACAATCTCGCGACCCGTCGGCAACGCGACGGCTTTCGCCGCGTCGATTGCCCGTCGCACGTCGTCGCGCGTGATCTCGCGGTTCTTGCCGGCGACCGCGATGACGCCGCGGCTGTTGAATCCTTTGATGTGCGGGCCGGAGAGCGCGAGATGCACCGAATCGATCTCGACGCCGGCCATCAGCTCCGCTTCCTCAATGGTCTTCTTGATTGAATCAACGGCGGCGTCCACATTGACCACCACGCCGCGTTTGATGCCTCGCGATTCCGCGGTGCCGATGCCGACGATGTCGAGCGTCCCGTCGTCCATCGTTTCGCCGACGACCGCCGTCACCCGCGAGGTGCCGACGTCAAGGCCGACGAGATAGCGTTCTCTTCGCGCCATTAATTCCCTCTCTTCGCCGCCGGCCTGACGTAAACGCGCTGATCGAAGCGCAGGTCGACCGAATCGATTGCTGCGATTCGTTCGCGCAGCGCCGGCGCCAGATCCAGGTAGGACTGCAGCCGTTCGACGAACTGCTCGGTGCCGACACGCACAAGCGCCGTGTCACCCTTGAGGATCAGCGTGGCGTCGCGGTCGTCGCTGACATCGATTTCCGATATGCGGCGCGCGAGATCCGGCCGCGCCTGCAGCGCCGCCAGCACCCGCGCCGCGAGCGCCGCGCGGGCGGTGTCAATCAGCGTTGCGTTGTCGCGCGGCGCCAGACCATCGATGATTGGCAGATCGAACTCGGCGTAGTTCGGCCCGAACTGGTCGATAATGCCGCCGCGGTCGTCAATCAGGTACAGCTCGCCGTTGATGCGCCCAATGCCCATCGGCTGACGCTCGGAGATGGCAACAGCGACTGTGCCCGGCAGGATGCGGCGCATGGCGGCATCCGCAACCCACGGCGAGCTGAGAAGCTTGCGACGCCAGTCATCAAGATCGACGGTCAGCATGTTCGTGCCGCGAATGCCGTCGAGCAGCGCGACGATTTCCCCTTTCGAAAGGCGCGAGTTGCCGGTCACCGTGATTCGGCTGATGGTGAGGGCGTCGGCGGCGAGCACCTGCCGAGTGATCTGGTAGCCGACATATGCGACTGCTGCGAGCACCAGCACCGCTCGCCCGGCTGTCCGCACTGACAGGCGCAGGAACCGCGGCCGACGCGCCGGCGTGACGTGGGCGCGGCGGAAGCGACGATCGGATGGCGCTGAAACAGGCATCAGCCTCGCACCTCATTCCCCTTCGCCAACGCCTCGATCAAGCGCTGTGGAAGCAATCCAATCGACCCGGCGCCAAGCGTCAGCACCGCGTCGCCGGGCCGCACGATCTTCAGAATTTCCGGAACCACGTCGTCGAGATGCTTCGCGATGTGGACGGGTCGTCCGGATCCGCTGCGTACGGCGTCCGCGAGCGCCTCGATCGTCACGCCGGCAATTGGTTCTTCGCTCGCCGCATAGATATCGGTGAGGACGATCTCGTCCGCGTCGCGCAGCGCTGGGCCGAATGCGTTCAGCAACTGCTGCGTCCGTGTGAAGCGATGCGGCTGAAATGCGACGACGAGCCGACGTCCAAGCGTCGCGCGAGCCGCGGCGAGCACCGCGGCAATCTCGGTCGGGTGGTGACCGTAGTCGTCGATTACGAGCACGCCGCCGGCTTCCCCATGGCGTTCAAAACGGCGTTCCGCGCCGTGGAAGTCGGCGAGCGCTGATGCGACCTCGCCAAACGGAATGCCGAGCCGATCGGCCACCGCAACGGCGGCAAGGGCGTTCTGGAGATTGTGGCGTCCGGGAATGGTGAGACGCAGTTCGCCCAGGCGGTCGCGGCGAGCGCGATCGCTCACGTGAACGACGCATCTGCCACCGAACGGGCCGATCTGGATGTCAGACGCTTCAACGTGCACCCCCTTGCGCCTTTCCCCTTCCTGCCCCTCCAGCCCCGTCCGCACTTCCAGCCCTTCTCGCCTTTCCCGCCCCTCCAGCCCGTAGGTAAGCAGCGGCCTGTTGATGCGCGGCAGGATTGCCGCAGTCGCCTCGTCGTCGGCGCAGGCGACGACGCTGCCGTAGAACGGCACCTTGTTGGCGAAATCGACAAACGCCTGCTGCAGGTCGGCAAAGCTTCCGTAACTCTCCATGTGCTCACGGTCGATGTTCGTCATCACGGCAATCGTCGGGTAGAGCATCAGGAACGAGCGGTCGCTTTCGTCCGCTTCCGCGACCAGGTACTCGCCGCGGCCCAGCCTCGCGTTGCTGCCAAACGCGCTCAAGCGGCCGCCGATGACCGCTGTTGGATCGACTCCAGCCCGTTCGAGTACCACCGCAATCATCGACGTCGTGGTCGTCTTGCCGTGCGATCCGGCAACAGCGATCGAGAAGCGGAGCCGCATCAATTCCGCGAGCATCTCGGCGCGTGGAATTGCCGGAATCCCGCGCCGCTGCGCCTCGACGATCTCGGGATTGCTTGGGCGCACCGCGGACGAGAAGACAACCACCTGCGCCTCGCCGACGTTTTCTGCACGATGTCCCTCGTGCACCTTCACACCAAACTTGTCCGCCAGCCGCGCTGCGGCCGCCGACCGTTTCAAGTCCGACCCGCTCACCTCGAAGCCGAGGTTCGCGAGCAGCTCAGCGATCCCGCTCATGCCGATGCCGCCGATGCCGACAAAATGAATGCGTCGCGTTCCTCCGAGCACCGCCGTATCGGCCGGCCCTTAACGGGCCGCCAACTCCAGGACCCGATCCACGATGACCTTTGCCGCATCCGGCTTTGCCATCCGCCGCGCCGCCGCGCTCATCGCTGCGCGCTCGACGTCGTTGCCTGCCATTGCCACGATTTCCGATGCCAGCAACTCGCCCGTCAGCGATCGCTGGTCGATCATCCGCGCCGCGCCCTTGACGACCAGCGCCCCGGCGTTCTTCCGCTGGTGATCGTCGGTGGCCGTCGGCAGCGGGATGAGAATCGACGGCCGTCCTGCTGCGGTCAGCTCCGCGAGTGTCGTTGCACCCGCACGGCACACAACGAGGTCGGCTGCTTTCATCTCGCGGTCGATGGCATAGAGAAACGGTTCGACCCGGGCCTGCAGCCCTGCGCGCCGGTAGCCGTCGCGGACCATTTCCAAATCTCGCTCTCCGGTTTGATGCGTAATCTCCAAACCTGGTGCGGCGGCAGCCAGCCGCGACGCTGCCTCCACCATGGCCACGTTGATCGCGTGCGCGCCCTGAGAGCCGCCAAAGACTAGGACCCGAGCCACGCGTCGGTCATCGCGATCGCGCGGCGAACCGTGTTCGTCATGTTCCCCTCCGAGAAATTCCGGCCGGACGGGATTGCCAGCGAGAAACGCCCGACCTGCAAAGAAGCGCGAACTCTCGTCGTAGGTGACCGCCGCCGCTCTGACGAATCGCGCGAGCAAGCGGTTGGTCACGCCAGGCATCGCGTTCTGTTCCATCAGCATCGTGGGTACGCCGCGCAGCGCCGCAAGCAGCACGACCGGACCCGAGCTGTAGCCGCCGACACCGAGCACGATCGACGGTCGGCACCGCGAGATCACGCGCCACGCATCGATGGTGCTCGCCGGCAAGAGCGAGATACCGCGCGCAAGTGATGCCACGGACTTCCCTTTCAGACCGGCGCTTCGAATCGTCTCGAGGGCAAAACCCTCGCGCGGAACGACGCGTGATTCGATGCCCGCCGCGGTTCCGACAAACGTCACCTGCGCACCCGGCACCCGCGCCATGATTTCCCGCGCCACCGCAATCCCGGGGTACAGGTGCCCACCGGTCCCGCCACCGGCGATGAGGACCGACAAGCTCACGCCCGCACCCCTCGCACCCCTTCATGCCTCTTTCGTCTCGTGCTGCGAGATGTTGAGCAGCACACCCATGCCAAGCAGGTTGATCAAGAGCGACGATCCACCAAAGCTGACGAGCGGAAGCGGTATCCCTTTGGTCGGCATCAACCCGAGCACCACGCTGATGTTCACCATCGCCTGCGCTGCGATCATCGTGGTCAATCCGAGGGCGACAAACGAGCCGAACGTATCTTCGGCGCGTGCGGCGATGCGCAGGCCCCGCCAGGCAATGACGCAGAAGCAGAGCAGGATGACCGTTGCCCCGATCAACCCGAGTTCCTCGCTGATGACGGCATAGATGAAGTCGGTGTGCGGCTCGGGCAGGTAGAACAGCTTCTGCACGCCGGCCATCAGACCGCGGCCGAAGACACCACCGGTTCCGACGGCGACAAGCGATTGAATGATCTGAAAACCGTCCCCGAGCGGATCGGCCCATGGATCCCAGAACGCCAGCAGCCGGCGACGACGATACGGCGCTGCGACGAGGACGAGATAAATGGCGGGAAGCGTGATCAGAAGGAGGCCGACGAAATAGCGGTAGTGCAGGCCCGCCGCGAACACCATGACCGCGACAACGAGCGCGAGCGAAATCGAGGTGCCGAAGTCCGGCTGCAGCAGGATGAGCGCTACGACCAGTCCGATGATCAGGCTGATGGGCAGCAGTGAATAAGAGAGGTCGTCGATGCGGTGCATGCGGCGCTCGAGCATCAGCGCCGTGAAGAACACGCAGGCCACCTTCGCCAACTCGGACGGCTGAATGCCGAGGCCACCGACGCCAAACCATCGGCGTGTGCCGTTGACAGGGGGGCTGAACAGAACGGCGACAAGCATCAGCACCACGATTGCGAGAAGACACCAGATGAACGCTTCGTTGCGATACGTCCGGTAATCGATCCTCGCCGCGACGACGAGCACCGCAAGGCCCAGCGCACTCCACAGTGCCTGCTTCGTCAGGAAGAGGTATGGCTGTTGATAACGCTCCAGCGCGACGACGGCCGAAGCGCTGTACACCATGACGACGCTGAGGCAAATCAGCAGCAGCGTGGCGGTGAACAGCACTTTGTCGATCTTGAGCTTACGAGCCACTCAGTCCCCTCGGGATCCGTTCAACAAGTAAAGAACCGCGGCACATCCACCGAAACGCCTTTTGCACGCAACCGACCACCTGCCTGCGCGTCGCGACCGCGGATCCGCTAAGATCGCGAGCCTGTTTCGCCGCAGCAGCAACGCTGCGAAGGCGGGCGAAGGCGGAAACAGTCAGCAGTCGCCAGCCGGCACGTGGAATGGGACACCCACCTCGCAGACCGGGGTAGTCTGCGTTCCCAGCGGTAGGCTCCCACTCGCCCGGGCCGACTGACGACAGCTCACTGCTCCCGCTTTTCCTCCACGGTTCCCGCAATGCGCCCGCGAAGGCGGCGCACTTCCTGCTTGAACACTTCCCCTCTTTCCGCGTAGTCGCGAAACCAGTCGAAGCTCGAACACGCCGGCGCCAGCAACACGACACCGTCCGGACGTGCGGCTTCGTATCCGCGTGCCACGGCATCAGTCATCGAGGTCGCCTCGATGACCGGCACCGTGCCTTCGAGCGCATCCCGGACGCGCCCGGACGCCTCGCCGATCGCGACCACGGCGCGGCCACGCGAACCTAGCGCGCCGCGCAGCTCACCAAAATCGCCCCCCTTGTAGCGGCCGCCGATGATGGCCACGACGCCGCGGTCGAAGCTCTCAATCGATCGCCGCGCCGCTTCGACGTTGGTGGCCTTTGAGTCGTTGACGAACCGCACCCCCGCGAGGTCGGCAACCGGCTCCATCACGTGCGGCAACCCATGAAAGCCGCGCAGCGCCTCCAACATTGCGGGCGGCCGCACGCCTGCGATGTGCGCTGCCGCCGCGGCCGCGAGCACGTTGTTCAACATGTGACGACCGGTAAGTTCCACAGCCGCGAGCGGAATCAGACGTTCTCCGTCGGTGCCGGTGCGGTGCACGATGGCATCTCCATCGACAACGAAGCCGTCGCCGGGCGCGCCGGCGAGCGAAAACAAGACGCGACGGGCCGCCGTTTCGCGTGCGCGGTGGAGCACCTCAGGATCGTCCGCATTGAGAACCGCCCAGTCGTTCTGATTCTGGTTCGCGAAGATGCGCGCCTTCGCTGCCGCGTACGCCTCCTCCGTGGGGTGGCGATCCAGATGGTCGGCGGCGAAGTTGAGCCACACCGCAATCCATGGCCGAAACGTCGTCGTCGTTTCGAGCTGGAAACTGCTGGTCTCGACCACGTGGATCGTCTCCGGCGTTGACTGGTCCACCTGCGCGCTCAGCGGCGTGCCGATATTTCCCCCCACCAGCGTCGTCGNGCCCGACGCCTCCAGCATTCGCCCGATCAGTGTCGTGGTCGTCGATTTGCCCTTCGTTCCCGTAATGGCGATCACGCGACCGCTGACGAATCGCCACGCAAATTCGAGCTCGCCGATGATTTCAATGCCAAGCGCGCGTGCTGCGTCGAAGACCGGCTGCTCCAGCGGCACGCCGGGGCTGGTCACGATCAAATCGCCCGACGTGAAGGTCTCGACCTTGTGGCCACCGAGCTCGAGCTGAACGCCCTCTGCTCGGAGCCGTTCCATGACTTCGAACGTCTGCCGCATTTCGGTGAGCGTCACGTCCGCTCCCCGTCTCGCCGCGACCTCCGCGGCAGCGATGCCGCTGCGCGCCGCGCCGACCACCAGCACCCGACGTCCACGCACCGAGAACGCGTTTGCGCCCACGCCATCACCGCAGCTTCAGCGTTGTCAGGCTGAACAACGCAAAGATGATGGCCATGATCAGAAAGCGCGCGATCACTTTCGGCTCGCTCCATCCGATCAGTTCGAAATGGTGGTGAATCGGGGCCATCTTGAACACGCGCTGGCCGGTGAGCTTGAAGGAGGCGACCTGGATGATCACGGAGAGCGCTTCGATGACGAACACGCCGCCGACGATCGGCAGCAGCAACTCCTGCTTAATCAGGATCGCCACGGTTCCTAGCGCACCGCCGAGCGCGAGCGATCCGACATCGCCCATGAAGATGTCGGCGGGATAGGAGTTGTACCAAAGAAATCCCAGGCTGGCGCCGACCAGGGCCCCGCAGAAGATGGTCAGCTCTCCCGCCAGACCAAAGCGGACGAGCAGCAGATACTGCGCGAGCACCGCATGCCCGGTGACGTAAGCGAGCGCGGTAAATGCGGCGGCCGAAACCGCGAACGTGCTGATGGCGAGACCATCGAGGCCGTCGGTCAGGTTGACGGCGTTGCTGGCGCCGACGAGGACGAGCACGGTGAAGGCGACGTAAAACCAGCCGAGGTCGGGAATCAAGTTCTTGAAGAACGGAAAGATCAGCCGCGTGTTGTAGAGCGGCGGATTCTGGTGCGACAACGAGAGCACGGTGACGCCCACAGCGAGCGCGACAAGGATTTGGCCTCCCATCTTGTAGCGGGGAAGCAACCCGTGATGCGAGTGGCGGACGATCTTCAAATAGTCGTCCGTGAAACCGACGGCGCCGAACGCGGCCGTCGCGAGCACCGCAATCCAGACGTAGGCGTTCGACAGGTCCGCCCACAGGAGCGTCGGCACCAGCGCCGATGTCAGGATCAAAAGTCCGCCCATCGTCGGCGTTCCCGCCTTCGCGCGATGCGACTGCGGTCCTTCCTGTCGAATCACCTGTCCGATCTGAAAGTCGCGCAGCTTTCGAATCATCCATGGGCCAAGAGCGAGGCTGAGCGCCAGCGCGGTCAGGCTCGCCGCCGCGGTCCTGAACGTGATGTACCGCGTGACATTGAAGATCGTGGCGTAGGTGTGGAGTGGATAGAGAAGGTAGAGCAGCATCAGCCGAATGCCTCCGCAATCCGATCCGCGATCAGGTCTGTCCGTGTGCCGCGCGAGCCCTTCACGAGAACGACATCGCCGCTGCGGAGAGCCGCTGCGATTGCCGGCGCGGCATCCGCACTCTGATCGAAGT
>Ga0065704_10071590_pt1 | contig 10598 bp, 7 predicted proteins | sample SwiRhicommuniRL2_FD_59091 | JGI IMG/M metagenome (GOLD analysis project Ga0065704, IMG submission 59091) | Switchgrass rhizosphere bacterial communities from Rose Lake, Michigan, USA - RL2 v2 (version 2) | ecosystem: Host-associated > Plants > Roots > Rhizosphere > Soil | place: East Lansing, MI | reverse complement strand
TAAACTCGAAAGACTCCAGATAAGGGTTTGTAAAAGTTGCTATCAACATAGAAACAATACCCGCCAACATGTAGTGATCGTATGGATTTCTTATTTTTATGGATACATATTTATATACTGAGTATAAAAAAGGAATAGAATAAATTAAAAATCCAAATATGCTCACCCGGTATATAATAGCTACCGGTACATTTTCGTAACGCCAAGGAAATTTCTTACTCCTTATGTAATCTACTCCTACGCCATGACCTGCCCCAAAAATATTATTATTGACTCCTTTTATCAGTGCTATAGTCTGTTCTGACCTGGCCTTATCTCCGCCTTCAAAAATTTTGACATAAAATCCTTCCAGGACATTAAATACATTCACTCCGTAATTGTTCAGAATAAAAATCAGCACAACTGTAAGCAGTAAACCGATAATAAAATACTTAACCAGCTTTACGGAAGAATTGGTAATCACATAAAAAAACAGTCCTACAAACACACTCAGTAGCAATGCCGATCTTCCGGATACTATGGCAGCGATTACGACCGTAAGGATGATAACAAAATAAATGGACTTCTTTTTAAATACTTTTTCTAATTGTAAAAAAGCAGGAATGAAAAATATAAGAGATCCGTACACGAAAAGCTTCATTTCAACAATCCCTTTTTTGGTAAATGTCATGTTGGGATCCTCAATAATAAGTTCAAGAATCTTTCTCTTTCCATTCATAAATAGCCAAATTGCCAGAAATACAGAAACCGCTCCCAGTACCATATAGATATTGAGGTATTTTACTATGGTTTCTACCTTAAATTTTTCAAAGCAATAATTTAGGATAACCACCCATAAAATAGGGGTGAAAATATATACAATTAAGACCTGGCTAAGTGCTTCCGAAGGATTCAAAGATTGATGAATACCGACCATCAGATAAATAATCGTGACAATGATACTTAAGACTACCGAGAAAATAACCGCTCTTTCAATAGTCTGCGCCTTCGTTAGTCCTACCAGAAAAATCAACAGCAACAAAACAAGCTTAACAGGTCTAAACGAATTGGGAAACACGAAAAGCAGGAATGCCGTGACAACCATCAATACGCTTAGAGCATTAAAATGTATTTGTTTTTTATAAATCTGCATTAATTACTTAGATTTCAGTTGTTTAAATTGTATTCTATTGTCTTTCTTATAACTTTGAACACTACTTTCCAGTTTATCATAGCTTTTAGAGTCTACCGATAGATTATTGACAGATAGGTTAATGGTATTGTCATTTGTATCATAATATTTGATAGGCTCCGCGGTATTATTATAAAGACTGACATTATTCAGAACAATATTTCCGCTGATATTTTTCGAATAATTGTTTTTTCTATTTAACCAGAAAGACATTCCGTATTTTGATTTACTATCCGAAAAATTATTAATAGTTATTGAAATATCCTTATTCAGGGAGTTATCTTTTCTGAGATTAACAAGGTTAAGCAGTAATCCCCAGTTTTCATTGCCTCCTGTAAAAACATTTTCCAAAACAATTCCTTTCAGCTCATCTTTAGAGCTATTGGGTTCTATATCTATTCCACTGGAAGGTCCTTTACCTGAGGAATTCAGAAACTTACTGTTGGAGATTTTAATATTGGTTCCTGATGTTATAGAGAGACCGTTTCTTCTGCTGTTTGATACCAATGAATTTAAAATCACAATTTGATCTGAAATTTTATTATTCAGCTGTCCAATGTAGATCCCATCACCAAAGCAATCATAAATCTTAGCATTCTCTACCCTTATATTTTTAGAACCGCGTATGCTTATTCCAAAGCCCCATTCTCCTTTTGTACCCACATGTGTTTTTTTATCTCCCACCAATACAGGATTAAGGATGGTAATATTTTCCTTGCTGTTACAATCCAACAGGCTATATCCGGGTTTTACTGATGTTTTCAGGATCAGTTTAGAATTGGCCTGAAATTTATAGGTACAGTTACTTTTTAATTTAAGCCCATTATCATTAATCAGTACGGGAAAGTCAGGAAATAAGACGTCTCCGTTGTCATTGATCGCTTTCTGCAGAACCAGTGTGTAATCTACAGTTGCATTTGTCACATATCCTTTAGGCAAAACCGTTGTTAAGTCCAGATATTTAGTCTGTCCAAAAATAAATAAGGTACATGTAAAAATCAGCGATACTATTAAAAGCTTCTTCATTTCATTTTCTTTTTTATTATATTAAATAGATAACCAAATGCGCCAAATAATCTTCCAAAATACATTTTGGTAATAAATAAAACCTGTTTATACGCCTTTTGATTGAAATAATCAACCAGAATTAAGGCTACCAACTTATCGAGGTATTTCTTTTCTGAGGCTGTTTTATTTTTATAATCAAACAGATGAAATCTTTTATTCAATGGCATCACATAGTGTGCACTCCTGTTTTCTGCCCCTACAAAGTAGATGGTTGTAATAGTTTTGTTATAGATTAATGCATAATCAGAAAACAGTCTATACCAAAATTCCACATCCTCACCATAGCTAAGATTTTCATCAAACAGACCTGTCTTCAGAACTTTCGTCTTTTTAACTAATAATGTTGATGAGTTAAAACGAGAAACAGGGGAAGACATAAAATCAAAATAATCTTTTATTATTTCAGGCTTTTCCTCTTTAAATTTTGACTCATCAAATTCTTTAATATTTGATTTGTAAAAAGAAGTTCCAACACCTCCTATCGTCTCGTTATCCAGCTGAGAAAGGGAAGCCGACAAAATCTTCAGATGTTCGGGATGCCATATATCATCTCCGTCCAAAAAAGCCAAATATTCATTCTTAGCATTCAGTATCCCTGCATTCCTCGCAGATGAAACCCCACCATTAGGTTTGTCTATGATCGCTACTCTGGGATCTGATATACTTTGCACCACCTTCAAGCTGTTATCTTTTGAGCCATCGTTGATGATAAGCAGTTCAAAATCCTTATAGGTCTGATTCAAAACTGAATACACCGTATCCAGAATACTTTTCTCCTTGTTATATAATGGTATTATTACAGTAATCATGTTAATAAGTTGCCGTAAAATTTAAACGGGCTCTTTGTATTGTTTCTTTAATATTACCCGGTACAAGGATCTGTTTTTTAAATATAATATTCTCAATTTCGGTAACAATCAATTCCGCATCCACATTTCCATCCAATAGCCTATAGTTTTGCGCCTGGCCTACATCATTCAAGAAATCGGTACACTTGCGGTGATATTCCAATAAAAAGAAAGGTGTATTGCTATAGCACGCAAAAATACTTGCATGTAGCCTTGTTGAAATAACTACGCTGCACTCAGCGATTCGATCAAAAGTGTCCTGAACTTTTGGCTGATAAGGAACGATCTCATATTTCAGTTTTCCATCTTTATTAAGATTCCCAATCATTTCCTGGGTGAGCTTTTCGTCACCCATTACAGAGTTTCCATTAAAAACGAAAAAGCGGAACATAATATTGTTATGTTTCCTTAATTGTTGAATTAAATTTAATATAAATTCATTTCTCGTTAATTCTTTACTAATATCTCCATTAATGTATGATTCATAATTACAAACACTTATTCCCACAATAGGTAAGTCTTCGGAAATTTCCCTGGTATGCTGGTCGAAATTATAAATCTCAGGAAGAAGTGCTGCTAAATCAAAAGCTCTTACAGGCTGATAAGGTAAATTATAACTCAGCGCCTGCTCATATGATTTATCATCTCTTAATGCCAGGAAATCCAGAGTCTTTAAATATTCTTTAGTATTCTCTTCTGCCCCTTTATTTACAAATGGACCTAAAGAGATTCCTATAGCACCTGTTTTTCCTTTACATCCCAAGCTTTTTTTCAATTTTGCATAGGTTCTCAGATCTGTTTTTTTCAATGCCGAATGAAAGGTTGATCCTCCAGCTGAAACAAAAACATCACTTAACACAATATCTTTTACTGCTTTGCCGAAGCTTAAGTAATTCTTGTGGGCAAAATAATGCTCCGCCGGCGTTGAAATCTGTGGCAGCTCTCCTGCAAAAAACAACTGTTCTGTAGATTGCCAGTATTTCCTGCTTCCCCACGCTGAAACTTCTACAAAAGCATCATCTCCTGAATTTTTTGCTCCGTAATATCCACTAAATATTGCTTTCATAATTCTTGACCACCATCTTTAAATTCGTTTTCATTTTTTCTCTCAGATAAATCTTATCCTGCTTTTTCAGCATATCGTATTTTTCCAAATCTCTATACTTCAAAATCTTTCCCGGGTTACCTCCTACGATTGCACCCTTCGGAACATCTTTTGTAACGACTGTAGAGGCTCCAATAATAGCTCCTTCTTCTATCGTGATTCCCGGTAAAATTGTAACATCACCACCAATCCACACATTTTCTTTTATAACAACATTCTTTGCAATTGTAACTTCATCATAAGGTAGTAGTGTATCACTATCATAGTTATGATTCCCTGTATAGATCTTTAGTCTTGGCCCTATGATGGTACCATCCATTATAGTTACCTTACCATAGGTCGATATCCATGCATCAGGACCGATATACACATTGTTTCCCAAGTGCAGTTTCTCCGGTTTTGTGATGATAATAGGATAAGAAACAACGGCATTCTCCCCTCTTTCCTTTATTCCCTTTACCGTTTTGGCACAGGTTAACCGCCAGTATAATTTTATAATTTTTGCAAACATTCTTTATAAAGTTTAAAAATTGAGAATAAGATGGATACTACTAATAAGACAGAAACAATTATTCTGATCAGTAATAAACTATACAACTGAACATTTATAAATACCAGGCCTAACAGCAATAGCCATAAAAGTATATTCCATTTGCTGTAGAATATGACCGGTGGAGATAATTTTTTGTAGATAAAAAAGGGTACAAAAATGATGTAATTAATGATATAAGAAATCATATAGGAAAAAGCAAAGCCCATTGCCCCATATTGTCTCAAAAAGTAGAAAATAATAAGGTTTGTAACAGCCCACTGTCCCATACTGAATACACTAAGCCACATTTTATTCTTAATGATAAGGTCTCTTGAAACACCCGCTCTGTTTGTAATAATAAGTGTGGTGATAATAGACATTCCCAAAATCGGGACAATCTGATGGATATCAAATTTTTTTCCCAAAATAGCCGAAGCAATCTCTGGAAATAAGATGAACGGAATAGAGATTATAATCGAAATAATCCATGATCCGAAATAATTAAAAAACTCTTTTTTAGGAGTCTTTGATTCCGATTTTGATAAAAACATGGGCAGCAAGACATTGCTTATTGCCCCGTTGAACATCTGAATGGCTGTAGAGAAAATAATTACAGCACTATACAACCCTAGTTCTTTATATCCATTGGGCTGGTTAACCAGCAGGGTATTTAAAAACCAAATCGTAGGTGCCACAATAATTGTGCTGAGAGAAGCAGGTATAGCAAATTTGTATATTTTCTTAACACTTTTCTTCCAGTTTTTGAAACTCACTGTGACCTGCTGATTCTTGCTCTCATCCCCCAATAGTTTCTGTAATACTGCAGATACCAGAAAGATCCCGATCAGGTTGCCCAGTAAAGCTCCCGTAACTCCTCCAAAATACCCTCCAATAACTAAGCCCAGAAACAGGAACAGTCCCTGAAGTATATTAGCCGTGGAATTTTTCTTATAAGCCTGAAAGCCTAATAAGGCTCCCATTTGTGTTCCGTTTAGAGAAATAAAAATCAATGTAAAACCACCAATCATCAAAGGAACCTGCAAATGCTGGTTGTTCAGAAAATGAGTTGCTATAAATCCAGAGAGCAATACAATGATCAATGCGACAATACTACTCAATGCTACAACCAATGATAAAGATGCCCCCAGCATGGAAGATGCTTCACTTTTATCTTCATCTTTAAGCTCAGAAATATATTTAGTAGCCGTTAAGCCTATTCCTAAGGAAGCAAAAATGAGAAAATTATCTATTGTTGATTTTATCATTCCAAACTCACCATATTCTGAAACGGTTAAAATCCTGGCCAATACAATGGAAGCCAAGGAAAATAATCCCCGTGACATCAATGATCCGAAGGTCATCCAAAAAGTACCGAAAACCAACTTCTTCAGGAAGTCTGATTTGGATAATTTAGATTTTATGGAAGCTACCAACATATTATTTTTATTTTTCCTAAATTCAACTTCATAGTTTCATTTACAATTGTTCTATTATCAAAACGGGTTTTCCTAAAATGCCAAAGGCATTCAATAATGTTATTTTTTTAATGACAGTGGTAAACCGTCCTTTACAAAAACTGCAGACTAGCTACAGTTTTGTACTTAGTATTCTATAGTCTTGAATCACATTCCTCCAGGATTCCTTTCACATCAAAGATCACCCCGTCCTCTTTTAAGTAATTTTTCAAATTCAGGCCTTTGAACTGCTCATGTGCTACAGTAAGAATAATTCCATCGTATTTTTCCTGTGGAATTTCGTTTACAATGCTTAAACCATATTCGTGCTCCACTTCAGCAGGGCTAGCCCATGGGTCGTAAGTTGTTACCTGTAAAGCATAATCTTCAAGCCCTTGAATAACATCTACCGCCTTGGTATTACGTACATCCGGACAGTTTTCTTTAAATGTAATTCCCAGGTTTAAAATTCTGGCACCATTAATATTAAGCTTCTTTTTAATCATGGTTTTTACCAACTGAGAAGCTACATACTGACCCATAGAATCATTAAGACGACGTCCTGCCAGTATAATTTCAGGGTGATATCCATTTTCCTGTGCTTTCTGTGCCAGATAATAAGGATCAACTCCAATGCAGTGACCGCCTACTAATCCCGGTTTGAAAGGTAAAAAGTTCCATTTGGTACCTGCTGCTTCTAATACTGCGTGAGTATCAATCTCTAAAAGGTTGAAAATTTTTGCCAGTTCATTCACAAACGCGATATTAATATCTCTCTGTGAGTTTTCAATGACTTTGGCGGCTTCGGCAATCTTAATGGTAGGAGCCAGATGGGTACCTGCAACGATCACAGATTTATATAAAGAATCTACGACCTTTCCTATTTCCGGTGTTGAACCTGAAGTAACTTTTAATATTTTCTCTACAGTATGCTCTTTATCTCCCGGATTAATACGCTCAGGAGAATATCCTGCAAAGAAATCCTGATTAAACTTCAGTCCTGAAACCTTTTCAAGAACAGGAATACATTCTTCTTCAGTAGCACCTGGATAAACAGTAGATTCATAGATTACAATATCTCCTTTCGACAATACCTTTGCTACAGTTTCTGAAGACTTATATAGCGGTGTAAGGTCAGGACGATTATGTTTATCTACCGGTGTTGGTACCGTCACAATATAGATGTTGGCATCCTGAATATCCTTGATGTCAGCAGAACAGTACAATCCTGTTCCAGCAGTCTGATCAAAAGGGTTTTCTTTTTTTAATATAGCTTTTAATACTTCATTTTCTACTTCTAAAGTACTGTCTACCCCTGTATTTAATTCCTCAATCCTTTTCTGATTGATATCGAAACCTACAACCGGATATTGGGTTGCAAATAAGCGTGCTAAAGGTAAACCTACGTATCCTAATCCGATAACGGCAATTTTATATTGTTTTTCCACAAAGACTCGATTTAAAGTTGTTTATTTTAAATTTTCCCAATACCAGCTAATAGCTTCTTTTAATCCCTTATCTATTGTATGGGTAGGCTGGTATCCTAATAGTTTTTCTGCTTTTTCAACTGATGCTAATGAGTGTGGGATATCTCCTACACGGTTCGGACCATAGTTCACTTCCACCTCAGCAATTTTCTCATCGAATTCACTTAGATATTTTTTAAGGTATCCAATTAAATCATTCAATGTGGTGCGGTCTCCTACGGCTGTATTATAAACCGTATTCACTGCTTCCGGATTTTCTGTAAGCATCGCCCGTTCATTCATCTGAATCACATTATCGATATAAGTAAAATCACGTGAATAATCTCCTGTACCATTAATTGTAGGGGATTCGTGGTTGATCAGCTGTTTTACAAATAATGGAATCACTGCGGCATAAGCTCCGTTCGGGTCTTGTCTTCTTCCAAATACATTGAAATACCTTAACCCGATACACTGCATTCCATAAGTTTTTCCAAATACATCAGCATACAATTCATTTACATATTTAGTAATGGCGTATGGTGATAATGGTCTTCCGATTACATCTTCCACTTTGGGTAATGATGCAGAATCACCATATGTGGATGATGAAGCAGCATATACAAAACGTTTCACATTGGCATCACGCGCTGCAACCAGCATATTTAGAAAACCTGAAACATTAACATCGTTACTTGTAATAGGATCTTTAATTGATCTTGGCACAGAACCTAATGCTGCCTGGTGTAATATATAGTCTACATTTTCTACTGCCTTCCGGCAAACTTCCAAATCACGTATATTTCCTTCAATGAGCTTATAGTTTGGGTTTTTAAGAAAAGGCTCAACATTATGACGGTGTCCTGTTGCAAAATTATCCAAGCAGACCACATCATATCCTTTATTTAAAAAATACTCTGTCAAGTTAGAACCAATAAAACCAGCTCCCCCTGTAATTAAAATTTTATACATTTTTATGATTTAAAAATTTTTTTGAACCAACTTTTTTTATCCTTGGTCTGGCTGTAGCCATACCCATAACTATAATTATATCCATATCCTCCTGCACGTTTAGAAACATCATTCACTACAAAAGATACATTAGTCAATTTTGAGTCTCTTACCAGATCATTAGCAAAATCTATCAGTATATTTTTGGATACTGCAGATCTCACTACATAAAGTGTGGCATCGGCTGTATCCGCAATACTAAGGGTATCTGAAACCAACATAAGTGGTGCAGAATCTATAACTATATATGCATACTGAGAAGCCATCTGCTCAATAAGTTTTTGGTATCTTCCATTGGAAAGCAGTTCCTGTGGATTCGGAGGAATAGCTCCTGCGTATATGACATCACAGAAAGGATTGGTTGTGGATGTGTGGATAAGCTCATCTACATTCACTGAATCATCATACAGATACTCTGTAAGACCTTTTCTTTTAGTAGGTTCGCTGTCATAACGCTGGATCTGAGGGTTACGGATATCCGAACCAATCAGAAGACCTCTTCCGTTTTTGTTGGCTAGCGTAAGAGCAAGATTTACAGACACCAGTGTTTTTCCTTCCCCTTTTACCGAAGAGGTTACCATAATTATTTTGGCTGAGTCTTTTACCGGTAAAACAAATTTAAGATTAGAAACAAGTACCCTGAAGGCTTCTGCCAACTCTGTAAAGTCGTTCTTCTGCACTAAGTGGTTTTCGCTATCTTTAAGTGAAGGTATATCAACCAATACCCCTAGTCCGGAACGTTCTTTAATGTCATCTCTTGAATAAATCTTATCATCCAAAATAAACAGTAAATAGAAAATGGCAAAAGGAATTAATAATCCCAGAAAAAATGCCCCTAACAGGATAATATTTTTCTTAGGAAAAACCGGAATTTCCTCAGTAAATGCGGGATTCACAATTTTAGCTTTCGGTACATTCACTGATAGATTGATTGCATTTTCCTCTCTTTTTTGCAGAAGAAATAAAAACAACTGTTCTTTAAGATTCTGCTGACGTTCTATCCCTCTATAAATTTTAGATTGACCCGGAACCTTTTCTATCGCAGTCTTGCTTGTGGTAATCTGATTCTGTAATTGGGAAATCCCCGCCTGTACACTTACTTTCTGCTCACGAATATTGTCCCGGATTATATCTTTTAAAGCTGCAATTTCCCTGTTCATTTCTATTACCGCAGGGTTTTCATTGGTTGCCTGTTTAAGGGTTTTATTTCTGCTGATAAGAAGAGAATTATACTGAGCAATCGATTGCTCCAATGAAGGGCTTAATCCTAAATTGGATGGCATAAGCTGACTGTTACCTTTCGAAGCCTCTGCTGTAAGAGAATTCAGAAGATCAAGCTGTGTCTGCTGAAGAAGAAGAGCTTTGGTATTATCACTTGTGTTTTGAAGTGCCAATTCGGCCTGAGCCTGTATATCAACAATATTATTACGGTTTTGGAAATCTTCTTTCTGATTTTCTACTCCCGAAAGATCCTTCGTAATAACCTCAAGTCTTTTGTCAATAAACTCCTGAGTATTCTGAGCCTGCAGGTTTTTATCTCTCTGACCGTCCAGATTATACTGTTTCGTCACTTCATTAAGAATAGCCTCTGACTTTTCAGGAAGAGATCCGATTAGGCTGATTTCCATCAGCATGGCCTTTTCTTCCGGTAAACTTACCTGTACTGTTTTTTCAAGTTTTTTTACTTTTTCAATAGGATTCCAAAAAATAATTTTGTATTCTGACTTAATGGCTGCAGAAGAATTTCTTTGAAATATTGCTGTTCCAAAATCCAATTGTACAGGAATATTGAATTTCCCCACAATTTCTTTTTTCTTTTGGTCATGAAGTGTAAACTGGTCTCCCTTTATATCAGTTAAGGTATAAGCAGAGGACACAAACTTTTCTTTAGTATAAGTTAATATTTTTGCAGTTATAGGAGCTTTGGTAAACAGCTGCGAATC
>Ga0065704_10071589_pt1 | contig 10600 bp, 9 predicted proteins | sample SwiRhicommuniRL2_FD_59091 | JGI IMG/M metagenome (GOLD analysis project Ga0065704, IMG submission 59091) | Switchgrass rhizosphere bacterial communities from Rose Lake, Michigan, USA - RL2 v2 (version 2) | ecosystem: Host-associated > Plants > Roots > Rhizosphere > Soil | place: East Lansing, MI | reverse complement strand
TTCGGGAAACGTAGTTTTCTGCAAGGTTTTGACGTTTCGTATAGCGGAACCAATCAGGAATTCGGGATTTACAAAGGTGCACATTTGTCAAGTCCCGAAGATTTTTACAATGCCGTTAACTTTGGGCAGCCTTACTTTTTGGACAACTTCAGCTATGATATTGACCATCCGAAGCAACAAGTAGAACATCATATTGCAAAACTGTCGGCTTACAAGCGTTTTGCTGATTTTGGGAAGCTGACTTTCCAATATAGTTTTCAGCTTAACAGAAGAAAGGAATATGATATCCGAAGAGGCGAGCTGAATGAATTGCCTTCTATGGATCTGAGGCTCATTACACATTCGGTGAGTTTGATTCATTTGCTTGAACGTTCCAATTGGAGTCTGGAAAGCGGGATTTCTGCCGGTTATCAGGATAATTATCCAAATCCTGCGACCAAAGCAAGACGATTGATTCCTGATTATTACAGGTATGACGCGGGCGCTTTTTCTGTTTTTAAATATAAATTCAATTCCAAACTCAATGCAGAGGCTGCTGTGAGATATGATTTCAGCAGATACGATTCATATAAATATTATGATTCGGATAAATGGGAAGCCAATTATGCGGCGATCTTCCCACAGTTTTTTGTACAGGAATCTGGCAGCAGAACTTTGACGAGACCTATTTTAGACTATCATAATCTATCTGCTAATCTTGGATTGGACTATAAACTAAACCAGGATTACGAGTTTAGGCTCAATTTATCAAGAACCGAAAGAACGCCGAATCCTGCGGAACTTTTCTCGGATGGATTGCATCATTCCGCCGCCATTATGGAAGAGGGAAATCTAAACATCAAGAAAGAAACGATCTATAATATTAATCTGTCATTGGCAGGTCATTTTGATTTGTTGAGAGGGTTACATTTGGAAATCAATCCTTACTTGATGTATTCTGACAGTTTTGTGAATCAAGTTCCAAGCAGTGTTCTCAATACCAATCGAGGCGTTTTCCCGGTTTGGACCTATCAGCAGATCAAAGCCAGAATGATAGGTGTTGATGCTGATGCGGAATTATCTATCTTGTCTAATCTGAAATGGAGATCGGGTTTCAGTATTTTGAGAGGTGACGACCTTTCCAATAATGAGCCATTGATTCTAATGATGCCGGCTAAATTGAGAAACTCAATCGAATTGATGCTTAATAAGCCAAAGAATTTCTATATCGCTTTGGAGAACGAGAATACATTTAAACAAAATCGTTTTCCGATAAGAAATCTTCCGGTAACTTTTATTAAAGATGGCGTAGAATATAATGAGACAGTTGATTTCAGTTCTACGCCGGCCGCTTATGCTTTATTTAATGCTTCCATCGGAGCAGACCTGTTCAAAAATCTGAATTTTAATTTCAGAATCAATAACCTATTTAACACAGAGTATCGTGAATATCTAAACAGGCTGAGATATTATATGTATGAACCGGGAAGGAACTTCGTGGTTACTCTGAAATACAATTTTTAATTATTAAAAACTTAAAATTTAAATCAAAATGAAAAAATTTATCAATATTACATTAGTTCTTTTAGTTTCACTTTTCATCTTCTCTTGCCGAAATGATGATGACGCAGTTCCAGAGGATGTCCATGAGCACGACGAGATCGGGAAAGTTGTTTTAACATTGACGAATAAGGCTGACGCAAGTGAAGTTCAAACTGTTAATGTAATTAGCGGGCAAGCTGATGGACATTTGCATCTGCATACCGGAGATACTTATACGGCGGTATTGGATTTCCAGATCAAGCACGATGACCATTATCATTCTTCTGATGAGATCGAGGAAGAAAAAGACCACCACTTCATTACATTCGGTCCTGCGAATGCTGATATTGTTGTGATAAGAGCTGCAAACGATATTGTAAGAACAGACGGGCAAAGATTAGGATTGAGAACAGAATGGACAGTTAATTCTGCACAAGAAACCGGAAAAATGAATATCAAATTAATTCACGGTCCTGCAAGTGTTAATCAAAACTATCCTTCCACAACCAATCAATTAGGTCAGACCACAGGAGGAGAAACCGATGTTGACATTACGGTGGATGTTCATTAATTTGATATTTTAAATGTTAGATCATAAATAAAGATGTTCTTTTTGAGGGCATCTTTATTTTTTTGTACTAGGAATATGGAGTGGATTTTATGTTAAAAAATATTTAAATATTACTATTAATTAACATATGATAAAAATATTATTCATAGTAAATTCCTAATTTTGGTGTTGATTTGTTGGAAATTAACACATTCTGACAAATATTTTTGATTTATCAAACACACATAAAATGAGATGATTAAAATTTATTTTAAGAATGACGGATATTTGTTATTCCTTCTATTTCTGTCAATAAACTATTATTCCCAATGTACAAGTTGTACGGTTACAAATCCTACAAGCAGTAACTATACATTCTCTTCTGGTAGTGTTGTTTGCTTTACGACAAACACAACCTTGAGCGATGTGACTTTTGAGAATAATTCCAAGATTTGCATTGCGCCCGGAGTTACTTTGGTCATACAGAATAATGTTAATTCTGCCAACGGAAGCAATGTTACTTTTGAAATCGCAGGAACATTACAATTCAATCAAAATCCGAATATCAATTCTAATCTTACCATCAATATTGCAAGTGGCGGGACAATGAGGTCTGGAAGTTCAGGGAATAATAATTTCACTTTCAGCGGAACTGCAAATACATTGACCAATCGAGGGAGCGTGGATGTTGGCGTTCTAGGATTTGGAAATAACGGTGCTACTAACGTTATAGATAATTACGGGACATATTCTATAACAAGTAATATCAATATATCGGGAACAACCATATTTAGAAATTTTGGGACTATCAATGTCGGGCAGAATTTCAGCAGCAGTAATGCGACCACTTATATCAATTGTGGTACTATGAATACAGCTCAGGGATACAATCTGAGCAGTGGAAGGGTTATCAATACAGGTGTCTTCAATGTTGGAACGGGGACTGTGGATATGGGTTCGAACAGTCGTTTGGAGAACTACGGTACATTTTATTCCAAAGGAGCTATAAACGGCTCAAGCACATCTTCCATATATAATGAAGGACTTTTGAAAATAACGACTTGGCAGCCTAATGGTGCGAGCATCAAAGGACCAGCCTCATCTTCAAAGAAAGGGTTTGTATATGCCATCAACCCGATCAATCCCAACGGAGCCAAAGTTGGACCTAACCTGGATTTTACAAGATATTCACAGTACGAGGCCACAATGATAAAATCAGGAACTCAAGGCGCAACTGCTATTTTTGCCAACGCACCCAATTATATAAATACTTCTGGAACTAACACCACTGCTACTTCGGCAAATGTAACATTCGATTGTTCGGCGGGTGGAACTTGCGGGGCTTCTTTGACTACCAATATTGGATTGTGCCCGAATATGGATGGTAGCTTTCCGCCAGTCGCAAATAGTGATAATTTTGCCATCAATGCAGGTGCTTCCTCTGTAACATCTGTTCTGGTCAATGATCTTGAACAGTATAACGGAGTTGTGGCGACAACTTCTAATGTGATCCTCACGCAGGTTTCTACATCCAATCCCAATGTTACGCTTAATACATCTACAGGTTTGGTACAAGTTGGTTCAAATGTCTTGACGGGAAATTATACTATAACTTATCAGATATGTAGAGTTAGCCTACCTAGTAGCTGTAGCACAGCAACTGTTATGATAAATGTAGCGGGGGGAGACCCAGTTTGTTATAAACCGGCAATCAATTCTGGAACAACCTTACCTTCTCCAAGTGGGATCACATCTTTGACAAGAGCTAGCCCAGGAGATACAAACTGGCCGGAAACAAGGAAAGGGGCCTGGCTCGTTTTGGAATCCAAGACCAAAGGTTTTGTTGTTAATAGATTAACGACAACCCAAGTGGAACAAATTCCAGCTGATGATCTGAAAGAAGGAATGATGGTTTACAACACGACATTGAATTGTTTACAGATCAATACGGACGGAACAGCCTCTGGCTGGAAATGTTTCAATACACAAGCCTGTCCTGATTAATAAAAATAAACACACAAACAAATGAAAAGATCCTTATTGTCAATTTTTATTCTTATTTATTATTTCGGTTTTTCCCAAGTTGCAATTGGAAAGACAGTATTAGAATCTGCATCTTCCTCTATTGAATTTGGTTCAGGGAACAGAGGTCTGGTCCTTCCCTGGGTGACGAGCGAAAGTGCTGTTTCCGGAGTTGTAAATGGAACCTTGATTTTTGATGTTAGTGACAAAAAAGTAAAGGCCTACGTAAATAATGCATGGAAAGACCTTACCGTAGCCACCAATGGTTCTGCTGATACGAGTTTGCAAGATGGTTTGACAGAGCAGACAGCTGCGAAAGTGTCATTCGGAACAGTAACTTCCACGCCGGGGATCTTGGTTTTAGAAGATACAAATAGGGCCATGATCCTGCCAAAGGTGGCCAATCCACACCTTAATATTGTTTCTCCGACACCGGGAATGATAGTTTATGACACGACAAAAAAGATGCTGGCTGTTTTCAATGGGACGGTTTGGACTTTTTGGAAAGCTTCTTAAGAACATCATTTATAAAAAAATTATGATTTTTTATAAATATCAAGATTGTATTTAATTTTGAAGTTCCTCAGAATTTGCATACTTTTGCAACCTAAAAATTTCAATTAATGAACGTTACAGCTAAAAACCACGATGAGGTAAGTGCACTACTTACGGTAACATTGGAGAAGGCAGATTATAAGGAAAAAGTAGAAAAGCAATTGATCAACTATGCGAAAAATGTGCAGATTCCTGGATTCAGAAAAGGAAAAGTGCCATTGAGTATGGTAAGAAAACAATATGAGGCTGGAATCGCTTTCGAAGAAATCAACAAACAGGTTTCTGAGGCTCTAAACGGTTATGTAAACGAAAACAAACTGAGATTGGTTGGACAACCGGTCCCTCAGCCAGTTAATGACTTCAACCATAATGCAGAATCTCTATCTGTAGCTTTCGAAGTTGGATACGAGCCAGAATTCACTGTGGATTTGACTAAATACGAAGCACCTCACTACAAAGTAGAAGCTTCTGACAAAGAAATCTCTACAAGTGTAGAAAATATGCAAAAACGTTTTGCGGAAAGATTGCCAGAAGAAAAAATAGGTAAAGATTCTTATGTCGCTTTAGAAATTGCTCAAGTTGTAGAAGCTGATGCAGAAGGGGAGCACCACCACGCTCCAAAAAATGTAACGATTTCTAAAGAACAGAAAGAAGCTTACGATCTGGTGAAAAAATTGAAAAAGGACGATTCTGTAAAAGTTTCTAAAGAAGATCTAGTTTCTAAGGAAGAATTGGCAAAACAATTAGGATTCAGCAAAGAAGAAGCAGAACACCTTCACCACAACGAGGTTGAAGTAACTGTAAAAGATATCTACGGATTGAACCTTGCGGAACTTAACCAAGAGTTGTTCGACAAAGTTTATGGTAAGGATGTTATTACAACTGAAGAGGAACTGAGAGCGAGAGTGAAAACGGAATTAGATGAGTATTTCCAACAAAATGCTGATGTTCATTTCGTAAACAAAATCCTAGAGCAAGTTAACGAGAAAGAAGAAATCAAATTACCGGAAGAATTCCTGATCAAATGGTTATTGTTCTCTAATCAAAATATCACTTCTGAAGCACAGGCTAAAGAGATCCTTGAAAACGAAAAGAACATTATCAAAGGTCAAATCCTTGAAGGAAAATTGATGAACGATAATGAGATCCAATTGGATTATTCAGAAGTTCTGGGACAAGCTGAGCAATTGGTAAGAAATCAGTTAGCGATCTACGGAATCCACCACTTAGGTGATGATGAGGTTCAGAAATATGCTGCGGAAATGTTGAAAGACGAAAACCAGGTAAGACAAATATCTTCTGAAGTTGCTATGGCGAAATTGAAAGACGTTATCTTGGAGAAATCTAAGAAAAACGAAACTTCAATCTCTCACGATGAGTTTCTTGAAGTATTGAAGAAATAATTTTCCTCAAAATATATTGAAAAACGCTCCAGATTCTGGAGCGTTTTTTATTTGATTAACGTATGTTTCAGATTGTCAGTCTGAGGTTCTCGAAGACTCATAAAATTAAAAATTCAAGAACAACCTTGGATTGACCGGCTGATTGTTTTTATGAACCTCATAATGAAGATGAGGTCCTGTCGATCGACCCGTATTTCCCGATTTGGCTATGGTTTGTCCCACTTTCACTCGGTCATTGGCTTCGACCAGGATTTCTGAAAGGTGTCCGTATAAAGTCGCCAATCCGTTACCGTGCTCGATGATCACACAATTTCCATAACCACCTTTTACACCAGCGAAAATCACTTTTCCCGATGCTGAACATTTCACCGGACTTCCATAAGCGACTGCGACATCCAAACCTTTGTGGAATTGCATTTGGTCTTTCTCAGCAGGCGCATTGCTGGATGCATTTTTATCTTCTTTTACAATCGCTTGCCTTTTTATAACATTCCCAAGACTGTCTTTTTCTTCGGCAATATTGGAACTATTTGCAACTTCGGTAGTTTTTGGGGGAATTGGATTTTTTCGGATTCCGAAATTCGAGGAGATGTAGCCGTCAGTCGGGATTCCCAGAGGGACCTGCTGTAATTTTTGTTCCAGATCGATAAGATATTGACTATATCTGTTACTGACTTTGGCCAGGTAAACTCCGTTTTCCAAACTATCTTTTGCCAACCTTTCGATCCTAAGGTCAGAAACATTCTTTGACTTTAAAAACCCATCTATGCTTCTGATGCTCTGGTCAACCAGCGCAAGGTCGGTTTTCAGCTGCAGATGGTCGATGCTGTCCTTTTCGTTGTTGATTTTTACAAGATTGACCTGATAGACCTTGTCATCTATCCCGTTGTAAAATTTTGCGATGACCAATCCTTCGATAAAGCAAATGATCAGCAATAATATGAGAACAATGTTCTTTTTCTTTTTCGATCTTAAAAATTGAACCATTAATAGGATTTTTAAATGGATTGCAAAAGTAAGAAATTTTTATTTTTTCTAATGTTAATAGGTGTTCGGAATATAATTTGATTAAAGAAAGTTAATTATTCTTAATTTATTGTTAAAGAAAATTTAGATGGATGTAAATTCATAATTTACATTAGATTTGTAACAATGAAAAAGACGAAAAAGAATGGCAAAGAAATTGACTAAATCACCTAAGAATGTACGAGTTGGCGTTTTGGGAAGCGGAAGTTTTGCAACTGCTATCGTGAAAATGCTTCTTGAAAATTGCAAAACGGTTAACTGGTGTGTTCGTAACGAGTTTGTAAAAGGCGCTATCGAGCAACGCGGACATAATCCGACTTATCTTACAACGGTTAGTTTCAATCTCAAAAAACTTCAGATTACTACGGATATCAATGAGTTGGTCTCCAATTGTGATGTGATCATTCTGGCTGTTCCTTCTATTTATCTGGCGGAATCTATGGAAAAATTGACTTGTGATTATCAGGACAAATTATTCTGTTCTGCCATCAAAGGGATTGTTCCGAAACATAATGATATTGTGGCGCATTATCTTCGTGATGAGTTCAAGATCGGATTCAAAAATCAGGCGGTCATTGCCGGTCCTTGCCATGCAGAAGAGGTTGCGATGGAACGCTTATCCTATCTTACCGTTGCTGTAGCGGAGCAGGATGATGCAGATATTTTACGAGAAGTTCTGTCCTCTTTTTATATCAAAGTCAATACGAGTTGCGATATTCTCGGAAACGAATATTCGGCGATTCTTAAAAATATTTATGCTATTGGAGCTGGGATTGCGAGCGGTTTGGGTTACGGAGACAACTTCATTGCGGTTTATGTTTCCAACGCCATTCGGGAAATGGAAACCTTTCTGGAAGCGATTTATCCTGAAAAGAGAGATGTGAACGACAGTGCATATCTGGGCGATTTGATTGTAACGGCTTACTCGCTCTTTTCCAGAAACAGAAACTTAGGAAATTTAATTGGCAAAGGTTATACCGTGAAATCGGCAATCCAATCGATGAGTATGGTTGCAGAAGGTTATTATGCTACCAACGGAATCTACGCCATCTGTAAAGAGAAGAAACTGAAACTGCCTATCATCAATGCAGTTTATGATATTTTGTATGAAGGGAAAAGTGCAGAGAAGCAATTTGCCAAGTTGACGGATAAATTGACTTAATATTTTAAAACCATATAGACATATAATATTTTGAAATTTAAAATACTTATTCAATATTAAATAGCTATTTTAACTCTATCAAATTTGTATTAAAGATTTCAAAAAATAAAGTAAATCTTAATGAAAGTTAATTAACAATTATAGAAATATAATGGAATAGAATTTGCAAATTTTGCATCTGAAAATGAAAATATCAAACACAAAATGAAACATTCAAAATTTAAACTGGCTCAGGAAGCTATCAAACACAAAGGGTTCTTGCAGAAGATTCCTGCGGTTTTCAGGATGATAAAACTTTATTACAAAGGGGAATATAAAATGAAATTCACAGACATTCTGTTGCCTGCTTTGGCTCTGATTTATGTAATTTCGCCGATCGATATCATTCCGGATTTCGTTCCTGTTGTAGGAGCTTTGGACGATTTGGCAATTCTGGCTTTTGCGATTCCATTGCTAATGAAAGAAGTAGACAAATTCCTGCTCTGGGAAAGCCGTAAAAATAATCCTAATGTTATAGACGCAGAAATTGTAGAGTAACAATAAATAAGAATCCCGATTCATTTTGAATCGGGATTTTTTTATTCAATATTGATAACAGTCTCTATTTCCGGAGCAAACTGCTTAATGGTGTTTTCCACACCCAATTTCATCGTAGAACTACTGATTCCACAGCTGGAACAATGCCCCAAAAGTCTTACAATAACGGTTGTTCCCTGAACATCTACAAGTTCGATATCACCGCCGTCTTTGTTAAGAAATGGTCGAATACTGTCCAGAGCATCCATTACTTTGGTTACCAGTTCTTCCTGAATTTGATTTGTATTATTCATTTTATTATTTTTTCTTAGGCGAGCAACCGGCCATTGTTGTGATTTTAACGGCTTCGGTTGGTGGCAGATTGGTGTTTCTTTCTACAAGGCTTTCTACCATATTTTGGGCAGTTTTGGTGTAGATTTCAGCGATTTTGGAATTTTCCTGCAACGCTGCTGGCCTTCCAACATCTCCAGCCTCTCTGATGCTTTGAATCAATGGAATCTCTCCCAAAACCGGAATTCCCAAATCTTCTGCCATAAATTGGGCACCTTGTTTTCCAAAGATATAATATTTATTCTCAGGTAGCTCTTCCGGCGTAAAATAAGCCATATTTTCTATCAATCCCAAAACCGGAATGTTGATACTTTCCATATTGAACATTGCGATTCCTTTTCTTACATCGGCCAATGCAACATGTTGAGGCGTACTCACAATAACTGCGCCCGTCACCGGAACTTCCTGAATGATAGACAAATGAATGTCACCAGTTCCCGGAGGAAGGTCAATTAAAAGGAAATCCAATTCGCCCCAATCCGCATCACGGATCATTTGATTCAACGCTTTAGAAGCCATCGGCCCTCTCCAGACAACCGCTTGGTTTGCACCTGAAAAATATCCGATAGACAGCATTTTCACGCCGTAATTTTCAATTGGTTTCATCAGATTTCTGCCGTTCACTTCTACAGAAATAGGTCGTTGACCTTCTGTGTCAAGCATTGTAGGAACAGAGGGTCCATAGATATCAGCATCCAGCAATCCAACCTTGAAGCCCATTTTTGCCAACGTTACCGCAAGGTTTGCCGCAACCGTAGATTTTCCAACGCCACCTTTTCCGGAAGCAATGGCGATGATATTCTGAATTCCCGGAATCTGTTTTCCTTTGATTTCGTTCGTCACGGGAGTTGCAGGCAATTCAGGAGAAGCGATTTTCAATTTCAAGTTGATATGTTCCCCGAATTCCGAAGCAAAAGCCTGCTTCATCGCCACTTCCAGTTTCTTTTTCTCGTGCATTGCCGGAGAATGAGAAGTCATATCAATATATACGTCATTGCCCATCACCTGGAAATTACTTACAAGGTCATCCACTTCTATCTCTTTCAGAAAATCCTGAACTTTTGATTTCGTCAGCATAAATTTATTATTCTTAAGTGGCTACAAAATTACGGATTTTAAAATTAATTTAGAATTAATTGAATTTATGATTTTGTCTATGTTGATGATTTTTGGCAGGCGAGTTGGGTGGGCGAGTTGGAGCGTTTTTAGTGTTCAAGATAATCATTCAGTAAAAAAATCATCAACTCTCAAACACTCCAAAATTCCACCGCATTAGGAGCCGGGAACCTGCTGTCTGTTGCAATTCCTCGCGCCTTGCTTTCCCATTGCTAGTTGTGGGATTTCCACTACCATCAGGGCTAGGGATTTTGTCTTCGAATTTAGTTTTGTCAATGAAAATAAAATTATGTCATTCCGTAGGAAACCTAATGAAGTGGTTCGACGAGGTCAATCTCAACACATAATGGAATTTCAATTTATAAAGTCTTCGAGAGC
>Ga0065704_10001083_pt1 | contig 10602 bp, 11 predicted proteins | sample SwiRhicommuniRL2_FD_59091 | JGI IMG/M metagenome (GOLD analysis project Ga0065704, IMG submission 59091) | Switchgrass rhizosphere bacterial communities from Rose Lake, Michigan, USA - RL2 v2 (version 2) | ecosystem: Host-associated > Plants > Roots > Rhizosphere > Soil | place: East Lansing, MI | reverse complement strand
GCTTGCGTTGCGTCCGCCCTTCCTCATCGGTTCGTGGTTCTCGCCCTTGCCGTAACCACTGCCACCGCGCTTTTCGCCACCTCCGTGAACCTTGTTGACGGTCGCCCACGCACGACGTTCGGCTTCTTCTTCCGATATGCCGCGTTCAAGGTAGCCCTCCTCGATGTGCTCGGCCTGGCGTTTCTCTTTGTCGGTGTACTTGCTCTTATCCCCTTGAGGCATAGGGAGGCCCTCCCTCGTGTGAGCAATGCAAGAACCAGGCACCCGCATCTCGAGCGCGCTACATTGCCGGCTTGACGAGTTCGCCCGCGCACCGATCTTGCACCCGATGTTCGTGGCTCGGGGATCGAGTCTACGGGCTCAGGCGCTGAGCCGAATTAAGGGGAGGAAACATGCTGCTATATACGCTGGCGGTGATCCTGTTGATCGCGTGGTTGCTTGGCGTGGTCGGTACCTACACGATCGGCGCGTTCGTGCACGTGCTGCTAGTCATCGCCCTCGTGCTGTTCATCCTTGGCTTCGTGACTGGCCGCCGTCCGATTGTTCCGTAAGGCGCATCAGACACTGCGCCCCGCTTCCCAACTGGGAAGCGGGGCAACACATCCTTGCGTGCTAGCATCGCCGCATGGTCCGCTGGCGTCTACTGACGGCCGTACTGCTGATTTCGGTTTCCTTTTCCCACCTTACGGCGCAACGTTCTTCGACGCTGACGATTTCAGTGATCGCCACCACCGATCTCCACGGTGGTGTTTTGCCGCAGGGAGAGCGTGGGGGGTTGGCGCTGCTCGGCGGTTACGTGCGGAATGTTCGCGCGGCGCGGATGCAGGACGGCGGCGGGGTGCTCCTGGTCGATTCCGGCGATATGTTTCAGGGCACTCTCGAGTCGAATTTGAACGAAGGCGCGGCGGTTGTGAGTGCGTACAACGCGCTCGGTTACGCGGCGGCAGCAATCGGCAACCACGAGTTCGATTACGGCCCCGTCGGCCCTGACGAGACTGTGCAGCAGCCGGGGGAGGATCCCCGAGGTGCGGTAAAGGCCCGTGCCGCCAGCGCGCGGTTCCCATTCCTCGCCGCGAACACTATCGACGATGCGACTGGGCAGCCGGTGGCGTGGACAAACGTGAAGCCATCTACGCTTGTGGACGTGCGGGGAGTGCAGATCGGCCTGATCGGCGTAACCACCCGCGATACTGCTGCGCTGACGATCGCCGCCAACGTCATCGGCTTGACGTTTGCGCCGCTCGTACCGGTAATCACTCGCGAAGCCACAGCGTTACGGGCCCGAGGCGCGACGGTGGTGATCGTCCTCGCGCACGCAGGTGGCCGATGCACGAGGCTGGACGATCCCGAGGATCTCAGCTCGTGCGATCAAATGGCCGAAATTGTCCAGGTCGCGCGTCAGCTTCCCGCCGGTCTCGTTGACGTCATCGCCGCAGGACACACGCATCAGGCGATGGCTCACGATGTGGGCGGCATCGCCGTCGTCGAGGCATATTTGAGAGGGCGGTCGTTTTCGCGCGTGGACTTAACGGTGAACCGATCGACGCGAACGCTGGCAGCCAAGCGCATCTTTCCGACGCACGACCTGTGTGGACGTGACGATGCGGCGACGCGCACCTGCGATCCTGGCGCGCCTCGCGGAGCCGACCTCGTTCCGGCGCGGTACGAGAATCGTCTCGTGCGTCCCGATGGCACCGTCGCGACCGCGATCGCTCCGGCCGTGCGTAAAGCCGCTGCGCTAAAAAATCAACCAATTGGGGTCTCGCTGGAAACGCCGTTCGCACGCGGCGATCAGCGGCGCGAAACTGCGATAGCCGACCTCGTGGCGGACGGAACGCTGGCCTCGACTCCCGGCGCGGACGTCGCGTTCAGCAACGGCGGCAGCCTTCGGGTCGATTTGCCCGCGGGATTGCTTACGTACGGATCGGTCTACGAGCTGTATCCGTTCGACAATCGCATCGTGACGCTGACGCTGACCGGAGACCAGTTGATGCGCATCATCGCGTACAGCCTGGAGCGGAACGTTCCGCCATTTGAATTGCTGCCGATCGCCGGCTTCACGGTCGACGCACGGTGCGATGGCACCAAACTTCGTGTGGCACTGACCCGCTCATCAGGTGTCCCTATTCGAGCTGATGAGCGGTTGACCGTGGCGACCGATGATTTCGTTGCCGGTGGCGGAGACGGCATCGTCGCACCTGCGGGGGCGGTCGGAGAAATCAAGATGGTCGAAGGCGCGCCCCTTCTCCGTGAATCGTTCGTCGCGTGGCTTCGCAACCGCGGGGGCCGATTGAACGAGAATCAATTTGTTTCGGCCGAGCATCGACGTTGGAGCTATCCCGGCTCACGTCCTGTCGTATGTCAATGAAGAAGGCGATTCGTATCGGAGCGATGCTGGTGGTTGTTGCCTCGTGCGGAAGAACGCAGCGAGCCGGCCCACCCATGCCATTCGACGAACCGGGTGCGTGTCCCTTTCAGTGCTGTACCTATCGCGAGTGGTCCGTCGATTGGGGCACGGATATCCGGACAGATAAGCGAGACGATGCACCGGTGGCTTTTCACGTCGCGGTCAACGATACGGTCACTGCTCTGACCGGAGTAGTAACGACGACGAAGAGCGGACGCGCCACGGCATCACGGCAGGTGACCGTGGGAGCCAATCACGTTCCTGTCGCCGCAGGTCAGCCCATCTACCTGTTGCGGAGCGTCGGAAGTGGCGACTGGAAGATTTGGATAAACGGCCAAACGGATGAGCAGTACATCGGCAGCCCCGCATACTGCGCCAGCGGGAAACAGGGATCTGACGAGTGCGCGCTGACCGTCCTCGAACAACCCGAGAACGTCTGGTGGGTCAACGTGCGCGACGCTCTGGGCCGCGAAGGCTGGACTCGCGAGGTCGACCACTTCGGCAATATCGACGCCTGCGGATAGCCCGTCCATTCGCCCGTCGCGTTACCCACGTTTCAGGCACGTAACGTGAAGATGACGGCATATCGTGACGGAGGGTCCGATGAACGTCATCCGTTTGCTCGTTCTCGTTGCTCTTGGCTGTGCGCTCAGCACGGCGCCGGCTGCCGCGCAGACAGCAGCCCCCAAGCCACCGAAGCCGCAGATTTCCACTGCGACAAAAGAGAAGGCCGCGGAAGAGAACGCGAATCCTGACGCACTGGTCCTCGCCGACTTCCAGAAGCGGGTAGACGCTTACATGGCGATCCACAAAGACGCCGCCAAGGATGCGCCGCCGCTCAAGGAAACGAAGAACCCCGCCGAGATCAAGGCCACGCAGGAGGCGCTCGGCGCGAAGATTCGTGCCGCGCGAGCGACGGCGAAACAGGGCGACATCATGACACCCGAGATCCAGAACAAGTTCCGGCGTCTGATGTATCCGGTCGTGACCAGCCCGGCGCCGCAGGGCACGGCTGGAAAAGAGGTCAAGAAGGACGTCAAGGAAGAACTCAAAGAGAACACCGAAGAGCGGAAGGAAGAAGGCGGGAAACCCGTCGTGCTGAAGGTCAACGCGACTTATCCGCCCGATACGCCGCTGCCGACGACGCCGCCGCAGGTGCTGATGAACCTCCCGAAGCTTCCGGAGCAGCTCGAGTACCGCATCATCGGCAAGAACCTGATCATGCGCGACGTCGACGCGAACATCATCGTCGACTTGGTTCCGAACGCGATTCAGTAGGGAAGCAGGGGGGATATCATGCGCTCACTTCTGTTCGTATTGATGCTCCTGGCGCTCGCCATTCCGGCGCTCGTCGCGCAGGACCTCACCGTTCCAATGAAGAACGGCTCGGTGAAGTTCGCGGTGATCGGCGACACGGGGACGGGCGACAAGCACCAGCTCGCCGTCGCGAAGCAGCTGACCGCGACGCGCGCCAAGTTCCCGTTCGAGTTCGTCATCATGGTGGGTGACAACATCTACGGCGGGAATTCAGCGAAAGACTACGACAAGAAGTTCGCCATCCCGTACAAGCCGCTGCTCGACGACGGCATCAAGTTCTACGCCGCGCTCGGCAACCATGACGATCCCAGCGAGCGGTACTTCAAACCGTTCAACATGAACGGCGAGCGGTACTACACGTTCAAGCCTGCTGACGGCGTGCGTTTCTTCGCGCTCGACAGCACCTACATGGACGAAAAGCAGTTGAAATGGCTCGACGAGCAGCTGGCGACGAGCGGGTCAGAGTGGAAGATTGCCTTCTTCCACCATCCGCCGTATTCCTCCGGCGAGACACATGGATCGGATGAGACGCTTCGTACCCAGCTGGAGCCGCGCTTCGTGAAGGCCGGCGTCAACGTCGTCCTCACGGGCCACGAACATTTCTACGAGCGCATCAAGCCGCAGAAAGGGATCGCGTACTTCATCACCGGCAGTTCGGCGAAGCTGCGCGAAGGCAACATCAGCCAGACGGAGCTGACCGCGAAGGGCTTCGATGCCGGTTACACGTTCATGATTGTCGAGATTGTCGGCGACAACATGTATTACCAGACGCTCACCGATACCGGGAAGACCGTCGACTCGGGGATGGTGCATCGCGTCGGCAAGGTCGAACCGACGCCGAACCGCACATCGCAACCGGTGGTAGCGACGGGTGGATCTGACAAGAAGATACCGGCGAAGCCAGTCAAATAGGGTGCGAAGGGTGCGAGCACTGTTCGCACCTCTCGCACCTTTGCTCAGTCGTCCTCGCCTTCGTGATCGTCGTCATCATCGTCGGCGTCGTCGCCTCCGCGACCGCCCTGCTCAACTTTGATTTCGGTCGCGGTTACGGTGGACCCATCCCGCGTTCCGCGTACCTCTACGTGATCCCCGACCTTTAGATCGGAAAATTGGACCGTTTTCGAGCCATGCCGGATGACGGTCGACCCATTCGTCTTGATCGTCCAGCTGCCCGCCTGGAAGCTCTGATTCCCGCTGTCGACTGAGGTGATGCGCGCCGAAATCTCGCCGTTGTTGTGGTGTTCCGAATCGACGTGGGCATTGTTTCCGTTGACGGTTACGGTGATCTGTACTCGATCGCCGGGGCCGACGCCTTGTAGGGTCGCCGTCGCATTCGACCCGGGCGCGGTGAAGTTCAACACAACCGTGCCCGAGGGGACATCGTTGAGCGTGAACTGTCCCTGATTGTCGGCATTCGTCGAAATGCCGGTTCCGACGACCGAGATCGTGACGCCACTACGGGAATCGAGCGTGCTAAATGTCTCTTCGCTGAGCGTACGAGAGGGGGTTGGAGTGACGGCGCTTCCCCGGACGATGCCGCTGATCGACGCGCGACCAGAAGATACGGATGAAGGTCCGACGGACGACAGGGCGGCATTTCCACCGCACGCCGCCGCGATAAGGCCAACGACGGCAAGCACAACCGTTCCGGCTGTCGAACGAATAAGATGCATTCGATTCCTCCAGGTAGGCAAATCGGCGCCGGTCAGGTAGGCAACTCACATACCCGGCGCGCGACATTAGTTGACCTGTGGATTCGGACAGAAATGCAGTGAATGGAGGCGGGCGGGTTTCTTTCGTCGTAACTCTGCTGCGTAATAACGTCTCGCCTGTAGGAGATTCCGTCGATTACGTTTCTGTCTCCTGCTCACGGGAGAACCGCCGCGATGTTCATCGGACATTTCGCTCTGGGCTTTGCCGCCAAACGCGTCGCACCGCGACTGTCGCTGGCGGCGCTGTTTGCCGCCGTGGCGCTGGCGGACATCATCTGGCCGCTTCTCGTCGCCGTCGGGATCGAGGAGGTGCGCATCGATCCGGGGAACACGGCGTTCACACCGCTCGATTTCGTCTCCTATCCGTACTCGCATTCGCTCGTGTTCCTGTGTCTCTGGGGAGTCGTGTTCGGCTTGATCTGCGCCGGGATTGTCCACGATCGACGCGCAGCGCCGATCGCGGCGGTGCTTGTTATCAGCCACTGGGTACTCGATTGGATGACTCACCGTCCGGACATGCCGCTCTATCCCGGAAGCGTCAAATTGGGCCTCGGGCTGTGGAACTCGGTCGCGGCGACCATCGCTGTCGAAGTGCCCATGTTCGCCGTGGGTGTGTGGACGTATGCTCGGGCGACGCGCGCCCGTGACGCACCCGGCCGATGGGCATTTGCGGCATTCGTCGGATTTCTGCTTTTCGCGTATTTCATGAACATCGGATCACCTCCTCCAGGTGTCACCGCGCTCGTCGCGGTGGCACTCGCGAGTTCGGGCGTGCTCGTCGTCTGGGCGTGGTGGTTCGACCGTCACAGGATTCCAGTCGTATGACGAGGCACATCTACATCTTCGCGTTCTTCATCTGCTGTTCGTGTTCGCAGCCCGCCGCCCCGCCTGCGCAATCGCAATCGGCTGCTTCGCCAGCCGCATCACAACCAGCGAAATGGGGCATGGTCATTCACACCGGCGCCGGCAATTTCACGCTCGCCGGAATCGCGGAACGCAAAGACGCGATGCAGGCCGCGATGAACGATGCGCTGATGGCAGGCTACCGCGTCCTCGCTGGCGGAGGCACCAGTCTCGATGCCGTGCAAAGCGCCATCGTCGTTCTCGAAGACTCGCCGCTGTTCAATGCCGGCAAGGGCGCGGTGTTCACGCACGAAGGCACCAATGAGCTCGATGCGTCGATCATGGATGGCGGCACGATGAAAGCGGGAGCTGTGGCCGGCCTGAAACACATCAAGAATCCCATTCGCCTGGCGCGGTTGGTCATGGAAAAGTCACCACACGTGATGATGGCGGGTGAAGGTGCCGAAGCGTTTGCGAAGGAGCAGGGCAGCATCGAGTTCGTCGATCAGAAATACTTCTACACCGATCGCGCGTGGAAAGCGCTGCAGGATGCGCTCGCAGCCGAAAAGAAAGCGGCGCAGGCAGACGATCATCACGGCACAGTTGGTGCCGTCGCGCTCGATCAACAGGGCAATCTCGCCGCCGGCACGTCGACCGGCGGATTGACGAACAAACGGTTTGGTCGCATCGGCGATTCGCCGATCATCGGCGCCGGTACGTATGCGAACAATCAGAGCTGCGGGATCTCATCGACGGGTGTCGGTGAGTTCTGGATCCGCTACACCGTCGCACACGACATCTGCGCGCGCGTCCAGTACCGCGGCATGTCTATTCAGGGCGCCGCCGACGACATCATTCAGGGTGTGTTGAAGCCGATTGGCGGAGAGGGTGGCGTCATCGGACTCGATGCACACGGCAACGTGATGATGTCGTTCAACACAACCGGCATGGGTCGCGGCTACGTCGGCGCAGAGGGAAAACCAACGGTCATGTTCGCAGCCAATGAAAACAAATAGGGTTGCCATTGTGACGGGCGCCGGCACGGGCATCGGCAAAGCGGTGGCGCTGGCGCTGGTCGAAGACGGTTACAGTGTGGTGTTCGCGGGCCGCCGCGTAGAACTTCTCGATCAGGCGGTCAAATGCGCAGGCGCATCGGCGTCGCGCTGCATGGCGGTGCCAACCGACGTGACCAACCCCGCTTCGGTCCACGCGTTGTTTGCGAAGACCATCGAGCGGTTCGGACGGCTCGATCTTCTCTTCAACAATGCGGGCATCGGCACGCCTCCGATTCCGATGGAGGATCTGTCGTTTGAGCAATGGAAAGGGGTGGTCGACACGAACCTGAACGGCGCGTTTCTCTGCACGCAGGAAGCCATTCGGATCATGAAGGCACAGACGCCGCGCGGGGGACGCATTATCAACAACGGGTCGATTTCGGCGCACGCCCCGCGACCGCATTCGGTCGCCTATACCGCGACGAAACACGCCATGACCGGATTGACCAAATCGACATCGCTTGACGGGCGTGCGCACGACATCGCGTGCGGCCAGATTGACATCGGCAACGCGGCGACTGACCTGACGGCGAGAATGCCGATGGGGGTGTTGCAGGCGAATGGTCAGGTCGCGCCCGAACCGACCATCGACACGGCTCACGTTGGCCGTGCCGTGGTGTACATGGCAGGGCTGCCGCTCGATGCGAACGTCCAGTTCATGACGTTGATGGCGACCAAGATGCCATTGGTTGGTCGTGGTTAGTACGCTGGCTGAGACCGTTCGCGGGCTGGCGCCGCGGCTGGCTGAACGTGAAGCGGCCGATCCCGAGCGGTATCCAGCGGAGAACATCGCGGATCTCGTGGCTGCCGGCGTCATTCGCGCGCCGTTTCCCGCATCGGTCGGCGGCAGCGGCAGCACGCTGATCGACGCGGTTGACGCCATCGAATCAATCGCCGCGGCGTCACCGTCAACCGCATTGCTCGCAGCGATGCCGCTTGGGCTGGCGGGAGTGTATTCGGTTGGTCCTGATGTCGCGCCTGCTGAACATCGGCGCGTGTGGAGCGAACAAATCGAGCGCGTTGCCGCGGAGTATCGTCGGGGCACCCTCTACGCCGCATGCAATTCCGAAAAGGGAGCGGGCGGATCGCTGGATGCCACAAAGACGATTGCGCGGCGGCGGAACGGCACGTTCGAGCTGACGGGCGAAAAAATTCTCGCGTCGTTCGGCCGCTATGCTGGGATGTTCTTCTCCACGGCCAAGGTGGATCCGTCCGAGATGCCGGGCTGCGGTGTCGTCGAGTTTTTCTTCGTGCGCCCAAACGCGTCCGGAGTCGAGATCCTCAACGACTGGGACGGCTTCGGGATGCGATCGACGGAAAGCCATACCGTGCGGTACAACGCCGCGCCCGCGGAAGGGATCCTTGGCTTTCCGAATTTCATCCAGGTCGTGCAGCCGCTCAGCTACTGGTTCGCGCTGTTCGCGGCGATCCCCCTCGGGTGCGCCGCAGCCATTCGGCGCGAACTGTCCACCCCTGCGCCAGCCTCCGCCGCTCTGCGCGTCCGGCTTTCCGATGCGCAGATGCGCGAGGAATCGCTGCGCGCCTATCTCCACGAAACTGCGCGTGGATGGCTACCGGGGGCCGGACCGGCCTATGCCGCGCTGGTACTTCGCACGAAAACATATGTGACGCAGGAAGCGACCCGGCTGTGTGCCGAGCTGTTCGCTTTGGGCGGGGGTCGGCACTACACGCGCAATGGCCGCCTCGCCCGCACGCTGGCCGGTGCATTCGCTGGAACGGCGCTGCGTCCGCCGCTGCCGCTTGCCCTGGAAACGCTGCTGCAGCAGTTCACCGCAGATTGATCGATGGGTGCTGTCATTCGTCTGGCCTGTGCCGGCGACGCCGCCGCCGTCGCCGGCATCTACGCGCCGTTTGTCGACCGCAACGCCACGTCGTTCGAGGCAGAGCCGCCGTCGGCGGACGAAATGCGCCGGCGGATCGCCGAGACGATGGAGATGTATCCATGGGTCGTCTGCGACTGCGACGGTGTCATCGCGGGCTACGCATATGCGTCATGGCATCGAACTCGCCTCGCGTACCGGTGGTCGGTCGAGACGTCGGTGTATGTGCATCCTGATTTCCGGCGGCACGGAGTGGCGCGTGGACTCTACACGTCGCTGTTCGCCATTCTTGCGGCGCAAGGATACGTGAACGCGTACGCCGGAATCACNTTGCCGAACGCGCGCAGNGTCGCGTTCCATGAAGCGCNCGGCTTTCTACCGCTCGCGGTGTACCGCGGCATCGGCTTCAAGCTNGGTCAGTGGCACGACGTCGGCTGGTGGCATCTGCTGCTGAGACGACATCCGCCGTCGCCGGAGAGCCCAACGTCGCTCGAAGACCTGCAGCATCAGCCGGGGTGGGAAGCGGTGGTGTCGGCCGGCGAGCCGTTTGTTCGCAGCCGATCCTGAACCAGACGTCCAGCCCGCAGTCGCAACACGATCACGTCTGCGTTCGCCGCATGGACTGCATTTCTGATGCTCACGCTGCTGACGTGCATGTCTGCAGCGACGAACAGATGCACGGCGTCGGCAGCCAGTGTGCCGAACGCATCTTTGAGCGTTACCGCTGCGTCCGGATCGTCGAGCAGAACGATTTCGCGAACGCCAGGGCGGCGCTGCGCCGCTCGCTGTAATTCTTCTATTGCCTGCGTCGACAAGTCAGCAGGTTCGACGAGCCCGTGATTCCGCATCCGGTATACAGGAACGAGTACAGCCACAGCCGCAATCAGGGTCGTGGACACGAGTGCGAACCGACGCGGAGCCACCCGCTCGGCCCGCGATGCCAGCGACGCGGCGGCAAGCGCACTTCCGATAGACGGCGCCACGGCGTAGAGACTCGAGCGCACCGGTACGAACACGGTAATCGCGAACATCCATGCGAACCAGACAATGCCGAACCGGATGAGGCGACGCTCATCGCTGTTCAGCGAGGTTGCTCTGGGGGCGACGAGGAACATCAGCATGGCTGCGACTGCCGCCCACGCCGCGGCGCGATCGAAGTACTCAACTGCGTTCCTGACGACGACGCGGGGATCAATTGTCAGCTGGTAATACTCCGGCGCGTCTGACAGGCCGAACGCGCCGCTCTGCGCTCTGAGAACCAAGTAGATGGCGGCAGCCACCCACACCGGCCACGACAGCAGCAGCGCGCTACGGATCCTCGTCGAGCGCTGGCCGGCAGCAACGAGATCTACCGTCAGCAACAACGGCGGCAGCATGACCGCTTCCTCTTTGCACAACATCGCCGCCAGCGTAAGGAGCGCGGCCGC
>Ga0065704_10071588_pt1 | contig 10604 bp, 5 predicted proteins | sample SwiRhicommuniRL2_FD_59091 | JGI IMG/M metagenome (GOLD analysis project Ga0065704, IMG submission 59091) | Switchgrass rhizosphere bacterial communities from Rose Lake, Michigan, USA - RL2 v2 (version 2) | ecosystem: Host-associated > Plants > Roots > Rhizosphere > Soil | place: East Lansing, MI | reverse complement strand
TATGGGCATCAGATAGCGGAGAATACCGTGGCGATCAACCACGATCACTTCATCTCTTACCGGCTGGACCTGGATGTTGACGGTCAGAAGAACAGTTTCGTCTATGAGCCCTTGACGCCGGAACGCCTGGATGGCCAAAGTCCCCGCAAGAGCATCTGGGTCCTTGACTCGCGCACAGCTGCGACTGAGGATGATGCAAAGTTACAAATCAACATTCAGCGCCCCGCATTGTGGCGTGTCATTAACCCCAACGTGATCGGGCCAATGGGCTATCCAGTCAGCTACCAGTTAGAGCCACAAGCTAATGCGGTTTCGCTGCTCAGCCCAGACGATTTCCCACAGCAACGCGCGGGTTTCACCGATTTTAACCTTTGGGTGACACCGTATAATCCGCAGGAGCGCTATGCGGCGGGAACGTATCCCAATCAGAGCAAAGGCGGCGGCGGTCTTCCTGCCTGGACCAGTGCCAATAGACCCATCCAGAATACCGACCTTGTGCTCTGGTACACGCTTGGGTTTCATCATGTCGTCCGGGCGGAAGACTGGCCCGTGCTTCCCACGACCTGGAGCGAGTTTGAGATCAGGCCCTTCGACTTCTTCCAACGCAATCCGGCGCTTGATATTCCAGCATCGGAAGACAAGTAGGGATAAACTCAAGTTTGCTTCCTACTTTTGCCCTCAACGGTTTGAAGAAATCGTCCTGATCTCCGTCTTTGCGGGTGGCGTTCCGCCTTATGCTAATCGCACTGCTAGGTCAATCCTTATGGATGGTGAAATTATAGAGAAATGTCAACAGAAAGTGTAGGGCTTTTTGCAAGGATGATTAATATCTGATATTAGTCTGATCGTTTCCTCTATATCCCGCTGGTTTCAATTTGGGACGATCTTCGACAGAGGAACGATCCATCCTTGCCACCTGTGCCTTGTCAGATATGTGGGGAAACGGGACACAAAACAAAGTATTGCTCGAATAAGTCAAAATTAGGGTTTTAGCCTCGCAATTTCAAGAGAAAAGTGTAGGGCTTTTTGTCTATGGTATGACCACGCAAGCGACGCCAAAACAAACCCTGGCGTTAGTTCAACCGGGTATCCAGAGCGACTTCTCTATAAAGACTAAATTCTTGAGTGAAATTTTTATAGAAAAGTGTATGACTTTTTGTCCATACTGTATTGAGGGTCGACTCCCAGGAGTCGATAAGATATGATTTGCACGCGCATTGTCCAACCTTACGCGTGAAACCCGCATTGAAGAATCTTTGGATGTCATGCGTATCTATGCTTCGATCCATTTTCCGACTAACAAAATTTCTATGACACAAGGAGCAACATCATGAATGGTTATAATGGTTTGGGAGCCTCTCTCGGCACTTTGTCAGAACTCTCGCACGCTCGAAGCCGCTCGATTAGCCCAGAAAATTTCTCTGGCGAGAAGAGTGCAGGTAGCCTTGCTACAGACGGAACAGGCGCGCGGGCGGCTCGTGAGCTCGGCGTTGGCTGGAAAATATCTCCATCGGTCATCATTCAGGCAGGCGAGACTCGCGTGCTGGCCGACATTGAGGGCCCCGGAGCAATCACTCATATCTGGATGACACCGACCGGTCATTACCGTCACAGTATCCTACGTGTATATTGGGAGGGCAGTGAACTACCCTCGGTGGAGTGCCCGGTTGGCGATTTCTTCGCGAATGGATGGGGCGAATTCGCGCAGGTCAACTCGCTGCCAGTCTGTGTGAACCCGGGTAGCGGCTTGAACAGCTACTGGATCATGCCCTTCCACAAGCACTGCCGAGTCACCATGACCAACATCGCTCCCAGGGACATGGTCTTGTACTATTCGATCGACTACAGCCTGACCGAGTTGTCACAAGATCTTGCCTACTTCCATGCTCAGTTTCGCCGAGTCAACCCATTGCCTTACAAACAGGTTTACATAACCCTGGATGGTGTTGAAGGTTGGGGGCATTATGTAGGTACGTACATGGCCTGGGGATCGAATAATAACTTGTGGTGGGGTGAAGGCGAAGTAAAGTTCTATCTCGATGATGACGTCCAGCCCTCCATTGTGACCACAGGGACGGAAGATTACTTTTGCGGCTCCTATAACTTTGACCCCAGCCCGGGTCATAACAAGGGCTACATGACCTACACCACGGCATATTCAGGCTTTCCCCAGTTGATCCGGCCTTCTGATGATTACCACACGCAAATGCGCTTCGGTTTATACCGCTGGCATATACCTGACCCGATTCGATTCGAGAAGAACATCAAAGTAGAAATCCAGCCGCTGGGCTGGCGCAGCAATGATCGCTATCTTCCCCTGCAGGACGACCTTGCTTCGGTAGCTTTCTGGTATCAGACTCTGCCGACTGCTCCTTTTCCAGACCTGCCAGCGGCTGATGAACTGGAAATTATCTAGCGGAAGAGTAGGTTACGGGAGCGCCTCACTCCGTTCCACGTGCCCCTACGGTGACCGCAGTCATTTCGATGACCGGTTTTCCGTCATCGTCCACCCACCGGCCGCAGGTGCCGCCATCCTTGCTGACCTCCAGTTGCACAACGGTGCCATCCATCCGCAGCGTGGGGTGATACCAGTGCGCTACCTGCTGCGCTTTACCTTGAATGTAGTGACCGATGAGCGCGCGGCGGAAGCGATCGGTGGTCTTATTGGGAAAGCTGCCATGCACCAGCGATCCATTGAAGAACATGACGTCGCCGGCATCCATGAGGATGGGCTGCGGCGTATAACCTTCAGGGATGGGGACGGTGATGTCGGTGAAGCTCTGGGTTGTATCCGCCGGGCTTGTGCAGAGGATGGGCCAGTGGTTGCTGCCCGGCACAACCTGCAAACAGCCGTTGGCCTCGTCACAGGGATCGAGCGCGAGCCAAGCCGCCAGACAGGTGCCCGGCTGAACGCGCAGATAGTAGTTGTCCTGATGCAGCGCCTGTCCCCGCGCGCCCGGCGGTTTGAAGTAGAGCATAGTCTGGACGGCGAAGGGTTCAACGCCGAGCAGCGCCGTCAGGCAGGCATTGAGGCGCTTATCAATCATCCAATGCAGGCTGACCTCATCCCAGCGGTGCATATGGATCATGCGCGGATAGCGTTTGAGGGGATCGTTCGTGCCGGGGCCAGCGCCCTGTGAGACCAAATCGCCCGGATAACTGCCTTCTTCACGCAGCCGCATGTAATGGCCGCGGTAGTAAGCGACTTCATCCGGCTGGAAGAGTTGCCGGACGAGGACATAGCCGTTTTCGTCGAAGAGGCGTTTCTGTTCTAGACTGATCATAATATCCTCCTTACTGGATCACTCTTTTAGAGCGCCCAGCTTTATTCCTGTGATGAAATACTGCTGCAAGAAGGGGTCCACTATGAGAATTGGCACGGTTGGAGACGAAACCAACATGCGAGGATCGATCCCTCCTAGCTGTCGCATATCAAGGTTGACGACCACTGTTCGCAGGTAAGATTGCATAGGATAGTTCTGCGGATCAGACCTCAGGATCATACCATCAAACCAGGCATTCCAGTGTCCGAACGCCGAGCATCAGGCGCGTTCACAAACCAATCTTTTCATAGACCGTACAAATGTAAAATCAAAATTTTTGCTTAAAAGATATTCACAAGACCAAAACTCTACGCTGTGTTTATTAAATTGATGTAACGTCGATTGAAAAGCGTACGGTCTTTCGTCCATAACATACTGATGGTTAGTTTCCAGGAGCTGATAAGTATTGTACCTGGGCTCGCTTTTCAATGTCGTGTTGGGTGCCAATTGAGTTAAGCATTTTTTAAATCCCGCCTTGCTTATCTTACCGAAATATCACCATTAAAATCCCGATATGCCCGGCCTAATATCTCTTTCAGTAGACGCTCATGCTTTTGAATTTCATCTTTCGAGAAACGAATTCGATACCGTTGATTTCTTGTGTCATATTCCAATACATCTAACCCTGCAGAATCGAGCAGGATTTCTATTTCCTCTGACTTTTTCAGTTTCGGCTCAACTCCCAACGAAGACTTTTTCGGCCGAAAGCTGACAAAATTAAAAGGTTTATTGTCTTTTGATACACTAATATAGAACTTGTTGTATTTGAGGGCTAATTCCTGGTCAAACGTTTTTAATAATTGTAGTACTTCATCTGCCATGTCAACAGTGGTTTTCGAGCTTCGCTTTTCCCAATAGGCACGATTCGTAAGCTCCTGTTCTTCCTCTTCTTCAGGAGCAAACCCGAGACGATGGTCAAGGACAACCGTAAAGATTAAGGCGATCTGATCCTCGATCTGGATCGCATTTAATTGAATTGCAACTAGTGGGATGAAACCGTTTAGCAGGCTGATGATATTTAGGAATCGGCTTGCGATATCCTCGGCAATGAGGACGGCGACATGATCATATTGAGGATAGCGCTTCCGTTCCAAATCCCAATATTCAATAGCACGAAAAATGTGGCATTCATCCGTCCTACCCAGCTGAATTTCAACTTCATATCGAAGGTTTGAATCGAGGTCTTGAAACAATAAGTCCAAGCGTCCTGCTCCCGGTTGATTTCGTTCTTGATCCTTCAAGATTAGCTCACCTATTCCCAGGATCGATGGATCTTCGGCTATTTTTTCCTGAACCCACTTCTCGTTAAACTGGGGATGGGTTTTCAGTAGCAGCTTTTTGTGTTTGAAATAGCTATATATCGTTTCCCCATCAAGATGAACTGAGGTTGAGTTTCTTTTTAACTTATGAACGCTTTTGGGAATTCTTGGCACAGACTAAGACTGATAACTATTAATTAATCCTACACCTTTTTAAAATTCTAAAGCAGGATGAAGTATCTTATTGTGAACAAATGTGTGAAACTACCGGCGATGATACCACTGCTATGAAACTAATGCACAAAGATCAAAGCCTGTAACCTCACGTTACAACGCCTTCAGTGATTTATACACCTCTTCATCAAACTGAAATAGATACGGTTCGGTTTAATGGTCAAAGGCCTGCTCATCAGGTGGAGACTATGCTGGATCGCCTCACACGGTTATTAAATAGTATTGTGTTGGGCCTTACCTGAGAAACCCGCTGATTGCCTTATGACCCATTGCATTTTACACGAGGCTCATCACTTTCAGTTGAATTTTCCTGTTATTAACCTGATCATCATAAGAATCACAAGATTGACTTTTCATTTGAAAGTTCTATAATCAGGTAAACTTTCGCTTGTATCAATAAACTTGAACAATCCTTTTGATCGATACGACAGGTGGACATGACCTCCTGCCCTACTAGTCAAGAGAAAATAACATAGGGGACCAACCGTTTTTCCCTGCTACTCAGCTATCCCCTTCCAGAATCAATGTGATATGCGCTCTGTTGGCGAAAAGTTAACTTCTTAATCCACGAGAGCCTAGGAGTATTTACACCAAGTGAGAATCATCCTAATATTAGATAGTAAGCTATAGCGCAATGGCAAAATATATTTTAATTTTTGTTTTGGGGATACTTCTTGTGGGGTCATGTACAACGAATTCGGCTAGGAAAAGAACTACTTCATCTTATCCTACACTGATACCTTACTCAAAGACCATTTTCGAGCTGGATGTCAACTCAAAGGTTTCACAGGAGCGACTTGATGATCCGCGTCCCAATATTATTCTCATCCTTACAGATGATCAGCCCTATCATACAGTCCAGTATATGCCAACTGTGCGTGACATCCTTATGAGACAGGGTGTAAATTTTGAAAATGGATACGTCACCACGCCGCTATGTTGCCCTAGCCGAGCCAGCATCTTATCGGGTCAATACGCGCATAATCATCAAGTCTATACCAACCGTATGCCTTTAGGTGGAGCAGGAAAATTTGATGATTCGAAATCCTTTGCGGTCTGGTTGCACGAAGCGGGATATCAAACGGCCTATTTTGGAAAATACCTGAATGGTTATGAAGACATCACTCCAATTGGATATGTTCCTCCGGGCTGGAATGAATGGAACGCGTTTTTGAGTAATAAAGTTGTTGAAAATGAGGAGAACTCGCAATACTATTTCAATTTCAGCATGTCGGAAAACGGCGTAATTGTGAATTATCCCGAATTGAAAAATAATTTCAGCGCAGACGTGATTACCAGACACGCCTTGTCGTTCATTGCTGATTCCCGCGAAACACCATTCTTCATGCTTGTGGGTTACTACAATCCTCATTCGCCTTACCTCTGGGCAGACCGCCACGACAATCAATTTCGTGTACGCGGCGTGTTGCAGGCAGAGCCATATCGCTCGCCAAATTTCATAGAAGAAGATGTGAGCGATAAGCCTTTTTATCTGCAGAAGTTGCATCGCCCCTCGGTAGAAAAGATTGACGAATCCTACCAACAGATCCTGCGCTCGCTCTTATCAGTCGACGACGGTGTGGCTTCGATCCTAAAGGCACTGGAAACAACAGGCTTGATCGAGAATACCATTATCTTTTATCTTTCTGATAATGGTCTGACGGTCGGAAATCATCGCTTGGGGCTGGCTAAGAACTGTGCCTATGACGAATGTGTGCGCGTGCCGTTTATCGTCTATGCACCGCACATATTCCATGCACGTACTGATTCACACCTCGTTGCGAATATAGACCTCGCGCCAACATTTGCAGAACTCGCCGGTGCATTCGTACCTGATTCTGTCGATGGGATGAGCCTTCTGCCATTGCTTAACAATAAGGATGCAGCTTGGCGTGATGCCATTTTGATCGAACACTGGCCTACTGAGGACGGGGTAGGGTCAAAAATCCCTGAGTTTTATGCCGTCAGGACTGTAGAATGGAAATATGTGGAATACTCCACGGGCGAGACCGAGCTCTTTGATCTCAAGGATGATCCCCATGAGTTGGACAATGTGACGAATTCCATCGACTATACAAACATCAAAGCCGAATTAAAGCAGAAGTTAGATGAATTGAAGGATGATTAAGAAAGTTCATAACATCCCCGGTTGGGTAAAATTGGAAAATGTTGTGCCACGCAGTTTCAGCGAGCCAATCGCCAGTTCAGTAGCAGTATTCGTCAGCAAGTTTCACAGTAATAAGGAATAATTGCTGATATTTAGTTACCCCCAATACGTTTATTGAAAAGTATAGGCTTTATTATATAACACGCTTAAGTTGGCTTATTCAATCAGGGTATAACCAACTCGGCTGTCAGACAAAAAGTGGGTATATTATGTAACGACTTTTGTAAGAGTGAGTGTGCCGGCGGGAAGTTGAACCGCAACAGAATAAATACACGTGACGTCAAGCGATTCTTCGATGCTCATCTCCGGCAGGATGCCGGGCCTGGCACAGGCTAATAATGTCTTACCGGCCCCCGGACTGCCCACGAGAAGTATGTTATGGGCGAAAGACTGTACGCTTTTCTATCGAAATTTTGCGAAATTGATAAACGCCCACGTAAGGGTTTCGCTTGGCAAGACTCATGAGTTGGTTGATATGAAAGACTAGATTTTTAGTACATACCCAACTGCTTCATCAAGTGTCAATTTCCTGCCCTCCTTATACGTTTTCGAAAACGCGGCTTCGCCCATCTTAGCAATACAGTCGGAGATGATCTGATCTACATCTGCTTGCTCAAGGGGCGGACGCAGATCTCCAATTTTTTCGCGTGTTTCATCTGCCCAGCCAACTAGGCATGCGGCAAATTCGGTCTTATTCACAGCGGCATACATACCCGCCATCCCTTCGAGTGCGAATATGGCTCCTATCATATATTTGTCCTTTTGAAAGTCCTGAGCAATTTCTGTAAAGATATGACGCGCCTCTTCTAAATTGCCCTCCCGCAAAGCGACATAACCCACACGAACATGGACCCAGAGATATTCATGTCGATCGCCATATTCAACAAACATCCTAGCACTCTCCTGAAAATAAGCGCGCGCTTTCTTGTAATCTCCGCGCAGTAGGGCAATTTGTCCATGTGCGGAGAGAAGATCCCCTGGAGGTAGATTCATGTTGAACTTCTGATGTAACATTTCTGACTCATCCAAATACTTTTGTGCGGAATCAACATCGCCATTCAACAAAAACTCAAGTGCCATCGCGCTCAGACTATCTGCTAGCCAACGCCCATCACCCGCGGAACGAGCCAAATCTATGGCCTTTTGCCAATAGATGAACCTTTTATTGGCTTGAACTAAGCCTAGTTGCCACAAGGCTTCTGCTTGTCTCGACACATCGCCAAGCGATGCAGCTAATTCAAGGGCCCGTTGCGCAAATTTCATTCTGTCGGTCACATTTGGCCACGCATCTGAAGTCAGCAAAAGGAGTCCATCCACTTCGCCTTCTTGATCTCCCAAAGCACGAGATAACTCTAAACACTCTTTCGCCGCAGAAAGCACTGCATCAAATTGCTGCAAATTCTGCAAAATCAACCCGCGCACAGATAATGCTTTTGCGCGTGCCCGCGGATAACTATGTGATTCTGATTTCTGAAGGAACTTCGCTAGCCAATGATTTTCCTCACGCAAGTCGAAAATATGCCAAAAAGTCCCCAACCGACTCGATAAATACAATCCCGCTTCCACATCCGTTTGATCGGCCCATACCAGCGCAGCACGAATGTTATCACGCTCATCCTTCACACGCGCATACCACTGCATTTGCGTAGGACCTTTCAGCTCAGGCTCGACCTGCGCCGCGAGTAGCAAGAAATATTTCATATGGAGAGTGCGGGTCTTTTCTTCTTCTCCCGCAGCAACCAATTTTTCATGCGTATATTGATGCACGATTTCATGGAAGCGATAACGTGTGTCGCGATCCACTTCTCGATCCATCACAATCATTGATTTCTTTACAAGAGAACTGGTAAGCTCGAAACCCTCACGGTCACAGACCGCCTGCGCAGCCTCAAGAGTCCAACCGCCCGCAAATACAGAAAGTTGCCTTAGGAAGATTTGCTCTGCTTTCGTAAGCAGACCCCAACTCCAACTCATAGAGGCGTGCAAAGTCTGGTGACGAGGCAGAGCAATGCGACTTCCGCCAGTAAGTATTTTGAAACTCTCATCGAGTTGCTGGCCGATTTGCTCTATCGAAAACATACCAACTTTGGAGGCAGCTAATTCGATTGCCAGTGGAATGCCATCGAGACGGTGGCAGATTTGGGCTATGGCAGAAGCGTTTTCCGGAGTCAGGGAAAAGTCGAATTGGATGAGTCGAGAGCGCTCTTCGAACAACTTGATAGCTTCAAAATCCCTAAGGCTATTGAGAGTATGCAGCTGTTGAGGATCAGGGAGCCTTAGCGATGGGACACGATAAAGGGCTTCTCCGAGCACGCTGATAGGTTCACGGCTGGTGGCGAGAATTTTCAGGTCAGGACAACTCTTCAATAATATATCTACGAAGTGTGCGCACCCATCTAGTAGATGCTCACAGTTATCCAATATAAGCAGGATAGATTTTGAGCGAAGGAAGTTGATCAGGAGATCTGTATAAGGAATATCCGATTGCGTTGGAATACCGAGTACTGCGGTCGCAGTTTGAGGTAATAGGGCAGGATCGCTCAAGAAAGCCAGTTCAACGAACCACACCCCATCGTCATAATCTTCTAAAATTTGTTCACCAACTCCTAGGGATAAACGACTTTTTCCAACCCCGCCTGAGCCTGTGAAGGTTACTAAGCGATGTTTGGCAAGTAGTCTCATGACGTCCGATTGTTCTTTTTCCCGACCGATAAAGGTAGTTAAAGGTGAAGGTAGATTTGATTTGGGCTTGTCTGACGATGGAAGGGATTGGGAAGGAAAACCTGCTAAGCCCCGTGCAAAGGAAATCCATTGCGGCCATGCGGTTTCAGGTGCGCCAAGCTTTTCCAGAAGAATTTCTGCTAGTGCCTTCGATGGTTTGAGTGTTCCCGCTTCGATGCGACGCAGGGTCACTTCCGCACAACCAACCTGATTGGCGAGAGCTTTTTGACTTAAGTCCAAAGCCCGACGCTGTTTACGAAGCCAAGTCCCAAAGGAGATTTCTTCTTGCATGTCTTTCCGTTTGTATCGGTATTTGTATCGCTTTCCGTATTAAAGTAAATCACCCAATGTTGGTAAATTATACAAGTATTCGTTAGATTGAGAAGCGGCTGTTAGACACTAGAAGTTGATGATGTACAAACAAAGGAAATCAAATCATGAATACCCAAACCTCGACCCTGGTTAATGGTGTGAATGTAGACCTTATGTCTCATGAAACCAAACTACAGTATATGGCCGTGGAGGATCTTGCCCAGAAATGCGCACAAGAAACGGATCTCTTTTTCACCCATCACGATTATGATTCCAGCTACGGTTTTGAGTTGTTTCGAAGAGCAGTTCGGAATAAAGACGAACGCGCTCTGGAGGTGGTGATCACTCAGTACCAACCTTTAGTAGCTCGATGGGTGAACAGATGGATGTACAAACGCCCTGATTTTCTATTGATCAATGAAGAGGCTCAAGATTTCGTTGCCCAAGCCTTCGAAAGATTCTGGGCCTCCTTCACACCCGCCAAGTTCGACAAGTCTCAGAATCTTGCAGCTGTCCTTCGATACCTGCAAATGTGTGTCCGCGGCGCAATCACAGATGCCTGGCGAAAATTTCGCCGTATGCGGTTGG
>Ga0065704_10071587_pt1 | contig 10610 bp, 8 predicted proteins | sample SwiRhicommuniRL2_FD_59091 | JGI IMG/M metagenome (GOLD analysis project Ga0065704, IMG submission 59091) | Switchgrass rhizosphere bacterial communities from Rose Lake, Michigan, USA - RL2 v2 (version 2) | ecosystem: Host-associated > Plants > Roots > Rhizosphere > Soil | place: East Lansing, MI | reverse complement strand
CCCGCCGCAACAAGGTGCTGGGGGTCATGCTGCCCACCTTGGCCAACCCTGTGTTTGCACAGTGCCTGCAAGGCATTGCAGAAGAAGCGGAAACACGTGGGTATGCCATTGTTCTGACAACGACGGAATACAGCCCGGAACGGGAGGCCGCGGCAGCGGAGCGCTTGCTGAATGCCGGAGTGGAAGGGCTGATCCTGGTGGTGTCCAACCCGGCCACCTCTCAGGTCTTGCAGCGCACCCAGCAAACGAAATTGCCTTATGTGCTGGCGTACAACCAGGCGCAGGAGCACCCATGCATCTCAGTCGACAACCATGGTGCGATTTTCCAGCTGATCCAGCGCCTGCATGCTGCCGGCCACCAGCGCATTGGCATGGTCACGGGCCAGCTGCATGCCTCTGACCGCGCTCAACAGCGCTGCAAAGGCTACGTGGAGGGCATGCAGGCGCAGAACCTGTCGCCGTTGCCGGTCTGGGAACTTCCATTTGCCGAACAGGCGCTGGAGCACCTGCAGCGCGACCTGATGAAGGCCACCAGGCCGACGGCCCTGGTGTGCAGCAATGACGTCATTGCCATTCGCAGCATCCGCGCGGCCACCCTGGCCGGATTGCGCATCCCCCAGGACCTGTGCGTGGTGGGGTTTGACGGCATCGGCCTGGGCCGCGACCTCACCCCTTCGCTCGCATCCATCACACAACCCAATGAGGCCATCGGTCAGCAGTGCGTGGCACTTCTGTGCAACGCACTGACCGATGGCATTGCGCTTCTGCCCTCGCACAGCGTGCAGCTGCCATACGGCTGGCGTGCCGGGGAATCTTGCGCACCTCTGCCTCTGTGAGGCGGTGCTTTTACTTCTACCAACCGAGGAAATCTGATGTCTTTGCTTCAAGCGAACTTTCGTGGCCTGGCCGTGATGGCGGCTGCCACCACGATGTGCGGTGCCGTGCTGGCCCAAAACGCCATTTGCTACAACTGCCCTCCCGAGTGGGCGGACTGGGGAAGCCAGATCAAGGCCATCAAGGCAGATACGGGCATTACGGTGCCGCCGGACAACAAGAACTCCGGCCAGTCGCTGGCGCAGCTGGTGGCCGAGAAATCCAGCCCGGTGGCAGACGTCACCTATGTGGGCGTGACTTTTGCCATCCAGGCGCAAAAGGATGGTGTGGTGACGGCCTACAAGCCCGCCACATGGAACGAGATTCCGGATGGCCTGAAAGATCCCAAGGGGGAATGGTTCACCATCCACTCCGGCACCCTGGGCTTCATGGTCAACAAGGCCGCCCTGGGCAACAAGCCTGTGCCCAAGTCCTGGGCGGACCTGCTCAAGCCTGAATACAAGGGGCTGATTGCCTACCTGGACCCGTCGTCTGCTTTCGTGGGCTATGTGGGCGCAGTCGCCGTGAACGAAGCCATGGGCGGAACCATGGACAACTTCACCCCCGCCTTGAACTATTTCAAGCAGCTGCAGAAGAACGAGCCGATTGTTCCCAAGCAGACCTCGTACGCGCGTCTTCTGTCGGGAGAGTTTGGCATCTTGCTGGACTATGACTTCAACGCCTACCGGGCCAAATACAAAGACCACGCCAATGTGGAATTTGTCATTCCCCAGGAAGGCACCGTGGTCATGCCCTATGTCATGAGCCTGGTCAAAAACTCTCCCAACGCAGAAAACGGCAAGAAGGTGCTGGACTATGTGCTCTCGGACAAAGGCCAGTCGCTGTGGGCCAATGCCTACCTGCGCCCGGTTCGCGACGTGAAAATGCCCAAGGAAGTGGCCAGCCAGTTCCTGCCCGCATCGGAATATGCACGCGCCAAGTCCGTTGACTATCGCAAGATGGCCGAGGTGCAAAAGAGCTTCTCCACACGCTACCTGCGTGAAGTCCGCTAAGGCACACGAGGCTGATTCATGACGCGCCACAGTATTTCGGGCTCTGTGTCTCCCCGTTTCCTTTTGATTGCCTGCAGTGCCCCGGCTGTGGCGTTCTTTGCCGCATTCTGGCTGCTTCCCGCCGTGATGCTGATTGCCCTGCCTGCCAAGGAGGGCTGGAAGACCTATTTCGCGACGTTCACCGATGTGCTGTATCTGCAAAGCCTGCTGCAGACGGTTGGACTGTCGCTTCTGGTCACTGCGGCCACCTTGGTCATCGGGGCCATCATGGGCATTGCCATGGCCCGCAGCCGTTTTACGGGACGGGGCCTGCTGCTGTCATTGCTGACGCTGCCCCTGTCGTTCCCAGGCGTCATCATCGGCTTCTTCATCATTCTGGTAGGTGGCCGGCAAGGCGTGGTGGCCGACATGTCCGCCGCCCTGGGCATGGAGCGCATCACCTTTGCCTATGGCTTCTGGGGATTGTTTCTGGGCTATCTGTATTTCTCGCTGCCGCGCGCCATCGCTTCGTATACGGCCGCAGCAGAAGCCATGGATGCCCACCTGGAGGAAGCCGCCCGCTCTCTGGGGGCCCGCGGCTGGGCCGTTGCACGCGATGTGTGGTGGCCGCAGTTGATGCCCACCACGATGGCGTGCAGTGCCATCGTGTTTGCCACGGCCATCGGGGCTTTTGGCACGGCCTTCACCTTGTCCAGCAAGTTTGAGGTGCTGCCCATCAGCATCTACAACGAATTCACCAACTACGCCAATTTCGCACTGGCGGCCAGCTTGTCCATCAGCCTGGGGCTGATTACCTGGCTGGTGCTCTGGCTGGCCCGCCGCTTTGCCGGGCCGAATGCATCGGGGGTCTGACCATGCACCGCACATCTCAAAAAATGCCGCCCCTCATGTGGGCGGTAACACTGACCGTCACAGCCTTCATGCTGGCCCCCATGCTGCTGTCCATTCTGGCGGGCGTGGTGGTGAATTACAGCCAAGGCATCTCCAGCGGCTTCACGACGCGCTGGTTGCTCGAAGTCTGGACAGGCTATGGCAACACGGTACTCATGTCCTTGTTCATTGCGTGCGCTTGCGTGGTGCTCGCATTGGTTCTGGGCGTTCCTTGTGCCTATGCCCTGGCGCGCAGCCGCTCTGCCTGGGCCCGCCATTTTGAAGAGCTGTTGACGCTGCCGGTGGCCATTCCGGGCTTGGCAAGCGCCTTGGCACTGTTGCTGGCCTATGGCAGCGTCACCTACTTTCGCCAGAGCTTTGCGTTCATTCTGGTGGGCCACGTGATCTTCACCCTGCCCTTCATGGTGCGCATGGTGGGCTCTGCTTTTCGCAGGCAGGAGCTTGTTGCGCTGGAAGAGGCTGCACGTTCACTGGGGGCGTCTTTCTGCCAGCGCTTTGTCGGCATTCTCGTTCCCGCCGTGCTGCCGGCCATCGTTGCAGCGTGCCTGATGGTTTTCACCCTGTCCGTCGGTGAATTCAACCTGACCTGGATGTTGCACACCCCTTTGACCCGCACCTTGCCCGTGGGTCTGGCTGACAGCTATGCCTCCATGCGCCTGGAAATTGGCTCGGCCTACACCATTATTTTTCTGATCGTCATCCTGCCTGTGATGTGGGCTCTGCAAGCGATTGGCCACGTTATTGAAAAGCACTATGGAAAATAAAAGCACCAGCATTGACATCCGCCAATGCGCCAAAACGTACCCCGACGGAACGCGTGGACTGCAACCCACCGACCTGCATGTAGAGCCTGGGGAAGTGCTCGCCCTGCTCGGCCCTTCGGGCTGCGGCAAAACGACCTTGCTGCGCATCATTGCCGGCCTGGAGAGCGCGGATGCCGGCAGCTACATCGGCTTTGGTAGCCAGGACGTCACGCACATGCCGATCGAGCAGCGTGAGGTCGGCATGGTGTTTCAGCACTATGCCTTGTTCCCGCAGATGAGCGTCCAGGCCAACATCGGCTATGGCTTGCGCATTCGCGGCGCCTCCGCTGAAGAGCAGCGTCGCACCGTGGGCGAGCTGGTGGATCTGGTGCGCCTGAACGGCCTGGAACACAAGCGTCCGGCAGAGCTGTCGGGCGGCCAGCGCCAGCGTGTTGCCCTGGCGCGGGCTGTGGCCTCCAAGCCCCGTGTACTGCTGCTGGACGAGCCTTTGACGGCCCTGGATGCCAAGCTGAAGGAAACACTGCGTGATGAACTGGCCCAGCTTCTGCGGCAGTTGCGCATCACGGCCGTGCACGTCACCCACGATCAGCAGGAAGCCATGGCCATCGCCGACCGGATGGCGGTGATGAAGGCGGGACAGATTCTGCAGATCGGCGATGGTGAAAGCCTCTATCGCAACCCCTCCCATCCCTTTGTGGCCACGTTCCTGGGACGTGTGAACCAGCTGGAGCGCAGCGCCGACTTGCTGGCCCACAACCAGATCATGCTGGGCGATGTGGTGCTCCCCTGCCCGGATTCCTGTGCAGGGGCTGCGCAGGTGCTGCTGCGCCCGGAGGACATCGAAGTCTGCGCGGCAGGCACCGCAGGCGCCGTCTCCTGTGCGGTTTCCCGCCGCGTGTTCCTGGGCGATCGCGTCCAGTTGACGCTGAATGTGGGCGGGCCCAACCCCTTGATTGCCGATGTGGGCCGTGACCATGCCGCCAACGCCGGTGACGTGGTCGGCATCCGGATCGCACCCCACCACTGGATGGCCAGCCGCGTTTGACCTGGGATGTTGGATATGACGACTTTTCTCCTGCAAATCACCGACCTGCATATCCGGGAGCCAGGCAGGCTCACCTATCGGCGCATCGACACAGCGGACTATCTGCGCAACACGATCCAGGCGATCTTGCGACTGCCCCAGAAGCCCCACGCCATGGTGATCACCGGTGATCTCACGGACTTTGGCAGAGCGGCGGAGTACGCGCACCTGCGTGAACTGCTCAGCCCGCTGGGGTCCTTGCCTGTCTACCTGCTGGCCGGCAATCACGACGAGCGCCACGGCCTGCGTGATGCATTTCCAGAATTTTCCTATCTGCCATCTGATGGGGAGTTTTTGCAGTATGCAGTGGACATCGGTGACTTGCGGCTGCTGGCACTGGATACCGTCACCCCGGGAAAAAGCGAGGGCAGTCTGTGCGCCAAGCGCCTTGCATGGCTGGAGAACGAACTGGCAGCTTCCCAAGGCCGCCCGGTGGTGATTGCCATGCACCATCCGCCATTTCAGACACTCATTGGGCATATGGACCGCATTGGCTTGCTGCAAGGCGCTGCAGAGCTGGAGTCCATCGTCAGCCGCCATCCCAATGTGGAACGTGTCATTTGTGGCCACCTGCACCGCAGCATTCAGGTGGCATTCGGGGGCACGGTCGCCATGACTTCGCCGGCGCCTGCACACCAGGTGTGCCTGGACTTGTCGGAGGATGCGCTTTCTGCCTGGACGATGGAGCCTCCCGGATTCATGCTGCATGCGCTGCCGGCGTCAGGGCGGATGGTCAGCCACACCGCATACAGCGGCGCCTTTGATGGCCCACACCCTTTCTGGGACAGCAATGGCAAGCTGATCGACTAGGGCCGTTTTGGCCGTTTTGGCCGTTTTCCTGCTGCCTGGATGATTTTTCTTTCAGCGAAGTAAGCGGGTACCGGCGGAATGCGGTGCCCCCGCACAGCCAGCGACCGCGGCTCTCTCCCCCCCAAAAAGCAGCCATTGAACTGAAATCTCCTTTCAGGTTGGCTCTACGCACCACAGCTTTCACTCGGCATATGCATATGTCAGGCTCGAGTGACGGCTTTTGCGTGTTTTGCAGTGGCGCTACCGACCCGGCGCGGCCCTCACCCCCTCATTACCAATCGATTGCACGGCTGGCCCACACGGGCGCCCTGCCGGGGTGGGGTTATCGGTGGTGCAACTGCGCAACCTGGATGCGCAGCGGACCCCTTTGCTGCGCGCCCTGGAGCCCGCCAGCCATGGTGCCGATAAGGCACGAGCATCTTGACGCGCCTGGCTGTCGGCAGCCCCTCTTGCGCTGGCATGCCATCACGGCATGTGGAGCAGCACCACCTCCTGCGGGGCGCAGCAACGGTGGTGAACAGACCTGTCTGCGTCGGCCAAGAGCAGACCATCGATAAGACAAGCGCTATCGCGGATAGAGCATTCGCCCATCGAAACGCAGACCATCCCCAAAAAAGACAAATCCAAAAAAATAATAAAAGTTGTCTTTTTTATAAAAAAGACTTATGATAAACACCGTTGCGAAGCAGCTTCAACCAGCTTTCTCGCGACGTACTTCAGAGGTCAAAACTCCTCTGAAAAAATTTTCGCGAGGTTTCTCGCGCCGTTGGCTGTAGAGCTTCAGCCAATCGAGTTATCAAAAGCTCATGCAGGCCTCTTGGTCTGCTTTCAGATTGAACTAAATTCCACTTTCTCCTATTGCCATGGGCAAGTACTTTGTTACGCCCACATCGCTTAAGACCCATTGCGGTCGCTTCCAAGCGTCTTTCGCACTTCAGCGCACAAAGCAAAACAGCAGCTACTGCCGTATTTTTCGCTTTGACAAAACATTTGCCTCAACCGAAGCAGCAAAAATTTATGCTGTGACGCAAGGCTGGCTGCATACGTCCATGCAGCCCTCAATGAGCTGAGCTGTAGACAAGCGCTCAACTTTATCCGGTTGCTACGGACTCCCACTCCCACAGCCATATTCAAACGATGCGTCCATCATTGGCACATCACAAATAGAAAAGGCTCCTTCCATGAGCACCAAAATTTACGTTGGCAACCTGCCTTACTCCGTGACCGATTCCAGCCTGAAAAGCAACTTTGCTGAATTCGGAAGCGTTACCTCCGCCAAAGTCATGATGGATCGTGACAGCGGGCGCTCTAAAGGCTTTGCGTTTGTGGAAATGGCGTCTGCCGACGCGTCCCAAGCCGCTATTACTGCGCTGAATGGAATGTCCGTCGATGGACGTTCGATCGTCGTCAACCTTGCAAAACCTCGCGAAGAAGGCCGTGGATTCGGTGAAAAACGCGAATTCCGCGCCAGCTCTCGCCCGAATGTTGGCTATGGCAATGATGGCTATGGCGGTGGTTCCAGCTACTGATCTAGCAGCCACACACCACAGAGAAACGCCCCACGATTGAGGGCGTTTTTTGTACTTGGGAGTGTGCATTGCCGGGCAGGATTTATCGGCCTTCGGATGAATGCAATGGGTTGCATCGATCTGCTGAATCCGCAGTCGGGAGCCGACACAAGGTAGCCTGTTGTCAGCCACAGACCTCCACCCGCACTGCTGACAGGATGGTTTCTGGCGGTGGATTCGCACGCGCCACACTGCCCTTGCCACACCGGCCCGCCACCTTGGGTTGAAGAGGCTTGCTCCACCTCAAAAGCCGCAGACAGGAACTGCGCTGCCGCGCGCACCCGCAGGCTGGAGCGCACGGTCATGGCAATCCAGGCCTGCCATACCGGCACGCCGGCCAGGGTCAGAAAGCAGCCCGGCTCCAGGTTGAAGCACACACCACCCGCGGGTTCCATGCCGGTGGTGCGCGAGCATGCCTAACTGCCTGTCTATCTGCTTTCTGCTGCCAGAAACAGCCGTAAACACTGCCCTGCACTTGCCAGTGAAAGGGCAGCATGCACAGCATCAGCCTGCGCCGTGACCAAATCGCATGGCGGCGTTGAGCACTGCCAGCACAGAGGCTTTCACGATATGGGCATCCTTGCCCGCACCGAATCTGGAGCCCGGGACACCGGGGAAGGACGCTTCCACGATCGCGACTGCCGATGCTTCGGCACCGGCCCCCACGCTGCGTTCCTCATAGCTGTCGATGCGGACAGGCAAGTTCAAGGCAGCCACGGTGGCCGCGATGGGACCGTTGCCGGTTCCGATGCGGGTCTGCGGCTGGCCTTGTGCATCCAGCCACCGCAGTTCAATCCCTTGCCCCTGGGCGTCGTCAAACAGCCGGTGACCCAGGTAGCGCATGGATGCTCCCTTCTGGTGCGGCTGCATATAGGTGGCCTGAAACAAGTCCCATATCTGCTGGCTGGAGAGTTCTGCTTCGCTGCCATCCGCCATGGCCTGCACAATCGCGCTGAATTCAATCTGCATACGCCGTGGCAGCACCATGCCATGGTCACGTTGCAGCAGGTAGGCGATCCCACCCTTGCCTGACTGGCTGTTGACCCGAACGATGCTGTCATAGGTACGCCCCAAATCCTTGGGATCGATGGGCAGGTAAGGCACCCGCCACAAGGCATCCGGCTTTTGCGCGGCAAAGCCTTTGGCAATGGCATCCTGGTGGGAGCCTGAGAACGCGGTGAACACCAGATCCCCCACATACGGATGGCGGGGATGGATGGGCAGCGCCGTGCATTCCTCGGCAATGCGCGCAATGCCGTAAATATCCGAAAAGTCCAGGCCTGGCGCAATGCCCTGGGTATAGAGGTTCAAGGCCAGCGTGACCACATCCAGATTGCCGCTGCGTTCGCCGTTGCCAAACAGGCAGCCCTCCACACGCTGGGCACCGGCAAGCAGCGCCTGCTCGGCGCAGGCCACGCCGGTGCCCCGGTCGTTGTGCGGGTGAACGGACAAGACGATGTGTTCACGCCGGGCCAGGTGTCTGTCCATCCACTCGATCTGGTCGGCGAACACATTGGGCGTGGATACCTCGACGGTGGTTGGCAGATTGATGATCATGGGCCGCTGCGTCCCCGCATCCCAGGCGGCGATGGCGGCGTTGCAGACCTGCAGCGACACCTCCAGCTCAGCCATGCAAAAAGTCTCCGGCGAGTACTGCAGCACCCATTCGGTCTCCGGATGCGCCTGGGTCAGCCGCTTGAGCAGGCGGATGTGGTGTTCCACCATCGCAATGATCTGGGGCACGTCCATGCCGAAAACGATCTCGCGAAAAGCCGGGGCGATGGCGTTGTAGAGATGGACGATCACGCGCCGGGCGCCGGCCGCACTTTGCACCGTGGTGGTGATCAGGTCTTCGCGCAGCTGCGTGATGACCATGGGCGTCACGTCAGCCGGAATCAGGTGCGCATCGATCAGGTGGCGCACGATGTCGTAATCGGTTTGCGATGCCGATGGGAAACCTACTTCGATTTCCTTGAACCCCATCGCCACCAGCTGGAGGAACAGACGCAGCTTGCGTTCACGGTTCATCGGCTCGAACAGCGCCTGGTTCCCGTCACGCAAGTCGGTGGAAAGCCAGATGGGCGCTTGCGCCAGCGTGCGGGATGGCCATTGGCGATCAGGCAGATGGACAACAGGAAAAGCGCGGTATTTTTGGGAGGGAATGGCCAGCATGGAAGCCTCAATTGGGGAAAGATGAATGTGCTGGTTTCCCTGCTCTCAGGAGCTTGGCTGCGGTCGGGATCTGGGGAAACCGGCAAGCGACCGTTGGCAGCCGCATGCGTACAGACCCCGACCGGGTGTCAGGGCTAGCAGGCATAGCGGGAACGTGTGCGAGGGGTTCACGAAGAAAGACTTGTGGAAAGCAATGCACGCACTCTAGACTTCCACCCCCAAGGCATCTATCAAAAAATACCCATTCTTTTTATCAATTTGGACACTATCCCATGGGCTTTGCTGCAGACAGCCGTGGCGGCCACAGACTGGATCTGGACCACGCACATGCATCCCAACTTGCCGCAACCGGGGTGGTGGAGCGCTATCCCGCAGAGCATGTGGTTCCGTTCCACAGCCACCCACGCGGACACCTGATTTACGCGTCGACAGGGGTGTTGCTGGTGCAGGCTTCGACCGGGCAATGGCTGGTCCCTCCCACCACGGCAGTCTGGTTGCGTCCTTCCGTACGGCACCAGCTCAAGGCGATGACGGCCGTCACCGCCCATGGCATTTTTGTGGCCGAGCACCTGGACGCGGGGCTGCCCCCCGTCGACTGCGTCGTGCACATCTCTCCCTTGATGCGGGAGCTCATCACCGCCCTGGTGCAAGTGCCCCACCAAGCTCCGTTCCAACCGCGTGATGCACTCTTGGGCCAGCTGCTGGTGGAGGAGCTGAAAACGGTGGCGCGCCTGCCGTTTCATCTGCCGTGGCCCGATGACAAGCTGATGGGCACCGTGTGTGAAAACCTGGTGCGCAATCCGGCACAGGCCAGCACGGCCGAGGATCTGGCCCAACGCCATGCGATCACGTCGAAAACCCTGCACCGGCGCTTCCTGAAAAGCACGGGCATGAACCTGGGGCAGTGGCGGCAGAAGATGCGGTTGATGCAGTCCATCGAGAAGCTGCTCCAGGGGATGCCCATCACCCATGTGGCCCTGGAAAGCGGCTATGAAAGCCACAGCGCCTACTCTGTGGCATTCAAGAAAACCTTTGGATGCCCGCCATCGGAGTTCGTCGCGGCGGCATCCGGCATGCCAAAAGGTGCGCAAAGGCTGTCCGCCTAGGGTGGCGGATTCAATCGGCATGCGGCACGCGCCCCCTGCCGCTGTCACACCGTTGTGCCGCTGGGAGCTTGCGGTGTGGCCGGCTTATTCCACCTCGAAAGCCGCAGACAGAAACTGCGCCGCCGCGCGCACGCGGGCGGTGCGCTGCAGATCGGGGTGCATGACCTGCCAGACTTCGTAGTCGTTCGGGCGGCGGCGTTGCGGCCAGATGCGGACCAGGCCTTCGCGCTCGCCCATCCACACGGGCATTTCCCCCATGCCTATGCCGGCCGCCACCGCCTTGCGCACCAGCAGGCTGGAGCGCACCGTCATGGCAATCCGGGCCTGGC
>Ga0065704_10001564_pt1 | contig 10610 bp, 8 predicted proteins | sample SwiRhicommuniRL2_FD_59091 | JGI IMG/M metagenome (GOLD analysis project Ga0065704, IMG submission 59091) | Switchgrass rhizosphere bacterial communities from Rose Lake, Michigan, USA - RL2 v2 (version 2) | ecosystem: Host-associated > Plants > Roots > Rhizosphere > Soil | place: East Lansing, MI | reverse complement strand
CGGCTGGTGGCCGGGCGCGGGCCGCTGCCAGCTTGCCCTCGGGGGTTCTGCCGGACCAGCGTGGCGTATTCGTTGACGCGCCAGATCAGCCCGTCCTTGACGGTGATGGCCTCGCTGGACTGGAACGCCACCAGGCCTTCACCGCCCTGCACCGTGACCTGGTACTGGATGAACGCAGTGCAGCCATCGACGCGGATTCGGTCGCTGTGGACGATGTCCTCGCCGGCTTCATGGGGCAGGCAGGCGCGCACGTAGTCGCGCAGCGCGTCGAAGCCGAGCACGCGGTTCTGGAAGAAGTCGTGGTACTGGACGTCGGGGTGGTAGAGCGCGATCACGCCGTCGAGGTCGCGGTGCTTCCAGCACAAGTGGTAGCGCATCACCGTTTCGGCGGTGATGGGCGTCTGTTGCGGGCCGTCGGCTGGGTACTGGGAGGTCATGGGCAGATAGTGCCAGATCAACCGGCATTGCAGAACACGGCGTTGGCGTGTGGTGAATCCGGCATTTTGCACGGTCCTTGGTTGGCCCAGTGATTTAAGTCATTGATTCAGTTGGGTGTCATTTTTTGACACAACTGGCACATCCCCTGCACCGGCTCTAGGGCGAACGGACTTGTTGATCACTACAAAGGCGAAAAACCATGATCCCCTCTGCCGATTACCCGTATGTCGATTCACAGCATCGCTCTGGCGTGTCCTGGGCGGCCATTTTCGCGGGGGCCGCAGCGGCTGCCGCGTTGTCATTGATCCTTGTGGTGCTGGGTGCGGGGCTAGGCTTCGCGGCGACCTCGCCCTGGGCTGATGAAGGTGCCAGCGCCCAGACCCTGGGTGTTTCGGCGATCATCTGGCTGCTACTGACACAGATCTTCGCCTCAGGCTTGGGCGGCTATATCGCCGGTCGGCTGCGGGTGAAGTGGGCCAATCTGCAGGGTGATGAAGTGTATTTTCGTGATACGGCCCATGGCTTCCTTGCCTGGGCAGTGGCCACGCTGGTGGCGGCCATGTTGATACTGAGCACCGCCGGTGGCCTTGCTACTGCCGGTGCGCAGGCCGGGGCAAGCGCGGTAGGGGCTGCCGCCAGCATGGCGCCAAAGCCTGATCCCAATGCCTATTTCGTTGACAGCCTGTTCCGCAATGACGGCCCGGCACCTGTCAGTGATGACGCCGCCAATGGTATTGCGGCGCGCATTATTGCCAAGTCCATCGCGCAAGGGACGCTGGCCGAAGGTGACCGCGCTTACCTGGCGCAACTGGTGGCCCAGCGTACCCGCCTGAGCCAGGCCGAGGCCGAGGCACGGGTCGATCAAGTGTTCGCTCAGGTTCAACAGGCCAAGGTAGAGGTGCAGCAGGCCGCTGATACGGCAGCCAAAGTGGCGGCCTGGACGGCCCTTTGGACCTTCGTTGCACTGTTGTGTGGGGCATTCTTCGCCAGCCTTGCCGCGCTGCTCGGTGGCCGTCAGCGTGATCGTGTCGTATGGCTGGAAGCGGAAGGGGTGGACTACACCGCGCGTCGTACCATTCAACGTTAAGTAAGGAGAAACATCATGCGCTCATTACTGCTGTGGATGATTGGGGTGCCGATTCCGGTGATTATCCTGATTGCGATATTCATGCATTGAGATTCTTGGGGGCGCTTTGCGCCCCTTCGCGGGGCAAGCCCGCTCCCACAGGTACCTCGCATGTCCCAACCAGGCGAGGTACATGGGGGAGCGGGCTTGCCCCGCGAAAAAACTCACACCGATCTAGAGAAACTGCTCCGCATAGTGGCACGCCACCTGCCGCGTCCCCACCTGCCGAAACGCTGGCACCTCCTTCCCACACCGTTCCGTCGCATACGGGCAGCGCTTGTGAAAGGCACACCCATCCGGCGGGTTCAATGGGTTGGGCAGCTCACCGACAATCCTGATCTTCGGTTTCAACGGGTCTGGGTGAATCGCCGGCGTTGCCGACAGCAATGCCTGTGTATAAGGATGCAGCGGCTTCTCGTAGATGTCCGCCTTAGGCCCCATCTCCGCCGGCCGCCCCAGGTACATCACCAACACGTGGTCCGCCACATGCCGCACCACGGCGAGGTTGTGCGAGATGAATACATAGGCTGTATTGAATTCCTTCTGCAGGTCCATGAACAGGTTCAGCACCTGTGCCTGGATCGACACGTCCAGCGCCGAGGTCGGCTCGTCCGCCACCAGCACCTTGGGCTGTAGCATCATCGCCCGGGCCAGGGCGATACGCTGGCGCTGGCCGCCCGAGAACATGTGCGGGTAACGCTGGTAATGCTCGGGCCGCAGGCCGACCTGCTCCATCATCTTCTGCACTTTCTCGCGCCGCTCGGCCTTGCTCAACGAGGTGTTGATCAACAGCGGCTCGGCCAACTGGTCGCCGATCTTCTGCCGCGGGTTCAGCGAGGCGTAAGGGCTCTGGAAGACCATCTGCACGTCACGGCGAAGTTGCTTGCGTTCGGCCTTGCTGGCGCCCTTGACCTCGGTGCCGGCGATCTGCAGCGAGCCGGACGAGGGCTCTTCGATCAAGGTCAGCGCGCGGGCCAGGGTCGACTTGCCGCAGCCGGACTCGCCGACCACGGCCAGGGTCTTGCCGGCCTCCAGTTCGAACGACACGCCATTGAGCGCGCGCACCAGGGCGTGGCCCTTGAACAGGCCACGGGACACTTCGTAATGGCGAGTCAGCTCGCGGGCAGTGAGTACGACGGCCATCACGCCACCTCCTGGTTCAGCGGGTAGAAACAACGCACCAGGCTATGCGCCTGGGGGGCGAGGGGGGGGCGCTGTTGCCGGCAGTTGTCCTGCACGTAGGGGCAGCGCGGCGACAGCAGGCAGCCTTGCGGCCGGTCATAGCGACCGGGGACGATGCCGGGCAGGGTCGCCAGGCGCTCGGCACCCAGGCTGTGCTCGGGGATCGCCGCCAGCAGCGCTTCGCTGTAGGGGTGCGCTGGCACGTCGAACAGCTCGGGCACCTGGCCCACTTCCACGGCCTGGCCTGCGTACATCACACAGACACGTCGCGCGGTTTCGGCCACCACGGCCAGGTCATGGGTGATCAGGATGAGCGCCATGTTGCGCTCCTTCTGCAGGTTCACCAACAGCTCCATGATCTGCGCCTGGATGGTGACATCCAGGGCCGTGGTCGGCTCATCGGCGATCAGCAGCTTGGGTTCCCCGGCAATCGCCATGGCAATCGCCACGCGCTGGCTCATACCGCCGGACAATTGGTGCGGGTAAGCGTCCAGGCGGCTTTCTGCGGCCGGGATCTCGACTTTTTTCAGCAGCTCCAGGGCACGCTGGCGCGCCGCCTTGCCCTTCAGGCCCAGGTGCTGGCGCAGTACTTCCTCGATCTGAAAACCTACGGTGTAACTTGGGTTGAGCGCGGTCATCGGGTCCTGGAAGACCATGGCGATGTCCTTGCCTACCACCTTGCGCCGCTGCCGGCCGCTGAGCTTGAGCATGTTGGTGCCGTTGAACGTCAGGGTATCGGCGGTGATGCGCCCGGGGGCGTCGATCAGCCCCATCAAGGCCATCATGGTGACCGATTTGCCCGAGCCGGATTCGCCGACGATGGCCAGGATCTCGCCGGCATCCACTGCCAGGTCCAGGCCGTCGACCACGGGTACCGCGTTGGCGTCGCCGAAGCGCACGTTGAGGTTGTTGATCTGCAACAGTGACATGGCGTTCTCCTCAGGCGGCGTTCTTGAGTTTCGGGTCCAGCGCATCACGCAGTCCGTCGCCCATCAGGTTGATTGCCAGCACGCTGAGCAGAATGGTCACCCCAGGCAGGCTGACCACCCACCAGGCGCGTTCGATGTAGTCGCGGGCCGAGGCCAGCATGGTGCCCCACTCGGGCGTTGGCGGTTGCACGCCCAGGCCCAGGAAACCCAGGGCCGCGGCGTCGAGGATCGCCGAAGAGAAACTCAAGGTGGCCTGCACGATCAACGGCGCCATGCAGTTGGGCAGCACAGTGACGAACATCAGGCGCGGCAGGCTGGCACCGGCCAGGCGGGCGGCGGTGACGTAGTCGCGGTTCAGTTCACCCAGCACTGCGGCGCGGGTCAGGCGCACATAGGCGGGCAGCGAGACGATGGCGATGGCGATCACCGTGTTGAGCAGGCCGGGGCCGAGGATGGCGACGATGGCCACCGCCAGCAACAGCGACGGCAGGGCCAGCATCACGTCCATCAGGCGCATGATCGAGGGGCCGAGCAAGTGCGGGAAGAAGCCGGCCAGCAGGCCCAGCAGAATCCCCGGGATCAGCGAAATCACCACCGACGACAAGCCGATCAGCAGTGACAGCCGGGCACCCTGGATCAACCGCGACAGCAGGTCGCGACCCAGCTCGTCGGTACCGAGGATGAATTGCCAGGTACCCCCTTCGAGCCACACCGGTGGGGTCAGCAGGAAGTCGCGGTACTGCTCGCTCGGGTCATGTGGGGCGACCCAGGGGGCGAACAGGGCGCAGAACACCACCAGGCACATGAAGGCCAGGCCCATCACCGCGCCCTTGTTGCGCGAGAAGGCGTGCCAGAATTCCTTGTACGGCGAGGGGTAGAGCAGGCTTTGGTCCACCGGGCTGGCCGGTGTGACGGGTTTTGCAAGTGGACTGGTCATGGCGGGGGCCTCAGCGCTGATGACGGATGCGTGGGTTGGCCAGGCCGTAGAGGATGTCCACGACGAAGTTGACCAGAATCACCAGGCAGGCGATCAAGAGGATGCCGTTCTGGACCACGGGGTAGTCACGGGCACCGATGGCTTCGATCAGCCACTTGCCGATGCCCGGCCAGGAAAAGATGGTTTCGGTAAGCACCGCACCGGCCAGCAACGTGCCGACCTGCAGGCCGAATACAGTGAGCACCGGGATCAGCGCATTGCGCAGGCCGTGCACGAACACCACGCGGGCCGGCGACAGGCCTTTGGCGCGGGCGGTGCGGATGTAGTCTTCGCGCAGCACTTCGAGCATCGACGAGCGGGTCATGCGGGCGATCACCGCCAGCGGAATGGTGCCCAGCACGATGGCCGGCAGGATCAGGTGCATCACGGCGTCCTTGAACGCGCCTTCTTCGTCGCTGAGCAGGGTATCGATCAACATGAAACCGGTTTTCGGCTCGATGTCGTAGAGCAGGTCGATGCGCCCGGACACCGGCGTCCAGCCCAGGCTGACCGAGAAGAACATGATCAGGATCAGCCCCCACCAGAAGATCGGCATGGAGTACCCGGCGAGCGAAATGCCCATGACCCCGTGATCGAACAGCGAGCCGCGCTTGAGCGCGGCGATCACCCCGGCCAGCAACCCGACGATGCCGGCGAACAGCAGCGCGGCAAAGGCCAGCTCCAAGGTGGCTGGGAACAGGGTGAGGAATTCGGTCCACACGCTTTCGCGGGTGCGCAGCGATTCACCCAGGTCACCCTGGGCGAGCTTGCCCACATAGTCCAGGTACTGGACCGGCAGCGGCTTGTTCAGGCCCAGGCGCTCCATGGCCTGGGCGTGCATTTCGGGGTCGACCCTGCGCTCGCCCATCATCACTTCCACCGGGTCGCCGGGGATCAGGCGTATGAGCGCGAAGGTCAGCAAGGTGATACCGAAAAAGGTCGGGATCAGCAGGCCCAGGCGCCGGGCAATAAAACTCAACATTGTCGGGGTTACCTCATCAGCCGTTGTACGGCAGTGCCGCTGGTCCCCGTGTGGGCTGCCAGCGGTCGTTGTTTTTCTACTTCACCTTGGTGGTGGCGAAGTTGTTGTTGGTCAGAGGGTTGATCACGTAACCCTCCACGTTCTCACGCATGGCGGTAAATATCTTGGGGTGGGCCATGCTGATCCAGGGCTGGTCGTCATCGTACACCTTCAATGCCTCGCTATAGAGCCTTGCACGCTCGCCGTTGTCGGTCACCTGACGGGCCTGGTTGATCAGCGCCTGGAATTTCGAGTTGCACCAGCGTGCGTAGTTCTCGCCATTTTTCGCCGCCTCGCAACTGAGCAGCGGGGTGAGGAAATTGTCCGGGTCGCCGTTGTCGCTTGCCCAGCCTGTGGAAACCAGGTCGGCCTCGCCTTTTTTGGCCCGGCGCAGCATCTCTGCCCACTCCATGACGCGAATGTCGAGCTTGATGCCGACCTTGGCCAGGTCGGCCTGGAGCATTTCCGCCGACAGCCGTGGGTTGGGGTTGGTCGGGCCACCGCCGCTGCGGGTGAACAGGGTGATGACCGTACCGTCTGGCACACCGGCCTGTTTGAGCAGCGCACGTGCCTGGTCGAGGTCGCGCGGTGGGTTTTGGTTGTCGCGGTTGAAGCCGATCATGCTCGGCGGATAGGGGTTGATGCCGACCACGGCATTGCCTTTGCCGAACAGCTGGTCGACGTGGGCCTGGCGGTCGAAGGCCATGTTGATGGCTTTGCGCACACGCACATCGCTGAGGTATTTGTGTTCGGTGTTCATGGCGATGTAGCCGGTGACCAGTGCTTCGGTATTGGCCACCTTGAGCTTGGGGTCGGCCTTGATCGACGGCACGTCCTCAGGCTTGGGGTACAGCGCCACCTGGCATTCGTTGGCGCGCAGCTTTTGCAGGCGTACGTTGCTGTCGTTGGCGATGGCGAAAATCAGGGCATCGGCCGGTGGCTTGCCACGGAAATAGTCCGGGTTGGGCTTGTAGCGTACCTGGGCGTCCTTGTTGTAGCGCTGGAAGATGAACGGGCCGGTGCCGATCGGCTTGCTGTTGAGGTCGCCGGTCTTGCCAGCCTTGAGCAACTGGTCGCCGTACTCGGCGGAGTAGATCGAGGTGAAGCCCATGGCCATGTCGCGCAGAAACGGTGCTTCAGGGCGGGTCAGGGTGATGACCACGGTGCGATCGTCGGTCTTGTCCACCGACTTGAGCAATTTGCCAAAGGCCATGCTTTCGAAATATGGGTAGCCGACGCTGGTCTTGTCGTGCCAGGGGTGTTGCGGGTCGAGTTGGCGGCGCAGGCTCCACAGCACGTCATCGGCATTGAAGTCGCGGGTAGGGGTGAAGTAGTCGGTGGTGTGGAACTTCACCCCCTGGCGTAGGTGGAAGGTATAGGTCAGGCCATCGGCTGAGATGTCCCAGCGCTCGGCCAGGGCTGGCTGGATGTCGGTAGTCCCTGGTGTGAAATCGACCAGGCGATTGAACAGCGTTTCGGACGAGGCATCGAACGTCACGGCGGTGGTGTACTGGACGACGTCGAAACCTTCGGGGCTGGCTTCGGTACACACCACCAGCGGCTTGGCCGCAAGCGGCGCGGCGCTGCCCAGGATGAGCGCTGCCAAGGCAGCGTGGAGCGGTAGCGATTTCATGAGTACTCCCTGCAAGCATTGATTCCAGCGTAGCCGCCACGGCCTGTTTTTTTCAGTGGGTGAGGCAGGCCGTGGCGTCATCGGTCAGAGGATGTTGAACGGAATGGTGGTCACCAGGCGGAACTCGTCCAGGCTGCCATCGGCCTGCGCCTTGCTGGCGCGGTGCGCGGTGTAGGTGGCGCGGATACTGGTGTCCTTCAGCGGGCCGCTCTGCACGGCGTAGCTGGTGCCGATGCCCCACTCGTAGTGGGTCTCGCCGTCCATGCCGTTGACGTCATAGGCAGTGCCCCGGTAATGGGTGCCATCGATGCCCCAGCCGCGGGCGTTGTACAGGTTGAACTTGAGGCCCGGCACGCCATACGGCGCCATGTTCAGCACATAGGAAAGCTGCAGCGATTTCTCGTTCGGGCCGTTGAAGTCCGAGAGCAGCGAGTTGGCCAGGTAGATGCCGTTGGTTTCGTGCAGGTAGTCGAAGTACTCGTTGCCGTTGACCTGTTGCCATGACGCGCTGAGGGTGTGGGCCTGGTGGGTGAGGGCGAGCGACAGGCTGTAAGTGTCGTTGTCGATCTCGCCCATCTTCTTGCTGCCTGCATCCACGGTCTTGTAGTAGTTCAGGCCGGTGCTCAGGCTGAGCACGGCGCTGTCGCCCAGCACGTGGTTGGCGCCGAAGTAGTACTGGTTCCAGAAGTCGTCGACCTTGGTGGCGTACAGGCTGGTGCTCAGGCTTTTGAACGGCTGGTAGTTGACCCCGGCAGTGCTGGCGCGGTCGGTCTCGACGCCGGCGGCGCCGTACTCGGAGCGGAACTTGCTGAGGCTTTGTTCGGTTCGGGGCGAGACGCGGTCGAAGGTGCCCAGGTCGAACGACAGGTTGTCGAATTCGGCGCTGTGCAGGAAGGCGCCCTGGAAGCTCGATGGCAGGGCGCGGTTGCCAATGTAGGCGATCATCGGCGTGTCCACCGACTGGCGGCCGAGAGTGAGCGTGGTGTTGGACACGCGGGCCTTGATGTTGCCCAGGCCCAGCTTGCTCCACTGGCCCACGGGGTCGCCGTCGCTGTGGGTCAGCGTGCGGTTGTTGGGCCCGGCGATTGCCTCGCGGCTCTGTTGCAGGGCAATGGCATTATAGCCGGCGGCTTCGACGGCAATACCGACGGTGCCTTGGGTAAAGCCCGAGCTGTAGTTGAGGATGGTGCCCTGCAGCCAGTTCTCGCGGCTGTGGGTGTCGTGGCGAGTACCGTCGCGCTTGTAGTACTTCCAGAGCGGGGCGCGGGTGGCGCGCTCGCGGGCATACCAGTTACGAGTGCTGCCAGAGACGCTTTGGCCGTCGATGAAGCCGGTCGCCTGGTCTTGTTCACTGCTGGTCTTGAGGCTGAGTGGGACGTAGGCCTGGCTTTGGGGTTCGGCTTCGGCCACGGAGCAGACGCTGCCGAGGGTCAATGCCAGTGCGGTTGAGGTGAATAGTCTCAAGGTGAAAACTCCCTTTCCTTTTTCTAGTTATTACCGGCCTTGTGAGCCGGGCGTGTTGCTGCGGTGTTGCCAGAGTTGCCCGGGGTTGCCGGGCTAATCAGGGGAGGGGTGTTGTTTGTAGCGTCTAGTGCCTAATCAACACTCACACCGGAAAAATTGTTGCGGCCAAAGGGGCTGACCTTGAAATCGGCAACCTTGATGCTGATCGGCTGGTTCACCGTGGAGTGCGCCACCGGGGTGATTGGCACCTGTTGCTTGAGCCGCTGCTGGGCCTGCCGGTAGAGGGCGGTGCGTTGTTCGCGGTCGGTCACCTGCTTGGCTTGCTTGACCAGGCTGTCGTACTGCGGGTCGCACCACCGGGAGTAGTTGTTGCTGCCGATGGCGTCGCAGTTGTAGAGGGTGCCGAGCCAGTTGTCGGGGTCGCCGTTGTCACCGGTCCAGCCGATCAGGGCAATGTCGTGCTCGCCGCTTTTCATGCGCTTGAGGTATTCACCCCACTCGTAGCTGACGATACGTACCTTGAAGCCAAGCTTGCTCCAGTCGGCCTGGAGCATCTCGGCCATGAGCTTGGCATTTGGGTTGTAGGGGCGCTGCACGGGCATGGCCCACAGGGTGACTTCGGTGCCTTCCTTGACCCCGGCCTGCCTGAGCAGTTGCTTGGCTTTTTGCGGGTCGAAGGGCGCGTCCTCAAGGCTGTCGTCATAGGACCACTGGGTCGGTGGCATGGCGTTGACTGCGCGCTGCCCGGAGTCCTGATACACCGCCTGAAGGATCGCCTGCTTGTTCACCGCCATGTCCATGGCCTGGCGCACTTGCAGGCGGTCGAACGGCGGGTGCTGGGTGTTGTAGGCGATGTAGCCGAGGTTGAAGCCAGGTTGCTGCAGCACTTCGAGTTTGTTATCGGCCTTGAGCGCCGGCAGGTCGGCGGGGCGCGGGTGCAGGGTGACCTGGCATTCGTTGCGCCGCAGCTTCTGGATACGTACCGAGGGGTCGATGTTGATCGAAAACACCAGGTTGTCGATTTTCACCTGGCCCGGCGCCCAGTACGCCTTGTTGCCCTTGAAGCGGATCTGCGAATCCTTCTGGTAGCGCTGGAACACGAACGGTCCGGTGCCGATGGGCTGCTGGTTGATGTCGCTGGGGCGCCCGTTGGCCATCAAGTGCTCGGCGTACTCGGCGGACAGCACCGAGGCGAAGCTCATGGCCAGGTTCTGCACGAAGGCGGCGTCGACCTTGTTCAGGGTGAACATCACGGTCAGCGGCCCGGTCTTTTCGAGGCGGGCGATGTTCTTGTCCAGGCCCATGCTGACGAAGTACGGGAATTCGGTGGGGTAGGCCTGACGGAACGGGTGGCCCTTGTCGAGCATGCGGTTGAAGGTGAACAGCACGTCGTCGGCATTGAAGTCGCGGCTGGGGCTGAACGCCTTGTTGGCGTGGAACTTCACCCCCTCACGCAGGTGGAAGGTGTAGCGCAGCCCATCGTCAGACACGTCCCATTGGGTGGCCAGGGCCGGCTGCACCGCCGTGCCACCGCGCTCGAACTCGACCAGGCGGTTGTACAGCGGTTCGGCGGCGTCGTTGTCGGTGGCGCTGGTGTACTGTGCCGTGTCGAAGCCGGCCGGGCTGCCTTCGGAGCAGAACACCAGGTTTTTTGCGAGCAGGGCCGGGGAGAGGCTTATCAGGCCCAGCGCGAGCAGGGTCGAAAGGGTGGTGGCAGGGCGCATGGCAAGTCCTTGTTGGTCTGTTTCGCCGGCTCGGGGTACGAATGGCGGCAACAGTTCGCCGATCCCGCTGCGGATGGCGGCGGGGCGGTATGCTGTGATCGGATCTGGTGGGGCTGG
>Ga0065704_10071586_pt1 | contig 10614 bp, 12 predicted proteins | sample SwiRhicommuniRL2_FD_59091 | JGI IMG/M metagenome (GOLD analysis project Ga0065704, IMG submission 59091) | Switchgrass rhizosphere bacterial communities from Rose Lake, Michigan, USA - RL2 v2 (version 2) | ecosystem: Host-associated > Plants > Roots > Rhizosphere > Soil | place: East Lansing, MI | reverse complement strand
GGGGGTTGCGCCTCTGCTTCCTGCTGGCGCTGCCGAGCGCGGTGGCGCTGGGGATCCTCGCCAAACCGCTGACCGTCTCCCTGTTCCAGTACGGCAAATTTACCGCCTTTGACGCCGCCATGACCCAGCGGGCGCTGGTGGCCTACTCTGTCGGTCTGATGGGGCTGATCGTGGTGAAAGTGTTAGCTCCGGGCTTCTACTCGCGTCAGGACATCAAGACCCCGGTAAAGATTGCCATCGTCACCCTGATCATGACCCAGGTGATGAACCTGGCCTTTATTGGCCCGCTGAAGCATGCCGGTCTGTCCCTGTCCATTGGTCTGGCGGCCTGCCTCAATGCCGGGTTGCTCTACTGGCAACTGAGAAAGCAGAAGATCTTTACCCCCCAGCCGGGCTGGTCGAGCTTCCTGCTGCGTCTGGTGATTGCGGTGCTGGTGATGGCCGCAGCGCTGGTGGGGATGCTGTACGTGATGCCGGACTGGTCGCTGGGTACCATGCCTTATCGTCTGCTGCGCCTGATGGCCGTGGTGGTAGTGGGTGTGGTGGCATACTTCGCCACCCTTGCGGTGCTGGGCTTTAAGGTAAAAGAGTTCGCCCGCCGCACGGCGTAACGCAAAAAAGGGGAGTACCTGTCAGTACTCCCCATTCTCTGTCTTATCCGGGCAGTTAAATCGAAAACTTCTTCCCGCCGCTGCGTGAGCTGGATGTCTGGCCATTAGCGCCATACAGTGCTGGCTCCTGATGCGGCTTCAGCACTTCCAGCGCCTGCTGGTTGCGGGTGATTTGCCCTTCGAGTAACCAGCCGTTGTGCTGATTGAGGTCGCGCAGATGCTGAGTTTTTTCAGTAATAGTTTGCCAGCGATCGGCCACATCATCATTAGCACTAAGGCGCGCGGTCTGCTCGGTGCGTCGCTGCTGCTCCAGATAATCCAGAGTGGCCAGCAGTGAGCTTTTATCTTCTGTAATGCGCTGCAGCGCGCTGCCGTTAACATGCCCGGCAGAGAGCTGCTGTTGCTCGGCGTCCATTACCGTCTTCAGGTCGTTTAAGACGACCGTCATTTGATCCATTATTTCCGTCAGACGACTCATACGGCGATTACTCTAAGAAACTTTGCGCATCCTGGATCAGCGCGTCAGCGATTTTACTGGTATCCATTTTCAGCTCACCGTTACGGATCGCAGTTTTCAGCGCTTCAACACGTTCCATGTTGATATCGTTGCTGCCCGGCTGCATCAGTTTCGCCTGGGCATCGCTCAGCGTGACGCTGGTGCTGTTGGCCGCTGCCGATTTTTGCAGGCGCGTTTTTGCCGTCGCAGTGTCATTCAGTTCGCGAGGTTGTACAGTGCTAACCGGTTTCAGGGGCGATGTACGATCAATGCTCATTGTGGTGTCCTCATCGAGGGTTGGCGGCGTTAGCGCCTGACATTTTCATTTGTTAATGATTTATCGGCAGTCGCCGCATAATCTTTAAAAAGATTATAGGTTAATCAGAATATTCCCATCAGAATTGACGGTGCCGCTCACAACCTGGCCTGAAGTCATCCTGACGCGGGCGTTTTGCGCCACCGCCGCATTGTTCAACGCCTGTCCTTCGCTGTTCACGCTAAAGCCGTCGCCGCTGGCGATCACCATCACCCGCTGCCCGGCTTTGATTAACCATGCCTGACGCAGCATCGACAGTTGCAGCGGCTGCCCGGGCACCAGATCGCGCAAGCTAATGGCGTTCTGCGCCTGGTTAATATCCAGAATCGTGCGCGGCGGGAGCTGATCCAGCCTGCCGCGTTTCAGCGTTACGCTACCGGGCTGCAAGGCCGCACCCCGGGGGATGTTCTGGGACGCGACAACATAATCGCCCGTCGCCTGAACTGCAACCTGAATAAACCGTTTTTCATTGGCACATCGTGCCGTCACGCTCACATTGCCCCACTGACGGGTATTACCGGGGACGCTGAATTCAGGCGTATCGCAGGTGGGGAGCATGCTGGCTGGCGTGCGGACCTGGACCGACACCTCATCGCTGAATCCCGCCAATCGCTGGGCAAAAAAAGCCGTCAGCTGGGCGTTCAGATCCTGCGCCTGAGAGAGGGTGCTCCAGAGGAGGAGGGTTGCGGTCACACCACGTTTGAATGCCATATCGCCAGATACCGTCGGATTAGAGAATGAGCAGAATTCTACCTGTAGCGGCCATGCATCAACGCAATAAATAGCGACGCATTTTGCGCTTATTCCGTCGATGACAGAGACGGGTGGAGATTTAAGCTATCCACTGAAATTTTGCCATCAGCGGAGGAGACATGCTCGATAAACTCGACGCCGCGCTACGTTTTCAGCAAGAAGCGCTCAACTTGCGTGCCCAGCGTCAGGAGATTCTGGCCGCCAATATCGCCAACGCCGATACCCCCGGGTTTCAGGCGCGTGATATCGATTTTTCCAGTGAATTAAAGAAAGTGATGGAGCGCGGTCGGGCCGAGAATAGCGGTGTTGCCCTTGCGCTGACCTCTGCACGCCATATTCCCGCAGAGACCGTAACTACCCCGAGTACCGATTTACTTTATCGCATCCCCGATCAGCCATCCCTGGACGGTAACACCGTCGATATGGACCGGGAGCGTACGCAGTTCGCTGATAACAGCCTCAAGTACCAGATGGGGCTGACCGTTCTCGGCGGACAGATTAAAGGCATGATGAGTGTTCTGCAGGGAGGCAATTAATAATGGCCTTACTCAATATCTTTGATATCGCGGGTTCAGCCCTGACCGCGCAATCCCAGCGTCTGAACGTTGCCGCCAGTAACATGGCGAACGCCGACAGCGTGACGGGTCCGGACGGTCAACCCTACCGCGCCAAGCAGGTGGTGTTCCAGGTGGATGCTGCACCGGGTGCGCAAACCGGCGGGGTAAAAGTGGCCAGCGTGATTGAGAGCCAGGCCCCGGACAAGCTGGTGTATGAACCAGGCAACCCGCTGGCCGACGCCAGCGGCTACGTCAAAATGCCTAACGTGGATGTGGTCGGCGAAATGGTTAACACCATGTCGGCGTCCCGCAGCTACCAGGCCAACGTAGAAGTCCTGAACACCGTGAAAAGCATGATGCTTAAAACCCTCACTCTGGGCCAGTAAAGGAGAGATCCATGTCCCTCGCCGTCAATGTAAATGACAGATCGACTGCTACTGGCGTCGGCAGCGCCACCGGCAGCAGCTCGCTGACCGGAAGTAACGCCTCCGATCTGCAGGGCAGCTTTCTGACCCTGCTGGTTGCGCAGCTGAAAAACCAGGATCCGACCAACCCGATGCAGAACAACGAACTGACCACGCAGCTTGCGCAGATCAGTACGGTGAGCGGCATCGAGAAACTCAACACTACGCTGGGCTCCATCTCCGGACAGATCGACAGCAGCCAGTCGATGCAGGCCAGCACGCTGATTGGCCATGGCGTGATGATCCCGGGCTCTACCGTTCTGGCAGGTACCAGCGGTGCCGAAGGCTCAACCACGACCTCCACCACTCCGTTTGGCGTTGAGCTGCAGCAGAGCGCGGACAAAGTGACCGCCACCATCACCGATAAGAACGGTGCAGTGGTGCGTACCATTGACATTGGCGAGCTGAAAGCGGGCGTCCATACCTTTACCTGGGACGGCACCCTGACCGACGGCACCACGGCGCCAAACGGCTCTTACAACGTGGCGATTTCCGCCAGCAGCGGCAGCACGCAGCTGGTGGCACAGCCCCTGCAGTTTGCGATGGTGCAGGGCGTGATCCGCAGCAGCAGCGGTAACACGCTGGATCTCGGGACTTACGGTACCACCACGCTCGACGAAGTTCGGCAGATTATTTAAACCCTTTAGGAGTAACTCATGGCCTTTTCACAAGCGGTCAGCGGCCTGAATGCTGCAGCCACTAACCTCGACGTCATTGGTAACAACATTGCCAACTCCGCGACCTATGGCTTTAAGTCCGGTAGCGCGTCGTTCGCGGATATGTTCGCCGGTTCCAAAGTGGGTCTGGGCGTAAAAGTCGCCGGGATCACCCAGGACTTTTCAGACGGTACCACCACCAACACCGGCCGTGGCCTGGATGTGGCCATCAGCCAGAACGGCTTCTTCCGTATGCTCGACAGCAACGGTGCGGTCTACTACAGCCGTAACGGCCAGTTCAGCATGGACGAAAACCGCAACCTGGTGAACATGCAGGGTCTGCAGCTGACCGGCTATCCGGCAGCAGGTAGCCCGCCAACGGTGCAGACCGGTGCCAACCCGCAGCCGATCAACATTCCAAACACCCTGATGTCGGCCAAAGCGACCAGCACCGCCGCGCAGCAGATCAACCTGAACTCCACCGACAGCGTGCCAGCCATTGCGTTTGACGCGACCAACCTGAACCCGGATTCAGACAGCTTCAACAAAAAAGGCACCATCACCGTTTACGACAACCAGGGTAACGCCCACAACATGTATGTCTACTACGTGAAAACGGCAGACAACAAGTGGGATCTCTATACCCAGGATGGCAGCGTAGCGAACGGCAAGATCACCAAAGCGGCGCAGATGAGCTTCGACCCCAACGGTAACCTGGAAGGCGTTTACAACTACGACGCCACCGGTACGTTGAGCACCACCGCAAATGCCAACGCGGCTATCAACGTCACCACCGATCCGCTGAGTGGCGCGGACGCGGTAACGTTCAACCTGAGCTTCCTGAACTCCATGCAGCAGAACACCGGGGCGAACAACATCGTCGCCACCAACCAGAACGGCTACAAGCCGGGCGACCTGGTGAGCTATCAGATTAACGATGACGGTACCGTGGTTGGTAACTACTCCAACGAACAAAACCAGGTGCTGGGTCAGATCGTGATGGCGAACTTCGCCAACAACGAAGGCCTGCAGTCGGAAGGGAACAACGTCTGGTCCGCTACCCAGTCTTCGGGCGTGGCGCTGCTGGGCACCGCCGGTTCCGGTAACTTCGGTACCCTGACCAACGGCGCGCTGGAGGCCTCCAACGTCGACCTGAGTAAAGAGCTGGTCAATATGATCGTCGCGCAGCGTAACTATCAGTCGAACGCGCAGACCATCAAAACCCAGGATCAGATCCTCAACACGCTGGTTAACCTCCGCTAACAGGCTGACGGGATAGCTTAATGGATCACGCAATATATACCGCGATGGGCGCCGCCAGTCAGACGCTCAATCAGCAGGCCGTCACCGCCAGTAACCTGGCGAACGCCTCGACGCCGGGTTTCCGCGCACAGCTCAATGCGATGCGCGCCGTCCCGGTGGAAGGGCTTTCCCTGCCGACGCGTACGCTGGTCACTGCGTCCACGCCGGGTGCCGACATGACGCCAGGGCAGATGGACTACACCTCGCGCCCGCTCGACGTGGCGCTGCAGCAGGACGGCTGGCTGGCAGTAGAAACTGCCGACGGCAGCGAAGGCTACACCCGTAACGGCAACATCCAGGTGGATGCAGTCGGGCAACTGACCATCCAGGGACATCCGGTTATCGGCGAAGGCGGCCCGATCACCGTGCCGGAAGGCTCGGAGATCACCATCGCGGCTGACGGGACCATTTCGGCCCTGAACCCCGGCGATCCGCCGAACACCGTGGCACCGGTTGGCCGCCTGAAGCTGGTCAAAGCCGCAGGTTTTGAAGTGCAGCGTGGCGATGACGGTATGTTCCGTCTGACCCAGGCGGCGCAGGCCACCCGTGGCGCGACCTTACAGGCCGACCCGAGCATTCGCGTCATGTCTGGCGTGCTGGAAGGCAGTAACGTTAAGCCAGTGGCGGCGATGACCGACATGATCGCCAGCGCGCGCCGTTTTGAAATGCAGATGAAGGTGATCTCCAGCGTTGATGAAAACGCCGGTCGCGCCAACCAGCTGCTGTCAATGAGTTAACAGGACACCCTATGATCAGTTCTTTATGGATCGCGAAAACCGGCCTCGACGCGCAGCAAACCAATATGGATGTCATCGCCAACAACCTGGCGAACGTGAGCACCAATGGGTTTAAACGTCAGCGTGCGGTTTTCGAAGATTTGCTTTACCAGACCATCCGCCAGCCGGGTGCGCAGTCGTCTGAACAGACCACGCTGCCATCCGGTCTGCAGATCGGTACCGGTGTTCGTCCGGTGGCTACCGAGCGTCTGCACAGCCAGGGCAACCTGTCCCAGACCAACAACAGCAAAGACGTGGCGATCAAAGGCCAGGGCTTCTTCCAGGTGCAGCTGCCTGACGGAACCTCTGCCTACACCCGTGACGGCTCGTTCCAGGTGGATCAGAACGGTCAGCTGGTGACGGCGGGCGGTTTCCAGGTGCAGCCGGCGATCACCATTCCGGCTAACGCCCTGAGCATTACTATCGGGCGTGACGGGATCGTGAGCGTGACCCAGCAGGGTCAGGCCGCGCCGGTGCAGGTCGGCCAGCTTAACCTGACCACCTTTATGAACGACACCGGTCTGGAAAGCATCGGTGAGAACCTGTACATCGAAACCCAGTCCTCCGGTGCGCCGAATGAGAGCACGCCGGGTCTGAACGGTTCAGGTCTGCTGTATCAGGGGTATGTGGAAACCTCAAACGTCAACGTCGCGGAAGAGCTGGTGAATATGATCCAGGTTCAGCGCGCGTACGAAATTAACAGTAAAGCAGTGTCGACGACCGACCAGATGCTGCAGAAACTGACGCAACTCTAAGGTGTAGACCGGTGCGGTTCGCGCCGCACCGGCTCCCTGTTTTCGAAGATGAAGGCAATGCAAAAACTCGCGGCGATTCGTTATCCGATAGTGACCCTTCTGGCCGTTACCCTCACCGGTTGCGCCTGGGTTCCGTCTCAACCTCTGGTGCAGGGTGCGACTTCCGCCCAACCCATTCCTGGCCCGACGCCGGTCGCGAATGGCTCTATTTTCCAGACAGCGCAGCCGATTAACTACGGTTATCAGCCGATGTTTGAAGACCGTCGCCCGCGCAATATCGGCGATACGCTGACCATCCAGCTCCAGGAAAACGTCAGCGCCAGCAAGAGCTCGTCAGCGAATGCCAGCCGGGACGGGAAAACCAATTTTGGCTTCGATACAGTGCCGCGTTACCTCGAAGGTCTCTTCGGTAATGCTCGCGCCGATGCCGAGGCTTCTGGCGGCAACTCCTTTAACGGTAAAGGCGGCGCCAATGCCAGCAACACCTTTAGCGGCACCCTGACGGTTACCGTCGACCAGGTGCTGGCGAACGGCAATTTACATGTCGTGGGTGAAAAACAGATCGCCATTAATCAGGGCACTGAGTTCATTCGCTTCTCGGGTGTGGTTAACCCTCGCACCATCAGCGGCTCCAATACCGTACCGTCCACCCAGGTGGCGGATGCGCGCATCGAGTACGTCGGAAACGGCTACATCAATGAAGCGCAGAATATGGGCTGGTTGCAGCGTTTCTTCCTTAATTTATCTCCGATGTAAGCGAGGCGACCTATGTTCAAATCCCTCTTCGGGATCCTGTTGGTGCTGGTGGCAACCTTTGCCCAGGCCGACCGTATCCGCGATCTCACAAGCGTTCAGGGCGTACGAGAAAACTCCCTGATCGGCTACGGCCTGGTGGTCGGGCTGGACGGCACGGGTGACCAGACGACCCAGACCCCGTTCACCACCCAGAGCCTGAACAACATGCTCTCCCAGCTCGGCATTACGGTGCCGGCCGGCACCAACATGCAGCTGAAAAACGTGGCGGCGGTTATGGTTACCGCCTCCTACCCGGCATTCTCCCGCCAGGGGCAGACCATCGACGTGGTGGTCTCCTCCATGGGTAACGCTAAAAGCCTGCGTGGCGGTACGCTGCTGATGACCCCGCTGAAAGGCGTCGACAGCCAGGTCTACGCCCTCGCGCAGGGTAACATTCTGGTCGGCGGGGCGGGTGCCTCCGCAGGCGGCAGCAGCGTGCAGGTTAACCAGCTTAACGGCGGCCGTATTACCAACGGGGCGATCATTGAGCGTGAACTGCCAACCCAGTTCGGGTCCGGCAACACCATCAACCTGCAGCTGAACCAGGACGACTTCACGATGGCGCAGCAGATCGCGGACACCATTAACCGCGGCCGCGGCTATGGCAGCGCCACGGCGCTGGATGCCCGCACCGTGCAGATCCGCGTCTCCTCCGGAGGCAGCAACCAGGTTCGCCTGCTGGCGGATATCCAGAATATGGAAGTGAACGTCACGCCGCAGGATGCCAAAGTGATCATCAACTCCCGTACCGGGTCGGTGGTGATGAACCGTGAAGTGACCCTGGATAACTGCGCCGTGGCGCAGGGCAACCTGTCGGTCACCGTCAACCGCTCGGCTAACGTCAGCCAGCCGGATACGCCGTTTGGCGGCGGGGAGACCGTGGTAACGCCGCAGACCCAGATTGATATGCGTCAGAGCGGCGGCTCGCTGCAGAGCGTGCGCTCCAGCGCCAACCTGAACAACGTGGTGCGGGCGCTGAACGCGCTGGGCGCGACCCCGATCGATCTGATGTCGATTCTGCAATCGATGCAGAGTGCAGGCTGCCTGCGTGCCAAACTGGAAATTATCTGATGCTGACCGATAGCAAACTGCTGAGCAGCGCGGCCTGGGATACCCAGTCGCTCAACGACCTGAAAGCCAAAGCGGGCAAAGATCCGGCGGGTAACATCCGCCCGGTGGCCCGCCAGGTGGAAGGGATGTTTGTCCAGATGATGCTGAAAAGCATGCGTGAGGCGCTGCCGAAAGACGGTATCTTCAGCAGCGACTCAACGCGTCTGTACACCAGCATGTATGACCAGCAGATTGCGCAGCAGATGACCTCCGGTAAAGGGCTCGGGTTGGCCGATGTGATCGTGACGCAGATGGCGGCCGCCCAGGGCGTGCCGCCGGAAGAGGCACCGCAGCAGGTACCGATGAAGTTCGATCTGGAAAAGGTGACCAGCTATCAAAACCAGGCCCTGACCCAGATGGTGCGTAAAGCGGTACCGAAAGCGCCTGAAAGTAACGATGAACCGCTCACCGGGGACAGCAAAGACTTCCTGGCCCAGCTCTCGCTGCCGGCGCGTCTCGCCAGCCAGCAGAGCGGGGTGCCGCATCACCTGATTCTGGCCCAGGCGGCGCTGGAATCCGGCTGGGGGCAACGGCAGATCCGTCGGGAGAATGGCGAGCCAAGCTTCAACATCTTTGGCGTGAAGGCGACGGGAAGCTGGAAAGGGCCGACCACCGAGATCACCACCACCGAATATGAAAACGGTGAGGCGAAGAAAGTTAAAGCGAAGTTCCGCGTCTACAGCTCCTATCTGGAAGCGCTTTCAGACTATGTCGGTGTGTTGAGCCGTAACCCGCGCTACGCGGCAGTGACCCAGGCGGCGACGGCAGAGCAGGGTGCCCAGGCGTTGCAGAACGCGGGCTACGCGACCGATCCGCAGTACGCCCGCAAGCTGACCAGCATGATCCAGCAGCTGAAAGCGATGGGTGAGAAAGTCAGCAAAGCCTACAGCAACGATATCGAAAATCTGTTCTGAAAGTTCTCAAGTCCGGCTGGGGGCTGCCGATAATCTCCAGCAGGACTCGTGTCTGAAAGTATAAAAGGAACCCCCATGTCCAGTTTGATCAACAGCGCCATGAGTGGCCTCAGTGCGGCACAGGCTGCGCTGAATACCGCCAGTAATAACATTTCAAGCTACAACGTGACGGGCTATACCCGTCAGACGACGGTGCTGAGCGCCTCAAATAGCACCCTGACAGGCGGCGGTTGGGTTGGCAACGGCGTGTATGTCTCCGGGGTACAGCGCGAATATGATTCATTCATTACCAACCAGCTGCGCGCTGCGCAGAACCAGAGCAGCGCCCTGACCACCCGCTACCAGCAGATGTCCAAAATTGACGACGTGCTGTCCGGCAGCACAAACAGCTTGGCGACCACCATGCAGGACTTCTTCAGCAGCCTGCAGACCCTGGTCAGCAATGCCGAAGATCCGGCTGCGCGCCAGACGGTACTGGGCAAGGCCGATGGCCTGGTGAACCAGTTTAAGGTGAACGATCAGTATCTGCGCGATCAGGATAAGCAGATCAATATCGCTATCGGCACCAGCGTTGACCAGATCAACAACTACGCCAAACAGATTGCCAACCTGAACGATCAGATTTCCCGCCTGACCGGCGTGGGCGCAGGGGCTTCCCCGAACAACCTGCTCGATCAGCGTGACCAACTGGTGAGCGAGCTGAACCAGATCGTGGGCGTCGAAGTCTCTGTCCAGGACGGCGGCACCTATAACGTCTCCTTCGGCAACGGCTACAACCTGGTCCAGGGCAGCACCTCCAACCAGCTGGCGGCGGTAAAATCCAGCGCCGATCCATCCCGTACCACGGTGGCCTTTGTTGATGGCACCTCTGGCCCGGTTGAGATCCCGGAAAAACTGCTGACCAGCGGCTCGCTGGGCGGCATGTTGACCTTCCGTACCGAAGAGCTCGACGCTGCGCGTAACACCCTGAACCAGCTGGCGCTCTCTTTTGCTAACGCGATGAACACCCAGCACGCAAAAGGCTTTGACGCAGATGGCGAGCCCGGCGAAAAATTATTTGATATCGGTGCACCTGCGGTACTGGCCAACAGCAAAAATACGGGCTCGGC
>Ga0065704_10071584_pt1 | contig 10616 bp, 8 predicted proteins | sample SwiRhicommuniRL2_FD_59091 | JGI IMG/M metagenome (GOLD analysis project Ga0065704, IMG submission 59091) | Switchgrass rhizosphere bacterial communities from Rose Lake, Michigan, USA - RL2 v2 (version 2) | ecosystem: Host-associated > Plants > Roots > Rhizosphere > Soil | place: East Lansing, MI | reverse complement strand
TGGCGGGAGCAGGCACAGGCGCATGTCGGCGCTCGCCAGTGGTTTGCACGGCTTCTGGCGCTGTGCGTGCCAGGATGGCTGGCGGGGCTTTTTTATTTTGGCTGGATCTTTGTCTGGCAGGACTTCCCGCATGGCGGCAATCCATGGGGCGCTCTGGCGCTGCTGGCCTGTTTTGTGCCAGCAGTGGTGGGATGCGGCTGCCTGCTGGGCTGGTGGCTGGCGAACCGCGAGCGGGCTTTGCAGGTGGTGCTTTTCACCTCGATTCCACTGGCTTTTCTGGGCGGCTTCACCTGGCCGCCCGAGGCATTGCCTGAGCCGCTGCAGTGGTTGCGGTGGCTCTCGCCCAGCACGGCGGGCATAGAGGCCTCGCTGCGCTTCAATCAGTTGGGCGCGCCATTGCTTTCCGGCCTGGCACAACTGGCCTGGCTGTCCGGCATGGCGTTGCTGTCCTGGCTGGCCGTGCTCTGGCTGGGGGCACAGCGGCGCAATCCCGCGGTGTGAGCCAGATCGGGCGCTGCGAATCGGCCGGCTGGCGCAGCAGGTCTTGCCGAAATACCAGTGGAAGCCCCGGTCCGGTCATGCCTCTGGAGCCAAGGGGCAGAAACCGGATGCTCTGATTTGTGCAATGGGGGCGAAGGCATATGCCGGTGAGCCAACGTGCAGTGATCGCCGAGGCGTTCACTGCAGGCCGACTGCAATATCTATTTTGCGGGCACCCGCGTGGAGGAGATTCTCTGCTCGTCGATATCGACCGGGTTTGATGGCTACCAGCTGAATTTTGCACTGTTGCAGGCGATGCCTGAGATGCCTGAGATGCGGGATTCAGCGGAAGGCAAGTCGCGAGACAGGCTTGGCGATGAAGGGCGAAGGCAGAGGGGGGAAGGGGAGCTGCCCAGGGTCGATGATCAACGCGACGGAGAAGACGGGGGAGCAGTGGCCAAGCTAACACTCTTTGTGGATATGGCGGGTAATCAGCTGGGAGGGGGAGAGCTTGACTACGGCGGTTGCTCAGCTAGGACCATTTTCAATGGTGCATCTCTGGGGATGACGGCTTCAGACTGATCGCGGTCAGTCGTTACAGTCCATGTGGACGGCAGCATTCGCAATCAAATTCAGACATTGAACAGCGGTAATCGCTAGGCGTAACCCGGACTCGCTAGTCAATTGGCTGAAAAATGGGAGTGCGCGGTATTGATGGAGGCGCCAGGCAGTGCTTTAGGTAGAACTGACTTTGGCTGCGTGACTGACGTATTCGGCGCTCAGGCGGAGCGAGTGCGCGACCAATGCGCGGACGTACGGCAGGCGAGCAGCCTCGTAGCGCTGCAGGATGGCACTCATAGACTCGTTTTCCGAGCGAGTTGCGAGTAGCCAGGCCAGAACGGTGGCGTCGTCCACCCCCGTGGCAAAGCCACTGCCTGTCATGGGTGACACCACATGCGCGGCATCGCCCACAAGCGCGAGTGGTCCGTCAACCAGCCTATCGGGCAGACACTCCGCGATTGGGGCTCCGCTGAGGGTGTCCTTCGACTGCACACCGACGGTCACGGCTTCGGCCCACATCTCTGGCCAAAGCTCTGGAATTTTGGCCACAAGCTCATCGCGCAACTCCTTGCCGATGCTTGATCGACCCAATGTGCCCACGAGATCGCCATTGGCGCTCAAGCGGTTCATGCTCCGAAGCAGTTCGCTGCGGTGGGCGTCAAACCACGCAAAAGTGATCTGGCGTTTGCCGACTTCCACCGAGCCATCACGCCCTGGCAGCACGGCGGCTACCAGGCGGTAGCCCTGCACGAATTCGATCCATAAGCCACCATTGGAGGGCCATGGAACGGGTTTTGTCAGTTTCTGCTCATCCACAAGGCCACGCCACACGAGGTAGCCTGAATAGCGCGCAAAGGGGGTCTCGGGTGCCATCGCTCGGCGGACGACGCTGTGATAGCCGTCGGCGCCGATAACGGCGTCCGCCACCAACTGAGTTCCATCTTCAAATGACAGCTCTGCCTTGTCGCCAAATGCTCTTACGTACGCAACGGACTTGCCTTCTTGCAGCAAGATGCCTGGAGTTTCACTAACCCGGTCGCGCAGCCAGCCGTACAGGGCTGGCCAAGTGGTCAGATGGCGGTCGCGGTATGCCGGTACAACGGGCAGCTTGTGGACACCGCGGGGATCATGGCCTGTGGTGTTTGCAATAGCTGCCAGGTCGACACTCAAGCTGTCTCCCCCCTGGGTTCTTTCTATCGCCCGCTCCACCACTTGAACCGGTACGCCCTTTGAGGCACTGGCCAGCGCCACCGTGAGACCGGCAAGAGAGCCGCCCACCACAACGATTTGAGGTTCCTTTTTCAACATCACAGGACGATTTCCAGGGATCAGAAGTAAGCAGTCTGTGGGCAGGTATGCCGACCCACAGGGTTGCGATTGCCCTTAGGCGATGCCTGCACCCAGGGCCGGGAACACGTCGGTGAACAGCAGCGTGATCAGCTTTTCACCGTTGGGAGTGGACCAGTCCTGAGCGATTTCTGCCATCAACGTGTTGGTGGCTGTGAGTACCACGCCAGCGTCGTGCATGCGTTGGCGCGAGAACTCTTCGGACAGGTCGCTGGGAGAGCCTGAGGCATCCATCACAGCCTGCACGCCAAAACCTTCTTTAGCTGCATCAATGGCGGGGAAGATCAGGCACACGTCGGTGGTGACACCGGCCATGATCAGGTTTTTGCGACCCGTGGCCAAGACGGCCTTGTGGAAATCAGGGTAGGCCCAGGCATTGACCACGCCAGGACGCTTGATGCGAGCCGCATGTGCTTCGGGCAGGATTTGGGCGATTTCGGGCAGGATGGGGCCCTGGGCGCGGTCTTCCTGGCTGGAAGTGATGACCACGGGCATGTTCAGGATCTTGGCCATCTTGGCCAGTGCGATTGACTGCTTCGCGGCCAGATCCTTGTCGATGTTCTTGATCAGCTGCATGGTGCCGACCTGGTGGTCGATGAGCAGCAAAGCAGAGTTTTCAGCGGTGAATTGTTCAGACTTCATGACGTAGCTCCTAGAGTGTGATGAGGCGACTGGGTCACTTGCCCCGAGAGTGCGTGGCGGCCCTTACAGGCTTCCCATATCGCCACGGTGATAAGCAGCGGCCGCTGCGACAAGGTTTTCCTTAGTCGCAAATGCCATTGGTCCATTCGATAACACGGGTTGATACAGCGGTTTCCCGATGAAAACCGCGGCTTTGATGCCGTCTGCTTTTGCCACCAGCTTGTGTGTTGTCGCGTCGACAGCGGTCGGCATAACGGGAGCACCGAGGTCGTCCAGCCCGAAGGCCTTGCCGTCGATTTCGGCACTGCCAAAGATAGGCATGAAGAACGCGCGCTGCCCGGCATGGATTGGCACTTCAAGCTCTGCAAACGGCTCCAAGGTGACATCCAGCAACGTGACCTCGGTGGGAGGGCTTAGCGGCGAGCGAGCGTCGCCAAAGGCGCCCAACGGAACTCGCACACGTGCACCAGGCCGCTGCACCACTGGCACATCTCGCGGCTGCAAAGTCAGGGAAAAAGGTGCCGCGTTCTGGCGATTTGCGGGCAGGTTGATGAAAATCTGCAGCAGATGGGTCGTGCTCCCGAGCACCGCAGGGTTCTCTTCATGAACCACCCCGCGTCCCGCTGCTGTCCAATGCAAGCCACCGGGTTCGATCAGTGTCCGATTGCCCTGGGAATCGCGGTTTGCAATGCCAGTTTCTGAATCAAGAAACAGGTAGGTCACGGCAGAAAACCCTGCATGCGGATGCGGTGGGAACGTCGGTGCGCTCATCCAGGCGTGGTCTACCCCCATGAAGGGATCGAGCAGCGAGGGGGCGGAACCGTGCAGGCGGTAGGCGCGGAACTGGGTTCCCCGGTTGGCGCGTTGCATACGAGCGATAGTGGTCATGGTGATTTCTCCTTTCGGCGTCAGGCCGCCTTATTCGACTTCCACAGGCACCAGCGTGGGGTAGTCGATGTATCCCTTGGCGGTAGGTGGTGCGAAGAAGGTGCTGCGGTCAGGGGCATTGAGTTCGGCACCCACGCGGAAGCGCTCCGGCAGGTCCGGGTTGGCCAGGAATGGGGCGCCGAACACGGCGGCATCCGCCTTGTTGTCCTGCAGCAGTTTTTCAGCGCTTTCTTGTGTCAGGCCGCTGCCGATGAGGTAAGTGCCCTTGAACAGGGGGCGCAGCACGGCGTGGTAATCCACGGCAGGGTTGCCGAACAGTGAAACGTGCAGGTATGCGAGGCCCCATTCACGCAACTGGCCCACGAGGTAGGTGTAGGTCTCCTCGGGAGCGGCATCGGTGATGCTGTTGTAGTTCATCTCAGGCGAAATCTTGATGCCGACACGGTCGGCACCGGCTTCGGCAGCCATGACATCCACCACATCCAGGATGAAACGGGCACGGTTCTCGACCGAGCCGCCATACAGGTCGGTGCGCTGGTTGCTGCCCGAGGACAAGAACTGCTCGGGCAGATAGCCCGAGGCTGCGTGCAGCTCGACGCCGTCAAAGCCAGCTTCGATGGCACGGCGGGTGGCTTGGCGGTAGTCGTCTACGATGCCGGCGATTTCTTCCACTGTCAGCGCGCGGGGAGTGACGAAGTCGACTTGCCCGACCGGAGTCCAAGCTTGCCCTGCAGGCTGAATGGCGGAAGGTGCCACGGGGGTTTCGCCGTTCAGCAGCGAGGGGTGGGAGACACGACCGCAGTGCATGATCTGCATGAAGATGCGGCCACCACGAGCATGAACTGCCTCGGTGACCTTCTTCCAGCTTGCTACCTGGGCTTCGGTTTCAATCCCGGGTGTGGAGATGTATCCCTTACCGCCTGCAGACGGGAACACCCCTTCAGAGATGATCAGGCCGGCGCTAGCGCGCTGTGCGTAATACGTCACCGTCATGTCACCAACAACGCCATCCTCACTGGCGCGCGAGCGGGTCATGGGGGCCATAAGAACGCGGTTCGGGGCGACCAGACGGCCGATGCGGACGGGAGAAAGCAGTTTGTTCATTTCTATTCCTTAAACGTTGGGGTTGAGCACTGCAAAGGTCAGTGAAAGCGAGAAATCCAGCGCACTGGTTGGAGTGCGTTGTGCGTCTTCATGAAGGCCAGCTTTTGCAAGGCGAGTCATTTCAATGGGTGTCAGAGGCGTGCTTGGCCACCGTCAGCGACGATGGTCTGACCAGTCACAAAAGCAGAATCTGGTGAGCACAGGAACGAGACCACGCCGACCAGGTCACTTGGTTCAATCGTTCGAGGAATGGCTTGTTGCTTGGGCAGGAAATCGAAGATGTCCTCGTTGGTGCCGCGCATCGACTTGGTGTTGGTCAAGCCCGGAGCGATGACGTTGGCGGTTACGCCCGAGGCGCCGAACTCGCTGGCCAGGGCGCGGGTCAGTCCGATGACGCCTCCCTTGCTGGCGATGTAGGCGGACATATCAGGGACGTTCAGCCACAGGCTGCTGCTGGCCACGTTCACGATGCTGCCCAGCTTGCGTTCAACCATGCCGGGGATGAAAGCCTTGCTCATCAGGAAAGCACCATCCAGGTTGACGCCCAGCACCTTGCGCCACAGGGCGTAGTCGGTGTCAGCAAACGACTTCCAAGGATAGATGCCAGCGTTGTTGACCAGTGCCACCACAGGAGGAAGGTTCGCTGCAACGTCGGCAGCAAATTTCTGCGTGGATTCAGGTGACGTCACATCCACCAAGGCAGAGAAGAACTTGCGACCTGCGGCCTCAACGAGGCCCTTCGTGGTCGATGCGTCAACGACATCTGCCACGGCAATGTCAAAGCCGTCAGCAGCCAGACGTTGTGCATAGGCTTGCCCGATTCCATTGGCGGCGCCGCTGATAACTGCAGTTCCTTCAGCCATCGAATTTCTCCTGTTATTGAAAGCGATGACTGAATTTTTGATCATTCCTCAAAAGAGATAAATACATCAAAATGGCAATCATTGATTCAAAAATGGAACAATTAGATGGAGCTGCTCAATGACATGGCGCTGTTTGTGGAGGTTGCTCACGCGCGCAGTTTTCGAGGTGCGTCGGATGTGACCGGGGTACCGAATTCAACCCTGTCTCGCAGAATCAGTGCCTTGGAAAAGGCCGTGGGTCTGCGGCTTTTGCATCGCACGACGCGCAAGGTCGAACTTACGGAGGCGGGGCAGATTTACTACGAGCGCTGTCGGCGGATCGTGGACGAAGCCCGTATCGCACATGAGCAATTGGGAGAGATGTTGGCGCAGCCAAGCGGTGTGCTGCGAGCCTCGCTGCCGGTCGATTTCGCTACGATCTACATGGCTCCGTTAGTGGCTGAATTCGCGCGCCGCTACCCTGGTATCACCTTTGACTTTGACCTTACACCCAGACGGGTGGACTTGGTGTCAGAGCCTTTTGATGTGGCGATCCGCATGGGCGAACTCAACAGTTCCAACCTGATCGCCAGGCTGTTGGCCCGTCTCAAAGTGCAGGCCTACGCCTCGCCCGGCTACCTCAACATAGCTGGAATGCCGCAGGAGCCTTCACAGCTGGCCCAACACGAATGCTTGGGATTCGCGAAAGCGGGCACCTGGGAGCTTCATCACGACAAGAAGACCATGAAAGTTGAAGTGGGCGGACGATTCATGGTCAACAGTGTGGGCATGTTCCGACGATTGGCCACGCTCGACATGGGGATTGTCCTGCTGCCCACGGAAATCGTTGCCGAGGACGTCGCAGCAGGCAGACTGCAGCGGATTTTGCCGGAATGGGAGGGCAAGTCGACGCCGGTGTACGCCTTGACGGAAACACGCCTGTTGCCCGCCAAGGTGCAGCGCTTCATCGAGTTTCTTCAGGAGCGTCTTGGCCAGCACAGCCATGTGCCCTAAAGCTGCGCTGGATTAAGGGCGTGCGTGTTGGATGGCCGGTGGCAGATGTGTGACCAGGTAGTCGATCAAGCTGCGAACCGAGGGCAGCATTCCACGTGGTGGCGGATACACGAGGTGGATCAGGCGTTCTGATGCCGTCCAGTCCGCAAGCACATGCTCCAGAAGGCCGCTATGCAATGCCTAGGCCACAATGGGCATTGTGAGGGCGATGCCCAAAGCAGCCCTGAATGCGTACCCCTGGCGCTTACGATAGAGGTTTGGAATTCGGGAGACGAAGCCGTGCTGGAGAGCTATATGGGAAGCTGTTTATGCGCAAGAGTCAGCTACCGCTTGCTGACACCACCCAAGGCAGTGACCCATTGCCATTGCTCGCAGTGCCGCAAAAGCCATGGTGCGGCGTTCGCCACCTACGGTGCGGTGCCGCGCCAGGAGGTGTGCATCGTCTCGGGGGAGGCGGACATCACGTCCTATGCCTCATCGGAATCCGTGCTGCGGCAGTTTTGCCGGCATTGCGGTTCGTCCCTGTTCTGGTCCAGAAAAGCTGGGGATTGGAGCGACTGGGTCTGTGTGGCGCTGGGCACGCTGGACACCCCTTTGGAGGCGGCCAAGCAAAAGCATGTGCACCTGGATGCGCAGCCTGCATGGTCCACCTTTCCCGGGCCGTGCGTGCAGCAGGGCTGATCGCTCAAGCACTGTCCTGCTATTGCGGCCGGCCCGGTGGAGTGAGCTGTCAGGCGTGCACATTCATCAGCTGCGTTCCTTTGCCAGGTGTGCGCGTTTATCCGCTGTGGGGCTTGGCCGCAGCGCCCCGGGCCTGCCCGCGCAACTGCTGGCTGGTGGACAGCACCAGCCGCCGGTAGCCCAGCACCGTGCCGGTGGCGGCCAGGGCCAGCGCGCCGATGCTCAGCAGCACCAGAACGATGTCACGCGGCCAGGTGTGCTGCAGCATCCATGACAGGTCCCAGCTGTGCAGAAAGTTGAACAGCCAGCGGTTGGCACGCTGTGCGCGGTCCAGGCTGAGCACCACTTCCCCGGATGCGGGGCTGAGGTAGACGACTGTGCGGCCCAGGTCCTGGAACTCCACCCGCAGCACGGGCAGGTCGCGGGCGGCGGCGGCGTACATCGATGCGTGTCCGCGCCGGTAGTAGTAGGCGTCGTAGCGGTCCAGCAGGGTGGAGGAATGGATGGCGGCGGGCAGGAGCAGGGGGGCTGCGCGTTCCAGCTGTGCGGGTTCCAGCGCACCACGGACCTGGTAGCCGCCTGCAGCCTGGGACAGCACGCGGCTTGCGCCAGCCGCATCCACGGCCAGCAGATAGGGCTGGCCGGCCAGCACTTTCCATTCGATCTCGCGGGCACTGAAGCCGTCTGCCTGCAGCAGCTTCAGTGCATCCTGCATCGCCTGCGCAGGGCGGGTCGTGCCCGGAAGGCTCTGCTGGTAGGCCCGCAGGTCCGGGCGCGCGCCAGTGGGGCTGAAGATGCCCAGCGGATTCATGGACATCAGGCCGCTGAAGATCCACAGCACCATCACCAGCCCGAAGACCAGGCCGGTGATGTGGTGCCAGCGCATCTGGAATTCGCGGTACGGCGTCTTGGCGCCCGACTTGTAGCGCCCGCTGAAGCGCCAGCGCCAGATGCCCACCAGGGCCCCGGCCAGGGCCGAGAGGGTTCCCAGCGCAGACAGGCCGATGACCAGCCAGCTCCAGACCGGATCCTTGGCGCCGTCGCGGAACATATAGACCCAGTGCAGCCAAGCGCCCACATAGTTCCAGTAGCCCTGGTAGCGCGGCACATCCACCACCACTTCGCCCGTGGTGGAGGAGATGTACAGCAGGGTCTGTGCCGCATCGTGCATCTGGACCCGGTAGAGCGGGCGGTGCGCGTCCAGCTGGCCGGAATGGCTCCACCGGTCACCCTGGGTACGCCCCAGCACCTGCCCGGCCGCACCGGGCAGGAAGGCCTGGGCGCTGCGCAGTGCCACGGCCGTATCCACCGGTGGTGCGGCGGCGCCGGTGGTGGCATCCACCACGCGCCAGGTGCCGTCGCCTTCCTTGAGTCGGTAGCTGGGCCGCCCGGCAATGGTGGTAAGCGTGATCTGCTGCACGGCCTGCGGCGCGGGGCTGTGCTGCAGGGCAGCTTCCACCGGCACGCAGCACTGCGCGGCGGTCAGGGGGAGCGGAGGCAGCGCGCCCAGGCGCTCTGCGGGCTGCAGCTTGGGGTAGCCCACAAAGAGCATCACCATGCCGCTGAGCACCCACAGGGCCATCAGCACGCACGCGGCCACCCCGGTCCAGCGGTGCACCAGAAACACCAGGCGTTTGGCATGGGAAACAGACCACATACGTTGCCCGATCAGAAGCGGTGGTTCACCGTCAGCTCGACACGCCGGCCTTCACCGGCGAACCACTGGTTGGTGGTGTAGTAGGTGGTGGTGAAGTAGTGCCTGTCGAAGACGTTGAAGCCGCGCAGGGTCAGCGTGGTGTCTGCCGTGGCCTGCCATTGCAGTGCCAAGTCGGTGGTGGTGTAGGCCGGCAGCCGGAGCGTGTTGGCCGCGTCGGCATAGCGCTGGCCAACATGGCGCAGGCCGCCCGACAGCGTCCAGCCGGGTGTGAACTTCCAGCCCACCCAGACATTGGCCACGCGTTCGGGTACATCGGTGGGCACATTGCCGTTGCGTGATACGGCGACGCCGCCGACCGATTCGCGGAAGTCGTCATAGCGTGCCTGGAGCAGCGCCACGTTGGCGTCGACCTGCACGGACGGGGTGACCTGCAGCGACAGCGTGCCCTCGAGTCCCTTGGACGAACGCTCGCCGACCTGTATGCGCAGTGCGGGGTTGCTGGGGTCGCGCGTGAGCAGATTGTTCTTGGTGATGGTGTAGGCAGCCAGGGTCCAATCACCCTTGCCTTCCCAGAACGACTGCTTGAGGCCGATTTCGAACTGCTTGCCGGTGGACACATCGAAAGCCGCGTTCGCTGCCGACAGCATGAGCAGTCCGCTCACCGGGTCGGCCGCCTTGGCGGCCTGGGCGTACAGCGACAGGTCAGGGTGGAGCTTGTAGACCGTGCCCAGGCGCCAGCCGGTGTTGGAATAGCTGCGCTGGAAGGCCTGGTTGCCGGCCACCAGGTCCTGGCGGGTGAGGTCGGCATGGTCAAACCGGGTGCCTGCCACGATGGACCAGCGCTCCGTCAGCTCCAGCCGGTCTTCGGCGAACAGTGCGTACTGGTCGGCCTGGTTGCGGTAGCGCGGGATGTAGGGCACCGCGCTGGTGTAGTAGCCGGGGTCGGGGTGGTAGGGGTCCACGGAGCCGGAGCTGCCGGTGTAGGTGTTGTTGCTGTGCTGGAAGGTGGCCCGGTTCACATCGAAGCCCACGGACACCTGGTTGGGGCGGCCGAACAGGCTGCCGGTGAAGGTGACATCGGTGGTGTTGCCGGTCTGGGTCTGGTCGTGGCCGATCTCGGTGTTGCCGGAGCGGTCGATCAGGCCCGTGCTGGCGTTGTAGGCATAGGTCTCGGCGTTGCGCCAGTAGCGGTCGCTGCGGATGTGGTAGAGCTTGCTGCGCACCACGGTGCTGCTGTTGGGGGCCCACTGGGCCATCAGTTCGGTCCAGCGGTCCTGGTAGCGTATGCGGCTGTCGGCCACGTTGTAGTTGCGCTCGCGCAGGGCCGGGTCCTGTGCGCCGTTGACCAGCGGCGTGCCGAAGTAGCGCATGGGTTTTTGCCGGCCTTGCGCGTGCGAGAG
>Ga0065704_10071582_pt1 | contig 10617 bp, 9 predicted proteins | sample SwiRhicommuniRL2_FD_59091 | JGI IMG/M metagenome (GOLD analysis project Ga0065704, IMG submission 59091) | Switchgrass rhizosphere bacterial communities from Rose Lake, Michigan, USA - RL2 v2 (version 2) | ecosystem: Host-associated > Plants > Roots > Rhizosphere > Soil | place: East Lansing, MI | reverse complement strand
ACCCGGCGACGACATTGCCATCCTTGTCGCGGGTGACGGCGGCGATATCCGCCTCGAACCGCAGCGAAATCTCGGCCAGACGGCCATTGACGCTGGCGTCGACGATCTGCGCCTTCTCGATCCGCACCAGCCGGTTGTCGAGCACATGGCCCTCCGCCTCCCGCGCCGCGATCGATTCCTCGAAAGAGGCCAGAACGTCGGCGTCGCACAACCAGCCCAGTTCCTGACGGTCGCCGCGCCAAAAGGCTTCCAGCACCATCTTATAGGCCGATTTCGCGCCATCGACGAACTGCGGCACGTCAAAGCTGCGATCCGCCGCGATCAGCGCGCGGACGCCCGCTTCACCCGCGGGCGTGATAAGCCCATCGGCCAGACGCACCGAATCGCCCCCGATTTCCGGCACCTGCCGGGGCTGCACGATGGTGACCTTGGCCCGTTCATCGGCCGGACGCAGGGCAGGTTCCTGCTCATGCCCGGTACGCTTACCCAGCACGGAATAGAGCCGCAGCGCCAGAAAACCGGCAATCATGGCGAGGATGACAATCACATACACGGGGTCAGGCACCCTTTGGACTGAATCTGAAAAACCGTAACGCTCCCAACATAGGCATGTTTCCCCGCATATTCAAATGTCGGCTTTGCGTGAGGTGCATTGCCCCGCCCTGTCGCCCCTGCTAAGCGCGCGCACACGAACATTTCGGGTCTTGCCGTCCGGCGGACCGACAAGCCTGTAAGGAAAGATAATGGCCGACGAAGCCGACACCATCCAGAGCACGATCACCGCCGGCAGCCTTGGCGGCAACGGCGCCGACACCGCGCCGCAGATCGCGCTGATCAGCCAATATGTGAAGGATCTGTCGTTCGAAAACCCGAACGCGCCCGCCGTCTATCAATGGCCCGACCAGCCGCAGATCGACGTCCAGTTCAATATCGGCGCCGACAAGGTGGGCGAGGAAGTCGTCGAAGTATCGCTGAAGATCGAAGTCAAGGCCACCGCGCCGCAGGGCACCGCCTTCGCCGTCGAACTGGTCTATGCCGCCATCTTCGGTATGCGCCACGTCCCCGAAGACCAGATGCAGCCCTTCATGCTGGCCGAAGCGCCGCGCCTGCTGTTCCCCTTCGCTCGCCGCGTGCTGGCCGACGCGATCCGCGACGGCGGCTTCCCGCCGCTGCTGCTCGATCCCATCGATTTCGGCGGTCTCTATGTCCAGCAGGCCGAAGCGCTGGCGCAGACCGCGGGCGAACCGGCCGGCCACGCCTGACCTGATCCGGGGACGCAGGATATGAAGCTGGTGCGGGCGCTCGGCTCGGTCGGCGGGCTGACGCTCGCCAGCCGGGTGCTCGCGCTGGTGCGCGATTCGCTCGCGGCGCGCTATGTAGGCGCGGGCTTCGCGTCGGACGCCTTCAACGGCGTCGCCTTCCGCTTGCCCAACATGTTCCGCGCCCTCTTTGCCGAGGGCGCCTTTTCCGCCGCCTTCATCCCGATGTTCAACCGCAAGGCAGCGGGCGAAGGCGGCATCGCGGCAGGCTATCATTTCGCCGAGCGCGCCTTGGCCGTGCTGCTGCCGGTGCTTATCTTCTTCACCGGGCTGCTGATCGCGGCGGCATGGCCGATCACCTGGGCGCTGTCTGGCGGCTTCTCTCGACAGAACCCGACGGCGGAACAATTCGCCTTCGCGGTCATGCTCTCGCGCATCACCCTGCCCTATCTGGCGCTGATCAGCCTTGCCTCGCTGCTGGGCGGCATATTGAATTCGCTCGACAAATTCTGGGTCAACGCCGCCGCGCCGATCCTGCTCAACGTCGCGATGATCACCGGCCTGTGGCTGTTCCACGGCGCAGACGAATATGAAACCGCCCGCGTGCAAGCGATTTCCGTCACCGTGGGCGGCGCACTGCAACTGCTGTGGCTGATCTGGGCCTGCAAGCGCGCGGGCGTGTCGATGAAGCTCAGGCGGCCCCGTCTGGACAAGGATGTCCGCGAACTGCTCCGCCTCATCGTCCCCGCAGCGGCCGGCGCAGGCGCGTCGCAGATCAACCTGCTGATCTCCACCGCCCTGTCCGGCTGGCTGCTCGCCTCCGGCTCCATCACCTACATCTATTATGCCGACCGGCTGAACCAGTTGCCGCTCGGCCTGATCGGCATCGGCCTTGGCACCATATTGCTGCCCACCATCTCCCGCCTGCTCTCCAGGGGGCAGGACCAGGAGGCGATGGACACGCAGAACAGGGGCATCGAACTTGCCCTGTTCCTGACCCTGCCCGCGACCGTCGCCTTCATCACCGTGGCCGAACCGATCGTGCGCGGCCTGTTCCAATATGGCCGCTTCACCGCCGACGACGCGCAGCGCTGCGGCTGGGCGCTGTCAGCCTTCTCCATCGGCCTGCCCTCCTATGTGCTGGTGAAGGTGCTGACGCCCGGCTATTATGCGCGCGGCGACACGAAGACGCCGGTGCGCTACGCCATGCTGTCGATCCTCATCAACATCGTCGGCAACCTCACCCTGATCCCGCTGATGGCCGGCGCGGGCCTGGGCCATGTCGCCCCGCCGCTGGCGACGGCCCTCTCCTCCACCGTCAATGTCGCCATGCTCTATGCGACGCTGGTGAAGCGCGGCCATTTCGCCGCCGACGCGCAGGTGCGCCACCGCATTCCCCGCCTTGCCGTCGCCGCCGTTGTTATGGGCGTCGCGCTCTGGGCGGGCGAAGGGCTGCTCGACCCATGGCTGGGTGGCGCGATGCTTCAGCGCTACGTCGCGCTGGCCGTGCTTGTCGGCGCGGGGGTAGCGCTGTACGGGGTGGCCTGCTTCCTCACGGGCGCCTATCGGCTTTCCGATATCAAGGCGCTGCTGCGGCGCAAAAGTGCAACCTGAATAAAGAGAAGAGACAGACAATGCGCGTCCTTTCCGGCATCCAGCCGACCGGCAATCTGCACCTGGGCAATTATCTGGGCGCGATCCGCAACTGGGTGCGGATGCAGGACGAAAGCGAAGCAGGCCAGTGCTTCTTCTTCCTCGCCGACATGCACTCGATCACCGTGCATGAAGGGCGCGAACAGCGCATCCGCAACGTCCGCGACATGGCCGCCGCGCTGGTGGCCGCCGGGATCGACCCCGACCGCTCCGTCCTGTTCAACCAGGCCCGCGTCCCTGCCCATGCGGAACTATGCTGGTTGCTCAACGGCACCGCGCGCATCGGCTGGCTCAACCGCATGACCCAGTTCAAGGACAAGGTCGGCAAGGACCGCGAAGGCGCGTCCATCGGCCTGTTCGTCTATCCGGTGCTGCAAGCCGCCGACATCCTCGTCTATAACGCCACCCATGTGCCGGTGGGCGAGGATCAGAAACAGCATCTCGAACTCGCCCGCGACATCGCCACCAAGTTCAACACCGATTTCGGCGTGGAGCTGTTCACCGTGCCCGACCCAATCATCCCCAGGGAATCGGCGCGCATCATGTCCTTCCGCGACGGAACGGCGAAAATGTCCAAGTCCGATCCCTCGGACATGAGCCGCATCAACCTGACCGACGATGACGACGCCATCATGCAGAAGGTGAAGAAGGCCAAGACCGACCCCGAACCCCTGCCGGAAACGGTCGAGGGTCTGGCCGGCCGCCCCGAAGCCAATAATCTGATCGGCATCTACGCCACCCTCTCGGGCCAGACTCCCGACGCCGTCTGTGCCGAGTTCGCAGGCAAGGGCTTCGGCGCGTTCAAGCCTGCGCTGGGCGAAGTGCTGGTGGAATCGCTGCGCCCGATCCGCACCCGGTTCATGGAATTGCGCACGGACGACGCCGCGCTCGACGCGATATTGGAAAAGGGCGCGGCCAAGGCGTCCGCCGCTGCCGAACCGACCCTGCGCGCCGCCTACGACGCCATGGGCCTGATGCGCTAAAAACGTCGCCACTTTAGCAAGGTGACGGAATAACCATGTCCGCGTCGTCGTAAGGATGGCAGGACATGGTTTGCGCCCGTTTGCCCGGTTCGAGCGTTCAAACGATGTTCAGTTGCGTTTTGCTATGGCGGAGCGCAGAGTGAACCAGCAGGCAAAAAGCCTGATACAGGACGCAGAAAAATGACCCGTTTCAAGAAGATCGGCCTGATCGCGGCGCCCGCTCTGGCGCTGGTATCGCTGTCGGGCTGCGCGACATCCTTCAAGGCGGACGTCGCCCGCTTCCAGCAGCTTCCCGCGCCTGCGGGGCAGAGCTTCACCATCGTCGCGGATGATCCCCGGCTCGCCGGTGGCCTCGAATTTTCGCACTATGCCGATCTGGTGGGGCAGCGCCTGACGCAGACCGGCTATGTGGCCGCCAGCGACCCGGCCCGCGCCGACCTGATCGTGCGCGTCGCCTATGATGTCGACAATGGCCGCGAACGGGTGCGCTCGACCGGCTTCGGCGCGCCCGATCCCTTCTTCTACGGCGGCTGGGGCTGGCGCGGCCGCTGGGGTCGTCCCTGGGGCTATGGCTTTTACGACCCGTGGCTGTTCGGCCCCGGCGGCGGCTATAATGACGTGTCCAGCTACACCGTCTATACCGGCGACCTCAGCATGAAGATCGACCGCGCCGCCGACAATCGCCGCCTGTTCGAGGGCAAGGCGTCGGCCCAGTCGCTGTCGAACAAGCTGACCTATCTGGTGCCGAACCTGATCGACGCGATGTTCAGCGGCTTTCCGGGCCAGAATGGCGAGAATGTGAAGATCACCCTGCCCCCCGAAAAGAAGGGCTGATCGGCGTAAAGACAGGGCGGCTCCCGGCCAGACCCGCATCGGCCCGGCGATCGATGATCGCCGGGCCTGTTTTTTTCGTGACACGGCTCGGCTATTTCACCACCCCCCAACCGCGCGCCCATCAGGGAAGCCGCCGAGCCGTCAAAATCTTCACCGGCTGCGCCAGCATCTGCCCCTTCATCACCCCCTCGCCCGCGGTCGGTGATCTGGGCGCGGCCACGATGGCCTTCACCACGTCCAGCCCTTCGACCACATGGGCGAACACCGCAAAGCCCTGATTGTCGCCCGCCGCGTCAGGATGCGCATCCATCCCCGGCATCTTCCCCAGCACGACGAAGAAATCCCCGGTTGCACTGCCGGGCGCATAGCGCGCCATCGACAGCGCCCCATCATCATGGGTAAAGCCGGTCTGCGTCGTCGGTTCATGCCTGATCGGCGGCAGGATTCGCTTGGGGTCATTCTGCGCCCCACCCTGCACGAAGCCATAGTCCGCCGAACCGACGCCCCGGTAGAAGGCCGTGCCGTCCAGTCGCTTCTGATCGACATAGCGCAGGAAATTGGCGGCGGTCACCGGCGCCTTGTCGCCATGCACCGCAATGACGATTCGCCCAGCCCCGGTCTCCAGCGCCACGCGCACGTCAGCGGGACTGGCGGCGGGACCGGGTGATTGCGCGCCCGCAGAAGCAAGGCTCAGGCAGGCGACGACCAACAAGGCAAGACAGCGTATCATGGCGCCCAGCCTAATCAGGACGCCCTCCACCGGAAAGGCTTTTCCGCCTCAGCCTTCCAGCAAGCGCTGCAACGCGCGGATGTCGGCGTCGATGTCGGGGTTGGTTTCGCGCAACCCCTCGATCGTGCGCACGGCATGGATCACCGTGCTATGGTCGCGACCGCCAAAGATGCGGCCGATTTCGGGCAGGGACCGCGGTGTCATCTTCTTGGCGAGATACATCGCCACCTGACGGGGCCGCGCCACCGCCCGCGCGCGGCGCTTCGACCGCATTTCGCCCGGATCGATCTTGTAATGGGCGGCGCAGGCCTTCTGGATTTCATCGACGGTGATGCGGCGCGCATTGGCCCGCACGGCGTCGGTCAGCATGGTCTGGGCAAATTCCAGATCGATCGAACGCCCGGTCAACTGGCCATAGGCGATCAGCTTGTTGAACGCACCCTCCAGCTCCCGCACGTTGGACCGGATCGAGCGGGCGAGGAAATCGACCACCGCATCGGGCACCGGCGGATCGCCGGCAATGGCGCGCTTCGCCTCCAGTATCGCCAGCCGCAGGTCGAGGCCAGCGGGGCGGATGTCCGCCACCAGCCCGCCCGCCAGCCGCGACAGGATGCGTGGATCGATCGCGTCCAGCATCTGCGGTGCGCGATCGGCGGTCACCACGATGCGCGCGCCCGAATCGATCAGATCGTTGATCGTGTGGAGAAATTCCTCCTGCGTCGATCCCTTGCCCGCGATGAACTGAATGTCATCGATCAGCAGCAGCCGCGCCGCACGCAGCCGCGCCTTGAACATCATGGTTTCGTTCGCGCGCATCGCGTTCACGAACTCCATCATGAAGCGCTCGGCCGACATGTAAAGCACCGGCGCAGCGGGCGAATGGTCGGAAAAGGCCTGGGCGATGGCGTGCAGCAGGTGCGTCTTGCCCTGCCCAGTGCCGCCATGGATGAACAGCGGGCTGAACCGGGGTTCGGCCTGCCCGCCCATCGCCTGCGCCCCCGAAAAGGCGAGATGGTTGGTTTCGCCGGTCACGAACTGGTCGAAGCCGTGGCGCGGCTGGAAATTGGACGCGGGCGCCTGCGGGACGGCCGCGATGGGGGCAGCGGCCTCCGTCGCGGTGGCCAGTTCCAGCAGGCGAGGCCCCATGGCGTTGGGCGCACGGCGCAAGCGCACTTCGCGCACGCCCGCCTCCGCCACCCGCCACGCCATGCGCAGCCGGTCGCCAAACTGACCCGACACGAAGTTCGCGGAAAAATCCGAAGCGAACAGCAGGTCCAGCGTCTGCGATTCCGGGCAATAGTCGCCCAGTTGCGCCGGTTTCAGCCACTGATCGAACATGCGCGCGCCAATGTCGCGGCGCAGTCCGGCGCGAATGGTCGCCCAGGCAGATTCCAGGCGCGCATTCTGCTGCGTGTCCTGGCCGCTGTAACTTCCAATCACTGCCGTAACTTCCTTCATAAACAGTCGACCCCCATCAACTGCACCCCTGGTAGGCAGGGGCCGTTCAAGACGCAGAAAGCCATTTCGGAAAAGCGGTGCCTTTCCGGATTTTCTGCGTCGACTAACCTTCTGATGGCCGCCGAAAGATTCGATTCGACTGGCGGCCGGAGGAGCAAAATAGACAGGCCTGCTTCACCGGATCAAGGGCGGCGCCGGTCAAAAATATGAAATAAAGCCGTTGACTCGGCAAACCCGCAGAAATGCCCGCTTTGTAAAATTATTGAATAATATCAATATCTTACAAAAGCATTTTATTCGCCGCCCGCCCGAATCGGCAGAGAATCGGCGGAAACGCGGGCTTAGTCCAAAATGACTATTTGGTGAATGAAACGTGAAAAGCCCGCCCCGCGCATGGCGGGACGGGCTGAACCACGATCTGACGATTTAGAGCTGGGTCTTAACCGAGCGCGGCAACGCGCTTCGTCAGGCGGCCGAACTTGCGAGCCGCGGTATTCTTGTGCAGGACGCCACGTGCGACGCCACGAGCCAGTTCCGGCTGAACGGCCAGCAGGGCGGTCGAAGCAACCGACTTGTCGCCAGCGGCGAGAGCGGCTTCAACCTTCTTCACCAGCGTACGGATCCGACCGATGCGGGCGCCGTTGATTTCGGCGCGGCGGGCGTTGCGACGGATGCGCTTCTTGGCTTGCGGCGTATTGGCCATTTACTGTCCTCGGTCTCGTCAAATCTCGGGTAAAGAGCCATGTCGGATTCGCCAACGGCTCTCGTGAAGGTGCGCCCCTTACAGCGGATAACAGGGTGCGTCAACTGGCCGCTAACGGTAGATGGCCCCGCTATTTCTGGCATTTCGGGCAGAAAAAGGTCGATCGCCCGCCATCCACGCGGCGGCGGATAGGCGTTCCGCAGCCGCACGACTCCCCTTCGCGCCCATAGACTCGCCATTGTTTGGAAAAATAGCCCAGCTCCCCATCGGGCCGCGCATAATCGCGCAGGGTCGATCCCCCGGCGGCGATGGCGGCGGTCAACACCGCGCGAATCGATTCGACCAGCAGCGCCAGCCGCCTGGCGCCGATCCGCCCCGCCTGCCGCACGGGCGCTATGCCCGCCATGTTCAGCGCCTCGCACACATAGATATTGCCCAGCCCCGCGACGATTCGCTGGTCCAGCAGCGCCGCCTTGATGGATGTCGCCTTGCCGGCCAGCATCCGCGCCAAATAGGCCGCGTCGAAATCCGGCCCCAGCGGCTCCGGCCCCATGCGGGTGAAGGGGGAATAGCTTTCCCACGCCTCGCTGCGCACCAGGTCGACCGATCCGAACCGGCGCGGATCGTTGAGCGCCAACAGCCGCCCCACCCCCGTCTCCACCAGCAGATGGTCGTGCGCGCCGATCTGCGCCGGGTCGATTCGCCATCGCCCCGACATGCCGAGGTGAAAGATCAGCGTGTCCCCGCGATCCGTATCGATCAGCCCATATTTGGCGCGGCGCGACAGGCCGGTGACGGTCGCGCCGGTCAGCCGCTGGCGCAAATCGACGGGAATGGGAAAGCGCAGATCGGCGCGGCGCGGCTCGACACGGGCCAGGGTGGCCCCCTCCAGCACGGCGCGCAGACCGGCCACCGTGGTTTCGACTTCGGGAAGTTCTGGCATGGCCCATATATGGTGCGCCCGCGCGCGCCGGGCAACCGTCCCGGCCCCATGGACATTTTACCCGACTTACCCTGTTTCCTCTCCACGCAAAAATGCTCTAGGAGGCTCGCCCATGACCCAACCCGCCCCCGAAACCTCCGCTGAAACCGCTTCCTTCGGCTATCGCGATGTCGACTCTTCGGAAAAGCAGGGGATGGTGCGCGCCGTCTTCTCCAATGTGGCGTCCAAATATGACCTGATGAACGACGCCATGTCGGCGGGCGCGCATCGGCTGTGGAAGGACCAGTTCGTGAACCGCGTGAAGCCGCGCCGTGACGAACAGATCCTCGACATGGCAGGCGGCACCGGCGACATCGCCTTTCGTATGCACAAGCATGGCGCGCTGGTCACGGTGTCCGACATCAACCCCGAAATGCTCGCCGTCGGGGTGGAGCGCGCCCAGAAAAAGGGGCTGGACGGCCTCATCTGGTCCGAACAAAATGCCGAAGTGCTGAGCTTTGACGATCGCGCCTTCGACGCCTATACGATCGCCTTCGGCATCCGCAACGTGACGCACATCGACAAGGCCCTGCGCGAAGCCCATCGCGTGCTGAAGTTCGGCGGCCGTTTCTTCTGCCTGGAATTTTCGACCACCACATGGCCGGGCTTTTCGGACATTTACGACGCCTATTCGCACCATCTGGTGCCCCGTCTGGGCAAGCTGCTGGCCGACGATGAGGACAGCTATCGCTACCTCATCGAATCCATCCGCCGTTTCCCGCCCATGCCGCAGTTCGAGCGCATGATCCGCGACGCCGGTTTCGTCCAGACGAAGGTGGAGCCGATATTGGGCGGCATGGTCGCGATCCATTCGGGCTGGAAGATCTAAAGCCCCGTGCCCTCCCACATCACCCACATCTGGCGCCTGCTGAAATGGGGCCGCACGCTGGCGCGTCATGGCGCGCTGACCGGGATCGAGCGCGATCCGCTGACCCCCACGCCCGTCCGCCGCCTCGTCCGCCTCGCCCGGCTCGGCGCGCGCGTGCCCGCGCAGCCGCGCTATGCCGACGCCTTCCAGTCGATCGGCCCCGCCGCGATCAAGCTCGGCCAGACGCTCGCCACCCGGCCCGATCTGGTCGGCGACGAAGCGGCCAACGACCTGCTCCGCCTGCAGGACGCGCTGCCCCCCGTCCCGTTCGACACCATCCGCGCCCAGATCGAACAGAGCTTCGGCCGCCCGCTCGAAGCCATCTACAGCCGGTTCGACGAAGCCCCGGTCGGCGCCGCCTCGATAGCGCAGGTCCACCGCGCCATGACCAGCGACGGCCGCGACGTCGCGGTCAAGGTGATCCGGCCCGGCGTCATCGACCAGTTCACCCGCGACATCCAGACCTATGAATGGGCCGCCGCCCATGTCGAGATGCTGGGCGGCGAACTGGCCCGCCTGCGCCCCCGCCTCGTCATCGCCAACTTGAAGCGCTGGACCGCGCGCGAACTCGACCTGCGCCGCGAAGCCGCCTCCGCCTCCGAACTGGGCGAAGCGATGGAGGCGATGCCGGGCTATCGCGTTCCGCAAATCGACTGGGACCGCACGACCGGCAAGGTCATGACGATGGAGTGGATCGACGGGGTCAAAATCTCCGACCGCGATGCGCTGATCGCCGCCGGGCATGATGTGAAGGCCCTCGCCGCCCGCCTCGTCAACGCCTTCCTGCGGCAAGCGATCGCGGAGGGTTTCTTCCACGCCGACATGCATCAGGGCAATCTGTTCGTGCGCGGCAATGGCGACATCGTCGCAATCGACTTCGGCATCATGGGCCGCATCGATCGCCGCGCGCGCCTGTGGCTGGCGGAGATTCTCTACGGCCTCATCACCGGCAATTACAAACGCGTCGCCGAAATCCATTTCGAAGCGCAATATGTGCCCGGCCACCACAATGTAGAGGAATTCGCCACGGCCTTGAGGGCGGTGGGCGAACCGATGCGCGGCAAGCCGGTGCGCGAACTGTCGGTCGGCGGCATGTTGGACGGCCTGTTCGCCATCACCCGCGATTTCGACATGCAGACCCAGCCGC
>Ga0065704_10001187_pt1 | contig 10627 bp, 8 predicted proteins | sample SwiRhicommuniRL2_FD_59091 | JGI IMG/M metagenome (GOLD analysis project Ga0065704, IMG submission 59091) | Switchgrass rhizosphere bacterial communities from Rose Lake, Michigan, USA - RL2 v2 (version 2) | ecosystem: Host-associated > Plants > Roots > Rhizosphere > Soil | place: East Lansing, MI | reverse complement strand
GAACTTTTGTTTTGCCACGGGGTACCACTACAGGGGCAGTGATGTGGTGATCTGACCCTGATTGCTGCTAAAAGTCCGATTTATTCAACAAAGCCAATATCCCATCGTAGATGTCCAAATATTATTATTTATTTGACGGTAGCCAATACGTTATGTAATCAGATGCACCGGTATCAAACCTTCATAGGTAAAAACATGGACAGCATATTCGACAAGGTAGGGATGTGCTCAAAAAATGCGAAGGTGAGAAATACCTCTTTCTCTATCGCTCACCCCGCCAAAAAAAATTCTCTGATTCATGAATTAACAATGAATAGTTGATCACACCGATGAAAAACTGATGCGCTGCTCAAAAAGTAATCTCCGATAGTATTTTATGGTTGAAGAAATAGTTTAACTAGAAATAATTCCCAATATTCAAATTGTACTTAAGTTTAATTTTAACATACAACCCCATTTATTTAAAATAAAAATATTAAAGATACGCATCTTGATATATAAGAAGTGACTTTTCAATTTAAGTTAAGGGTTTTATTTTAATACCATTTTGGCTCTGAAAAAAAGATTGGAATATCGATACTATCTTTTGTATCAGGCAGTGAAATTGTGATTATATTATTTTCCACATTATCATTGATAATATTGAAAATAACCACGCCATTTTTTAAGATATCTACATTTGTTGGTTTTTGATAACACCCAACGATAGAGCTATTCCCATTTGCAGAAACTACGATTTGGTTCCCGCTATAGGTATCTCTATCGATTAGAATATAAAAAATGCAACTTGAGCGGCCGTCAGCCAACGCAGCAGTAGTGAAAGCATAAGCTTTGAAAGCACCAACACCATCATGCCAAAGATAAAAAGTTATATTTTCCAGGTTAGCTTGTAAAGCCCCGTCAACAGAGCCAATTGTACAATTTACAACATTTTTATCATAACTAAGTACTGAAAATTGAGCCAAACCAAAACTATCAGGCGTGAATCTATATTCTGAGTTAGTTGAATTTATATCTATTCCCCCTGTTGAATTACCGTAAATTAGCCCGTTATCTATTGTTGCAATTAACTCTTTACCGGGTTGAGAAAAAACAGTAACAGTATTATGTGGGAAATAATTGGAAATAATATCCGTGCTCAAAGGGGAGCCATAGGTAGAATGAGTTCTAATGTATGGGATATCCTCAAGGTTCACCATAGTTGTGCCAGGAGTTGAAGTTGTATTCTTATTGACAATATATATCCCCATCCCAGTCCCATTTTGACCTAAACATACCACATACTTAATTGGGACAATAAACTCTTTATACCCTTGAGCGACATCATTAACTGAGATGGTCGTGGTATACTCCCATTTCGAATCATTAATATAATTCCCCTGAGCATCAGTTCCTGACCAAGAGAAAGAAATGCAATCTTCTTTTTTCATGGTTTCATATTTGATGCGAACAATAAGGCCGCTCTCCGCTATCAACGATGAGAAGGAAACAATAAAGTTAACTGAATCGGGGAAATAGGGAGGGGGGAACTTTATTGATGGTGAGTTTTTGATGATGGCTTGTACCACATTTGATGACCCATCAATGTTTCCGCTAAAGTCAGTGGCATTATATCCAATATCATACGCGCCATCTGGTATATCAGAAAAAGGAATATAAATCTCATTGGGGAAAGTAGCAGGTTGAGGTATTGTTAAAGGGGTGGAGAGGATATTGTTAGCAAACCCAACCAAGGTATCGTATGGTTTAGGAACATACTTGTCAAGTCTAATAATCAGAGTGTTCTTTTCTTGGATTTTTGCAATGTCAATAATACCATTTTTATCCAATTGTGGTAAAAAAGGAGCTGGTAAAGAATTTTTCGTGAGCATAATGAATTCCACATTAAATGTCTAAAAATGAAATGTCAAAATCCACATTATCGCCATCGGACGTTGCGGTTAGTTGGACATGGTATGTGTTTTTCTTTGCGCAAACTAAATCTATCGTTGCGGAGCCATCTGAAAGTAAGGGTATATCTGCATAATTTTTTTTACCAACACATGTTGTTTTACGACCAACAATTTGAACAGGTACGTCAACAGTTATTGTAACGTGATCCACTCCATTCCTTTCACGATCGACAAGAAGATAGATGCTACACGGCGTTTTGTTATCTCCAGGAGCACCTGTAGTGTAGTTATAAGCAATAAATTCTATAGCTAATGTTGATTCCATGTAACCTAGAAAAATAAGTGGGTAAGTTAATATGGGGATGCTGCCATCCAAAGAAGAAATTGTCAGTGATGCACTTAAATCGAAATTCATTTCAATCATCGAAGATAAAGGTGCCTGTATCCGAAAACTAGCCTCACCATCCTCATCACAACTAAAAGGGATAGAGGATGACCCTTTAGTCCCGTGGTCATCCAAGAAATAAACATTTCCAGATACACTTGCAATAAGGGGGATTCCAGGCGTTCCGTAAACAGTTACAATGTTTGATGGATTAAGATTAGGATAATTAGTTATATCGGAAGGTGCAGCATTCTGCGTAATGATACACTTATGTACTGCTGATAATATGGATTGATTATTCATAGCATTCCTCTAATAAAAAAGGTAAGAAAAATATTTATAAGAGCTAAATATTTAATAATGAGGGATAAATGGCACGCCTCAGTAGGTGTACCATTGTATAAATTAACCCTCTGTTTTCCAGGAAACTATATTGAAATAAATATCATTATAATCATCATCATTTTCATCTTCATAAGCTAAACTCACCACCGAACCAATTGGAGTTCCATCATCAGATGTAAGCATAGTAACTGATTTCTGAAATTTCTTGACTGAGTTATTATTTTCGAGAACAAGAAGCTGTAGATTATCACCTACCATTCTATCATGACTAACACTCAAGGGCGGATCAATATTTCTGCTTTGTTTTTCAGCGTCAATATAAGTTTTTTCGGAATCTCTTAAAATCACGTGAACTCGGTTTGCCGCTTGAGTGGTGCAGATCCATGAAATATAATCACCTTTAGCAAAAGTTGAAAATAAGAAAGGCTTTTGATCCGATTCAGAATTAGTGATTTTTTCACTTGATTGTTCGACTATAATACTTTTCATTTTAATCTCCTAAAGTATTAGCGTTCTTAGGATCTTGGCCAATTACAATGGCCAAGGAACCACAATAACCTGACGCATTTATGGTAAGCAACCCAGAATCTCCTTCATTACCCGATAAGTCTATATTAAAGGTACCAGTATCAATGTCGGTTTTATTGTCAAATCGTAACATTTTAAAAATATTATCTATTCCAGGCTCAACGCTGACATTTTTTCCTTTTAAAAGTTTTTCCTTTTCATCTCTGGCAGCTATTACTGCAGTTTCAAGCTTACGCTGAGGATTCCAGTATACAGACACGAGCCTAAAATCTCCCTCCTTAACCGGTGGTACAATAGGAAGGAATGTCACACTGACGGTTGCAGATCTTCCTCCTGCGGTTGCAGTTATTGAAAACTGACCAGGTGTTCTGCTAGTAAGATTTGTCGATGATTTTCCATTTTGATCGGTTAGAACTTTAGGAGTTACAATGGTTACCTCATTGGAGGTAGAAGTAAAGTCGACCTCGATATCCTGTGATAGTGAATGTCCGTTTTCATCATACACGGTAGCAATGATCCTATCTTCTGCTGAGCCATTAGCAATTTGATTATCCGTAACTGTTTGCAGGGTAAGAGATGAAACCTGCGGATTAATAAATTCCAGCTCCAAAGAAGGTGCTTTTATTGAGCTATCGGCATATAAGCAAGCGTTAAGTTTAAATTTTCCAACTTTCTTATTGACTGCTGATATTTCTACCTTTGCTCTTCCAAGGATATCCGTTGAAACAATAATCTCTTGCGGGGTTTTAGAATGATCAGAGAACTTAATATCCGTTCCATCTAAGGTGAATTTAATATATTTGTTAGGCATCAAATAATTATTTTTGCTTACCTTGAGTGCTACTTTTATTTTTTTTAAATAGGACTCCTTCCTAATTCCTGATATCCAGGTTAACTTGAGTTCTTTATCTGCTGAGTTTTGAGTTGACATTTTTTACCCTTTTAAGCAGAAGATTACAATGGAACAATTCATCTAAGGCACTTAATGTGAAGTGTCACCAAGATATTAATATATGGAAATAGTAGCGCTTAATATAAGCGCTAACGGAAGGTTAAACACTGCCTGGTGCGGTTGTATCCAGATAGCCGCTCCAGGGTTCAGAATAATTATCATCTACATGATATTGAAATGAAATATCTCCAGGGTACCCATCCGGGCCTGATTCATAACCGGTAAATTTTGAAGCAAGGATGTGAATTTCAGCATAGGTTTTAGCAATATCCGCGTCTGTTACTAATTGAGGTGTAGGGGGGAATTGAAGCGTTACAGCTTTTTTGTTTTCCTGAGGATCCCAACCATCAGTCTTCATCTCAATTTGAATATATTGTCCTTTATTTACATATCCTGGAGAAGTTGAGACCGGAACGCGGATAGTGATGCCTCCAATGATATCATCAGCGTTAATTCTATGATCAGTTATTTCATGTTGAGAGCCATCATAAACAGTAACAACTTTTTTATATGGCCTATTTTGATTTTTATCTGGCTTATTTGGTGCTTGACCTGTCAACTTAATATGAAGCGGTATTGATTGAGAAATGCTAAGGTTACTATCTCGAACGTAATAGTAAATATCATAATCCCCAACTCTAGGGAAAGCGTCGTAAGGAATAAATGCGAAAGGCTGTATGCCCCATTTATAATCTTCAGGAAATGTACCACTGTTTAAAAACGTATCTTTCTTGTTTTTTGTATCAAAGGCTATTATATAGGCAGTGTCAGTAGGAAAGTGACCCGTATATTCCGGAATTACAACGCGGAATTCTGAATTTAAATCATGATTGGTAGCATCAAGAATGTCACCTTTTAATTCTGGGATTATGATAGCTTTAAGTTTTTTACCAGTAAGTGTTTCTACTGTAGTAATTAGTACACTTTGTGATGCAGGATCCTTTAGTACTTCATTAAGATTAACGTATATTTCAGCTAAGCCAGCTTGACTGCTAGTTACTCTTTTGTCAGCGAAGATTAATAGATTAATTGTTCCTGATGTATCGGTGTTTACATAAAATGCAGTACCACCATCTTTACTTGGTTTTATTTCATCACCAATGGTTGTGCTTCCGCCGGTATTTGTTGCTTTAAATAACCTTATCGCTGTTCGATTGGCATCAACGACTAATGGAAATTGATAGTTAGCCAAACTTTGATTATTATTATCACGAGCATTTAGTTGCATCGATACGTGCATGTGCGTGTCAATGTCTGGTATTGCTGGAAAAACTACCGGATTAGGATCTTTTATAAATCCTCCACTAATGATGGGGGATAGAGCGTCTTGGTCTATTGTATTAATATCATAAGCAGTAAATGGGTGAGTGTCTGTATCTGCATTCAATGTATTAGCTATAGTAAAGGAGGGTGGATTTGTTGCATTACGATCGATTGTCAAATCAACGAAAGCTTGTATAGTGTTTGGATCAGGATAAGTTTGTAGTTCTATTTGGGAATATAATATACCATCAGTAGCCCCAAGTTTTAAAAGCTTATTACCCACTGCTGAAGCTGCTTTGTATGTTACTAGAATTCGAACGGATTGCCCTTTGATGACAGCGGCATTTTTAGGTACGTCGTAGGAATAGATACCAGGCATAATTTTTTCCTTTTGATAATTTCGTGATTGTTTATATAAAAAGTTGATGTAATTAATACACCTTCAAACCTCATATCAATGAAAAGGTTGAGTCTTACTACCTTTTCTATATGTCGTACTCTTTATGAAAACGGTAGATAGTTTAAGTCAACAACATTTTTTAAATAATTTTAATCGAAAAGGGGTTTTGTTGAATAAGTCGGGTTTAGATAAAACTGCCCCCTCTCAGTTATTTCCTCAGGCGTCCTTCACCGCAGTTGCTGAAAACTGATAATAGTTCTGTATTTGCAGGGAAAAAACTGGACAGGTGGGGATATGAAAGAAGGATAAGGATCGACTTCTCACGCCTGGGAACACCGACGGACAACGCTACGGTCGAGTACTTCAACGGCAGGTTGCGGCAGGAATGCCTGAACGAGAACGGGTTCATGTCTTCGGAGGATGCACGGTGCAAAAACGAGGCCTGGCGCATACACGATAACCAGAGTCGTCCCCATTCTGCGCTGGGCTGGATGACCCCGTCAGAATTTGCTGAGAAGTCTGCCGGTTGCCAGAATACACAACCAACACAAAGCCGGTTATTCCTGATTATGAATGGATCACATACGGGGAGCGGGTCAGAAGCCGGTTATTCCTCATTATGAATGGATCATATACGGGGAACGGGTCAAGGATCCGACATGACTAACTGAGCGTTTTATCTAATCCTGGGGGCAGGTCAAAACGAATAAAAAAACTGAACTACCCACTTTTATTATCCTGTGATTAGTCTGCTCACAATTTTTATATCGCCTATTGCATTTATACCTCTCTCGTGATTAGGCTCATTCCGATGATTGATTCCATTATGGAAAGGCTGGTTTTCCTTAATACATATGTTAGTTGCAGTACACTTTTGTTTAGAATGTTCAATATCATATAAATAGAGGTGCTTCCTATAGCAAAAAGTTATAAAACAGGCAACATAAATGGTCGAGTGTTTTTTAAAGATTAGTAATTTCAGATAAATGTAGTGAAGCAGAATATATTCATCATAAAACATCATTCCCATTTAGATCTAAAAAGTAAAGCGAGCCAATTTTTTTAAAAGGGTTATCCGCGATTATATTATTAGTCCATCAACCTCAAGTTGGTGTAAGAAATCTCATTTTACGGTCAAGAATTGATGGTCAAAAATCATGAAAACAACTGCTGCTAAACACACTATACATAATCTATGCTCCTTTAGGACGATGTTCACTGTCTACTTTATAATGCAGTGTATATTGTCACTGGCCTTTTTTTACCCCCCGCAAGCAGTTGCTGAAGAAAATGCATCTCAAAATCCAGTGGGTAAGTATGAAAATTATACTTACGATACTGAACCCTATGTTCTTTCTTATGGTGAAACTGTTTCAACTGTTGCCATTAAACTAGGAATTCCTTTGTCGAAACTTCGCGAAATCAATGAGTTCAGAACATTTTCTCATGGTTTCAATCACTTGAAGCAAGGTGATGAAATTGACATTCCCTTACAATCATCAAAATCTCGTTTTTTTTCGGCCTCAGAACAAAATGGAAATAGATCAGTCAATAAAGCCCCTGACAAATTTGCCAATACACAATCTGTAGCAAATATAGCTTCTCAGACTGGTACTTTTTTTTCACATGATCCGAATAGCACAACTGCATCTTCAATGGCATTAGGACTCGCTTCCAGTGAGGCGAGTGAGCAAGTTCAGCACTGGCTAAGTCATTTTGGGACTGCAAAAGTCAAAATCGGTACTGACCGAGATCTCTCTCTTGATAATTCTGAGCTAGATTTATTATTGCCCGTTTTTGAAAATAAAGAATTTCTCTTATTTAACCAATCAAGCATTCATCGTACCGATGACAGAAGCCAAATAAACTTCGGGCTTGGTTTACGTAGTTTTGATTCTTCCTCAATGTATGGCGGAAACATTTTTTTGGATGATGATTTATCCAGGGGCTATGTTCGTACAGGTTTAGGGATCGAATACTGGCGTGATTTTGTTAAACTAGGTGCGAACAGTTATATCCGCATTACAAACTGGAAAGATTCGCCAGATGTTAGAGATTATCAAGCACGCCCGGCGAATGGTTGGGACTTACATGCTCAAGCATGGTTACCAGATGTCCCTCAGTTAGGGGCGAAATTGAAATATGAGCAGTATTATGGAAATGAGGTTGACTTGTTTGGTAAGGAACACCGCAAACGCAACCCAAATGCTATTTCTGCTTCTATTAACTATACTCCAATACCTTTGGTCACATTTAGTGCTGAGGAGCGTCAAGGTAAATCCGGTCAGAATGACTCTCAACTAAGTATGCAGTTAAACTACAAAATTGGTGTGCCGTGGCAGCAACAAATTACAACTGATTATGTATCAACCATGCGTACATTGGCTGGCTCACGTTATGATCTTGTTGATCGAAACAATAATATAATACTTGAATATCGTAAAAAAGAGACTATCCGCCTGCGTGTAGCTAAACTAATTACTGGTTATCCTGGTGAAAAAAAACCATTAGAAGTTAGTGTTGATAGTAAGTATGGTTTGGATCGAATTGAATGGGTTGCTCCCGAATTTTATTCTAATGGTGGAAAAATTACACAACTAAATTCAAATAATTATGTAATAACCCTCCCCTATTACCAGTTTGATGGGAAATCGGTTAATGCATATATAATCAATGGCACCGCAATTGACTTAAAGGGAAATCACTCTCGCAAAAGTGAGACACAAGTTAGTGTCATGGCCCCGGTAATAAGCCAAGATAAAAGTACTTTTTTACCAAACGCAAGTAACCTTCCTGCGGATGGGAAAAGTACTCAACTTTTAGTGCTCACACTCAAAGACAATAATGATAATTATATTGATGTACCCACATCGTTCTTAAAATTTATAATCAGCTCCAGGAATAACTTAAAAACAGTTGTTTCTGAACCGATCAAAAAATCCCCCGGTATTTATGAAATAACTATTACTGCAGGCAGCAGTCCAGACCTTTTGACTATCACTCCTGAACTAAATGATTATAAATTGCCCTCTTCTAAAGTAAACATAGAGAGCTCAGTACCGGGCGGGACACTGTCAGGCCTGACCGTCTCCCCCGCCTCCGTGCCCGCCGACGGTGCCACGCCCGCCACCCTGACCCTGACGGTCCGCGATGCTAACGGCAATGCCATAACCGGCCAGGCCGCGCAGGTCGCCTTCGCCGTTCGCGACAGCAACGGCACGGCGCCGGCCACTGGCCGCGTCACAGTCAGCGCCCTTACCGAGACCGGCACCACCGGCGTTTACACCGCCATCCTCACGGGGATCCAGGCCGGCACCTTCACCGTGACACCGCAGTTCGGCGGCAACCCGGTTGGCAGCCTGCAGGGCACGGTCATCCTGACCGCCGGCACCACCCCGGACGGGACACTGTCAGCCCTGACCGTCTCTCCCGCCACCGTGCCCGCCGACGGCACCACGCCCGCCACCCTGACCCTGACGGTCCGCGATGCTAACGGCAATGCCATAACCGGCCAGGCCGCGCAGGTCGCCTTCGCCGTTCGCGACAGCAACGGCACGGCGCCGGTCACTGGCCGCGTCACAGTCAGCGCCCTTACCGAGACCGGCACCACCGGCGTTTACACCGCCACCCTCATGGGGATCCAGGCCGACACCTTCACCGTGACACCGCAGTTCGGCGGCAACCCGATTGGCAGCCTGCAGGGCACGGCTACTCTGGCCGCAATTCCACAACTTAGCGGTATTGACGTCCAGGGCAATGATTTGGCATTAAGTGTGGCCTCAACATTGGGTTTCCCTGGAACAGGATTTAAAGGTGCATCCTTCGCATTTGATATTAGTAATGGTGATGCAAAGGATTTTGACTGGGTGTCTGATGCTACATGGGTTTCTGTAGATACCAACGGAGTAGTGACCTTTACCGGCAAAGGTAATAAAAACAAGGTCACTATTACAGCAACGCCAAAAAATGGTAAGGGAGAAAAGCAACTTTATGAATTTACAGTTAAAAAATGGTTTACGAATATTGCAGATTTAAAGAATCACGATGATGGAGTTAACTATTGTCAACAAAACTCAGCAGAAATGCCTGGCTTTGATGATTTAACCTCTTCGGATGGAAATAATCAACCCGGTCATTTGGGTGAATGGAGAGACCTGAGTAAATATAATGGTGGGGGCTTCGTAAGTGATACCTACTGGACTACATATAATAGTCCAAATGGATACTGGGGATACAATGTATCTCTAAATATCATGGCGGATGATATGACTGGCAATAATCTTGTTAACGTAATGTGCATGGAACCATTATAGGTTATTAGACACGTGTGCTGCGACAATAGTGGCAGCACATGCCATTTAATGGCCTACTAAATTAAGAGCATATGCTTATAACTTATTATGCAAAGGGCTTTCTTTGCGGCGCCTTTTTCGAGGCTTTGTTGAATAAGTCGGATTTAGATAAAACTGCCCCCACTCAGTCATTTCCTCAGGCAGTTCGTACACTTTCTGGCATACCTGCACGCGTTATTTTGTTCAATGCATGGTTCATGGCCATAGCCTCACCAACCTGCACATCGTAGTCACGCAGCGTCAGGTGCCCACCGAACAGTTGTTTAACCCGGTACAATTCGCCTTCACCGAAGATTTTTAAGCCGGTGGAATCGATAACGAGCTGGGCAATCTCGCCGCGCGTGGGGTTTTTGAAAGGAATATTGACGGACACTTAGCCTGTCTGCTGACGCAGGAATAATCCGGGCAACGGAGCGGGAGCTTCATTAAGGTAAAAATGGAATCAATGAATCCTTGAGCGGCGCGCAGCGTGAGGCGAAAGAGGCGTTTGAGCATCTGTACTGTGGAAAT
>Ga0065704_10071574_pt1 | contig 10639 bp, 10 predicted proteins | sample SwiRhicommuniRL2_FD_59091 | JGI IMG/M metagenome (GOLD analysis project Ga0065704, IMG submission 59091) | Switchgrass rhizosphere bacterial communities from Rose Lake, Michigan, USA - RL2 v2 (version 2) | ecosystem: Host-associated > Plants > Roots > Rhizosphere > Soil | place: East Lansing, MI | reverse complement strand
AAGACGTCCCAGAGAAGAGGGCTCCTAAAGTTAGGCCACACGCCCATCTGGTTCGGGATCGGGAACACCCAGTACATAACCCAGACACGTCCGACGTGAATCGACGGGAACAGCAGGGCGCACATGACCGCGAAGATGGTCATCGCTTCCGCAGCTCGGTTGATAGAAGTGCGCCATTTCTGGCGGAAGAGGAAGAGGATCGCCGAGATTAGCGTGCCGGCATGCCCGATCCCGACCCAGAACACGAAGTTCGTGATGTCCCAGGCCCAGCCGACGGGGATGTTAAGACCCCAGATGCCGATTCCTTCCCAGAAGAGCCACGATACCGCCACGCCGAGAAGGCCGAGGAGCGCCACGGCGGGAATAAAGAAGAACCACCAACCGATCGGTGTTGGCCGTTCGACGGCCTCTGCGACCACCTCGGTGATGGCGTGGAAATCCGGCGAGCGCAGGATGAGCGTAGGGTTGCCCGCGACAGGGTTGTCGAGCAGTTCTGCTTCCGTCTGGGCCAAGCCTGTTCCCTCGATTTGAATTTGAAGAATACCCGGTGATTTTGAAGAGTGGCCGTTGTACCTACCATCGCGGATCGCGCCGAGTCAAGCTCCGAGGCCGGTGTCGCGGCCCGACGGCGCAGCCGTGAGGCCGATCTGTTCGAGCAGCGGCTCGAGGTCGTCTCCCGAGGCAGGAATACAGGCGAGGATCCGCGCAGCGTTTTTCTGGACCCACGGGTCTGCCTTCGGAAGCGCGCGCACCGCCCAGCTCGAGCCGAGGAGCGATTGCCATGCTTCGTGCGTCTCGGTCGCAAACTGTTGGAGAAGCGACGAAGATTCTCCCGCGCGCTCGATCCGCGTTATGCGCTCTGCCAACTGGCGCGCTTCGACCAGGCCCGAATTCATGCTCTGCACGCCAACTGGAGGCGCCTGGTGCGCGGCGTCCCCGGCGAGCCAGACGTGCCCCTTGCCGAAGCTCCGCGTCAAGCGACGCTCGAACAGGCCGAGCGTCGACCAGTAGATCTGGGTCGGTCGCGCTGAGTACCAGGGAGCCTTCGCGGCGATCAGCCGCTCGAGCCGCTCCATCGAGGCGTCGTGTTCCGAGCCGTCCCGGATCTGGAATCCCCAGCGGCATCGCCCTTCCTCTAGCGGCCAGTACACGCTCGTCAGGTCTGGATCGACAATTACGCGCATTTCTGCGGGAAGTTCTCCCGCCGCCTCGATCTCGTAGAAGGAGAAGATCTGGCCAGCGCCATGCTCCCCCATCTCGATGCCGGACATCCGACGCACGGCCGAGTCGTACCCGTCGGCGCCAATCACATAGGTCGATCGACGCGTCTCGCTTCGCACGACGACCCACTCGCTGTGCGCGATGGGGTAGCCCATCGCGACATGGTCGAGCTTGGCGACCTCTGACCGGACGGTCACGCCCTCTACCGTGAGGGCCTGGAGTCGGTGTCCCCAGAGGACCTTGAGGTTTTTCCGGCGGAGCGCCTCCTCCACGGTCCTCTCGAGCACGCTTTGACGGACGACGAGGAGATGCGGATGCGCGGATGCGAGGCGCGAATAGTCGATCTCGACGCGCCTCTCACGCCCTTCGTAGTACGCGACTTTCGTCAGCTTCCGCCCCGCGCTGATCAGCGCATCGCCGAGTCCTGCCTCGTCGAGAATCTGCAGCGTGCGTGGGTGGATCGCGAGGGCGTAGCTGTGCTGGGTTGTCCGCTGGTGCATGTCAATGATTTCCACACGGACACCGGACTGCTGTAGGAAGAGGGCTGCAGCGAGACCGACCGGACCGGCACCGACGACGAGGACCTCAGGATCGGGGTGACTGGACATCGAGCTTTCTCCTCATACGCAGCTGCGTCGTTGCGCGCGCAATGGGGTGAGTGTCGCGGCGCATCACGACGCGGGACGACCGAGGCGCAGCCGCGCCACTACCTTGCGCGGGTCCACCGACGGATGGAATCGCCGCGCCGCCGGAAGCTGCAGGTACAGGATCGAGCCCGCCGCGAGCAGACCGAGAGCCCACGAATGGATTCGAATCGCGCGGAGGATCTCGCACGACAGGAAGACGTACACCGAGAATCGCGCCCGTTCGTGGCGACGGAGCATCAACGCGCCGACCACCGGCGCGATGATGAAGTAGACAAACCCGTCCCAAGGCAGGCGGCTACCGAAGTTGAGCCAACGCGTGTTGAAGAACAACGCCAGGAGATGAAGTGCCGGGCTGATCAAGAGCACGACCGTCAGCACCCAGAGTCCAGCCGGTCGTCGCATTCCGTCCGCAGGTTCAGGTTCCATGGATACCGCGATGCTAATCCATGTTCGCCAGCTGTGCGAGGATCGCGTCAATGGGTGCCTTCGCGCATGTGAACATCGGCGTGTCCCGCTGTGTATAGAGACTCGCTTCCGTGTAACGCAGCCGTCCCACCAGATCGACGAATTCCTGCGGGTAGTCCGAATCGAAGGCGACCACGAAGTCCTGGTCGTCGATGCCGTAGCTGTAGCTGGTGTTTAGACGAACGCCCTTGAACGGCGCGGAAGCGGCGATATGTTCGTCCATCATTCCCTGGCGCGCATGGGGCGAAAGGCGGTACCAAGACCGCGTTTTCGTGAAGGGGTAGACGAACAGGTACTTCCCCTCCCCCGGCAGCAGCTCGACGCCTTCCCCAGGCCTCTTACTTCGGTTGACGTACGGCGATTGGCGCTGCAGTGAAAGAAAGCTGTGGACCTGCGACAAGTAGGCGCCCAGGTGCGACCGTTTGATGGCCGCCTCCATCGACTGGAAGCACAGCGGGTCGAATGCGATCCGCCAAAGCATGAAATCGACGTCCGCACGCAGGCCCACGAGTGAGTACGTGCGAAGGATCACTTCGTCCAAGGACTCCCACTGGCGCACCAATTCGATGAACGCCGCAGACGCCTCTCGCTGCTCGTCACCGGGGAGGCGCCGGAACAGCGGGTCAAGCCGGTAGAACGAGTAGTTCAGGAACTGGCGGCGTTGTCTGTCCGGGCGCCTGCCCGTGGCGATCCCGGTTGGATCGAGGTCGACGGACGGGCCGCGGCGGGCCGGCGGGGCCTCGGGAGACTGCTCCATGGGCTATACCGATGACTCCCGCTACGAATTTTGTCAAGCGCGGGAAGGCTTGGCGCACCGGCTAAAATCATGGTCACACTTGTCTAACAACCTCTATTTGGGCGTGCTCGCGCTCACCGCATTCTTCGCGTTGATCGTCATCGTTTTCGTCGTCTACTTCGCGATTAGGTATCGCCACGAGACGGCGGAGAAGGTGGGCGCGCCGATCACTGGGTGGATGCCGCTCGAGATCGGATGGTCTCTCATCCCATTCTTCGTCTCCGTCAGTATCCTGGTGTGGGCCTCGATGGCGTTGTTCCACGTCGCCCTTCAGAACACCTCGCCGAAATAGCTCCAGAGTGCGTCGCGGCCACGCTCGAACGGCGAGCGCCGGCGCCAGCTCTCCAGATCGAGCTTCTTCGATTGCGTCAGGTCGCGCTCGAAATCCTGCAGGAGCCGAGCAGCGAGGGCGCGATCAAACACCGCAACGTTCAGCTCGTCGTTCAGTTCCAGCGAGCGGTTGTCGAAATTTGCCGAGCCGACAATGCTGAGAAGGCCATCGACCACCATTGCTTTGGTATGCATCATCGTTGGCTGGTACTCTGCGATCTCGACGCCTTGCTCGAGCAGCCTTTCGTAGTCGCCGCGACCGGCGTATTTCACCGCCTTCGCGTCCGTCTTGTCCCCTTCAACGAGGAGCCTGACGCGGACGCCGCGACGTCGTGCTTCCTGAATGCTCCACTTCGACGATTCGTCCGTAATGAGATACGGCGATTCGATATCAATTGAATGACGGGCGGCGGCGATCGCCAGCAAGTACAGTAGCTTCAGCTCGTTGGCGCCGCTCTGAGGTGCGCTCCAGACGACAATCGACTTCGCCCTACCGGTCGCCGGCGCGATGTCCGGCTCGACCTCCGGCTCGACGACACCCGCAACCACGATCCAGTTCTGGTTGAAGGCAGCTTCGACATCGGTCACCGCGGGCCCGTGCATCTCGATCATCGTGTCGCGCCACTTCGGAGAATCTTTCACGTCGTGCAGCCACTGATCGGCGATTCCCATCCCGCCGACGAACGCGACCGCGCCATCGATGACCAGTGCCTTCCGGTGCGTCCGATAGTTCGCCTCTTCGATCTGGAAGCTGACGATTGGGTTCACCCACTTGATTTCCGCGCCTGCCTCCTCGAGGCGTTTCTCATCATCGTCCGACATCTTCTTCGAACCGACTGAATCGAGGACGATGCGCACGCGCACGCCCCGTCTGGCGGCCGCTTCGAACGCACTGGTGAACATCGTTCCGATGTCACCCTGTTCGTAAATGTAGGTCTCGAGCGCGATTCGGTCCTTCGCGCGCTCGATCGCGGCGAGCATGGCCGGAAAGGCCTGATCGCCATTCGTGTGGACCGCATAGGAGTCGTTCGAAGTAAGGCGGTGGCCGAGCAGGTTCGAGAGGTAAGGCGGGAAGCGCGGGTCTTCGGCTGCGAGAGAGCTCTTGATTCGAATAGTTGCCTGGTCCTGGGCAATCAGCAGGCCTACGGCGAGGACGATCAAGCCAATGAGTGCAGCCGCAAGAATGCGATGCGTTCGTGGCCAATGGTGCCGTTGAGGTCGTGTTTTTTCCGCCATCCCTCTCGCCAGCGCTTGCAACTCGAGCGCCGGACTGGGCAGAAAGGGCGAGCCCGCATTCAAGGCGCCTCACTGCGCCAGGTTCGCAGGTCACCGTTTCGGATGGCGACGTCAAATCACGAGGTTTTTGCCGCAAACAGACATCCGAAATCCGCGACCGCCTGAATGCCGCGCGGTAGGACGTATGCACAACGTAGAGCTGGCTGGTCCTCCATCTTGTTGAGGTGCTGAATGCGGCGCGCGGCTTCGGTCAGGCGCGTTCGTTCCAGATCGCAGCCAGGTTCACGATCACTTCCACCGCCTTCTCCATGTCCTGCACCGACACCCACTCGAGCCGTGAGTGAAAGTTGTGCTCGCCGGCGAAGATGTTTGGAGTTGGCAGGCCCATGAACGACAGCTTCGATCCATCGGTGCCGCCTCGAATCGGCCGTTCGTGGACGGGGATCCCCGCGCGCCGGATGGCCTCGCGGGCGTGTTCGAGGACATGCGGATGCCGATCGAGAACCTCGCGCATGTTCCGGTACTGTTCTTCGATCGAAACCTCGACTCTGGCGCCGTAACGCGACGCGGCATCCAGCGCCAGTCGCTCGATCAATTCTTCCTTCTCTTTGAGCGCCGCCGTCCTGAAGTCGCGGACGATGAAGCGGACGTGTGCTCGTTCGCTGCCGCCCTGCAACACGTACGGATGGACGAACCCCTCGTAGCCGTCCGTCGCTTCCGGTGACATCTCGCGCGGCAGACGACCGACGAAATCCGCTGCCACCTTGATGGCGTTGATCAGCCGATCCTTGGCGTATCCGGGGTGCGTGTTGAAGCCGACAAACGTGAGCGTCATTGCATCGGCGGAAAAGCTTTCGTACTCGAGCTCGCCGCGCGTGCTCCCGTCCATGGTGTAGGCATAGGTGGCGCCGAATGCCTCGACGTCGAAGTGCTGTGTGCCGCGCCCGACCTCTTCGTCGGGCGTAAACGCGATCTTGATCGGCCCGTGTGGAATTTCAGGATGCGCCATCAGGTATTCGGCCGCTGTGACAATTTCGGCGACACCAGCCTTGTTGTCGGCGCCCAGGAGCGTCGTGCCCGAGGCGGTCACGATGTCGTCGCCAACACGGTCGGCCAGTGGCGGACAGTCCGCCATTCGCAATACAGCCGTTGGATCGTCGGGAAGCACCAGATCGCGTCCGTCGTACTTGCGATGAACAATCGGTCGCACGTTAGCGCCGGTCAGTTCGGGCGATGTATCGACGTGCGCAATGAACCCAATCGCAGGGACTCGTTTTCGCGACGTCGGTGGAACCGTCGCCGTGACATAGCCGTACTGATCGATGACGGCGTCCGTGAGGCCGAGCGATCCCAGTTCGTCGGCGAGATCTTTGAGCAGGACGAGCTGCGTGCTGGTGCTCGGGTAAGTGCTCGAGTTTTCGTCAGATTGTGTGTCGTACTGGACGTAGCGAAGGAAGCGATCGAGGACTGCGCTCATTTGACTTTGACGGGCTCAGGGCTTAAGGCTTAGGACTTCGGATACCTGAAGCCCTAAGCGTTAAGCCTATAGGAGGAATCATGAAAAAGGTGTTCGCGATCGCGGTGGTCGCGGCCATAACGCAAGTCACGCTGATGCTCGCTCAGACGTCAGCGCAGAGCGACGTCGTGAAGGCCGACGAAACCATCACCAAAGCCCTGGCGGGCGGCGACCGCGCCGCCGCTGAAAAGTTGCTCGACGCGGATTTCAGCTGGATCGATCCCGACGGCCTCTATTACGCCACCAAGGGCGAGGCATTCGCGCAGGGCGTGAAGCCGCTCGTAGGTACGGGCGGTGAGGTGAAGGTCCTCGAGCACCGCTACGGCAAAGTCGTCTATGTCGAGCGCAGCGAGGGTGACAAGAAGTTTTCCGGCCACTTCTGGGTGCAGCGTCCCAATGGCTGGCGTCTGCTGCACATCAACGACCTCGAGGTCCGCCCGCGCGACTATGCGACGGTACCGACGACCTTCGCGGTTCCGTGCGTGAACCCGTGTCACACGCTTCCCTATAAGCCGCTCGGCGCGGGAGAGAAGTCGGCGCTCGCCGCATGGCAAGAACAGGAAAGCGGACCCGCGGGATGGGGCAAGCGTGTCGCCGACAACTACGACCAGCGCGCGATTAACACGTACGGCGGGCGGTCGACATCGAAGAAGGATCGTCTCGCGGGAATGGAACGCGGCCGGCAGCAGAATCCGAATCGGCCAGAAGTGGGTGCGGCGCCGGTTGCCTATGGGCGCGCATGGGATTTCGGTGACGCCGTTGTGTGGATTCAACTTCAGCCGACCTACGGCGACAAGCCGTACTGGTCAAGTCGCGTCTACGCGAACATTAACGGGCTATGGCAGATGGCGGAGAGCTATCACACCTACATCAAGGATGCGCCCGTGATGGCGCCGGTGCCAGAGTCGTCGACGAAGAAGAGCGCGACCAACTAATCATGGGGAACCACATCGTCTGGTTCGTTGCGGCGTTGGTGGCCGCTGCCTCGGTGGTTATCGAGGGGCAGGGTCGCGGCGCGGCGACGCGACCAGACGATTGTCCTCGCGATCCTGTCTCTTTCCATCCGTGCGCTCTCGCCAAAGCAAAAACCTTCACGCCGCCGCGGACCCCCGACGGGCAGCCGGACATGCAGGGATTCTGGCGGGGCCAGGGCGGCGGGGTTGAGAACATCGAGGAGCATGCCGGCAACGGCGACGTCAATGCCGGGCCGACGTGGGTTGTCGATACGACAGACGGCAAGGTCCCGTACCAGCGGTGGGCGCTCGAGCAGCGGAAGGAGAACTGGGAGAAGTACATCGATCCCAACGTGCCGTGCCTGTCCTCCGGCGTTCCGCGGATGCTGTACACACCCGGCGACGTCACGATCGCGCAGACGAAGGATACGTTCGTGCTGGCGCACTCGCGCAGCCACACGTTCCGGGTGATTCCGATCGGGTCAGCGCCGCGGGTCGACACGTCGGTGCGCCTCTGGCTGGGCACCTCGCGCGGCCGTTGGGAGGACAACACGCTGGTCGTCGATGTCACCAACCAGAGCGGCAGGACGTGGCTGGACCAGGCGGGCAACTTCTTCAGCGAAGCGGTTCACGTAATCGAGCGCTTTACGATGGTCGACGCCAACACGATCCATTACGAAGCACGCGTCGACGATCCGACCGTCTACACGAGGCCGTGGACGATGGTGTTTGCGATCCGGCGAACCGCCGACCCGAAATACGAAGTCTTCGAGGAAGCGTGCCACGAGGGGGAGAGAGACACCGAGCATCTACTCGGCGCCGGGTACACCCTGTATCCCGGGATCACACGGAGATGAATCGTTCGAATCGTTCGGGTCGTTCGGGTCGTTCGGATCGTTCGGATCGTTCGGATCGTTCGGATCGTTCGAACCCGTTCAGATCGTTCGAACCGTTCGATCGTTCGAACCGAACCGTTCAGATCGTTCAAACCGTTTTGGGCGTTCGAGACGTTCTGCGCGTTTGAATCGCTCTGTTGCTCCGCCAACCAGAACGACCTGAACGACCCGAACGACCCGAACGACCCGAACGACTAGAGTTGGCGGAGCGCCGTCGGGATAGGCAATCGCGCCGCTTTGATCGCAGGCATCAGGCCGCCGACGAGTCCCATCATCAGCGCGTAGCTCAAGCCCTGAATCATCAGCGCTTGCGTCACCCGGAACGCAAATGCGACCTGGCTGAACGTCTGGAAGTTCATCGTCGAGGTCTGATAGCCGTTGAACGCGAAGTACGCCGCCAGGCCGCCTAACAACCCGCCGATTGCCGCCAGCGCAAGCGATTCAGCCAATACCGAGATCAACACGGATGCCGTGTTGAAGCCGAGCGCGCGCAGCGTGGCAATCTCGCGGGTTCGGGTCGAGACGGCGGTATACATCGTCAGGATGGCGCCAAACACGGCACCCACGCCCATCAGCAGCGCAATCGTGTAGCCGATACCGCGAATCAGGCTGCTCAGCATCTGTGACTGCTGTGCGTAATAGTCGCTCTCGCGCTGGACCTGGACGTTGAGCTGCGGGTTTGTAATCAACCAGCTCTTGAAGGCGTCGAACGCTGCCGGAGAGTCCAGTTTTGCCAGTACCGACTGATACGAGTTGCCACGCTCGTACACACCCTGAATGAGATGGCTGTCGCACCAGATCTCGGTTTCGCCTACCGACCCGTTCGATTCGAAGATGCCGACGACGCGCAGCCGAAGGTTGCCGGACGAGAACTCCGAGCCCAGATCGACCCCCGAGAACTGACGGTTTGCCCCGCGCCCGACGATCGCTTCGTTGGTACCGAACTGAAACATGCGTCCATCGACGACATGCGCCTCGTTGCGGACCTCGAGCGCTTCGGCGGCGATTCCTCGCAGCGGCACGTTCGCCGGCGTTCCCGTGCTGCGCTTATTCAGATCGACCAGGACGTAGAGTTCCGCGGAGACGATTGGCCGGTTGTTGACACGCAGCAGGCCTGGCGCCTGCTCGATGACCTGCACGTCGGCGCCGGGCAGCGTGCTCGTCACCTCCGAATCCGCGCCGGTCCGAAACACGATGGCGCGGTCAGGAGCGCTGGCGTCCGCCATCGCAGCTCGGAACCCTTCGCCGATCGACAGCACCGCCACAAACACGATGACGACGCCCGCGATGCCGATCATGGCAACGGCCGAGGAGCTCGCGCGCTGCGGGATGGTGCGCACGCTGAGCGCGCAGACCGCCAGCGTTTGTGCCAACCAGCGTCGAATCATGTTCGCCTGAGCGCATCGGTGATGCGCAGTCGCATCGCGCTCACTGCGGGAAACGCGCCCGCGACGAGACCGAGCGCGCAGCACAAGGCAATACCGATGGCGATGTCGCGGCTGCGCATGATGAAGACAGGCAGGAACGCATTGTTGAAGCTGCCGCCCTCCACCGCGACGTAGGTAATCGCCAGACCGAGGCCGCCGCCGAGCAGCGCCATCAGAATCGACTCGACCAGCACCAATCCCAGCACCAGACCGTTGGAAAACCCCAGTGTCTTGAGCACCGCGAGTTCGCTTGTCCGCTCGCGAACCGACTGCGCCATCGTGTTTGCCAGCACGAGGAGAAAGAGCGTGAAGAGGACAGCGGCGAGGATGGAGATGATGATCGCCTTGATGTTTCCAACCTGATTGACGAATCCCTGGAGGAAGGCCTTTTCAGTCGACGTCTTCGTCTCGGCGGATGAATTGGCGAACTGCGCATCGAGACGTGCGGCGACGTCAGCCGCGCGGGAGGGGTCGTCGATCCGCAGCACATACCATCCGACCATGCCAAAGGCGCCGCGGCGGTTCTCATCCAGGTATTCGTAATGAAAGAAGAAGTTGCTCGTGTCGAACCCTTTATCCGCGTCGTAGATGCCGTCGATGTTGAAGAACCACGTGTTGCCCTGCTTCGGCTGCCAGATCGTCGCTTGAATCGGGACCTTGTCGCCGACCTTCCAGCCGTACTTCGTTGCCGTCGTTCTGCCGACAATGACGCCTTGTCGATCGGCCAGCCACGCCTGAACCTGCTCTTCCGGGATACGCGCTTCGGGGTAGAGCTGGAAGTACGCAGGATCGACGGCCATCACCGCGAACTGCGTCGCCTTGTCCTGATACATGCCGCCGAACCATGTCGAGTGGCCGACGTGCGTCACCCCTTCAGTGCTGCGGATGCGATCCGCGTAGGCGACCGGCAGCAACTGGATGAGGCTGACCTTGTGCATCAGCACGAGACGATCGACACCCGCCACATCGACGCCCATGGAAAAGGCGTTCTGCACGACCATGAGGAAGCTGTACAGCACGAAAGCGATGAACACCGACGCCAGCGTGAAGATCGTCCGCACCTTGCGGCGAAGCAGGTTGCGCCAGATGAGCGGGAAGTACTTCATGCAACCGTCTCCATCAGCAGCCCCTTCTCCAGGTGCAGCACCTGCG
>Ga0065704_10071581_pt1 | contig 10642 bp, 9 predicted proteins | sample SwiRhicommuniRL2_FD_59091 | JGI IMG/M metagenome (GOLD analysis project Ga0065704, IMG submission 59091) | Switchgrass rhizosphere bacterial communities from Rose Lake, Michigan, USA - RL2 v2 (version 2) | ecosystem: Host-associated > Plants > Roots > Rhizosphere > Soil | place: East Lansing, MI | reverse complement strand
TCTTTATTTCCGGATTATTTTAGTATTATGGAGTGATAAATGCTTTTTACATGAAAAGAGGGATAACCATTAAGGATATAGCCAAAAAACTAAACATGTCTGTATCCACGGTTTCAAAGGCTTTGAACAATGATGCTACTATCAGTATTTATACCAGTGAACGGGTAAAGAAACTGGCAAAGGAACTCAATTACATTCCCAACGAAGCAGCGAGGCACTTTAAGCTGAGTAAAACATTTACAATAGGGCTGATCATCCCTGACCTGCTGGACCAATATTACGTACTGGCTGTGAATGGCGTGGAAGAAGAAGCAGAGAAGAAGGATTACAATGTGATCCTTTCGCAGTCTCATGAAGATGCCCAAAAGGAGGAAAAGATCGTGGATGTAATGATCCGCAACCGGGTAGACGGGGTGATTGTATCTGTTACCAAAAACACGGTGGACATGCAGCCATTTCAGAAGTTCCTGTCCATGGGCATTCCGGTGGTTTGTATTGGCCGTGAGCCAAAGGGCGTGGTATTCGATTATGTGTCCTCCAATAATGAAGAAGGTGCGCTGGAAGCTACCCAATTCCTGATAGACAGGGGGCATACCCGTATTGCGCATATTATGGGGCCAGAGTCTATGCGTACCAGCCAGGCGCGTTTTGCAGGTTATAAACAGGCTTTGCTGAAAAACATGCTCCCTTTCGAAACAACTTTAGTGCAGGAGGTGGACCTTACCCCTGCTTCCACTTTTGAGGCTATGCGGCAACTCATGGAGCAGGCTCACCCGCCTACTGCCATTTTTACTTTTAAGAATTACATCACCATCCAGGCGATCGACTTCCTGAAGAGCCATTACCCGGATAAAGTAGATATTATAGAATTTACAGGCTTCGGCAACCTGCCTTTACTGCAGCACCTCGATCACCGGCCGCTGGCTGCCATTGAAGAAAGTTCTTTTGAAATGGGCAGCGAAGCGGCACGCATCCTGTTTGAACGGATGAATGAGGAGCAGACGGAAGAGCCGGTGGCTTATATTAAGAAGCAATTCCCCTGCAAGCTGGTGATCTATTGAATGTTTGTTAATGTTAATATAAAATAAGCCGTTTTATGGAATAGGCTTATTTTTTTCATCATAAATAAGCTAGCTTAAAGAAGCTGTTCTTTTGATGAAAAAAAACTTATCCCTTCTTCTTTTTACATTGGCGTTTTTGTGTACCCAACATGGATATGCACAAGATACCCTCCCCCCTGTAAAAGCCCGCACGCTTAAAGAAGTTGTCATAAAGGGCAAGCCCACCCCTGTAAGGATCATGCAGGATACTATTGAGTATAACGCTGCCGCGTACCAGGTATTGGAAGGCGACAATGTGGCTGACCTGCTGAAACAGCTCCCCGGCCTTGAAGTGGACGATGAATACAATGTTACAACCATGGGTAAGGGAATGACCAAACTGCGCATTAACGGCAAAGATTTCTTTACCAGTAATGTAAAAGATTTTATCGCCAGGCTACCGGCGGAAATTGTAGCAAAGATCCAGGTTATTGATGATTATGGAGATCAGGCCAACTTTACGGGCATTAAGACGGCGGAACCCATTAAATTATTAAACATCGTAACCAAGCCGGGTATGAACAGGGGCAGCTTTGGCAATGGAGGTGTACATGGTGGAACGAATAACCAATTTGGAATCGGCGGGAACATTAACTTATGGAAAGATACCAGGCAAAGCAGCGGTGAGCTGAATTACAATACTTCTGATAACGGGGCCGGAACAGCACAGTCAATGACGGCCGGGATATCTCATGCGGATCAGCTAAACAAAAATATGCATTATGGCATTAACTATAACACGGGGCGCAACAGGAGTGCCTATAACAATGAACTGGCAACTGAAACCTTAAACCCATTGGGTACTTTCTACCAGAAAAACCTTAGTAATGGCGAAACCTGGAACAACAACCATAACTTCAATACTACTTTTAACTATAAGACTAAAAAGATTTTCCTGGATGGCAATGTAATGGCATCTTATAATAATGGCGAAAACGTTAGTTCTTCGGTAAACAACCAATGGGGAGTGATCAAACAAGACCTTGGGAATGTTAACCGGTCCAGCAATAAAACACCTTCCATCAATGCCGGCTTAAACTTCTCAAGGATCTTAAAAAATAAAAAGAGCAGTCTGTCAGGTAATTTCGGTATTTCCAGTTCTTCCAATCATGCTGATCAATATATCAGCACTAACATACGGTATTATGATAAAGCAACAGAACTTTTAGTGAAAGATTCCCTGTTAAACAGGAACCTCCTGACCGATAATAATAATCAAAGTTTCAATTTCGGATTCAGTTATAGTCTTGGTTTAAGAAGACCAAAGGACACAATGGCCCGACAAAATTTAAACATAAGCTATAGCTTGTCAGTTGGCAAAAGCACCAGTAGTGTACAAACATATGTGATAGATCAATTGAGTAAACAACCTGCATTCGTAGATTCGCTAAGTACAGATTATGCTTCCATATCTGTTAACCAGAACATCAGTTTAAGTTATGGATATTCCAGTAAAAAGGTCCGCTACAACCTGGGGGTTAACGCCAGCCCTACTTTACTGAGCAGTGATTACCTTCACCTGGGGCAGAAGGTCAGGAACAATAACCTGAATTATTCTCCCCGTATTAACCTGAGCAAAACTATTTCCAAAAACAAAACCATCTCACTTAATTACAGTGGCAGTAACAGGAATCCATCCATAAACCAACTCCAACCTGTTCGAAACACGGAGAACCTGCAGAATATTGTGATCGGCAATCCTAACCTGAGGCCTTCATTTAACCACCATGTTACCACCAACTATAATTATGTGGATGCCCAAACAGGGATATCCCTGCAAACGGTACTAAATTTCAATACTACACAGAACGAAATTGTTACCAATGTGGTGCTCATACCCGATACTTTAAACAGTTTAAAGCAGGAAACACACTTCGAAAATACCAATGGGAACTATGGGCTGGGCAGCAACTATACTTTAAATATGCCCCTCAAAAAGAACAAATATTCTATTTCCTGGTCTGGTGGGCTGGAAACATCTAAGAGGGCCGTTTTTATTAATAATAACAAGCGGTTTAGCAAGGGCATTAATATATCCCAGCAGTTGAATATGACGATCACTTCAAAAAAAGTATCAGCCGGTGCAAGAGCCTCTTACAGATTCAGCTCCAACAATAATGTGTTAAACGAGAACCCCATCGTTGATGTACTGGGGCAAACTGATAACGGTACTGTTTTTTACCATACGCATAATTACCAGGCTGACGCAAATGGTTCTTTAAGATTAAAATATCTCACATTCAACACCAGGGCAAACTACAGCTTCAGCAAGAACAATGGCAATGGGCTCAGTGATAATTTTAAAAACGTTCAAAGGCTTGGCCTGTCCCTTTCAGCCATGGGTCGGATAAAAAAAACCTGGTACATAGATATAAGGACCACAAAAACCATCAATACAGGTTATGCCCTGGCCAACACTAATCCTTTTATCATCAATGCCAGTTTAAGCAAAAAGTTCCTGAAAGATCAGTCATTAAGTTTTTCTATCAACGCCAACGATCTGTTGAACCAGGGGAATAACCTGGAGCGGTTTATCTCGGGTAGTTCAATTGTAGACAGGCGTACAAACCAGGCAACCAGGGTGTTTACTGCCAGGTTAAGTTATAATCTTTCAAATTTTGGCGGCAGAAGGTTCCGGGTTGACCCGGATTAAGTGACTCACTTCATCATAAAACTCCTGATCTTCACCTGCCCTTCCAGTATCCGGGAAATGGGGCAATTCTTGGCAATCGACAGCAGTTTCTTCTTTTGCTCCTCATCTGCTGTATTACCCGGGAAGGAAATATCACGATCTATAATGGTATGTGTTGCATCCTCTTTCTTCTCCTGGAACATATTGGCATTCACTTTAATTTCCGGGATATCCCAACCTTTACGCTCTATGTACATCCGCAGGGTCACCAGTGTGCAGGTGACCAGGGAGGACAACAACAGGGTGTATGGGTCAGGCCCCTGATCTTCCCCGCCTGAGGTAGGCGGTTCATCTGCAATGAATCTTCCATTGCGCCATTTGATGGTACACTGGTATTTAGCTGTTCCAATAGTTCCCCGAACAGGTAACGTTAGTTTGTACTGCATAGGCTCAAAGGTTGGTTACGGAAGGGTCCACAATACGTTTCCATTCCGGGTGCCTCTTAATATAGGCCACCACCAATGGGCAGAGCGGTACCAGGGAAAGATGATTGGTTTCTATATAGGCCAGTGTTTTTTCAATTATAGCAGTAGCTGCACCTTTGCCTTCCAGTTCCGGCGGTACTTCTGTATGGAGCAGGGTAATGCGCTCAGGCGTCTGGCGGTAAACAATGATGGCCTTATAGCCATCCACCTCCATTTCAAAACGGTGCGCGGCTGTATTATTTACCAGCGGCAGGGCAATGTATTCATCTTTCATATTGAAAATTTAGTTACTTTCCACGAGCTTCTTGATCTCCACAAGGATAGGGTCCCAGCCAATTCCATCGTTATATGCCTCTTTGTACCTGCGTTCCCCATCTTCCACATTCGCATAATCCCCCTGGGTGACGGTAAAGGTGGTTTGCCCATTGTTTTCTTCCAGGCTGTAGGTAACGGTGATACAACGTTCCGGCGTGTCTTTGATAGCAGGGTTATTAGGATCTATGGCCGTATAAGCCAGGTATTTACCCGGCTGAATATCTACGATCACCCCGGTCACCGCTACCAGGTCAATCCCGTCAAAATTCCCCTTCCATTCCAGGGTACTCCCCTTCTTCCAGTCAGACACGGTTTCACAACCGAACATATACTGTTTGGTTTTAGCAGGGTTCACAAGGGCATCCCATACTTTGGCGGCAGGTGCATCAATAATGATGTCGTTAATTACAACTAATGAAGTACGCATAATGTTTTTATTTTGACACAAAAATACCCTGCCCCGAAAAAAGGGGATTGCATATTACGGATTATTTCTAACGGAATTAGGTGTAATACCGAATTTGGTCTTAAAGGCATTATTGAAATGCTGCGGAGTGGCATAGCCCAGCTCATAGGAGATCTCTGCAGCTGTTTTGGAAGTATCCCGCAGGTATTGATGCGCCAGGTGAAGCCTTTGCTCTGTAAGGTAGCCAAATACGGTATTGGAAAAGGTTTCTTTAAAACCCCTTTTCAGCTTATATTCATTCAGGCCAACGGTACGGGCAATTTCAGAAAGATTGGGCGGGTCTGTTACGCGTTCATTGATCAGGTCCCTCACAGCAATGATCTTCTCCTTATCCGTTTTGCTCTTTACAAATAGTTCTCTTTTTTCCATGGCCACATTATACGCCTCCGCACATAGTACCAGCAGCTCTATGCTTTTAGACAGGAGGAAGAGTTTTTTTAGGTCTCCCCCGTATTTACAATGGATAATCTGCTGAAGCACCTGCTGTATAGGTGCGTCAATAGCTCCCCAGTGTTCTGAGAGCATTACATTCTTTTCCGCCAGGATATCTTCTGCAAAACGCTTCAGGCGGTCGTTGGCATTCTGGGTGAATTTCACAAAAAGTTCCCGTGGGAACTGGATGCCGAACACTTCCACTTCCAGCGTTCTGTTCCAGATCTCAATATCAAATCCTTTGGAGTACATGATATTGTGGTGTCCGCCGATCAGGTCGTAGGTTTGATCCAGTTGTTTATAGCTGAAGCTGTAATTCCCCTTCATACCAAAATGAAAGCGTACCACATCCGTTTCACTGCTGCCTTTGTGAGAGGTGAGCTGGTTGTACCGGGTAATGGAATGGCCCACAAGGATCTCATCACAATGCCAGATCATGCGGGTCATTGTGCCATATTCTGTGGTGGTGATTTCCGGTTGTTCCATGATCCCGCAAAGATCGGGAAATTAGCGATTGTACGGATATTCATTCACCCACCTGAAGCCCCTGTTTACCAGGCGGAAGTTGTTGTGATCATATTTTTTAAAGCGGTAGTAAAGGGAATCGTTGGATAAAGTGAGATAAACGGAATCTGTTTTATAGTTCAGTACCACTTTATGCAGGGTATCTGTATTACTAAATACGGTGGCTGTTTTTAATGTAGTGTCCACCACAAAGTTATAGGGCATGATACTATCGTTCATCAGTTTTACCTGTGCCCGCTTCTCAAACTGGATGATCACCTGCCGCCAGCGGGTGGTATCTGTTGTGAGCGGTGGAATGGTATCATTATTACGTACCAGTAATTCTGTATTGTAAATACCGTATAAAGGTGGCTTAGGGCGCTTGTCCCCATACCGGGCCTGCCCATATTTGCCGTTCTCAACATGGCTGATGAGCATGTAAGCAATGTACAGGTACTTCAGCACAATAGCCGTGATGCGCATCCAGCGTTTAGGCAGGTAAGAATAGTATACACGCGGCTCTGCAGGTTTGTTGAGCAGGAAAACGTTCAGCAAACGCTGCACATCCGGCGCCATCAGGAAGATGGACATCAGCAGCAACAAGGAAGAGAACAATTTTACCGGCACATCAAAGCAGAAATTGATAGCCACAATATTCACAGTCACAAAAGCACATAATATAGCTCCCAGCAGTGTTGTTCTGCGGAACAGGAGGAATGCGCCGGCAATCACTTCGGACCAGCCGGTGAATGCACTGAACCAACTTGAATAACCCACATAGGACCAGGCCAGGCCCATCGGGGACTTATCGCCGAAAGGCTGTACCAGTTGTGAGAGATATGGGAAAGGCATCTGCAGATGGAACACTTTGGCAAAACCATAGGAGAACATCATAGCTGCCATATAATAACGGATCAATACCCTTAACCAATGATAGGCCATATGATAACTTTTCCGCCGCCTGTCCAGCAAAGACCAGATGATAGTTATGAGCATGGCCAGCGTTACATAACTGAGCAGTAATACATAATCATAAGTGGTGTCGCCGCTGCCATTGGTAAAAATGGTAATGGGCGGAAGATGCAGGAACTGCGTGCCTACCCATGGCGCTATCTTATGCCATAACTCCGAATACCAGTAAGACAAATAAGGCACTTCAGTGAGTGGAAACGGAAAGGTATATAAGATGAGAAAGGCAAAGAAGAACCGGAAAGAGATCTTTTGAATAAGGCTCCAGGGATGTTTTGGGTATACAGGCATTTGATCAGATTTAGTAAATACGCTCATGAATATACTTAAAAAAATAATCTCTTGTTTTTTTCCGGGACAGGGGTAACAATCCTTCCGGGTTGTGTATCTACTCCTGAAAACAAAAACACACTATATGAAAAAGCTGATCCTTTCCATCGCCGTTATGTCCGTTGTAGGTGCTACCTCCTGCCGGAAAGACAAACAGGTAACGAATGATTTTAACGACCTGGGCACCATGGCTGCTTTCTTTGAAGCTTATGCCCCAAAAGCAGAATCCTTCACTCTCGATGCCGGTGTTGGCGGAACCATCACCACCAGTAAAGGCACAAAGATCAAATTCCCCGCTAATGTATTCCTCGATGCCAATAACAATGTAGTGAGCGGGAACATTAAAGTGCATGTAAAAGACATTCTGAAACCCAGCGATATGATCCTGGGCGATAAACCTACCATGGATGCCAAAGGCGGTTTCCTCCGCTCTTTCGGGGAACTGATCGTGAAAGCTGATAAAAACGGTGCTGAACTGGGCATTAAGAAAGACTCCGCACAAGTGGTGGTACCATTGGGTATTAGAGAAGCACAGGGCCAGGGCAACAAAATCCCGATCTGGGAAGGAGACACTACCGTTTCTTTTACCTCTACCGGTTACAATCATGTGAATGCTTCCAGCAGTGTAACTTCCAGTATCAAAATACCTAAAGGTGTTTCCTGGATAGATATGGGTACTACTGCCACCTCTAACCCTGCAGGTACCGAATCTACTTTTATGCTGGATGCGCTGGGTCAATGGCGGAACTGTGATGCACTCCTGAATAACGGCGGTACAAGAATAACAGTACTGGGGTACTTCACTGTTAATTATAATGATCAAACCAGTTCCAACTACTCCGGCAAAGAACCTACAATGCTCTTCTTCAAGCAAAAGAACCAGAATACGCTCATTAAACTTTATAATGTGATTGTGAACGCACCGGCTGGTAAAGAAGGATTATTGAGCTATCAGCAATCATTTACCGTAGGCATGGAAGGTACTTTCCTGGCCATCTCTTCAAAGAACGGGAAGTTCTACGCACATATGAAGGACGTAACCATCCCCGCTCCCAACGGTACAGATAACTATGTAGGGATCGATTTTACACCGCAGGAAGTATCTGAGGCAGCATTAATAGGCCTGATCAATCAAATGAATAGCAAATAGTATAACATAACCCCTTGAATTGAAAAAGCCGTTCCGGTGTACCGGAACGGCTTCCTTTATTTACAAAGAGAGGTAACAAACAAGAGTCCCTGTTGATCTCTTTATGTGATCAAAATCCTGTAAGATGAAACGTTTAACACTACTACTGTTCTTTATAGCCACCACGGCTTCCGCACAACACAAATTCACGCAATTCTCCCTGAGGGGCGGCCTTGATCTTGGCCACAAATATAATATACCCCCCACCGTTAAAATGCCGCTGGCCGGTTTTAATGCGGGCTTCAGCGCAGATAAGTACTGGAGTTTCTGGGGTATTGGTATAGATGTGGACGTATATGCCAATAAGGCGGCACGTTATGATTCCAGCGGTTTAAGCGCCAGTGCAGCGCCCTGGGTGGTACGCAATTACACGCATTCTTCTACCAAGATGCAACGGTACTTTGCGGGTATAGGACCTTCTTTCAAACTCCAGACTAATAAACTGGTAGCAGAGCTGAACCTGCGGGGCGGCATCTCTTATGCGGATGGGTCCGCTATTAAAGCTGATGCGGTGTTTGCAGCCCCCGGCAACACCCTGAACATGTCTATGTTCAACCATGCAGGTTATAGCCAAAAGCTGTATGCTGCCGCTAAAGCACAGGTGAGGGTTAATTATTATTTCACCCCCAAATGGGCCGTGCATGCCGGAGCTTACTACCTCTATCATATCAATAGCGAGGAAAATTATTCTTATTCGGAGATCATTGCGCTGCCTAACAATGTGAACTATGTGAAAGACATTACTTCTGTTTCTTCTTACGGAGCCTTTGCAGGTGTGAGCTACCGCATCTTCCCCGTTAAGAAGAAAAAGCAAACACCACCTCCTGCGGCTGTTCTTTTAAAAGACATACAGGTTTATGTAAAAGACGAACTAACAGGGCAGCCACTGCCTGATGCCACAGTGGCACTGTTCAATGCAGCAGGTAAAATAGCGGAAGCCGGTACGGATAAAAATGGCAAAGTGGTATTTCCTCAAACAACGCAGCAGGATTATACAGTAAAGGCCAGTTTGAATGACATTGCTGCCACCTACGGAACGGTAGATAAAGAACAATATACCGCCGGTGATATCGTGATCACTTTAACGCACAACGATCCCCGGTTCACATTGGTAGGTAAAGCGGTGAATAAAACTTCCGGAGCAGCGGAAGGTGATGTGCATGTTACGCTCACCAACGAAACTAAAAGCAGTGTTCGCCAGGCTTCTTCCAAAGCAGGTTCAGGGGAATTCCGTTTTCAGCTGGAGGCGGGGTCTGCGTTCAATGTAGCGGGTAAAAAGAAAAACTACCTTTCCAATATTGAGAAGATCAGTACCAAAGGCCTGAACAGAAGCCAGGCATTGTATGTGCAACTGGAATTGGGTGTGGAAGAAGCGGCGGAAGGTAAAGAGATCAGGCTGGAGAAGATCTACTATGACCTGGACAGATCAGCACTCCGCCCTGATGCAAGTTCCGATCTTAAAAAGCTGATCCTCTTCCTGCAGGATAATCCTACGCTCCGTATTGAACTATCAGCCCATACAGATGCAAGAGGCAGTGATGCACATAACCTGAAGCTTTCACAGGCCAGGGCACAAAGTGTAGTGGATTACCTGGTAAGGAATGGTATTGGTAAGGATAGAATGGTAGCAAAGGGATATGGAGAAACTAAACCGGTGAATGCCTGTACGGATTGTACGGAAGCGGAGCACCAGCAGAACAGGAGAACAGAGATAAAGGTATTATAAGCGGGAGGGCCTGTATCAGACAGATGCAGGCCTTTTACCAACTGCCGGATAAAACTACAATACGTTTTCCTTCCGTTTTAAAATGCACCTTTCCGGATGCTTCCAGTATTTCCAGCAACCCGGAAATGGGAGCATCCCGGGGGGCTTCTGCAGACAGCTGCACATCGGAGAAATCGCCTTTCCATTCCACATCCATATTATACCAGCGAGCTACCTGGTTAACGATGTCAATCACGTTACAATTGGAGAACTTGAAATTTCCGTTCTTCCAGGCAACCTCCACTTCCACATTGGCATTCCTTACCTGTACCCGGCTGGGGTTGTAATACAGCACCGCCTGCTCTCCCGGCCGGATAATGTGCGCTATCCCCAGGGCATTGAGCTTCACCGAGCCGGACACCATGGTGGTGGTTTGCTGCGGTTCGCCGGCATAAGACAGGATATTGAAACTGGTACCGATCGCTTCTACTACCGTTTCTCCTGCTTTTACCCGG
>Ga0065704_10071577_pt1 | contig 10644 bp, 7 predicted proteins | sample SwiRhicommuniRL2_FD_59091 | JGI IMG/M metagenome (GOLD analysis project Ga0065704, IMG submission 59091) | Switchgrass rhizosphere bacterial communities from Rose Lake, Michigan, USA - RL2 v2 (version 2) | ecosystem: Host-associated > Plants > Roots > Rhizosphere > Soil | place: East Lansing, MI | reverse complement strand
CGGCGCTTGAGCGGGGTGACGTTGCCGGCCGGTGCCCGCGCGCTGGCCGAGGCGTTGGCGCCAATGAACGCACGCACCTGCGGATAGACGATGTCGCGCCAGCGGCGGCCGCTGAAGATGCCGTAATGGCCGGCGCCTTCCACTTCCAGGTGCTGGCGGCGGGTCGCGGGGATGCCGGTGCACAGGTCGTGCGCGGCGGCGGTCTGGCCGAGCCCGGAGATGTCGTCCAGCTCGCCTTCGATGCTGAGCAGTGCGGTGTCGCGGATCGCGGACGGGTCGACCCGCTCGCCGCCGATCACCCATTCCCCGCGCGGCAGCAGGAACTCCTGGAACACCACCCGGATCGTGTCCAGGTAGTAGGTCGCCGGCATGTCCAGCACCGCGTTGTATTCGTCGTAGAAGCGGCGGTGCGCCTCGGCATCCTGCAGGTCGCCCTTGACCAGGTTGGCGTAGAAATCCCAGTGCGACATGAAGTGCCGGCTGGGGTTCATCGCCAGGAACCCGGTGTGCTGCAGAAACCCCGGATACACCGCGCGGCCGTGCCCCGGATAGGTCTGCGGCACGGTGTGGATGACGTTGTGCTCGAACCAGGACAGCGGATTGCGCGTGGCCAGGTTGTTGACCTCGGTGGGGCTGCGGCGCGCGTCGATCGGCCCGCCCATCATCACCAGCGAGCGCGGCGTGGTCTCGCCGCGCCCGGCCATCAGCGACACCGCCGCCAGCACCGGCACGGTCGGCTGGCACACGCTGATCACATGCAGCTTGTCGGCGCCGATGTGGCGGATGAAGTCCTGCACGTAGTTGACGTAATCGTCGAGGCCGAAGTCGCCTTCGGCCTGCGGCACCATGCGCGCGTCGATCCAGTCGGTGACGTAGACCTTGTGGTCGCGCAGCAGGGTGCGCACGGTGTCGCGCAGCAGGGTGGCGTGGTGGCCGGACAGCGGCGCCACCACCAGCACGGCCGGCTGCTGCTTGAGGCCGGCCACGATCTTGGCGTCGTCGCTGAAGCGCTTGAAGCGCAGCAGGCGGCAGAACGGCTTGCGCAGCACTTCCTGCTCGACGATCGGCAGCGGATGGCCATCCACCTTGACGTGGTCGAGCGCCCAGGCCGGCTTTTCGTAATCCTTGCCGAGCCGGTGCAGCAGTTCGTTGCTGGCGGCCAGGCGCTCGGCGCCGGGCAGCGTCGACCACAGGCTGTTGGCGTCGGAGAAGATCTTGGCGTTGGCCGCGGCCTGGTGGACCCAGGGGGCGAGCAGGTTGCGGGTCAGTTCGTGCCACTGGTAGAGCATGCCGGCATTTCCATCCTGAGCGTATGCTGCCATGCAGCATAACCCAATGCGGGCGCGTGCACCTTAATGGGGCGCCGGACCAATCGTTTCCAGTGCGGCCGCATCCCCCGCCAGTGCTGGCGATAGCCAGCAATGACTGCCGACCGGGCGCAGGCCCAGTGCACCAAACTGGCGCCGGTACCAGCGTGCCGGCCGCGCCTGGAAGCCAGCGTGGTCGCCATCGAACGCGTCCTCGCTGGCGAAGGTTTCCAGGAACGCGACTCCGCCGCACAGCTCGGCCAGGCCCGGCAGGCCCCGGCGCAGTTCGCGGCTGGGCACGTAGTGGAGCACGTCCGAACAGACCAGCAGGTCCACCGGCGCGCACGGCCGCAGCCAGGCGAAATCGCCGAACCGGGCCGGATGCAGATTGCGCTGGCGGCCATAGCGCGCCACCGCGTAGTCGCTGCTGTCGAATCCCAGGTACTTCAGTTTCGGCCGCAGTTTCAGCAGCGGGGCGCGCCAGGCGCCTTCGCCGCAGCCGATGTCCAGCACGCTGCGCAGCGGGCGTTCCAGGTAGTACTCGGCCTGGGCGACGGCGAGCGCCACCTTGCGCGTCAGGCGCGCGGCGTCGCCGATGCCGCCGTGGCGATACCAGCGCTGGAAGTAGTCGGCGTCGTACTGTTTGTCCATGCGGGGCGTCATCCGTGCGGGCGCCGGGCGAATCGGCGAAAATGGCGTGACATCCTACGCCAGCGCCCCGGAGCCAGCATGCAACTCTATCTGTGGATCAAGTCCCTGCACCTGCTGTTCGTGGTCGCATGGATGGCGGCGGTGTTCTACCTGCCGCGGATCCTGGTCAACATCGCCGAGAGCACGGGGCAGCCGCAGGTGCAGGAACGGCTGGCGCTGATGGGACGGCGCCTGTACCGCTTCGGCCACAGCATGTTCGGGCTGGCGCTGGTGCTGGGCCTGACGCTGTGGCTGGGCTACAAGGTGCTGCCGGACTTTCCGACCATGGTCGCGCCCGGCCACAGCGGCTGGCTGCACGCCAAGCTCGGCCTGGTGGCGCTGATGCTGGCCTATTACGTGTTCACCGGACGCTGGCTCAAGCGCGTGGGGCAGGCGCAGGCGCTGCCGTCCTCGCGCGCGCTGCGCGTGTTCAACGAAGTGCCGGTGCTGGCGCTGCTGGTGGTGATCTGGCTGGTGTTGGCCAAGCCGTTTTGAGCGGGGAGTGGGGAGTCGGGATTGGGGATTGGGGATTGGACATCCCGCCTGCCTGCTTGCTCGCAGCCTGTTAGGGACTCGCGCTGTCGAGGTGTTTGAGGGCGGTGCGGGCCTGGTCGATCCAGTGGCGTTGGTCGCGTTGGTAGTAGCGCGGGGCCACGCTTGAGCGTTTCAGGACCTCGTTGAACACGTCGCGCGCGCGTTGCGTCTGGCCGGCGCGCTGCAGCAGCTGCGCGTAGCGCACGCGGGCTTCCTCGCCGGGGTAGTCGTCGGCGAGCGCGGCGTATTCTTCCAACGCCGCCTCGGTCTCGCCCACCGCCTCGGTGGCGCGGGCGTAGAGCAGGTGGCCGTCGTGCGAGCGGAACTGCGGGTTGGCGGCGATCAGCCGGTCCAGGGTGGCCTTGACCGCGGCCGGCTGGTCCAGGCCGAACTGCGCCTTGGCCAGTCCCAGCAGCAGCCCGGGATCGTCGCGGTGAATGCCGCGCAGGGCGCCTTCGAACACCTCGGCGGCCTGCGCGTACTCGCCCTTGTCCAGGTGCAGTTCGGCCAGTTGCCGGCGGTTGTCCGCGGTGTCGGCCAGCGCCAGCCGGGTGTCGGCGGCGCGCTTGTCCCGGTTCGGGTCGAGCGTGGCGCCGACCTTGCGCAGGTGGCGGCGCGCGCGCGGGTCGTTGCGCCATTCCGGCAGCAGCTCGGCGATGACGTAGATCAGGATGCCCAGGTACGAAAACAGCAGCAGGATGAAGATCCAGTACAGCGGCCGCCCGCTGCGCACCACATGCACGCAGCAGGCCAACTGCAGGGCCAGCGACAGCAGGACGATGGGGCTCATGCAGGGCTTCCTTGTCGCGATCAGGCCGCTTCGTACGCCCCGTAGCCGCGCAGGCGCTCGTAGCGCTTCTGCAGCAGTTGCGCGATCGGCAGCTTCTCCAGCGCGTCCAGTTCGTTGAGCAGCACCGCCTTCAGGCGCCTGGCCATCTGCGTGGGATTGCGGTGCGCGCCGCCGATCGGCTCGCGCACCACCTTGTCCACCAGGCCCAGCGCGGACAGGCGCTTGGCGGTCAGGCCGAGTTGCTCGGCGGCGTCCTTGGCCTTGGCCGCGTCCTTCCACAGGATCGAGGCGCAGCCTTCCGGCGAGATCACCGAATAGGTGCCGTACTCGAGCATCAGGGTGCGGTCGCCGACGCCGATCGCCAGCGCGCCGCCGGAGCCGCCTTCGCCGATCACGGTGCAGATCACCGGCACCTTCAATTCGGCCATTTCCAGCAGGTTGCGGGCGATGGCCTCGCTCTGGCCGCGCTCCTCGGCGCCGATTCCGGGGTAGGCGCCGGGGGTGTCGATGAAGGTCAGCAGCGGCAGCTTGAAGCGCTCGGCCAGCTTCATCAGCCGCAGCGCCTTGCGGTAGCCCTCCGGGCGCGGCATGCCGAAGTTGCGCGCGATCTTGCTCTTGGTGTCGCGGCCCTTCTGGTGGCCGATGATGACCACCGGACGCCCGTCGATGCGGCCCAGGCCGCCGACGATCGCCTTGTCGTCGGCGAACGCGCGGTCGCCGGCCAGTTCCTGGAACTCGTCGCAGAACACGTTGATGTAATCCAGCGTGTACGGACGCTGCGGATGCCGCGCCAGCTGCGAGATCTGCCACGAGGACAGGTCGCGGAAGATCTGCGCGGTCCGCACCCGCAGCTTGTCCTGCAGCGCCCGCACCTCGGCGTCGACGTTGACCGCCGGGCCGGTGCTGGCATTGCGCAATTCCTGGATCTTGGCTTCCAGATCGGCGATGGGTTGCTCGAAGTCGAGGTAGTTCGGGTTCATGGAGCGCCATGGTGAACGTCAGGACGGGAAGTGTAGCCGAACCGGCTCGGCGCACCCGTACGCCGCAGTGCGGTCGGCGTCGGGACGGGCAGGGCCGCCCGGCCTGCCGCTGCCGTGCGCGGAGCGGTGGCGGGCGGCGCGGCGTCGTTGCGCCGTGCGCGGCGACGGGGCCGGCGGGCAGGATCAGGGCAGGATCAGCACGCTTCTGGAGAGGATGTCGTTGTACTGCTGCATGAAGCGGTTCACGGCCTCGTTCTCCGCGACGCTGTTCTTCACGGCCAGGCCGGCGGTGCCCTTGCCATAGGCCATGGTCGCGTCGAATTCGGCCTTGTGCATGGCCTTCACGTCGGCCGCGCTGCGCGCGCGCAGATGCGCGGCGTAGGCATTGCGCATCCCCGCCGCATGCGCCTCGTAGCGCGGCGGCAGCGGCGGCAGGGTGGACGGGGCGGGTTGCACCTGGGGCGGTGCGGCGGCGTCCTCGTGTCGTGGCATGTCCGCGTCCGCGCTCGCCTCCGCCGGCGCCGCATAGGCGGCGAACTCGCGCGCGGTGAACAGCTTGTCGCTGATCCGTCCGTGGCGATCCGCCGGGCCGCCGCCGGCATAGACCCGCTGCTCGTCGGGGAACGGCTCGCGCAGGTCGAAGGTCCAGGTGCGATCGATGAACAACCCCTCCACGCGATCGAAGTTGCCTTCGTAGGTCTTGCCGTCCACCACGATGCGCTTGGGAATCATGCCGAAGTGCTTGAGCTGGGACGCGTCGGTCGTATAGATCTCGCGCACCAGGACGTAGTGCGACAGCGTTGGGTTGATCAGCGTGCCCTGCTCGGCGCCCAGCGCGACGAAGCGCACTTCGCCGAGCCGCTCGCTGCGCAGGCGATGTTCGCCCTGCGCCAGTTCCACCGGCACCGCGCTGTCGGCGGGGATGTCGTAGCGCTTGTCGTCGATGTACACCTGCAGCGGCGCATCGGTCGGATTGTCGATCTGGAAGCGGTGCGTGGTGGTGGTGCCGACGCCCTTGCAGGCGCTCAGGCACAGCAGGACGAGGGCCAGCAGCGCGTGTTTCATGGTCAGTCCTTCGAAGGTCGCGTCCATTGCCGCGCGGATGCCGCGCAGCGGGCTCAGGTGGCCCAGGGCGGATTGTACTTGACCTTCACCGCACGCACGCCGGGGTCGGCACGCAGCGTGTCCAGCAATTGCGGGTCCACCCGCACCGCATGGCTGCCGTTGAGATCGAGCATGCCGGCCACCGCGCCGTGTTCGGAGTGCAGCAGCAGATCCAGGCGCAGCGGCGTCTTGCCGGGGCGGTGGCGCGCCAGCAGCGCGTCGATGCGCGGCCAGGTGCTGCGCTGGCGCAGGTCCAGGCGCAGCGACAGGCGTTGCGCGTGGTGGGTACAGATCTGTTCGTAGTCCCAGCACTGGCGGATGCGCATCGCGTAGCCGCCGTTGAACTCGTCCTCGCGCACGCCGCCCTTGACGATCAGGATGCGGTCGCGGGTCAGCAGGTGGCCGAACTCGGCGATGGCGTCGGTGAACGCGCTGCACTCGATGCGGCCGCGGCCGTCCTCCAGTTGCACGAACACCTGGCTGTCGCCCTTGCGGCGCACGCCGACCACCTGGCCGGCGAGGATCGCGCTGACCTCCGGGCGCCAGGCGCGCTTCTCGCCGTCGCCGCCGCCACCGCGCCCGCCGCCGGATTGCGCGCAGATCTTCTCCAGCGCGCTCAGGTCGCAGCCGACCAGTTCGCGCACTTCCTCGCGGTACGGATCGAACGGATGGCCGCTGAGGTAGAAGCCCAGCGTCTCGCGCTCGCCGGCCAGCAACTGGCCCAGCGGCCATTCCTTGCTCTCCGGCAGGTCCAGGCGCAGCGCCGGCGCGCTGGTGTCGGCGCCGCCGAACAGCGAGTTCTGCCCGGAGGCGCGCTCGCGCGCCATCTGCTCGGTGGCCTTCATCACCTCCGGCAACTGCAGCATCAGCGTGGCGCGGTTGCTGCCCAGCCCGTCCATCGCGCCGGCGTTGATCATCGCTTCCAGCGTGCGCTTGTTGAGCTTGGCCGATTCCACGCGGGTGCAGAAATCCAGCAGCGAGGCGTAGTCGCCGCCGCGCTCGCGCTCGGCGACGATCGCCTCGCAGGCGCCGCGGCCCACGCCCTTGATCGCGCCCAGGCCGTACTGGATGGTGTCCGGGGTGGCCGCTTCGAACATGTAGGCCGAGGCGTTGATGCGCGGCGGCAGCACGGTCAGGCCGAGGTTGCGCACCTCGTCGAGGAAGCCGACCACCTTGTCGGTGTTGTCCATGTCCGAGGACAGCGTGGCCGCCATGAACTCGGCCGGATAGTGGCGTTTCAGCCACGCGGTCTGGTAGCTGACCAGCGCGTAGGCGGCGGCGTGCGACTTGTTGAAGCCGTAGCCGGCGAACTTCTCCATCAGGTCGAAGATTTCGTCGGCCTTGGCCTCGCCGACGCCGCCCTTGGCCGCGCCCTCGCGGAAGATCTCGCGGTGCTTGGCCATTTCCGCCGGCACCTTCTTGCCCATCGCGCGGCGCAGCAGGTCGGCGCCGCCCAGCGAGTAGCCGCCGACGATCTGCGCCATCTGCATCACCTGCTCCTGGTACACCATGATGCCGTAGGTGTCCTGCAGGATCGCTTCGGTGCGCGGATCGGGATAGACGATTTCCTGCTGCCCGTGCTTGCGCGCGTTGAAGTCGGGGATCAGGTCCATCGGGCCAGGGCGGTACAGCGACACCAGCGCGATCAGGTCCTCGAAGCGGTCGGGGCGGGCGTCCTTCAGCAGCCGGCGCATGCCCGAGGATTCGAACTGGAACACCGCGCCGGTGTTGCCCGAGGCGAAGATGCCCTTGTAGGTCGGCGCATCGTCGAGCGGGATCGCGGCGATCTCCACCGGCGGGATGCCGGCGCGCGCATGGCGCACGTTGATCGCCTTCACCGCCCAATCGATGATGGTCAGGGTGCGCAGGCCGAGGAAGTCGAACTTGACCAGGCCGACCTGCTCGACGTCGTCCTTGTCGAACTGGGTGACCGGGTTCTTGCCGAAATTGTCGACGTCGTGTTCGGCGAACAGCGGGCAGAAGTCGGACAGCGGGGTCGGCGCGATGACCACGCCGCCGGCGTGCTTGCCGGCGTTGCGGGTCAGATCCTCGAGCTGCCGCGCCAGGTCCATCAGGTCGCGGACGTCGTCCTCGCTCTGGTAGCGCTGGATCAGCTCCGGCGAGGCCATCTCGCTGTCCTTGCCTTCGCCCATCGCATCCTTCAGCGTGATGCCGAGGATGTTGGGGATCAGCTTGGCGACGCCGTCGACCAGGCCGTACGGGAAGCCGAGCACGCGGCCGCAGTCGCGCACCACCGCCTTGGCCGCCATGGTGCCGTAGGTGATGATCTGGCTGACCCGGTCGCGGCCGTACTTGCGCGCCACGTAGTCGATCACCTCGTCGCGGCGATCCATGCAGAAGTCGATGTCGAAGTCGGGCATCGACACGCGTTCCGGGTTGAGGAAGCGCTCGAACAGCAGGTTGTACGGCAGCGGGTCCAGGTCGGTGATCTGCAGCGCCCACGCCACCAGCGAGCCGGCGCCGGAACCGCGGCCCGGGCCGATCGGAATGCCCTGGTTCTTGCCCCACTGGATGAAGTCGGCCACGATCAGGAAGTAGCCGGGGAAGCCCATCTTGATGATGGTGTCCAGCTCGAACTCGAGCCGGTCCACGTAGTCCTGGCGGGTCTTGCCGGGCGCCAGCGGGTTCTTCTCCAGGCGCGCGGCCAGGCCGTCGCGCGATTGGCTGCGGATCCAGCTGTCCAGCGTCTCGTCGTCGGGCACCGGGTAGGCGGGCAGGAAGTAGGTGCCCAACTGCATCTCGATGTTGCAGCGTTGCGCCAGCGCCAGGGTGTTGTCGATCGCGTCGGGGATGTCGGCGAACAGCGCGGCCATTTCCTCGGCCGACTTCAGGTATTGCTGGTCGCTGTACTCGCGCGGCCGCTTGGGATCGTCGAGCACGCGGCCGGAGGAGATGCACACGCGCGCCTCGTGCGCGGCGAAGTCGCTGGCGTACAGGAAGCGCACGTCGTTGCTGGCGACCACCGGCAGGCCACGCATGCCCGCGGCGTGCAGCGCGAACTGGTTGAACGCCTCCTCGCCGTCGCGGCCGGTGCGGGTCAGTTCCAGGTGCAGGCCGTCGCCGAAGATGCGCTGCCAGTCGGCCAGTTGCTGCTCGGCCAGGTCGTGCTGGCCCTCGGCGGCCAGGCGCCCGGCCAGGCTCTCGCGCCCGGCCAGGGCGAACAGGTTGTCGCTGCCGGTCTGCAGCCATTCCGGACGGATCGCCACGCCACCCTCGTTGCGGTGGCCTTCCAGCCAGGCGCGGGTCAGCAGCCGCGACAGGCTCAGGTAGCCGTCGCGGTTGCGGCACAGCACGGTCAGCCGCCACGGCGCCTGGGCGCCGTCGCTGATCACCAGGTCGGCGCCGGCGATCGGCTTGATCCCCACGCCCTCGGCAGCCTTGTAGAACTTGACCAGCGCGAACAGGTTGTTCAGGTCGGTGACCGCGAGCGCGGGCAGCTCCAGTTCGACCGCGCGGCTGAGCAGGTTGGCCTGCTTGGCTTTCTTCGGGTCGGCCTGATCCGGTTTCTCGGGCACACGGATGGTCGAATCCGCCAGCGAGAACTCGGTGTGGACGTGCAGATGGGCGAAGCGGGAAGTGGACATGCGGAACCAGGACGATGCCCGGTCAGGTTAGCGGCGGGGGGCGGGGCGAACAAGGCTTGACAGTGAGGCGCGGGGATTGGGGAGTGGGGAGTGGGGATTCGTTTGCGGTCTCACTGCGCGTTGAGTGCGCGCGGTGCCGGCCGACCCTGTCGAACGTCCTACGCGAGCTGCAGCGACTCCAGCGAATCCCCAATCCCGACTCCCGACTCCCGGCCCGCCAGGGCCACCCGTACCGGCGCGAAGCTGCGGCGGTGGTGGACGCAGGGGCCGTGCGTGGCCAATGCCGCCAGGTGCGCCGGAGTGGCGTAGCCCTTGTGCAGGTCGAAGCCGTAGTGCGGGTGTTCGTCGTGCAGGCGCTGCATGATGCGGTCGCGGGTGACCTTGGCCACGATCGAGGCGGCCATGATCGCGCGGTCCAGACCATCGCCGCCGACCAGCGCCTCGGCGGCGCAGGGCAGGCCCTTGGGCACGCGGTTGCCGTCGATGCGGGCGAAGCCGGCCACGTGCGCCACGCCCTCGACCGCGCGGCGCATGCCCAGCATGGTCGCCTGGTAGATGTTCAGGCGGTCGATTTCCTCGGCCTCGATCAGCACCACCTGCCAGGCCAGCGCACGCTCGACGATGCGCGCATACAGCGTCTCGCGCCGCGCCGCGGTCAGCTGCTTGGAATCGTCCAGCCCGTTGATGCGGGTGCACGCCGGATCGAACACCACCGCCGCCACCGCCACCGGCCCGGCCAGCGGCCCGCGCCCGGCTTCGTCGACGCCGGCGTAGAGCCGGGATTGGGGATTCGGGATTGGGGATTCGCAGAGCAGCTCCTGCTGCGGCGATGTGAGATCGGAGCGCTTCATGCCGTCGCTCCTGACGAATCCCGAATCCCCACTCCCGAATCCCCGCTCTCCAGCAATTCGAGCACCGCATCGGCAGCGCGCGCCGAGGCGTCCTGGCGCAGCAGCCGGTGCAGGCGTTCGTACTCCGGTTGCAGCGCGGCGACCGCCTGCGGATCGCGCAGCCAATGCAGCAGCGCCGCGGCGAGCGCGTCCGGTGTGCACGCGTCCTGCATCAGTTCCGGCGCCAGGTCGCGGCCGGCGAGGATGTTGGGCAGGGCGTAGCGATCGACCTTGAGCAGTCCCAGCGCCTTGACGATGCGGTAGGTCAGCGGCGCGACCTTGTAGCCGACCACCATCGGCCGCTTCACCAGCATGGTCTCCAGCGTCGCGGTGCCGGAGGCCAGCAGCACCGCGTCGGCGGCGAGCAGCGCCGTGCGCGCCTGGCCGTCGAGCAGGTGCGAGTAGACCACCGGCAGCGCCGACCGCGACAGTTGCTCGGCGAGCAGCGCCTTGCAGGCGGGGTTGGCGGCCGGTACCACCACGTGCGCGCCGGGCATCTGCTGCAGCACCTGCCAGGCGGCGGCGAAGAAGGTGTCGCCGAGCCGGCCGATCTCGCCCAGGCGGCTGCCCGGCAGCACCGCCAGCACGGTGGCGCCAGCCGGCAGGCCGAGTTCGGCGCGCGCCGCCGCGCGGTCGCCGTGCAGCGCGATCGCATCGGCCATCGGATGGCCGACGAAGCGCGCATCCACGCCGTGCCTGGCGTAGATCGGCGGCTCCATCGGGAACAGGCACAGCACGCGGTCG
>Ga0065704_10071580_pt1 | contig 10645 bp, 8 predicted proteins | sample SwiRhicommuniRL2_FD_59091 | JGI IMG/M metagenome (GOLD analysis project Ga0065704, IMG submission 59091) | Switchgrass rhizosphere bacterial communities from Rose Lake, Michigan, USA - RL2 v2 (version 2) | ecosystem: Host-associated > Plants > Roots > Rhizosphere > Soil | place: East Lansing, MI | reverse complement strand
AAGGGGGCAGACTGTAAATCTGTTGGCTTACGCCTACACTGGTTCGAATCCAGTCCCCTCCACCAGTAATGGTTGTAAGAGAAGCGTCGCTTAAGGCGATGCGCGCAAACGCAAGGTTTGCGGGAGTAGTTCAATGGTAGAACCCTAGCCTTCCAAGCTAATGACGCGGGTTCGATTCCCGTCTCCCGCTCCAGGTTTGAAATTCCAACATTGCGCATTCGTGCGTGGTGTTTGCCCATGTGGCTCAGTGGTAGAGCACTCCCTTGGTAAGGGAGAGGTCGGCAGTTCGATCCTGCCCATGGGCACCATCCTTCTGGTGCTTCTTTCAGATGGTAGCGCCCAGAGCAAGTTAGAGCATTTGATTTTTTTCGGAGTCGAAAAAATGGCAAAAGAAAAGTTCGAGCGCACCAAGCCCCACGTGAACGTGGGCACCATCGGTCACGTTGACCACGGTAAGACCACTCTGACGGCTGCTATCGCTACCGTTCTGTCGAAGAAGTTTGGCGGCGAAGCCAAGGCCTACGACCAGATCGACGCTGCACCCGAAGAAAAGGCCCGCGGCATCACCATCAACACCGCTCACGTCGAGTACGAAACGGCTAACCGCCACTACGCTCACGTGGACTGCCCCGGTCACGCCGACTATGTGAAGAACATGATCACCGGCGCTGCCCAGATGGACGGCGCTATCCTGGTGTGCTCGGCCGCTGACGGTCCCATGCCCCAGACCCGCGAACACATCCTGCTGTCGCGTCAGGTGGGCGTGCCTTACATCATCGTCTTCCTGAACAAGGCTGACATGGTGGACGACGAAGAACTGCTGGAACTGGTCGAAATGGAAGTGCGCGAGCTGCTGTCCAAGTACGACTTCCCTGGCGACGACACCCCCATCATCCGCGGCTCCGCCAAGCTGGCCCTGGAAGGCGACCAATCCGACAAGGGTGAACCCGCTATCCTGCGTCTGGCCGAAGCTCTGGACACCTACATCCCCACGCCCGAGCGCGCTGTGGACGGTGCTTTCCTGATGCCCGTGGAAGACGTGTTCTCGATCTCCGGTCGTGGCACCGTGGTGACTGGCCGTATCGAACGCGGCATCATCAAGGTCGGCGAAGAAATCGAAATCGTCGGTATCAAGGACACCCAGAAGACCACCGTCACGGGCGTGGAAATGTTCCGCAAGCTGCTGGACCAAGGTCAAGCTGGCGACAACGTGGGCCTGCTGCTGCGCGGCACCAAGCGTGAAGACGTGGAACGCGGCCAAGTGCTGTGCAAGCCCGCTTCGATCAAGCCCCACACCCACTTCACCGCTGAGGTGTATGTGCTGTCGAAGGACGAAGGCGGTCGCCACACTCCTTTCTTCAACAACTACCGTCCCCAGTTCTACTTCCGTACGACCGACGTGACCGGCTCCATCGAGCTGCCCGCCGACAAGGAAATGGTGATGCCTGGTGACAACGTGTCGATCACTGTGAAGCTGATCGCCCCCATCGCCATGGAAGAAGGTCTGCGTTTCGCTATCCGCGAAGGCGGCCGTACCGTGGGCGCTGGCGTGGTTGCGACCATCATTGCTTAAAATTTAAGGGTTTAGGGGTATAGCTCAATTGGCAGAGCGTCGGTCTCCAAAACCGAAGGTTGTAGGTTCGATTCCTACTGCCCCTGCCACCTTCAGGTGGTAAAGATAAGCCCGCCAGACTCTGGCGGGCTTCAGTGTCTTGTGCTCGGCCATTGTGCTGTGCGAATGAAGATTAGGTATGGCTACATCGCAAGTTGAAACAGTAAGCTCTGGCGCCGACAAGGCCAAGCTGGCTGCCGTGCTGGTTCTGGTGATTGCATCCATCGCCGGCTTTTATTTTCTGGGCGCCCAAGGTCCTGTGGCGCAATGGGGCGTGCTGCTGGTTGGCCTGGTGGCCGCTGCCGCAGTGTTCCTGGTCTCCGAGCACGGCAAGCAACTGATTGGGTTTGCCAAGGATTCTTGGAAAGAAGTCAAAAAGGTCGTCTGGCCCTCGCGCAAAGAGACCATGCAGATGACGCTTTATGTGTTCGCCTTTGTGGTGATCATGGCTTTGTTCCTCTGGTTGACCGACAAGACCGTGGAGTGGGTGTTGTATGACCTCATTCTGGGCTGGAGAAAATAATGACTGATGCGATGGACGCAGGTGCATCGGGCGCTCAAGTGGCGCCCGCTGCTGCAGTGAATCCTGATTTGCGCTGGTATATCGTGCATGCCTACTCGGGCATGGAAAAAGCGGTGGAGCGCAACATCACGGAGCGCATTCAGCGTTCTGGTATGCAGGAAAAATTTGGCCGTATCCTGGTTCCCACCGAAGAAGTGGTGGAAATGAAGAACGGCCAGCGCAAGACCACCGAGCGTCGCCTGTTCCCGGGTTATGTGTTCGTCGAGATGGTGATGGACGACGACACCTGGCACCTGGTCAAGCACACCAGCAAGGTGACCGGCTTTGTGGGTGGCGCCAAGAACCGCCCTGCACCGATCTCGGAAGAGGAAGTGCAGAAGATCGTGAGCCAGATGCAGGAAGGCTCCGAGAAGCCGCGCCACAAGATCGAGTTCATGGTGGGCGAGCTGGTGCGTGTCAAGGAAGGTCCGTTCACGGACTTCAATGGCACGGTCGAAGAAGTCAATTACGAGAAGAATCGCCTGCGGGTGTCCGTGGCGATCTTCGGTCGCTCCACTCCGGTGGAGCTGGAATTTGCGCAGGTCGAAAAGACCTGATGCCGATCGCACGTTGTGGGACTCGCGTGCTGAAATAAGAGTCCTTTAACACGGGGAGCCATGCACCACATGGCGTTATGCACCCGTAAGGAGTAAATCCATGGCGAAGAAAATCGTCGGTTTTATCAAGCTGCAAGTGCCAGCTGGTAAGGCCAATCCTTCCCCTCCCATCGGTCCTGCGCTGGGTCAGCGTGGCCTGAACATCATGGAATTCTGCAAGGCATTCAATGCGCAGACCCAAGGTGTCGAGCCCGGTCTGCCTCTGCCTGTGGTGATCACGGCCTTTGCTGACAAGAGCTTCACGTTCGTCATCAAGACCCCTCCCGCCACCGTGCTGATCAAGAAGGCCATCAAGCTGGACAAGGGTTCTGCGAACCCTCTGAAGGCCAAGGTCGGCAAGATCACCCGCGCTCAGCTGGAAGAGATCGCTCAGACCAAGCTGAAGGACATGAATGCCGCCAATGTTGACGCTGCCGTGCGTACACTGGCTGGTTCTGCCCGTTCGATGGGCGTGATCGTGGAGGGTTTGTAAAATGGCCAAGTTGACCAAGAAGCAAAAAGCTCTCCAAGGCAAAGTGGATTCCACCAAGCTGTATGCCTTCGGCGAAGCCGTGGCACTGGTGAAGGAAGCTGCTACCGCCAAGTTCGATGAATCCATCGACGTGGCCGTGCAACTGGGCGTGGATGCCAAGAAGTCGGACCAAGTGGTGCGTGGCGCTGTCGTGCTGCCTCACGGTACCGGCAAGACCACCCGTGTCGCCGTGTTCGCCCAAGGCGCCAAGGCTGAAGAAGCCAAGGCCGCTGGTGCCGACATCGTTGGCATGGACGATCTGGCTGCCCAGGTCAAGGCTGGCGACATGCCTTTTGACGTGGTGATCGCTGCTCCCGACGCTATGCGTGTCGTGGGTCAGCTGGGTCAGATCCTGGGCCCACGTGGCCTGATGCCCAACCCCAAGGTGGGTACTGTGACTCCCGACGTCGCTACGGCCGTGAAGAACGCCAAGGCTGGTCAGGTGCAGTTCCGCGTGGACAAGGCTGGTATCGTGCACTCGACCATTGGCCGCCGCTCGTTCGACAACGACAAGCTGCAAGCCAATCTGGCCGCTCTGGTGGACGCGCTGAACAAGTCCAAGCCTGCTTCCAGCAAGGGTCTGTACCTGCGCAAGGTGGCGGTTTCCTCTACGATGGGTGTGGGTGTTCGCGTCGAACCCCAATCCATCGCAGCGTAATTCGCTAAAATCTTCTGCCCGGATTTATTCGGGCTGATGTGGTGGGCTGTCCATGTGCGCATGGACAGGTCATCCAAGACCGCTGGTGTGGCTTGCCACTTAATTGCATAGCCAGCGCAGATGGCGATCCCGCTGCAGATGGATGAATGTCCTCTAACAGTTGGTCGCTGCAACAAGAGCGCGCACAAGGGGCTTGCCCTGCGTGCGCATTTGAAGGAGTAGACCTTGAGTCTTAATCGCAGTGAGAAAGAAGCGGTCATCAACGAAGTGACCAGCCTCGCCGCTAAAGCTCAAACGCTTGTGATCGCGGAATACCGTGGCATCACGGTCGCCGACATGACCAAACTGCGTAGCGAAGCGCGCAGCAAGGGTGTGAGCCTGAGTGTGTTGAAGAACACCCTGGCCCGCCGTGCTGTCGCCGGTAGCGCGTTTGAAGTGGTGGCTGACCAGATGACCGGTCCCCTGATCTATGGCTTCTCTGAAGACGCAGTGGCTGCCGCCAAGGTGGTGGCCGACTTCGCGAAGACCAACGACAAGTTGGTGATTCGCGGTGGCGCGTTTTCGGGCAAGGCCCTGGACGTGAACGGCGTGAAGCAACTGGCAAGCATCCCCTCGAAGGAAGTTTTGCTGGCACAAGTGTGTGGCTTGCTCATGTCGCCTATGTCGCGTACAGCCGTGGTGCTGGGCGCGCTGGCGGCAAAGAAGAGCGAAGGCGCAGAGCAACCTGCCGCCGAAGAAGCCGCTGCAGCTTAATTGCGGCAACAAACAACCAACAAATTGTTAGGAAATTAACATGGCATTCGATAAAGACGCATTCTTGACCGCCCTGGACAGCATGACTGTTCTGGAACTGAACGACCTGGTCAAGGCCATTGAAGAAAAGTTTGGCGTGAGCGCTGCCGCTATGGCTGCTCCTGCTGCTGCTGGCGGCGGTGCTGCTGCTGCTGCTGAAGAAAAGACCGAGTTCAACGTGGTGCTGACCGAAGCTGGCGCCAACAAGGTTTCCGTGATCAAGGCCGTGCGTGAAATCACCGGTCTGGGTCTGAAGGAAGCCAAGGACCTGGTCGACGGCGCTCCCAAGAACGTGAAGGAAGCTGTGGCCAAGGCTGACGCTGAAGCCGCTGTGAAGAAGCTGGTCGAAGCTGGTGCCAAGGCTGAACTCAAGTAATTGAGTCCAATCCTGAGGCTGGAGTGCTCGCAAGGGCCTCCAGCCTTTGGTGCTTGTGGAACTGGCTTCCAGAGCACACCAGAAAACGGGCAAATGGCCTTTTTTCTAGTGTCTTCTGACAACCCGACAGCAGAAGATGCCTTGGTTCGGGCGATGTGCAACGCATCGCCGTCCGCCATGGTTGGTAGTGGCCAACCGCCAAGCCGGCAAAAGGAGCGCGCCCTTCTTGCCGGACCGTGTCGTCGCAGACCCAGGACTCAAGTCTTTGCCCGGAGATCTCATGGCCTATTCTTACACCGAACGTAAGCGAATTCGCAAAAGTTTCGGCAGCCGCGATAGCGTGCTCGAAGTGCCTTACCTGCTGCAGATGCAAAAAGATGCATACACCGCATTCCTGCAGTCAGACGTAGCCCCCAAAAAACGCACCATTGAAGGCCTGCAAGCGGCTTTCAACTCTGCTTTCCCCATCGTCTCTCACAATGGTTTTGTGGAGATGAAGTTTGTCGAGTACAACCTTGCCAAGCCCGCTTTCGACGTGCGCGAGTGCCAGACCCGTGGTCTGACCTTCGCCTCGGCCGTGCGCGCCAAAGTGCAGTTGATCATCTATGACCGCGAGTCCTCGACTTCGCAGTCCAAGGTGGTCAAGGAAGTGAAGGAGCAAGAGGTCTACATGGGCGAAGTGCCCCTGATGACCGACAAGGGCTCGTTCATCATCAACGGTACCGAGCGCGTGATCGTCTCGCAGCTGCACCGTTCGCCTGGCGTGTTCTTCGAACACGACAAGGGCAAGACCCACAGCTCGGGCAAGCTGCTGTTCTCGGCGCGCATCATCCCCTACCGCGGCTCCTGGCTGGACTTCGAGTTCGACCCCAAGGACCTGCTGTACTTCCGCGTGGACCGTCGTCGCAAGATGCCTGTGTCCATCCTGCTGAAGGCCATCGGCCTGACCCCCGAGTCCATCCTGGCGAACTTCTTTGTCAACGACAATTTCCGCCTGATGGACAGCGGCGCACAGATGGAATTCGTGGCCGACCGCCTGAAGGGTGAAGTCGCACGTTTCGACATCACCGACAAGTCCGGCAAGGTCGTCGTGGCCAAGGACAAGCGCGTCACGGCCCGCCACACCCGCGAACTGGAACAATCCGGCACCAAGTACATCAGCGTGCCCGAAGACTTCCTGATCGGCCGTGTGCTGGCCAAGAACATCGTGGATCCCGACACCGGCGAAATCATCGCCAAGGCCAACGATGAGCTGACCGAAGCCCTGCTGAAGAAGCTGCGCAGCGCTGGCATCCAGGACATCCAGTGCATCTACACGAACGAACTGGACCAGGGCGCCTACATCTCGCAGACCCTGCGCACGGATGAAACCGCCGATGAGTTCGCCGCACGTGTGGCGATCTACCGCATGATGCGTCCTGGCGAGCCTCCCACCGAGGACGCCGTGCAGGCCCTGTTCCAGCGCCTGTTCTACAACGCCGACACCTACGATCTGTCGCGCGTGGGTCGCATGAAGTTCAACGCCAAGGTGGGCCGCGACGATCCGACAGGCCCCATGGTGCTGTCCAACGAAGACATCCTGGCCGTGGTCAAGATCCTGGTGGATCTGCGCAACGGCAAGGGCGAAGTCGACGATATCGACCACCTGGGCAACCGCCGCGTGCGTTGCGTGGGCGAACTGGCCGAAAACCAGTACCGCACCGGTCTGGCACGTATCGAAAAGGCTGTGAAGGAACGTCTGGGTCAGGCAGAGCAAGAGCCTCTGATGCCCCACGACCTGATCAACTCCAAGCCCATTTCTGCCGCGCTGAAGGAATTCTTCGGTGCATCGCAGCTGTCGCAGTTCATGGACCAGACCAACCCTCTGGCCGAAATCACCCACAAGCGCCGCGTGTCGGCCCTTGGCCCGGGCGGTTTGACCCGCGAACGTGCCGGCTTCGAAGTGCGTGACGTGCACGTGACCCACTACGGTCGTGTCTGCCCTATCGAAACGCCTGAAGGTCCGAACATCGGTCTGATCAACTCGCTGGCTCTGTACGCCCGCCTGAACGAATACGGCTTCATCGAAACCCCGTATCGTCGCGTGGTGGACGGCAAGGTCACGATGGAAATCGACTACCTGTCGGCCATCGAAGAAGGCAAGTACGTGATCGCCCAGGCGAATGCCGAACTGGACGCCGAAGGCCGTCTGGTGGGTGAACTGGTGTCGGCCCGTGAAGCCGGTGAATCCACGCTGCTGTCGCCCGAGCGCGTGCAGTACATGGACGTGTCGCCTGCACAGATCGTGTCGGTGGCCGCTTCGCTGATTCCGTTCCTCGAACACGATGACGCGAACCGCGCATTGATGGGTGCCAACATGTCGCGCCAGGCCGTGCCTGTGCTGCGTCCTGAAAAGCCCATGGTCGGTACCGGTATCGAACGCGTTGCTGCGGTCGACTCGGGCACCGTGGTGACGGCCACCCGCGGCGGTATCGTGGATTACGTCGATGCAACCCGCATCGTGATCCGCGTGAACGACGAAGAGGCTGTGGCTGGTGAAGTGGGTGTGGACATCTACAACCTGATCAAGTACCAGCGTTCCAACCAGAACACCAACATCCACCAGCGTCCCGTCGTCAAGCGCGGCGACAAGCTGGCCAAGGGTGACGTGATCGCCGACGGCGCATCGACCGACCTGGGCGAAATCGCTATCGGCCAGAACATGCTGATCGCCTTCATGCCCTGGAACGGCTACAACTTCGAAGACTCGATCCTGATCTCCGAACGCGTGGTTTCCGAAGACCGCTACACCTCGATCCACATCGAGGAACTGGTGGTGATGGCCCGTGACACCAAGCTGGGCGCGGAAGAAATCACCCGCGATATCCCCAACCTGTCCGAGCAGCAGCTGAACCGCCTGGACGAGTCCGGCATCATCTACGTGGGTGCGGAAGTGCAACCCGGCGACACGCTGGTGGGCAAGGTCACCCCCAAGGGCGAGACCACGCTGACTCCGGAAGAGAAGCTGCTGCGCGCCATCTTCGGCGAGAAGGCTTCCGATGTGAAGGACACCTCGCTGCGCGTGGACCAGGGTTCGTCGGGCACCGTGATCGACGTGCAGGTCTTCACCCGCGAAGGCATCCAGCGCGACAAGCGCGCCCAGCAGATCATCGATGACGAGCTGAAGCGTTTCCGCCTGGACCTGAACGACCAGCTGCGCATCGTGGAAGCCGACGCGTTCGACCGTATCGAAAAGCTGCTGATCGGCCGCGTGGCCAACGGCGGCCCGAACAAGCTGGCCAAGGGCGCCAAGCTGGACAAGGCCTATCTGGACGGCGTGGAGAAGTTCCACTGGTTCGATATCCGTCCTGCAGAAGACGAACTGGCTGCGCAACTGGAATCCATCAAGAACGCACTGGAGCAGACGCGCCACGAGTTCGACCTGGCTTTCGAAGAAAAGCGCAAGAAGCTCACGCAAGGCGACGAGCTGCCTGCCGGCGTGCTGAAGATGGTCAAGGTGTACTTGGCCGTCAAGCGCCGCCTGCAGCCTGGTGACAAGATGGCCGGCCGCCACGGTAACAAGGGTGTGGTTTCCCGCATCGTGCCCGTGGAAGACATGCCTTACCTGGCCGACGGCACCACCGCCGACATCGTGCTGAACCCGCTGGGCGTGCCTTCGCGTATGAACATCGGTCAGGTGCTGGAAGTGCACTTGGGCTGGGCCGGCAAGGGTCTGGGCCAGCGCATTGGCGACATGCTGCAAGCCGAAGCCAAGATGGCCGATCTGCGCGCCTTCCTGGAAGAGGTCTACAACAGCCGCGGTCGCAAGGAAGACCTGTCGCTGCTGAGCGATGACGAAATCCTGCGCATGGCTGACAACCTGAAGACCGGTGTGCCTTTTGCCACCCCGGTGTTTGACGGTGCTTCCGAGCAGGAAATCAAGGACATGCTGAAGCTGGCATATCCCGATGACCTGAAGGAGCGCAAGGGTCTGACCGACAGCCGCACCCAGGCCTATCTGTTCGATGGCCGTACCGGCGAGCAATTCGAGCGCCCGACCACCATCGGCTACATGCACTACCTGAAGCTGCACCACTTGGTCGACGACAAGATGCACGCGCGTTCCACGGGTCCGTACTCGCTGGTGACGCAGCAGCCTCTGGGCGGTAAGGCCCAGTTCGGTGGTCAGCGTTTCGGTGAAATGGAAGTGTGGGCGCTGGAAGCTTACGGCGCCGCCTACGTGCTGCAGGAAATGCTGACCGTGAAGTCCGATGACGTGGTGGGCCGTACCAAGGTGTACGAATCCATCGTCAAGGGCGAGCACGCCATTGAAGCCGGTATGCCTGAATCGTTCAATGTGCTGGTCAAGGAAATCCGTTCCCTGGGCCTGGACATCGAACTCGAGCGTTCCTGAGACCTTGTAAAAAACGTGAGCGCCTTCTGCGCATAAACCAAGGGTCTGCATCGATTGAATTGAGAAATCGATGCAGATCCCGCAGAGGCAGCTATTAATTTGGATGAAAGGGAAAGAGTCTATGAAATCGTTACTCGACCTGTTCAAGCAATTCACGCCGGATGAGCACTTCGATGCCATCAAGATCGGCCTGGCTTCGCCCGAGAAAATTCGTTCCTGGTCTTTCGGTGAGGTGAAGAAGCCCGAGACCATCAACTACCGTACGTTCAAGCCCGAGCGCGATGGTCTGTTCTGCGCCAAGATCTTTGGCCCGATCAAGGACTATGAGTGCCTGTGCGGCAAGTACAAGCGTCTGAAGCACCGCGGCGTGATCTGCGAGAAGTGCGGCGTGGAAGTGACCCAGACCAAGGTGCGTCGCGAGCGCATGGGCCACATCGACCTGGCCGCGCCTTGCGCCCACATCTGGTTCCTGAAGTCCCTGCCTTCGCGCCTGGGTCTGGTGCTGGACATGACGCTGCGTGACATCGAGCGCGTGCTGTACTTCGAAGCCTATGTGGTGACCGATCCCGGCATGACCCCGCTGAAGAAGTTCAGCATCATGTCCGAAGACGACTATGACGCGAAGCAGCGTGAATTCGGCTACGACGAGTTCACCGCCAAGATGGGCGCCGAAGGTATCAAGGACCTGCTGGAAGGCATCGATATCGACAGCGAAATCGAGCGTTTGCGTGGCGATCTGACCGGCTCCGAAGTCAAGGTCAAGAAGAACGCCAAGCGCTTGAAGCTGCTGGAAGCGTTCAAGAAGTCCGGCATCAAGCCCGGCTGGATGGTCATGGAAGTGCTGCCCGTGCTGCCTCCGGACCTGCGTCCGCTGGTGCCGCTGGACGGCGGCCGCTTTGCGACCTCCGACCTGAACGACCTGTACCGCCGCGTCATCAACCGCAACTCGCGTCTGCGCCGTCTGCTGGAGCTGAAGGCTCCCGAGATCATTGCGCGCAACGAAAAGCGCATGTTGCAGGAAGCCGTGGACAGCCTGCTGGACAACGGCCGCCGTGGCAAGGCCATGACGGGCGCCAACAAGCGTGCCCTGAAGTCGCTGGCCGACATGATCAAGGGCAAGAGCG
>Ga0065704_10071572_pt1 | contig 10645 bp, 13 predicted proteins | sample SwiRhicommuniRL2_FD_59091 | JGI IMG/M metagenome (GOLD analysis project Ga0065704, IMG submission 59091) | Switchgrass rhizosphere bacterial communities from Rose Lake, Michigan, USA - RL2 v2 (version 2) | ecosystem: Host-associated > Plants > Roots > Rhizosphere > Soil | place: East Lansing, MI | reverse complement strand
CGACCCCAGAAAACTATCTTCCATAATATATGACACGAGCGGGGTGCTACATTAAAAAAATAAAAATAAAAATAAAAATTATGGAAATTTTTTTAGGATATGGGCTGTGTGTGCAGAACGTCTACTCGCAAGTGAGGATCAGGGCAATTATTGTCTGGGTGCACCTCAAATGATGCTGCAATGTTAGGATTGATGTTTCCTGCCAGTTTTGTCGATATTTGTAGTGTGAGAGTATCCCCTTTGATACTGACTCCTCCCTGTGATTGTCCCAAATCTGTTATGCAATTATTCGAATCCAGGGTGACTGTATGTGTGTGCCATGCCCTAGGGTTTTGGGCCGAGTCATCAAAGCTTGGGTGTATTGTAGCTACAACTGCATTTGCACCGTCTAACCAAGCGTATCCAAATACCGGAATCGAATTTATGTAATCGTCAGGGAATCTTGGGATGTCTCCTCCCGCGGTTACTGATAGTTTGATTTTGCCACCAGTTTGCTCAGCCGATGCGCCTTCGAGACCTGTGTAGGGTGGTGGTGTGGTTGGTAACACGGTGGCCATATTTTTGAATGGGTCATCGGCAAATGCGTTTGTTGCACTTACACCATATAGCGTTCCGATCAACAGAACTATTGAAGGGAGCAGTAAACTCTTTGGACGTAAGATCATTTACTTGCTACAGCAGGGCTTGGTTTATATGAATTTGGAGGGATAAATCCTAATATTATTCAGGATATAAATTCTGGATTATTTTCAAGAAAATAGAACTAGGCAACTAGTGGTTACTGCGTGTTTAGACTATTGAACAAGAAAGACAACCCCATCAGCCACTAGTCGTTGATTTTATGTCTTTCCAACTTGATAAAAGGCACGGTTGACAACTATTCGTATCATTACAAGAAGGTTCTAAAGAAGCGGATACTGGACAAGCGCAAGGACCTCACCGAAGACTTGCATCTGATAACACAGGCAGAGGACAAACTCCAAGCCCTTTGACACCAATACTAAAAACATGGACTTATTAGGATACTAATAGTATCTTAATGTAGGTAATGGCAAAACAAAAAGAAAAAACACGTTATGAGCAACTCTTAGAAAAACTCACAGACCCAAAGTTCATAGCAGAACAAAATAAAAAAATCCAAGATTTAGGATTGATAGAAGTCCTTGCTTATCATTGCAATCGCTGCAATTATCTTTGGTTTGCAAAAGATTTTGATCTTGGAGAAAATATTCTTGAATTAGAACCACCTAAAGCCTGCGCTAGATGTAAATCAAAATACTGGAATAAAAAGCCCGTAAGGAAAACAGGACAAGTGTATTCAGATAAGTATGGCACGCATCATCTACTGCTTAGCATTGCAAGATATAGGGCACTACATAGAAAAGGAAAACTAGACTTCAAAGTCCCAAACTGTAACTGCAAGTATTGCAATGCCATAAACGCAAAGGAAGGCAAGGGCAAGGGAGGCAAGAATTAGAAATGTCATTCTGCTTTGATTATGACTTCCAGAAATGGACTATTCTGTCTTTGGGACTGACAGCTGCGACACTGATAATTGGACTTGTTTTAATGCAAGTTGGTCATGGACAAATTAATAACAATAATACGGAAACTAATGCAAATGCGACAAGATCTTATCTGAGTTGTTATACTGGAAGTATGACTACTTTTCTTTTACAAATGATGTTTAGTCCACCTGAAGTAAAATTTAACATAACTGATTTGATGAGTCCCGAAATGAAACAATACATTTCGGACGCATGTAATTTTTATCATAACAAAAGCGGTGTCTGGTTAAGTGGAACAGATGACGAACTTGATAGAAAGATAGTGGATAAATATGGAGTGGAATTTATGCAGAAATTTAAAGAGCCAGACACCTTAAAGGCGAGAGATCAGGCTTATAACCAACTGAACAAAACGAAATGAATCACAGAAACTTTTACGGCCCTAATAACAAGCCTGCCATTTTGAATATTATTATTACCTTAGTTTTAGATTTGTATAGAAAAAGGTTCCACAATTCTTTATTTCAATAAATCACTAACATAGATAGGAACATGTCCATTCAAGGAGTGAAATCTATAATTTTGATAGTTGTAGGTTTTTGGATATTCATAGGCTGGCATATTGCCTACGGGGACTACGCAGCTTGTTTTAATTCAGAAAGAGATTATAAACAATTTCTGATTGGCATTGGTGATAGGAGCGACTACTTGGTAAAATTTCCATGCCCAATAAACGATAGCCTTTTGAATCAAACCCTTCCAGAGGATGAATCAGGTAAATGATATTCTTCAAGAAACAAAGTAAATGAATCATAGAATCTACCAGGCCATGATAGCAAGCTTCTGTGATAAGACCCTTATCGTTTTTGTATGGCGAGAAACGAATTGAGCGAAACCCTCTTGATGACGATTGCAGCTGCGATTGGGATTGCGATTGTTATTGGCCTATATTTATGGTCTCGAAAATAATAAAATAAAATGAAATGAAATGCAGCGTTACCTTTAATTCCTTTGGCACATGTGAACAACAAATGACAGATTTCGATGATTTTGAAGTAACGCTTTACGGTAAAGAAATACGACTCGTTGTTCAAAATGGCGAAAAGGCACTCTGAATTACGACGTTCTTTGAACTATTTAGAAATATTACGTCATCAGTTAAAGTCCGAAGAAGAAGGCAAGGTCCTCAATGATTTGAATTCCTTATTTGGGGGACTCAAAAATGTTGAATCTAGGCTTGATGAAATATATCGTATGCACCACACACTATACCACGACATTCTACGCCGTCAAGGTGAGTAGTTTAGATAAGTGACTTTCTAAATGATTTCTGGAAGGCATTCCTGGTTACATTAGGTATCACCGTCGGTAACTGCCATAAAGACGAGGGAGCTTGGCTGACGGGTTTATCTAGTTAACTCTAAACAAAAAGAGGGCCTCAAAGATTGGGACGAGCAGAATTCAGAGAGAACCAGTTAGTAAACTGGACCCTGCGCCTCAATTTCTCGTTGTTGATGTTCTTGAGGTTCATTCTCAGCGCCACTTCCCGGCCTTATGCCGAGATTTTGCCTGAACATCGATGTAACTAGACCTCCCATGAATCCTATAAGGCCTATAACAAATGGTAAGACATCTTTGGTTGCATCGGGTTTGTTTACAAATAGAGAAACACCCAAAAGAATAGCTCCTGCGGCAACTGTAAATGCTACAATATTTTCTAGCGGTGAAAATCCCCACAAATTGCCTAAAGTCCTGGGCTTTCGTCCCCCAGTATATTGGCTTGATCTGGTAGACATTGTTGAAACTATTTAATCTTATAATACTTATCGATTGGGGAACATTTGTCTTCTCAATAATTAACCAATATTACAGCGAACATCAAGACAACCTAATTGAGTCTTTGGACAAATATTTCTAAATCCTATAGGACGGTTAATGAACCACAGAATTTTTACGGCCCTAATAGCAACCGCAGTGGCAATACAAATTTTTTTAATTTCACCACCAAACCATTTCTTGGTAATCTTACTAGATCAAATATTTCAGTTCAAGGAAATGCTATGTTTTTGATACCTGTCTTGCCTCCACGCTCACACACTGTAGTAGATTTTAAAGCCGACGTTAGTCACGCGAATTCCGGACAACAATTGACAGTATTTACCCGATCGGATGAGAAAGTAGGTTATCATGACGTGATGTGGGTAATTACATTCTATCTGATATTAGCTATTATTATGGTGTTATCATTTATTGTTCTAGTGTTTAGTAAAGAGGGAGACGACAAGCGTTTGACATTGTAAAGCATTGGGTTACTCTGCGTCACTATGCATTTTAGATTGAAAGAGAAAGAAATTCTAACGTTAAAAAATATTGGGCTGTCCTTTATCCCAATTGGTGCATGGATGGGAATATTCACGATTGTCTATCTTATTCTACTGCGAAACGCTGAACATCTTGCTAATTTATAGATGTGTTCAAATGTTGAGGGTGCTACCCGTAAAAAATCCACTTATAGAGTTGTGCGAAATGTTCAAATTATCATAGGTTAATACGAATACAAAAGCCTAACAACTGAGTGGGTCGTTCTATGCACTAATTACTAAATCCTGAAGTTTACGTAAAATTAGAAAATCTAATTATGTATATTTAGTTAGGTTATGTAGATATTAAAGTGAATTTTTAAGACTCTGTGTGGGTGAGAATACGTGCCTAAAAGAAGAATAAAAGAAGACAAACCAAAGAAAAGAATGGGGAAAAAACAAATCTTAATACCGCCTATAATCATAGGTATTGCAACATTTTCTGGCTTGTTGATAATTCATTTCTTTCCAGCTCCCTCCCCAATTCATGTTTGTCTCAAGTCACATCATGATACATTCAACGTTCACTCCATTATTAATTTGGAAATTGATGGGCAAAAAAAATTATTACCAGACAATGTTGGAAAAATTAAAGACGGAAAGGACTGTCTTAGAGTTATTCACACAGACAGTATCGGGAATGAAGTTCACGTTCAATTTGTTCGCCCTGTGAGAGTTACCTTAGATGATTTCATGAAAATCTATACTTCAGTAAACAACACAATCCAGGTAGTAGATAATACAACTGGAAAGTATGTGTATCAGAATGTTAGTCTGGCTGATTATAATATTAACTATTCATATTTTTCTGAGAACCAGTTTGTTAAAATCACTAACCTCACAAATTCTCCACCCTTAAGTGATACATTCCTTGGAAAAATTTCATTGGTCTCCAAATAGATATAAATGGTTAGTATCACTTTTGATAAAGATTGAGTAAGTCCGCAGTAATTATAAAGGGCGATGGAACCGGACCGGAGCTGGTCGATGCAATGGTTAAGGTTCTCAAGGAATGTAATTCAAAAATTAAGTTAATTCCATGTGAAGCTGGATCGGAATGGTGGACAAAGAATGGGGGTAATTCATATATTTCTGACAAAGTATGGCAACTTTTGGAAAATTCTGATGCGTGTTTTAAAGGTCCAACTACAACTATACCTACTTCTAAGGCACCAAGAAGTGTGGCTGTAAGCATTAGGCAAAGATTTAACCTGTACGCTAATGTTCGTCCAATTAAAACTTTCAAGAATTCTACACATCAACTAGATTTTGTTTGTGTCAGGGAAGCAACAGAGGGCCTCTATTCAGGTATAGAATTTAAGATAGGTGATGATGCAGCTATAGCTGTAAGAAAAATTACTAAGAAAAGCTGTGAAAAAGTAGTAAAGTATGGATTTAAACTGGCAACTGAAATGAAATTTAAGAAAATTTATGTTATTACCAAAAGGAACATACTAAAAGAAACAGATGGAATATTTTGGAACGCTGTGCAAGACATACAATCAGAATTCAATCAAGTCACTGTAGAAGAATATTATATAGACAATGTGACACAGCAATTAGTCAAGAATCCTGAACGTTTTAACAAAAGTATATTGCTAAGTACTAACTTGTTTATGGACATTGTTTCTGAATGCGCTTCTGGACATGTAGGATCTATTGGGAACGTTTACTCTGGCAACTATGGAGACAACTATGCAATGTTTGAACCAGCGCACGGGAGTGCTCCAAAATACGCCGGTTCTGATAAAGTTAATCCTGTAGCAACAATTCTGTCGGGTGCATTGATGGCCAAATACCTCGGGGAATATAAGATATGTAATGCAATTTTTACTGCAACTGAAGAAACAATTAACGAAGGAAAATGTTTGACCTATGATTTGGGAGGTTCAACATCATTAAGTAAGGTGGCAAGTGAGATTGCAGCTAAATCTAAGGATCATTTACCATAATATAGCATAAGATTAGGTAGTAATTTACTAATTCAATTTGTTAACTCAATAATTTGTAGCGTTTCATAAAATAGGTCTTTTTGAGCTATTTTTTTCATTGCAAGATTATTTTTGGCTATAAATCTATCTAACTTGCAAGTATCTGAAAGGTTCGAAACCAGCAAAAGGATTTTACCATTGCCAGTTAACTTATCAAGTGCACTTGTCAAAAAATGAATCGAAACTTCAATACCTGTAGGCCCTCCATCAACAGTCTTATCAACATGGTTTATGGTACTGGGAAGATATGGTGGATTGGATACAATCAAGTCAAATTTTATATTCTGTAGTGCAGACGCAGCATCACAGCAAATAACTCTCTCATTTCTTGATATCATTAGCACGTGTTTTAACGAATAAAGATCTATGTCAGTTCCTATAACGACTCTAAAATTCTTTGATAATTCTCTTAAAATGACTCCACTACTGGTACCTATTTCCAATGCGAAAATTCCATGATAGCGGTTTACTATGTTTGCGAGAAAATTAGAGTCATTAGATGGTAAATACATTGTCGATGCAACACACGTTCAAATTTATAATTGTATAAATTTATGGTTCTACTCAATATATATAATTCATTAATATACTTTTTCATGTGGCAACAGGCGTAGAAAGCACAACTTTTGACCATTCACAAGCCGAGAATTATAAAATTATTGATGATTACATGGAAGCAAGAAAGACGGAAACAAACATATCAAAAACTTTGAAAGACTTATTTTGAGAACGGTAAATTATCTTGCGAGATACACAAATAATAAAGTCAAGAAGGAGACTCAAAAACTGACTGGTAAATCCTAATCAGAGAACATTTAGGGAACCAAATAGTAGTATCAAAATTCGGAATTTTTTAATATATGATTTTTCCCTGAAAGCTTAATTATCATATCTACTAGAAGAACGTTAATGAACAAGAGCGGAACTCTTGGGATGATAATAGTATTGTCAGTTGCAATGCTTGGATCAACAATAGTGGAGACGTATGGCGCACAACACGTCGAAGCGGCAAAATCAGGTTTGGCGTTATTGTGGTGTTATTCTACCCCGAATAGCCCAAATGATTTCCTGTGCTACACTAACCATGGAGAGTGCAGTATGGTCCAGTCAGCAGACGATGATGCAAAAAGTGACTGTCTCAGAAAGAAAAACGGTTCCTAAACAACAGGCTGTAATTGCAAGGACGTAGCTGCACACTTGCCCTCCCTTTTTTATTTACGATGGCTGTTCTATATCTCCTGATTTTGATATCAAATAATAATAGAATGGTTCAATTCAATTAAGTAATTCGACGGCTTTGGCTAACTGAACAAACAAATAACAATCTTTTTACTTCTGCTTTCCCTTTAAAATTCTAAAATCATGACCAAGTTTGAAGAGCTTACGGACATCATTACTCGTAATAGGAACAAGGGCAAGGATAAGAGTCAATCAACTAATCAACTAATGATTATGATGACGACCGTGAGATAGAAGTTGAAGGGAATGAATCTACAAAAGCTCCTCAAATTTCATTTGCAAGTGATGAGCAAGACATGGACCTGACAAATCAGCTATACTACAAGGCAAAGCATGCACCTAACAGAGGTGAATTTGCAGAGATGGGATTAGAAGAAAATGACTAGCGCAACTTAGTGAACTAAGTTAAGTTAAGTTAAGTTAGTTTAAGAAGTAATAAAATGGTAATTGAGGTTTAAGCGTAATTACATTTACGAAATAGTAAAGAAAGAAGCCATAAGAATAGAACGGTTGCCATCTCCAATTTCTGAAGAACAAAAAGAAGTTAAAATCACTCCATACATGAACGATACTCGCCCCTTTTGGAATATAAGGAAGGTGGCAAACAGCGAGAGAAAAAGAACATGCATTATTTGTGGTCAAACTGCTTCATATGTGGCATATTTTCAGATTGATAAAGCTCAGATAATTGAAAAATACTGTGAACACTGTCTCGATAAATGGGTATATCTTGCTCCATCAAAGTCTATTACTACTATTAGTAAATAGCAAAACTTTTACAGCTTCTGCGATTTAGTAACCTTATACATATGACCACAAAATCAAAAGTTAAATTTGAAGAGATGACAGAGATTCAAGATTTCATGCCCAAATGTCTTTATTGCAAGCAGAAAATTACTTCAAGTCAGAATCTCAGCCGGGTAGAGAAATACAGAAAGCTCTGGAAAAATTTTGTTTAATTGTGCCCTGCGTTATTATTTAGACTCACAGGTTAAAATTGCTTTTCCATTATTTGACAAATGGGAAACTTGGAACACTTTACTTACTTAAAAGCAACCTATAAGAGACTGTTTTTAAAATTAAGTTCTGTTGCAGAGAAAGTTGGAACTATACACTATTGCATTCTATCTGACATCTTTGCTCCTAATCAATTCTGGGTATGCAGACTCAAATGATCTAACTGGATCATACGAAGGTAAGGGGATTTATAAAATAGAAGACATGTCCGCCACTAAAAAAGGATCAGATTACAAATTTTTTGGATACGTCCATAATGTTAGTAATAAGACACTATATATTTCTGACATAATAATGGAGATGTTCAATTCCAAGGATAAACTTATTCAACTTATAAGGATAGGTGGAGGAATAGTCATAGAATCTGGTGAAAAATTGCCTTATAAAGTAATTGCTCATCACGTGAATTTTTCGCACTTGGATCATTATGTTGTTACAATTCTTAATACTAACAAATCTCCAGATCAACTTTTCCAGAAGGTCTTTATGGAAGATGCAAATTCAGAGAAGATTAAAGGGCCCTGGCAAATGTTCGGTTTAACCAAAGTCTAGGTCTAGCCAGCTGGCGAAGCAATAAATCCTGAAATTTATGTGTAGGGCTCATGGATTTTAAATACCTAAATTCTAAAGATTTATGTGATCTACATAAATAATTTTCCATAATTTGCTAGATGAAAATTCACGTCTTCCTAGTATTATATAATAAAGTGGCTCTGGTTATGAAAACATAAACAAGTATAGAATAGTAATTTAGAATTTGAAAATTAGAGTCTAGAAATAAAATCCAACATTAAAAATAGCAATCAGATTGTATTTCTAAAAATCGGGCTTTACTAGGACTAAAGTGCTTGTTTAACGATAGACAATGTATGATCATGGAGGTGAAAAAATGAGTATTTTATTACACACCTCGTGGATGACAAAAAGGTTTACCAATAAAGAAGGAATCAAAATGAAATTAGAACGAATTGGCGCCGTAGCACTTATTACTGTACTTGTAACAGTCACAGTTATTGGCTTTACTGCCATAAATCCAGAAGTCATTAATGGAATGTTGGGGTAGAGAAAAGTTAAACTAATAACTTCATAATTACTAATACTAATTTCTCCATATTTCTTTCCGTAATACTTATAACAATTTTTAATATAAACAGCATGTCACCTATGATAATTATCCCTATTGATTTTTTATGGAGTAAGCCTCCTAATACTTGGGCGTTATGAGCGCCGGAACATCCAGTATAGAACCAAATAAGGAAAGAAGGCATTTGCTGGAAAAGACTCTGCTCAGAAGGGATTAGATAATGCAGATCAGAATATACACGAAAATACTGGATCTACCCCCGCTAACCCTAGCCCTCAAGACATAAGGCATCATGAAGGAAATTGTCAAGGTGGACACAGTAGCACGGTCCTAGACTCAATCGGTGGATGTGGTATACTAACTGACCCTGGTAATAGTGACGATCACAGACAAAATCCGAAGAACAACCCTTAACGAACCCTCTATATTCATTTTTTTTTATTAATTATATTAGAAATGCTCTCCTCATAAATTTAGTTGAATTATAATGATATGATTGTATAATTTTAATTGAACTAGTTATGTTCTAGATTGTTTACGATCATTTAATTCCCTTGGAAATTTTTACTAGAGACTCAGGATCTAACTCGTCGATTCTTTTATTGCCATAATCTTTATTGTTTAATATTGATACTACGTTCTTATTTCTGCGACTAAAAAGATACTCTAGGTTGGCAATAATATCCTCAGTCATTTCCTTTTTATCTCTCTTTCTCACTAACCTCATTACATTAGATTCGATGTGTGGAGAAGGTAAAAAGGAATCATTTTCCACATCAAATAGCGGCTCAATATCAAAACAATATTGAGAAAATACCGAAACTACAGAATATTTTCGATCTCTTGGAAATGCATTGAGTTTTTCCGAAAACTCCTTTTGTACCATTATTATGGCTTCCCTAAATTCATGGAGCGCTAGCCACTTCATTATCTCTTTTGATCGAGAATATGGAATGTTGGATAAGAAAAAATCAAATTCAAAAGGATCCTGTACAAAGAAATCCTCATTGAAAATCTTGACGTTACTCACATTTACCAGATAACTTTTTGCTTTTAAATACAAACCCTCCTCTATCTCATATGAGTATACCACCTTAGATAGCTTTGAAATTTCTTTTGTTAAGTAACCATATCCAGTACCAAATTCTAATACTGTATCTGTTTTTGATACATTACACGAGCCTACTATTTTGGAAATGGTGTTAAAGTCAATTAGAAAGTGTTGACCAAGATAGGTCCTCTTATTATCTTCCAACGAATAGTGACATCCTAGTTTCTTTAGTAATCTCTTCAATTATCCTTTTTGCTACTAGTCTATGAATATCTTTTAGGCCGATTCTTGACTGTATATCTGAAAAAGAAGAAAATTTTTCTTTTTCTCTATCGTTAATTATACTCATCATGTACGTTTTTCCTATTCCTGGTATCAATTCGAGTGAATGAATT
>Ga0065704_10071579_pt1 | contig 10646 bp, 8 predicted proteins | sample SwiRhicommuniRL2_FD_59091 | JGI IMG/M metagenome (GOLD analysis project Ga0065704, IMG submission 59091) | Switchgrass rhizosphere bacterial communities from Rose Lake, Michigan, USA - RL2 v2 (version 2) | ecosystem: Host-associated > Plants > Roots > Rhizosphere > Soil | place: East Lansing, MI | reverse complement strand
GTACTTTTAAAATTTCAGATTGGAACTATTTCCAGGAGCTTACAGAGAAATTTGAAAATATTAGTGATCCTAGAATACCATCCAAGCTTATAAAAAAAATCAATAGTATTCTTGCTCAATGCAAGAAAGACGACAAGATTGCACTTGCCTTTTCACACGGTGATTTCACTTCATGGAACTGTTATGTCAAAGAAGATACTTTAGCCATTTATGATTGGGAGCTTGCCTCGTGCGCTAGACCAAAAGCATTTGACTTTTTTCATTTTATCATCCAAAACGGAATTTTGATCAAAAGAAAATCTTGGAAAGAGATTTTAAAGGAAATAAAGACTAAAAATGCGATCACATTTCATATGGACAACGAGGAACTTCAGAAGTACTTAAAGTTTTATCTGATTACGAATATATTATTCTACCTTGGTATTTATGCACAGCAGGAAAAATGGCATATGCAGATCCATTGGTTGCTGAACACCTGGTCTGAAGCTTTAAATGCTTTCTTAGGTGAACTCTATACAGAAAGAGAACTTCTTATAATGGATATTTTTAATCAGCTTTCTAAGATGAATTACGCTACATTAAAACTTAATGATATAGATCCTGAAAAATTAAGTCTTAATTCAGATTTGGATATTGTATTATCCTCCTTGGAAGCTGAAGAATTGATTCGTAATCTTTCGCGTCACAGTTTGGTTAAGAAAATTTCAGTGATAAGAAAATCTTTCATGAAATCTGTGCAAATCATTACCGGACAAAATGAAATTCTTAATCTTGATTTAATTTCGCAGCCCAAATGGAAATATCTTCAGATCATGAATGTTTCTAAAGTTTTGAAAAACAGACAAAAAAACAGCTTCGGAATTTACCATGTTTCAGACGGCGACACCGCACGATTTATTGATTTGTTTTACAATCTTAATTCATCAGAAATTCCCGAGAAATATAAAGATTTCGTATCTGAACATTTGAAATTACAAAAGATAAATAACCGCAAACAAGAAATCAAAACATTGAAAATGAAAAGCTACAATAGAGGTTTTAAACTTTTGAAAAATATCCTGTCTTACATCACGGATTCATTTTCGGCAAAAGGCTTCATCATTACATTCAGCGGAGTAGACGGCGCAGGAAAATCAACAGTTATCTCAGAAGTTTCAGAATTGATTGAGAAGCGATACCGAAGACCCGTGAAGGTTTTAAGACACAGACCTTCCCTGCTTCCGATTTTAAGTGTTTGGACAAAAGGCAAAGAAAAGGCGCACCAGGACGCAGTGAATTCTTTGCCGAGACAAGGAAATAACAAAAGTTCGGTTTCTTCGATTTTAAGATTTGCTTATTATTATACCGATTATATTCTCGGACAGTTTATCATCTATCTTAAATATATTCTGAGAGGAAAAATCGTATTGTACGACAGATATTATTTCGACTTTATTGCGGATGCGAAAAGAAGTAATATTCAGCTTCCGAAGTCGGTTACAGAAACAGGATATCACCTTCTGATGAAGCCAAGGTTCAACTTTTTCCTGTACGCTGCACCGGAAAAAATCCTAAGCAGAAAAAGAGAACTCTCCTACCACTCCATCTGTGAACTGACGGCCGAATACAGCCAATTGTTTTCTAAACTGGAAAAACAAAATCATAAAGAAAAATATCTAGCCATTGAAAACAACGATTTAGAAAAGACTTTAGGAACTATAATGAACACCATAATTAATGCAACATGAAAACGATCGTTGAAAAAATCATAAAACTCAGAAATCCTGATTTCTCCCTAGATGAATCTTTGAATTCCGGAGCACTTTTTCAGTTGATCTGGGTTCAGTTCTGGAGCTTTTTCAGAGGGCTTGAATTGATCTTTTACTTCAGAAATCCAAAAGGTATGCTTTTAGGAAAGCGTGTAAGCTTCTTCAATACATCAAAAATGAAATGGGGGAAATTTCTGAGACTGGGAAATGATGTATATGTTTCTGCATTGGCAAAACAGGGAATAGAGTTCGGAGATAATGTTTCCATTGGTGCTTTCAGCAGAATTATTGTTTCGACTTCTTTCAACCACATCGGAGAAAAAATCAAAATAGGAAATAATGTTGGCATTGGAGAATTTGCATATCTTGGTGGATCAGGCGGACTGGAGATCGGTGATGAATGTATTGTTGGGCAATACCTCAGCTGTCACCCTGAAAATCATAACTATGAAGATTTAGAAACTTCCATCAGAAATCAGGGTGTCAACAGAAAAGGAATTAAAATAGGAAAAAACTGTTGGATCGGCAGCAAAGTTACGATTCTAGATGGTGTGGAAATTGGCGATGGCTGCATTTTGGCGGCAGGAAGTGTTATTACAAAATCTTTTCCCGCCAACAGCATTATCGGAGGTATTCCTGCTAAACTTTTAAAAACCAGAGATCATGATTACCAAACAGACAATTTTAGCAACCTGCTACGCCGTAAATCCGTTTAAAGGTTCAGAAGACGCAATGGGCTGGAATTTTGTCTATCAGATTGCAAGATTCCGAAAAGTGATTGCCATTACACGGGAGAACAACAGACCACACATTGAGAAATATATGGCTGAAAATCCTGACGACGTATATCAGAATATTCAGTTTCTCTATTTTGACCTTCCGTATTGGATACGTTTCTGGAAAAAGGGAAGTCGTGGAGCAATGCTGTATTTCTATCTTTGGCAGAAGGGAATTATTTCTTTCATTAAAAAACAAAATCTCGATTTTAACATTGTTCATAATGTAAATTTCCATAATGACTGGACACCGAGTTTTCTTTGGAAGCTCAAAAAACCGATGGTTTGGGGGCCGGTTGGGCATCATCCATTAATTCCAGAACAATATTTGAAAGACTATTCTAAAAAATATCTGATGAAAGACCGCCTGACTTGGCTTGTGAAAAATTTCTTCTGGAAGTTTTCACATTCGTTGAAAAAAACAGCTCAGAATTCTAACCACATCTGGTGTATGAACAGCTGTGTTCCTGAAAAACTGAATATTAAAGATGATCAATATTCGATTTATCCGTCGGTAGCTTCTGAAGATTTTTACGGAAAAGATAAAGTTCTTCCCAAGTCTGATTTTACGGTCATCAGTGTCGGAAGATTTGTTCCTCTCAAAGGATTTGATCTCGCCATCCGATCGTTTGTAAGATTCTTTGCACTGCTTTCCAACCAAAACCAAAATAAATGCAAACTCATTCTCGTGGGAACCGGTGAGCAAAAAACATTTTATCAGTCGCTCATTCAAAAATACAGAATGCAAAACTCCATCGAAATCATCGAATGGATCGACCGCAAAGATCTGATGAAATTATACGAAAAATCTTCGGTTTTTCTTTTTCCTTCACATGAAGGAGCAGGAATGGTAGTTCCTGAAGCTCTTTCTTTCGGACTTCCTGTGGTCTGCCTGGACAATGAAGGACCAGGAGAATTTATAGATCATCGGTGTGGTTTTACCATTCCTCAGCAGGACTACGACGAAACCGTGAACGGACTGAGCAATGCCCTTTTCAGATTATTTTCCGAAAAAAACCTGTATAAAGAAATGAGCATCGAAGCCAGAAATCGCTATATGAATAGATTTTCCTGGGAAAAAAGGGGTGAACATCTTAACCAAATTTATAACAAACTCTGAGATGAAAAGAATAGTTGCAGTGCATCTTTTAAACGATTACAGCGGAAGCCCGAAAGTTCTGATGCAGCTTCTTAAAGCATGGACAAAAAACGGAATCGAAACGCATCTTTTTACTTCTGGAGGAAGAAAAGGCTTTTTATCTGATATTGATCGGGTGAAAAACCATTCGTTTTGGTACCGGTTCTCGCCCAACTCTTTGGAGAGGATATTCAATTTTTTCCTCAGCCAGCTTTTGCTGATGATAAAACTTCTTTTTTTCCTTAAAAAAAATGATGTTGTTTATATGAATACCGTTTTGCCTTTTGGTGCAGCAATTGCCGGAAAAATAAAAGGCTGCAAAATCATTTATCACATTCACGAAACATCTGTAAAACCTAAAATTTTTAAAAATTTTCTTTTCAGAATTGCAAAAATGACTGCTCATAAAATAGTTTTTGTTTCAGAATTTCTTTTAAAACAGGAATCACTTATCCAGAATCAGGTTCTTTTGTATAATGTTCTGGAACGCGACTTTACAGAGAAAGCTGATCGATTCCAAGATCTGGAAAAAACAGACAGGATTGTTTTGATGATCTGCTCGCTTAAGATTTATAAGGGGGTAAATGAATTTTTTATTCTGGCTAAAAAGAATCCGCAATATATTTTCAAACTTGTGGTAAATGCTTCTGACGATGAAATTAAAGATTATTTTAAAGGAAAAGAAATCTTGGAGAATCTGATGATCTACCCTACCCAGACCGATACGCACCCTTTCTATCAGCAGGCAAGCATGATACTGAATCTTTCTCACCCTGATCTCTGGGTGGAAACTTTTGGCCTTACAATCCTTGAAGGAATGCGTTACAGACTGCCTTCAATCGTTCCGCCGGTTGGTGGTGTTACTGAATTGGTAGAAGATGACGAAAACGGATTTCTGATCAATTCCAGAAATACTGATGAATTATCCCAAAAACTGAATTTCATTTTAAGCAATCCCTCTGTTTATCAATCTTTCAGCTCGGCTTCCTATCAAAAAAGTTTAGCCTTTTCTGAAGAATATTTTGAAACACAAGCGATCGATATTGTTTCCAATTTATAATTGATATTCCACAATTTGGAAATCGGCCTGATTAAACAAAATCAACAAAACACTGATTATCAGTTATTTAAATTTTAACTTCTTTTTGGAATACGAATAGCAATATTGTTTTCAAATCATTAATTATGAAAACAAAAGTTGCAATAATTGGAACAGTAGGCCTACCAGCAAAATACGGAGGTTTTGAAACATTAACCGCTCATCTTGTAGAAGAACTTTCTGATACTTACGATTTTACGGTGTATTGTTCATCAAAAAAATACAGCAAAGAAGAAAGAATTGAGAATTGGAACGGCGCAAAACTGAAATATTTGCCATTAGATGCCAACGGAATCCAAAGCATCCCTTACGATACTTTATCAATTTTTCACGCATTATTTACCAGCGATGTTTTATTGGTTTTGGGAGTTGCAGGAGCTTGGATATTACCTTTCGTGAAATTATTTACCAATAAAAAAATCATTATTTCTATTGATGGAATAGAATGGAAAAGAGACAAATGGCCTTTGGCTGCAAAATTATATTTGTGGTGGGCAGAAAAACTGGCGGTGAAGTTTTCCCATATTGATATTTCTGATAATGAATCTATTCAGGATTATACTTCTCTACGATACAAAACGATCAGCAGGGTCATTGAATATGGCGCCGACCACACAAAAGTAAATATCAACCCTACTTCTGGGAATATAGAAAAATATCCGTTCTTATTACAGGAATACGCCGTAAAAGTTTGCAGAATAGAACCGGAAAATCATGTTCATACCATTTTGAAAGTGTTTAGTGAGCTTCCTGACAAAAAATTGGTTCTAGTGGGAAATTGGAATAACAGTCCGTACGGAAAAGACTTGAAAAATCAATATTCAAAATTTGAAAACATCAATCTTTTAGACCCAATTTACAATCAGGAAATGATTGATTTAATTAGAGGAAATGCTTCGCTTTATATTCACGGACATTCTGCGGGAGGAACTAATCCTTCTTTGGTAGAAGCGATGTTTTTGGGATTGCCCATCATCAGCAACGGAGTTTCTTACAACAGAACAACAACTGAACATAAAGCTTTTTACTTCTCCAATAAGGAAGATCTTAAAAATATTTTAACCGAATTAAAAAAGGAAGATCTGCAAAACTGTGCAGTACAGATGAAGAAAATCGCAGAGAGAAGATATACCTGGAAAAAAATTGCAAAAAAATACAGTCAGCTTATTGAAGAGACTTTTACAGTCAATAAGAAAACCAATGTTTATCCTGCGATCTCGGAATTAGACAAAAATATTTTGGAAAAATATAATGTCGGACATCTGAAAAATATAAAACTATTCAACGAATCTAACAAAACCGCATAAAACTTACCGCTATGAAAAACTTTGCAGAACTATCCATATTCGGAATACTTGCCTTCATTCTCTCGATGTGTATTATTCCACTGATGAGAGTTGCAGCACAAAAACTTAAACTTGTAGATATTCCCAATGCCAGAAAAGTACACCAGACTGCAATCCCATTAATCGGTGGCCTGGCCATAGGCATCGTGGTCATATTGCTGACAGCTGTCTCCGGCGGAAGCAACCTGAAAGAGATACTTCCCATCATCATCACTTCATACATTATGCTTTTGGTGGGAGCTTTGGATGATAAAACGGATATAAAGGCAATTTACAAACTGGGGATACAGTTAGGCGTTAGCATGATCATTGCCATCTACGGCGTGAGAATAACATCCCTGTACGGCCTCTTCGGAATTTACGGGATCAATGTGTATATGCAGTATTTTCTCACGGTCCTCATCATTACCACTGCGGTCAACGCCTTTAATCTGATCGATGGGATCGACGGATTGGCAGGGAGTGTTAGCGGAATCGGGTTTGCCCTACTCTTCATCATCACGACAATACAGGGTAACTTTGACCTCGCGAGGATCAGCATTCTTTTTATAGGAAGTATTACAGCTTTCCTCAGATACAATTTTTCCCAAAAAAGTAAAATATTTTTAGGAAACTCCGGAGCATTATTTTTAGGGTATCTATTAATTTGTCTGGGAATTTATATCACGAAATTCGATAACAGCAACACCAGTTTTCCGTATGGCATTTTCTTCATTTTATTTGTATTTACCATACCGGTTATCGATTCTGTAAGGGTGTATGCTGATAGAATATTAAGAGGTAAATCAGCCTTTAAAGCAGATAAGACCCATATTCATCATTATCTTTTGGAACTAGGCCTTTCCCACAAAAAAATTACTTTGATCTTTCTATCAATAAATATTCTAGTTCTCGGGATTCAGATCGTCTTTTTCAGAAACTATTCAGTCTATACAGCAGTGTTATCTTTCATTGCGTTCGTCCTGACATTCAAGATCATTAAAATGTTCAACCTTTTTATAACCTGGAAAAAAACCATCAGACAAATGGAAAATACATAATTTATTTTAATAATAATATGAAATCGCCTCTTAAAAAAGGTATAAATTGAAAATTGTTCATGCTGAAATATGGTTAAATTCTTTCTAATTGTTCAGCTAAATTTTCATAATTTCTTCACTTATGAGTACAAGACAGAAAATCCTATTAAAAATTATTATGCGAGTGTAAATTTTAAAAAGTTTTGAAGAAGTTAATGAGAATAAAAAAAATTTCATCAAAAAATGGTTTTACTGGGACAAATGAAATCATGATTCATAAAGATCTGTTTGCTACAGTTATATTTGTAGATGAACAACAAATCATATTAACTTCACAAAGCGTCAATTGCAATCTCATTCTTTTAGTTTACTCTTTAAAACTGCCATATCATCACTCACTTTCTTATCCAGAATCTTCGCATAGTGCTGAGTAGTCTTAATATTTGTATGCCCAAGCATTTTACTGACACTTTCAATAGGAACACCACTGGACAATGTAACAGTAGTAGCAAAAGTATGTCTTGCAATATGAAACGTCAAGTCTTTATTTATTCCACACACACTAGCAATTTCTTTGAGATAGGAATTCATTTTCTGGTTGCTTAGAACAGGAAAAAGGACATCTGAATTGACGCACTGCGGATGATTCTCATATTTTAAAACCATTTCCTGAGCCAAAGGCAATAACGGAACTCTGGTTGAGGTATCGGTCTTTTAACGATGGGTAAAAATCCACTGATCGCCATCAACGCCGATATTGATATTAGACTTAGACAATTGCTTGACATCAACATAAGCTAGGCCGGTGTAGCAACTGAAAAGAAAAATATCGCGAACCTGGTTCAATCGGTCGGATGCAAATTTCTTTTCATAGATCAACTGTATTTCTTCTTTGGTAAGATATGGACGTTCCACAGCTTTAATATTTGCTTTGTAACCTAGAAAAGGGTCTTTAGTGATCCAGCCGTGCGCCATACATAATCGGATAATCTTTTTGAAATTCTTGAGATATTTCACAGCTGTATTTTTTAGCACACTTTCTTATGCTGCCTTGCCGTCTATCGTAATTCGTAAGTAGATGGGAGCGGTTCGTTTGTTCTGATTTTATTCTTTTTTATAAAGAATAACAGGTTGAATGTTTTGTTCATTTTGTGATAACTTTAATTGTTTAATAATTTACTTTTTGTTACCACTTTTTGCAAGATGTTCAATCGTTAGACTATATTATTACATCCGGAATTTATATTCTAGCATCCGTAAACAATAATCTATCATAAATCAAAAAAAACATTCAAATTCCAAAGCTCTGAAAGGTTTTTTTAATTTTACATTTAAGTTAAAACCTATTGTACACAATGATTCGCCATAGCTAATGTGTCGAAAAGCAGAAGCATTTTATTTTTGAAAATATTTAATTTGATTTAAAGGGATCGAACTAGGATAAAATGTATGGGCAACCAATAGTTTTGTCTGTTTTGTTCTTCTGTCAATCGTAATAATTCCTTTTCCCGAAATGTATAAAAGCTCATTCTTTGAATTAATTTCAATATTGGAAACAGGATAAAAAGAATTGTCGATTGGGATTTCAAAGTTAATTATCCCTTTTAAATCCAAAACAAATATTTTATTTTTGGTGTAAACCGTAATTTCTTTCTGATTCACAACCTGCCAATTTTTTATAATGATTTCTGGCTGAAAAATCCAGTTCTCCTTCCCGGATTTGGAGTCAATAGCAATGAGTGCCATTTTACTTTCGTCTTCAGATTTCTTACAAACAATCAGAAAATCATCAACCAAAGCTGTTTGGTCATCTCCCAAACCCGGATATTTTTCAGATTGATAAGTCCATTCAAAAAAATCTTTGTTTTTAACGTAATTATTGCTTGGACTGGAATTGTTTCCTGCATTTACAAATCCATCTTCATTGATTTCAGTAGAATAAAATTTACCATATTCATCACCCACAAACAAACGGTTTTTGGAAGCCTGCATCTGCGTATAAATTGTATTTTCAAATGCTGCATTCTCATTAATACCATTTCGATCAGATCCCGAATGATAATGTAAATCCAGAAATACTGCCGAGTTGACGTAAATATTTCCCTTGTTTTCTACCGGCTGATAATAATTGTAGTTTGTAGAGTTTTTGTTGGTACGTATTACTTTGCCGTCTTTTGTATTGACCACAAAAAATTCAGATTTGAAAGTCTCAGGTCTTCCTGCAGACGCAATGTACAATTTGTTGTCAGAAACCAATTGTCTGGACATAAAAATCGGACCCAAATATCCATCCGAATTTCCCTTTACCTTATTTTCATCGTCAGAATCTGTATTATCGGTAGCCAAATACGAAGGATTTACGAAATTATCATTCCAGATAATCTTCCCGGAATTGATATTTGCGCCGATCAATCTTCCGCTTTCAAAAGGCATATAGATATTTTTTGCATCATAGGTAAAACGGTTGCGATTGTTTAATGTATCTTCTTTGGAAATATATTGCCAGACCAGTTTTTTGGTCTCCAGATTAAAATTAAATAACTTCCCTTTGCTTGAAACAATCAGCGTTTCGTTTGGCACTTTGATTTCAGTTGACATTTTTTCTGAAAAATTGCAACTTATAAAAATTGACAAAACTGCTGAATTAAAGATTTTTTTCATACTTTTTGTCATTTATTTTAATTTTAAATTAAATGGAAACGAAATTATTTTTTGACAACTTTGCCACTACTGTAAACGATATATTCTTCTCCTCCATCTTTCTGTAAAACTACTTTTCCGTTTAAAAATTCTGAGGTAGATGTAAATTCGGGTTGTACAATAACTTCTTCTTTAAAGTTTTTCAAACCCCATCTTTGCGGCTCTTTCATATAAAAAAACAGACCGTCTCCCGCATAAGTGGCACCTTGATATTTTGGCTGCACTAATACTTTTCCTGTAGCATCGGCAAAGCCGTTTTTTCCGTCTTTATTGATGATGAACAGGTTGTCTTTAGCAAAATCTATCCAGTCATAAACAGGTGGCAAGATCTCCTTCCCTTTATCATCTACCATTCCTTTTTTATCCAATGATACTTCACAAAAACCATTGACAAAGCCGATGGACAATCCTGAATATTTTGTAGATACCACAATTTTTCCCTGCTTATCAATCAAACCCAAATGAGGCTCATCTTCATTGTCTGTTAAACGATAAATACTAGCATAATCGCCGCCATCAAAACTGGCCGATTCATAGAAAGGATCTTCGCTAATCCAGGAATCTTGTTCCTTGCTATAATGTCCTTTTACTTGTTTCCCGAAATCATTTATATCAGAATTTTTTGATGTCGTGATTTCTATTGGTTGCTTATTTTCCACTTGCTTGATATCCTTATCTTTTTGCTGACAGCATATCAATGCTATTGTGATACAACTTAGTACAATTTTTTTCATACTTTTTTGATAAAGATATAGAAAATGCAATAAAAATGTAAATAAAAAAATCCCCAAAAATTTACGTGTGCTTTTTTTATTTTTCT
>Ga0065704_10071578_pt1 | contig 10646 bp, 12 predicted proteins | sample SwiRhicommuniRL2_FD_59091 | JGI IMG/M metagenome (GOLD analysis project Ga0065704, IMG submission 59091) | Switchgrass rhizosphere bacterial communities from Rose Lake, Michigan, USA - RL2 v2 (version 2) | ecosystem: Host-associated > Plants > Roots > Rhizosphere > Soil | place: East Lansing, MI | reverse complement strand
CGGATTTTGACATATCAGCTACAAATCCGAATCAGGTAATACCTACTGATGAGCTCATAATTTACTATTTAGTGCCCGGCTTGGCTGTAATAGCCGCCATTGTACTGTATTTGAGACACAAAAACAAGATTTAATCTCAATAAGAATAATCATGATATTCAACAGAAGGATAATCAAAAATTTAGTATTTCTTTTATTGGTAAACACCGGTATTATCTTTACACGTTGTTATTCTAGTAGAACATGCTAATTTATTAAGCATAAGCATTCATTCAATCTGAGAAGTATGGCCCTAATATAGAAGTTCATGATATCCAAACATTAATTATTACATCTTGGACAAATTATACTTTGAAATATAAGTTGGATAAGGATAACTATGTTTAGCTAGATGACCACTTTATACTTGTCAATCTTAACTACTTAATTCGATTGGTGTACCACAATACTATTATTGTCTTGAAGTATATAAGGATCGGATGAATAAATACTACTATTTTATAGTACCGGGGCTTGTATTGTTACTTGCCTTAAATTCAAACACACACAACTTCATATTTGGTCACACTTTTTCTGGAGGTGAAAGTGCCACTTTTTTGACCAAGGTTGAAATGATGAAAATAGAAGCACAATTGGCACAAAAGGATCTTGCGTCAAATGCTACTAATGCAAAAGAACATGCTGATCATACAACTGAACACATAACGGCTAATGATACTAAAGAAATTAACGAAAGAAACCCTCGACTTGCTACTGAGCTGAATAACACATTATCAGATTTTGTAAAGACATTTGAGTCTCAATCACCATCAGAATCAGCAGTTAAAGACAAGCTTAGTGGTCTTAGTGATGTAATATCTGAGGTAGTAAGCGCTAGAATAGATAAGCAGCAACTCGATAATGTAACCGTAAAAGCGCAAGTAGTTAACGATTTGGTTGGCGAAGGTCTGGAACACTACAATAGTTCTCTTGGGGAAACTGTGAAATCTGAAACTCCAAAGATAGTGGATGATGCCGACTATCAGAGTGCGCAAGCAGCAGTCTCACGTGCAATCGACCTGTATAATGAAATCAAACCAAGCGGAAATGCAAATTCAACTGAATTGGGAAAGTCATTGAATTCACTAAAAGACACGATTGATAGTAAGAGTCCCTTTGATCAAGCTGACAAAACAATTGATGATAAAATTACACCTTTGCTAAATGATATGTTCAAGCTAAAGTTGGCTGTAGAAGAAGCTCATGGAGCAGAAGGACAAGATCATGGCGGAAACGAATCAAAAGCCTCGTCAGGAAATGAGACCCATTAGATAAATAAAAAAGGATGAAAGTAGGCTGTCTCTTCTGTTCTATTATTTTATTACTCATTTTTATTTTACTACCAGAAAACGAATTTGTTAATGCTCTCATTGTTGAGAATAATCCATTTTACGGATTAAGTAATCAAAAGATAAAGGCTGTCGAGTCTACCACTGATGATAATTTGATAAATGTTAAATTAGAATACGCCCCCCATGCATTTAAAATTGGTATTCCAGAATTTTTCAAGGCTACTTTATCTTACAAGGATACAAATGAAATAGCATTGCATGCAGATACGGACATAGTAATATCTAGAGATGGTAAAGAACTTTTTAAAGAATCAAGTGGATACTCTAAACCATATGTTCACACTCCAAATGGAATAGTTCTCTCTTCCTATAAGTTTCCAGATTCAGGACAATATGTAATCTCGGTAAAAGTCCTGGGATTAAACTTTATGCCTGTGAATCCAAAACAACTAAATTTTGCAACCAACGTTACTCACTCAAATGATAAATATTTGATACAAATAGGAAAATGAATCTCGCCTTTTCAATGCCCTATGAGGAGAAAAGACATATCCATACTCGTTCCTCATTATTCTCATTAAGAATATTTTTTAAACATAGGAAACTAGATCTGCATGAATTCAAAATAGTTCCAGTATTTGACATTCATACGTTTAAAGGAGTAAATAAGGGTTGATACAAATATTTGCCGTGTTAAGACGAAGCTTTCTAATGCTGCTATTGTATATTGTGTTCAGCATATCACTTTTCAGTAATATTGATAATTTTTATAATGCAAAAGTATATGGTCATCAATTTACTCCAAATGAAACTGCAAACTTTGTAGGGATTATTGGACAGATGCAAGCAGAATTGGGGCTCGTTCCGACAAACCTAGCAACTAATAATGTGTCACTGGCTCAAAATCATGCAAGTAAGGCAGCTTCCCTTCTGACTCCAAGGATATTGGTAGAAATTGCAGAAGACAATCCACGATTAGCCGGTGATCTTAGAAACGCAATGATTCAGCTGCAAAGCATATCATCATCTTCAGAGAGCCAAGTAAAAAGTGTTAGTCAGCTAGTAAATGATCTTAATAAAAGACTGGGGGAAGATGCAGACGTCAGAATGGCACAGGTGCAACCTACCTCTTCAAACCCTCTAGAGGGTGCCATGAAGGTTCTAGGAAACCTATTTGGTGGTAGCAATACGGAAGTAAAGGATCAGGATACAAAGCTTGATGCGTTAGCTTTAGCCAATGTGATAGATGGTGTGCTGACAAACTATGGTAATGCATATCATGTTGGATTTGATATGACCAATATGTCGAACATGGTTATGATTGGTAACAACAATAGTCCGAATTCCATGGTAATGAACAATCCTGTAACCGCAAACAATTCTGGCAGTAGCAATATGAATATGAATATGAATATGCAATCAATGAATACCTCATCCAATACGATGACGATGACGGAACACGGTAGCCAAATGAACACGGGTTACTCATTAGGTAATGTGTCAGACTACCAGAGCGCTCAGGCACTGGCTGCAAAGGCATCCGAAATCTATAACACTAAGCTTAAGCTTACAACAATGAACAACAACAAAAACGTAACAGCTTTTGTTACCAATCTGGAAAAGGGTCTCACTCAACTTAATGACTCTATTTCAAGTAAAGCTTCGCCTCTAGATGTTATGATGATAGTTCACACACAAATTCATCCTAACCTATTGGAAGCCTTCAACTTGCAGTTGCGTAAATAATAAACTCATCACCTTAACGAAGTGATTGTCTGTTTTGGTTCAAGTCTAATTTCGTTCCTCAAGGTATTGTTGCACTATTCTGAGAAGTTTTAGCGACTTAATACAAAAGTAGGTCCATATGCAGCAATTATAAGAGACAGCAGAATTACGATTAAAGTATAATTAACTGGCTTATTTGGTGTATTTGCCCTCAAGTTTAAGGATCGAGTAACTTTCCATGTCAACAACACATCTCAGCATTGTACGTTACTAAAGAAATGGATTAGGAACACATAGCATATGTACCTAATCCATTAATGAATCGAGTAGTTTTTTTGCAAGCTGTCTTCATTTATTTGTTGATGAAAACTAAATATATATTATGGTACATTCGACGATTGTACTAAACCTAGTCCAACGTCCATTCAAATTTAATTCTAAAGAATGCACAAAACTTAACTAGTATGAAAAACTACTACAGGTTACATTCCAGACCTTGCATTAGATTTTTGACGTTTTCTTGCATTTTATCTAAATATCCTATTCCTGAGTCTTGTTCAGCCTTTGTTAGTCCTTCTGTGGGACTTAAGACGAGAACTTTACCATCTGGAATTTCTTGAGCGACCACTGACGCAGAACGTGGATCTATCAATTCTTCTGAGTAAATAATATTCAAGTGCAGACCCTTTGCGGTATTAATAATGTTTGTGAGCTGTTGTGGCGTTATCTCTGCTTCCGGTGTGCTAGAAATACTGTGTTGATTTAATCCATATCGTTTGGCAAAGTATGAAAAAGCATTATGAAATGCGATGAAATCTTTTTTCTTGCATGACAGTAAATCAGTTCTTATCTCTCTATCAAGACTGTCAAGCTCATTTAAGAAATGCCTAGTGTTGTTCGTGTAGTAGTCCTTATTATTAGGATCGATCTTGATTAGACCATCGCGTATATTTTCTACCTCTTTTTTTGCAAGGTCTGGATCCAGCCATACATGAGGATCAATCGTCTTATTGTTCTTATCCAAATACAAAACGTTCAAACCTGCGCTAGCATCAATTTTATGAGGGGCCATAATTTTATCAATCCAATTTTCCATTCCCAATCCGTTGTAAACCAAAACATCAGCAGAAATTACATTTTGTATTTGGTTTATGGTTGGTTCAAAATCATGCGGTTCTATGCCAACAGGAATCAGCAAAGATGAATCAATCAAATTACCACCTATTTTCTTTACAAATTCCCCTATAGGGAAAAATGATGATACTACCTTCAATTTGTGTGAGGTATTTTGAACCAATTGTAAATCATTTGACAAATTTTTAGATATTGCACCAGTCGAAACGCTTTCATTTAATTTGGGTGCCACGATAGATTTTTGATTTTGCCCATACAAATTTTGATAGTGAGATGAAAATAGGATTGATAATAAAAGTAGAGAAGACAAGATTGTTATTTTGTTCAAATTCAAGTTCATAAAGTTAAATTACCAAGAGCATATACATATTTTATGGTTTTTAGCAAGACCGAGGTATAATGCATTGAAAATTTTCGGAAAGCATTAATAGTTATTTTTACTACTGTTTTTTAGGATAACCTTTCCCAAAGATCTTAACAATTCCGAGTCTCCTCCATTATAAAGAACTTAGTTGGATTACGCATTTTATTATTTGCGTGATAGGTAATAATAATTGATTATATCTCCTTCAACTTCCTTCCCTTTGATTCCTTTGAAACCTGCTTCTGTCAGTTTTTTTATGGCCATTTCTTTACCCCACATAGTTCCAAGACCTTCACCATTGTATGCTAGGGAGACAGACATACAGTGCATCGTAGATATCGTATAAAGTGCAGGAGCTAATGGACTATCAATATTTTTATCTACCTTGCTTGAAGCCGCAATGTCTTGCATCAGGAAAAATCCCCCCTTTTTTAATGTGCTATGTATAGCTTCTAGAACCATCGTTGGTTGGGCCTGGTCGTGAATAGTATCGAATGCTGTGATGAGATCAAATTTTCCCAGCTCCTCAATTAATAACGCATCTTTAACCTCAAATCGAACGTTTGTCAATCCCATATTGTTCGCTTCCTCTTTCGCTGTCGTTATCCCCTCCTGTGAAATATCACATCCAGTAAATATGGATCGTGGAAATGCCTTTCCCATAAGATTGACCGCATGGCCTCTTCCGCATCCAATATCTAAGACTTTGATGCCATCTTTCAATCTGTCATTTATTTCAGGATTCAATTTCAATATTTTTTCAATTAGTCTATTGTCAAAAACTCTAGCTGATTCCTCTGCATGTAACTGTTGAAATTCTGGATATTCCGAATATGGAAGACCGCCACCGTTTCGAAAACATTTAACAATCTTGTCCTCCACATCACCCATTAGTGATATATATTGAGCAAAGACCGCTAAATTATTCAAACCTGCTTTCCTAGTTAGAAAAGCGGAATGCTCTCTCGGAAGATAATATTCCTCAGTTGAGGAATCGTATTTAATGATTTTTCCTGTTACCATTGCACCTAGCCATTCTCTAACATATCGTTCGTTAAGCTTTATCTTTTGTGCAATCTCTTGACTTGTGGATGGTTCTGATTCTGACATAAGATCAAAAAGCCCAGTTTTGTGACCTATGCTAATCATAAGTGAGAGCATTCCGCCATTTAGAAACTGAAGCATCTGTGAAGCAAATTCTTCAGCCAGCGATTTGTCAAAATCTTGTTTTACCAAGAAAAATACGTCCATACTCATTTGATTTAAATATTATTCAAAGGTTGAGTTTCAAAACACTTAGACTCCCTTTAAGGTGATATAACCATTAAATTTTGGTATTTGCCAATTTGATGAAATTGACAAGACAGACAGTAGATGAAGAAATTACACCCATACTAAATTATATATTCAAGCTGAATTTGGCTGAAGAGGGAGACCATGGAGGAGAAGGCGATCATGCAGAAGGAGGACAATATCTTAAGCAAAGTGAATCAGTTAGCTTAACAGAAAATGGAAATCATGGCCTATTGAATGGATAAAGTTTGGTAATTTTTTTACGTCACTCTTGACCTCCTATTCCCTTTAGTTCTAAATTTATATTTGGTAATTAATGACTCTTATTGATGCCCTATATTGAGGTCGCAGGCTGGTGATAAGCGTCCTATGAAAATTGAAAAATTAAAAGCCTTGAGCATTAATATTAAGCTCCTCGCCATTATCCTGTCATTAACACTGATATTTTCAAGCTTGTCTATTTTGAATTTTCATTCAATTTATTCTCAAGATTCGGAGGATGCAAAGAGTCTTAATTGTAAGGATAATGCGGATCAATCTCAATATGTTAGTAATGTCGGGTTGCAAAACAAATCAGATGGAGCAGGGCCTGTTACAAACGATCTTCCTGGTTTTCATTATGTTAAGAAATTTAGTAATAACGGTACCCTGATTGGCGCTTGGGGTAGTAAAGGAACCGGTCCAGGACAATTTTTACATGCCCATGGAATTACAGTTGATTCCAAGGGAAATGTTTACGTAAGTGACGCAGAAAAATGTAATGTCCAGAAGTTTGACAGTAATGGTAAGTTCATTACCATGTGGGGTAGCAAAGGAACAGGTCCGGGACAATTCTTGCAACCTGAGAGCATGGCCGTTGATTCAAAAGGCAATGTATACGTAGCTGATTACGCTGATCAACGTATCCAAAAATTTGACAGTAATGGTAAGTTCATTACCATGTGGGGTAGCAAAGGAACAGGAGATAGTCAATTCATTAAACCTTGGGGAGTTGCAGTTGATTCAAAAGATAATGTTTATACAAGTGATCAAGACAACCCTGAAGTTCAAAAATTTACTAATGATGGAAAATTTTTGACCAAATGGAATTCATATTCTCCTGGCATGTTATTTGTCCATTTGCATGATATTACATTAGACTCAAATGACTCAGTATATGTTACTGATGGCAGAAACAATTCGCAGGTTGCAAAATTTGATGATGAAGGCAAATTTATCACAAAGTGGGGGGGATACGGATATGGCAATGGGCACTTTGTAGAAGATCATGGAATAGTGACCGATAAGGAAGGTAATGTATATGTTGTAGATACAAGAAATGTACGTATCCAGAAATTTAACAGTGATGGTGATTTTGTTACAAAGTGGGGATCAATTGGATGTCGAGATGATCAATTCTTGATTCCACACGATATTGCGATTGACTCTTCTGGAAATATTTATGTCTCAGATAGTGGAAATGTTCATTTTCTAGCAAAAAAAACGTGCGCGTCATATGATAATCAATAGTTGGCATATGCATTTGTTATCCACTGGATAATAAAAGTCACCATGGAATTTTACTGATAAATGCTGGATAGTATTGGAAAATTGAAATCAGCGTCCCTTAGGAATTACGGGGGAATAAAAACTTGGAGCGCATAATATCTTTTTCATTTGTCATTCTTATTATCGGTTCGATATCGTCAGTCCAGTTGGCTTTAGCTGATTTGTTAAGTAACTCATTACAACAGCGTATTGGAGATTATGATATCCAAATTAATACTGTGCCCAAAGTTCCTATCTCAGGACAGGAAACCCGGATAAACATAAGAATAACCACAGTTAGTAACAATCCAATAATAGATACGCCTATTATCATAAAAATATCAGATGAAAAAAATGAATTAATTAGAACACAACCCATACTATTGCCGAGTGGACACTACTCGTACAACTATATTTTCAAAAAGGCAGGAATATTCCTCTTAAGTATTGATATTTTAGATAATCCTACCATTGGAGATTTCAATGATTCAAATAAAAAAGTTGTCTTTGATTTCCCGGTTACTGTATCAGAGCCTATTTCAGTAGAGCTCACTTCATTAACTCTACCTATCACCGCCTCTGCTGTTGTGATTGGTACAGTCATAGCCTTTGTGCTATTGAAAAGATTCAAACGCAGTAAAAAGGTAATCTAAAAAAGTGAATGTCAGTTGCTACGAACAAGCGATACATGTAGAGAAGTAATTTTACTCAAATTCAAATTCATCAAGTTGAGTGCAATTCCCGGCATACGTATTAAAGATACTTTCTACACCGTCTAATGTCGATTGATTAATTCTACCTTCTGCTACTTCGTTACCAATATTAAGCGCATGAATTGCCTCGTATAATTTTTTAAAATCACTACATGAAATTGAAAAATGATTATTGATATCTTCAGACATCATACCGGAGTTATTAGCAGCAGAGTTAGATTCTAACGTAGTAATGTTATTGGTAGTGTTGAGGTCATCATTTTCTTGGCCTTGTACTTGTGGATTCTGGAGATTCAGACCTGGACTCAAATTAAAGATTCCTAGCGTTAGTAGTCCGAACAAGAATAAAGATACAGTAATCACAGTCCTTTGATTTAGATTAATTTTGTATCCCATAGTCAATTATCTATTGATATAATGCATGTCAGGATTAATTAATGATTAGAATATAAATTATATTAAAAAGTTCCATCAAGGAAGTAGCTAAAATTAACGATCAAGAGTTACGAATTTTCTTTAACTTGTTGCCTATTTAAATGGAAATTGAGGATATCGTATTGTGTAGATATTTATATTATATCGTTCAAATTGACTAGACTGATATGAGAAAATCAAATTGCGAAATAATCTTGATAACATTAGTCTTGGCAATTTTATTACCTATAGGAAGTATTTCAACAGTTTTGGCTGTGGACATTAAGGGAACTGTGGCCGATGATAATATTAAGGGTACTGCAACCGATGATGACATGAGGGGATTTAAAGGCAATGATATTTTGAATGGACTTTCAGGCAATGATGAAATTCAGGGGGAAGTGGGCAATGATATTTTGAATGGTTCTGATGGGAATGATTATCTGTCAGGCGGAGACGGTAGTGATATACTAGATGGAGGCGTCGGCAGTGACGAGCTCGATGGAGGAAATGACCGGGATAAACTGTATGGCGGTGCCGGTAACGACGTATTGTATGGTGCTATGGCTAATGACAGGCTAGACGGCGGTCCTGGCGATGATCGCCTATATGGGGGTCCAGGAAACGATACGCTAAGTGGAGGTCCGGGAGGAGACTACTTTAGATGCGGTTCTGGCATTGACAGAATAACGACGTTTAACCCCGCCGATGGCGACCATGAATTTGGGGATTGCGAGATTAAATAATTCAAGGTATCTGATTAATGTTCTTGAAATGTAGCTTAAAAGGTCCTAATATTGACTAAATGTTTAGTTACTAAAACAAGTAAAAGGTATCGATTTTAACTTTTTAGAAAAAATCAACTATGGTCAAAAAGTCTGCATATTTAAATTTAGTAATTAGCTATTTCTACTGTAGTCCCATGTAGAGTAATATTTCGGCTTGATTTCCAATATGACTGAATTTCCGTTTCTTACATTTTCGAGTAATATCTTTGCCATTGGGTGAGTCGTACTACCAAGATATTTTAACATTATTTTTTCCACTATTGGAAGATTTGCATCAGGATCGCTCAAAATTCTAACGTTACCTTTACCTCTTATCCCTTTATAGGGAGGATTTCCATCATCTACACAAAAATAAATTTTATCGTTCTTATTCAAATTACTGGTCTTTTTAGATTGTTTACCAGTTTCTACAAATATTACATCTTTAGAATCATCATATATATACCATGTAGGATGTATATTTGGATAGTGATCCGGATCAATGGTTCCAAGATGCAGATTTAACTTGCTCTCTGATAGAAATTTTTTTATTTCATTCTCTGAAAGCTGAACACCAAACCCCGGACTTCCGTGTAATAATTTCATTCAAATAATTGGCCATATATGAAATATAAATCTACTCTTGCCTTATATTAGAATACAGCTTACCGCTTCAAATAATATTTATTAAAAAATAAAAAAAATGAATGTGTGCTTTGTTATCACTTGCTAACTATGTAATTGATCGTTTACTTGGTTCTATGGTGCTGTATTATCTAACGGTCCGATATTCTTTATGAGTCAATCTCACAGTCGCTATTGTTATTTCCGTCCCCACTTTCAGCACAATCATTTTTATTCTTTCCGTCGAAGTCAAGTTTTACTTTGTTCTTTTCAGCTTATCGCTCTTTCTCTTTCATTTTCTATTTAGTTTATTAAATAACAAAGTGCCAATCAAAAGTGAGGCCGATAATGCAAATCCAATATAAGAGAAGTTCCTTTCATAAGGAAAGATAATTGTAGATCCAATAAAAATAGATGATGATAAAATGCTCACAGGAATTATGTTTGAGTACTTTTTAGTTCTATCTGCTGTTTTCTGATCAGTTAAGTATTGCTTTATCATTGGTGCAAGTTCGCCTGAAATTTCTATCCCCTTTGCAAATCTATTTACGTATCTCTTAAATTCTTCAAAATAGGCCTCCTTAATTAGCCCCTCCTCTTCAAGCAAACTTACCAAGACGCGAACAAATTGAAACTTTACCCCATGATAATGATAGATACCTTCAAGAATTGAGGCCATTCGCATGTAAAGTGCAAGACTCTTGGGTAATCGGAAAGGAAATCTACTCAATGTTTTATTTGCCAAGTCTTGAAG
>Ga0065704_10001144_pt1 | contig 10646 bp, 9 predicted proteins | sample SwiRhicommuniRL2_FD_59091 | JGI IMG/M metagenome (GOLD analysis project Ga0065704, IMG submission 59091) | Switchgrass rhizosphere bacterial communities from Rose Lake, Michigan, USA - RL2 v2 (version 2) | ecosystem: Host-associated > Plants > Roots > Rhizosphere > Soil | place: East Lansing, MI | reverse complement strand
GGGGTGATAAGACCTCTTGATGGATAGTCGCTCAGCCCCTGGACTTGCCTGGCCTCGAACAGGGCAAAACAGAACGAAGTATTTGTCGCGCGATTGCTCGCGGTGGATGTAACGGGGGCAGCCAAGGGGAGGCTCGGCGTCGGCGCGACGGTTGCCGCAGGTGCAGATGCTGCCGGGGGCGCCAAGCCCGAGGAGTCGCCTATTTCCACTAGCACATCGATGGGAGCCCGGTAACGCCATACCTTTAGCGGTGCCGTGAAACCGGGTCGAATACGGCTGCTGACAGCGGTCAGCTCGGCCGGGCTATTGACCGAGGTCCCGGCAATTTGCAACACGATATCGCCAGCCAACATGCCTGCTTTTTCAGCGCCACTTCCCGGCAATGGCCCCAAGACCAAGACGCCACCGACAGCGGCTAAGCCGAATTGCTGAGCCACCGTCGGTGTAACAGCGGTGATGTGCAAGCCCAACGCCCCCGATTGATTGGACACGGGTACGGGCATTGCCGCAGGCGTCGAAGGCGCCGTAACAGCACTGGGCACAGGCACGCTGCCGGCTGAACAGTCGCGTTGTGTGGCGACTTGTTGGATCACAAGGTTAACGGGGTCGGCCGCCATGTTGGGGTATTTTTCCCAACCCCGTTTGGTTGCCAGGAACGTCTCACAATCCATGGCGTAGTAGGTCGCCGGGTCCTTGACCTTGCGCAGGTATTCCGCTGTTTCGGCTCGCTCGGCGGAGCTGTACATGGGGTTGACGCAAGACGCCAGGATAGGGAAGAGCGCCAGCATGGCGGCAAGGCATTTTGTCGACATAGGCTTCTCTGAGGTCGTGGCGTTTAGGCGGCTCCAGCCAAGGTACTATTTGGCCATCATCCTGTCCAACTTCAACCAAGCACTTCGCTGCGGTGGTGATTGAGACGAGCGGCATCCGGGCAAACGTGCATTCGATATACAACTTAAAGGCACTTTGCCATGATGCGGCACGATTAATTCGAATCGATCACTGAGAAGCGAAATGTCTGCTCCTTCCTTCAAATCAAGCACAAGGCTGGCCGTTGCACTGTCATTCACGGCCTTGGCTGGCTGTGCCTCTGATGGCGGTCTCGGTGAGGCTGCGGTAGTCGGTGCGATGTTGCTGCCCATGGGTGGAGTCGACACCAGCGTAATGACCGGTGCCGTGGGCCTGGCGGCCGGCGCCTACGTGGTCTCCTCGGTCGCGACAGCGGACTCTGCCAGCGTCTCTCCTGCCACCTCCACGATCGCTGCGCCCCAAGGCCTGCCTCCCATTGACCTGCAAAAGTTGGTGACCCGGGAAACGCCTGACCGGTATCGCTCCAAATCCTGTGAGTACATCGAAATGTCCCTCAGCGAGGTGCCGATGTACCAGGCGAGCGCTGAGCCGATCATGAAGCAGGTCGCCACGGCTCGAAAAGAAGCGGCCAGCCAGGTATGGCTTGAAAAAGATTGCCAGCTTGCCAATTTACCTCGCGGTAGGATCGGCGCCAGCATCGACACAATCGATCCGAAGCGGGCAATGGCCCTGTCACTTCCCCCGGCAGGGGTTGTGGTGCTGACGACTGTTCCGGGGAGCGGTGCGCAACAGGCCGGAATGTTGCCTCAAGACGTGATCGTCGCAGTGGATAACGGGCTGATCTCCGACTCAATCGATTTCAGGGTGGCAATTGCAAAAGCGTCCATCGGCTCGCGGGTGAACCTGAAAGTCTGGCGAAACAACGCGTTTAGCATTGTTCCGGTTCTGGTGGGGCCTGGCGGGACTCAAGTAACGGTAACCCCGACGGTGATGGCGAACGGCGTAACGGCTGCGATCCCGACTGGTGCACTGTATTGCACCGCCGTCCTGTCCACCCAACATACGTACGGAGCTAGCGTCAGCCCGGTCAAATTGATCGCCGGGGCTGCGAGCGATATGCAACCCTCGCTCAAGAGCTACATTGCCAAGGTGAAGCAGGAACAGCCCGGCGTGTGGGGTGATTTCAAACTCAACAGCGCCATTTGCGTACCGGGCGCGGTTGTGTGCATGGCTGAGGCCAAGGGGCCGACCGGCAAGAAACAGAACGCCTTCGAGTTCTGCCACGCGACGCAGGCCAAGGCGGATGCTGAACTAGCCCAGATGCGTCAAGGGGACCCGAAAGCAGTGCTTGTTAATTGGCCTTGAGTTGTAACCATCCTGCGCGATTACGGTCTAGCGGATGACCATGGCGTATAGCGTGTCCGCCTAAACGCCACCGGGGAAACGAACACCAACAGGGGTTGTTGGCATTAGCATGGGAATGAGTTCCATTCGTGACTGTAAGCCTCTGGCCGATTGGGTTGAAAAGTCTGTTTTCCCAAAACACTGGAATATTGATGGATGAAAACACCTCTGTTGCACGCTGCTACGTGAAATCCGAGCCTTGAACATTCAGCCCAAAATTCAGATTTCAATCTCGGGCGCGTACTTTTCCGGCGTGGAATTCGAAGCCGGTTTTTTCAACAGAATAGGCCGAAAGCGACCTTTCAGCTAGTTAGTAGACAAAAGCTTAGCTCCCCGACTCCCGATCACGTGAATGCGATAATGCGGTACCACCGAACAATGGCAATGATGTCTGTTCAGATATGTTCAGGAAAAATCTTTCCAGATCAAAAGGCAAAACATGCAAATGTAAATTATCGTCAAAAACAAATGACGCAAGCTCCTTGGTAAAGTCAGAGTGGCTGGGATAAATCAGTACCAGCTCTCCCCCAGGCTCTTTCAAGTATTTTCGCCCATAGGCAAAAAGCTGATAGAAGTCCGTCTGCGACAAACCGTAATTTTTATCCCGGGCTCCCGCGTCAATCATCTTCCACTTCGTGTCCAAAACCCACTGTCGATTGCCTTGATGAACCAGGAAATCTGGCTCTAGACGGAAAATTGAATCGTTATCGTGCTGACAGAGGTATTCAGTGCGAGCTTGCGACCGTAAGGTAGCACCAGGCAATAGGTGCCCTTTCAACCAGCTCTCGACGTAACGCTCGAATAACTTCTCCATCGGAAATAGCAGGCTTATGCCCTGCCATTGCCCCGCTACCGCAAACGGCATCTGCTCATTCAAAATCAATTCGCACCACGGCTTCACTGCACGGTAGTGCGCCATCAACCGCTCATTGCTCCAACCACGAAGGTCACTTTCCGGTCGTTTGCTGGAAGGCACCTCCACTAGGAGACTGCGTAATTCGTGAGCTAAACGCCAGTTGTCTGGATGCTGTGTCAACTTGCACACGCGCTCAAGCACAAACTTGAGTACACGGTTCTCTGGCCGATCAGGCACGAAAATATCGTGGCGGATCTGAAAACAGTGCTGCCTACCAAGCGGCTGGCGCATTTGTGCGACGACATTGAGCTGCCCACGCAGAAAGTACTGCTCTTCCTCCACTCTGAGATAATCAGAGCGCAAACCGCGCTTGATGAGATGGTCGAGCTCCGCCAGGAACTGCTCCATCACCCATTCGGAAAGCGGTGCGTCGAACAGTTCCACGCTGGCGACAGAGGCGCTCCTGGGTTTCAGATTCAATGCGTTCTGAATCATCTTGCACAGCAGTGCGCGGCTTTTTTTCTCGCAATGACCCTCCTCAGTATGTTTGGGCAATATTTCCAGCCGTGTACCACAGGGCGTTTCGACCACACCGACATAGCTGTCCCACTTCAAGGAATGGCGCCCTTCCACGTGCAACAACCTGGCACCGTTTTTGTGGAAATTGGCGCTCAAGTCGCACAGCCAATCGAACGCACTTACTGTCACCTGCGCTTCATCCAGAGAAGGCGTCACGGCAGCGGTAGTGAGCCGCCCGTACTCTCGAATAGTGACGAGCACGGTCACGCGCGATTACTTTGAAGTGCGCCCAAAACGGCACGCCCTAGTGCTCGGGTGTTGAGGTCGCTGCCCATCCCATTGATAGTACGCACCTGCAGAGCGGCGGCGAGCTCCCTAAGTGATGGTTTAACCTTGGCTAGGCGAGCGCCATCACGCAGTACCTCAATCGACCCCGTCTTCATCTCACGAACAGTGAATTCGTCATGAGTAGCCTCGCGCAGTACCTCTGAAGTCAAGCTGCGAGCTTGGTGATCAATGATCCCTGCGTAAGCTTCCATCCGGTCAAAAGCCTCCTCATTTATGCACCACGTCTTGCTGCCGGCCCCCACATGCACACCGTCCCCGAAAAGCGTTTGCAAGGCTTTTGCCTGCTCGTATACAAAACGATCCGGCTCAGGTTTACGGTGATCGTTCAGCACCCATTGAATGCGCTGCCAGTCCTCAAAGAAGTACTCCTGCAGCAGGGGTAAAATCTGGTTTCGGAAGATCAGGCCGAGCTGTTCAGGTCGAGCATCGGTCACTAACGGCATGAAGTAAGCGTGGCCCAGACAGTGGTCGCGATCCAGCAATGCCTCAATGCGTTGGTTTAGAACCAGCAGCAGTTGCCCAATATTAACTCCACCGACTAGAACGCCATCCAGCAGCTCGGGCTTAGGTGGCATCTCACGGAATACAAAGCGTCGTCTCAAGGCAATATCGAGCCCCGCCAACGAGCGATCTGCGGTGTTCATGGTGCCAATGATGTAAACGTTGGAAGGTACGCTGAATGGCTTTTTCGAATAGGGCAAATCAACACTCAGCGCCTCATCAGCCCCCTCGCGCTTGGAAGCTTCGATCAGTGTGATCAGTTCCCCGAAGATCCTAGAGACATTGCCCCGATTGATCTCATCGATGATCAACACGTGGGGCTCACGCTCTGTCTGCTTGGCGACAAGAGGAACCGACGGTGCCACGCCCTGCTTCTCCAAGTAGCTGAGCAGATCAGCCCAACTGAAGCGTGGCATTGGATAAACCGTCTTCAAGGTGAACTGACGATCATCGTTGAGCGGCAGGATAGGCTGATTGACGTCACGATAGAGCCACTTCACCGGACGCACATGACAGTAGTCATTGATCACGCCCGCAGGCACATTCGTCTCATAGCGATAGTCGCCAGTAATCACGCCGACTGCACCTATATGCGAGGCCGAATGAATGCACAGAACAATGTCACCCACCACCATGCCTTGAGCAAAGTGCTCCAAGGTTCCTTTATCGCCGGATCCCAGACCCTGGTAATACTCGCTGTTTTCCAGGTCCCCCATCAGGTCCCCAGTTTTTCCCCACCCTACCCTGGCCTCACCGTGCTCCAAGCAGTAAGTTTTAGTTGTTGAACTCCCCGAGCCATTGATGGAAATCTTCCAAATACGGGGGTTACTGCGAACCCCAGTCTCAGAATCCACACTCTGCGTTCGAGCGGTATCGCAAAGGCGCTTGAATACACCGGGCTCTACCTTGTATTCAAGCTGCTTGTTTTCTTCGCTGCTTTCAGCTCGTAACCCTTCAACAAAGTCTTCATAACTGAAACTTTGGTGGAAGGTGACAAAGCGGATCCGCTCATCATTGGCCAGTTCATCAAAGCGATCCTTGAGCGCCTTGCGATTCTGACGATTGCCCGCCAGCCACTGAGCATCAAGAATCTCCAAAGCGGCCTCGATGGTGGCGTAAGTTTTTCCGGTACCAGGTGGCCCATAGAGAATCTGATTGAGCGCAGACGGTGTCTTGGGAACAGGATCAGTAGCGACAGGAACAGACTCCCCGCCTTGCTGAAGAAAAGATTGATAATCCAGCCACTGCTTGAGGCCACTTTGCACATTGCCACTGTTGCTGGCGCCTATGCCTGAGTGAATGCCCTTCGGCCCATACTCTTTGTAAAAGGCGCGAAGATCGGCAAGATCGGTGATCTGTAAAATATCTTCACCGCAGTGCTCAGATACCGTTCTAACGCCACTCAAATAGTTATTGGCTGTGTTTACGGCCTTACCGGACTGAATCATCCATTCTTTGAAACTCGTACCGTCCGTTGACTTCAAAACATTGACTCCAAAAATGGGTGTTAAGCCTGGCTGACCAGCCACAAAGAGCTTGTCAAAAACTGAATCCAATAGCGACGCTACACAGCAGCCCGACACACACATTCCACATCGGAGAAGCAGAAATAGGGGCCCCTGCCGAGCGCATTTAGCTGAGCCGACGTCAGCTCAAAAAGCGCGGTATTTTTCGATCGCATCATTTAAGGCATTGCGCATGACCTCACGCAGGTAATCAGGTGCAATAACTTGAATATCGGCCGCATTACTCAATAGAAAGAGCCGCAGGCCTTGCGAGTCATGCACTTGGCACTTGAGCCTCCATTCATCCCCATTCGAAGCCAAGACCTGGTCTACATTAAGCGGGTTCTCGCTCAACCTATTGCGCAGGTTATCGCTCAAACGGAGCTCTAGATCGATGACCCCTTCCCCATGGATCGTCATCAAATCTTTCTGGACATCCATCGCATTCACATCGTAACCAACTGGCTCGGGTATCTTCTGCCAGTGTGATCGAACATCTACCATTCGGTGAAGCATCAGAACGCACGTTTGGCCACGGCCATTACTGCTGTACTTACCCCGAGGGGTGCCTGCGAGTGGCTCCATCCCCTCCGGCCATTTCTCGTCAGCGACAAATGCGGAAAGGTAGATGTTGGAGTCCTGATAAGACAGTGCAAGCGGCTTAAGCCTGTACGAGCATGTCTCAGCACCACCTGCATCTCTCGGCCGATAGACGACCTCCAAACTCTCATCGCCAAGCATTGCTTCTTGAATAGTGGTGAGGTGGCTCGGATTGTAGTCTCCCGGCTCCAAGACCATAAATCGGGTGCCGCTCGTTATTCGACCCTCAGCAATCAGGTTACGGGAGGAGCGTGCCCAAACCTCCGACTCCGCATACTCCCGAAGCTTGATCAGTTCCTCGGATTTAACCCGAAAGCCAAAACGGTCTGCGTGCTGGAATATCGCAGTCAGCGTCATCGATTCTGCCGGTGTCAGTGAAAGATCAAGACTTCCCCGACCCGATGTCCAATAACGCCTTTTATGATTCGGGCCCTGTGCCGACTTTGCGAACTGCGGACCTGCGGCCAGAGCCTCCAGATCACGACGGGTGGTTCTGATGGAATAACCTCCAAACGCATCCTGCATCCCGTCGTGAAGCTCTTCGGTAGATTGCGCACAGCCTGCTTGCTGTAGCAGTTTGCGCAGCAATTCTCGGCGTCTCTCACGATTCGGAGCGGTGTAATTCTTAGCTGCCAAAGAATAAGTTCTCACGGACAAAAAGCGGTCTTACCAGTAGATACTATCTCCTCGTTGACACGCAATCCTTCAAATTGAACAGCCTACTGCTGGAGTATTTATGAAAACCAAGCAAGCCTACGCCACCCTTCCCCACGTGAGTGGTTTCATTGATTGGCTAGCTGCGCAGTTGGACTCCAGGACGTTGTTCAACCATCAATACGTGGAACGCCGCAGCCGAAAAGAATGGTCGTGCGATAGCCTCTTTGGTGCTTACGAGTCCTACAGCTGGAGCTTCCCAGGCAATGCTCGCTTGGCTTACAACAGTGGATCCTGCTCCACAAGTAACGCGAAAGCCCTTGAGGCGCTTCGACAAGACCTCCTCGCCTCCGGCACCGATGACACACTGGTTTTGCAGGCTGCTACGGATGTCATGGCTTGGGGGGGAGTAATAGCCCGCAACGTGGGATGGCTCAAGGCAAACAAGGTGGGCCTTGGCCGCATGATTCAGGAAGTGAAAATCGCGCTGATCCAAAAAGACCCTGACGCTCCAGTTCTGCGATCAAAGGCACTCCGCTTCAACGCGGGAATGACCAAAATCTACTCTCTAATCTGTCCCGACTTTTTGATCTATGACAGCCGCGTGGCAGCAGCACTCGGACTTTTAGTGGTTCATTACTGTAAAGCTAAGGGGCTCACTCAGGTGCCATCTGCACTCTGCTTCCCTTGGGCCTGCGCAAAAGAAAACGAGAACGTGTCTGCGCCCAAACGTCGTAACCCAAGCACCGGAACTCTCCAATTCACGCGCCTGCGCTCCGGGTCTCACCATGCACGATGGAATATGCGCGCCAACTGGGTATTGAGTCAGGTGATAGCTCATCAGGCTGCGGCTCTAAGCCCATTCCAACAGATTGACGCCCCTGCAAACGCGTTGCGCGGGTTGGAACAAGCCCTTTTCATGATGGGCTATGACCTTGGTCATGCCGGTCAGGTATCCAACGGCTGACCCCGTACTTCTAATTACCCTGGATACGAGGTGCCCGTGATCCAATTGACTGAAATACAGATCTTGATAATGCGACTTGCAGAGGGAGGAATTATCGCCGCGGCACTGCAGCGTGAGGTGATGCGCCTTCATCCTAAGCTGACCGATAGCAAATACCTGTGTGAAGTTATGTCACTTCAGGACCAGCGGCGATTGGTCGGAAACGAAATAACGGGGGTCTGGGTTTTCACCTCGATATCGGATCAGGACTTGAAGAGCAACGAACTTGAATACAGCCCACAATTTGCAGAAATGATCATCGCGGCTGACTGTGGTGAATGGCACGAGATCGATGCGGATGACATGATTGCGAAGTTGGATGAGATGCTGCAAAAAGCACGAGCCCGAAAAGGCACATGACCCTCCCAACTTTCCAGGCTTAGCTAGATATCAGCTTTCGGATGGTCACACACAAGGACACTGCCAGAGTCCAAGGGAAGAGGCAGACCTTGTATCCACTATTCTGAAGGAAGTGCGTCAGTTGTTGTCATTACTACACTCTGGAGACGGTGCGGCAGGATACCCACTCGACTAGCCTGCACCTTCATTGCTCTGCACTCTCCACCGCTTTCATCCTCCCACTTATCCATAACCAGCCGACCAATCACCACCACTCTCATGCTTTTGCTATAGAGATCCGAGTAGCGCTCAGCATCTTTGTGCCAGAGCTCTACAGTGGCCCAAAACCCACCACGATCCTCATACTCACCGTCGCCTTTCGGAACGGGGTTATCGAAGTAGACATTCAGCCGCAGCAATCGCCGAGGTTCTTTGTTCCCATTCGGAAACTCCCTGAACTCTGGCTTCGTGCCGATGTTCCCCTCTCCCCAAAATTTGGTGGACATGGTCATACCTCCGCTGTGTTTTTTTCGAGGTGCTGAGAGATTCGCTGTTGATAAATCTGTTCGGCAGTATCAATTTTGGAAGCACACAGGAACGCCTGACGGCTGATGCTATGAACCAAGCTGATCTGCATATTGACCACTACGCGCTGCCGCTCCATTTCTAAAAGATCTGAAACCAGGCTATCCGGTGTCCTGCCGTCCAGGACCAAGTCACCCCATAGATCGACGCCCATCNTGCTGCGATCCATTCGGCTCCATCGGAGAAACACCGTCCCNGCNCCNGTCGACTGTCGCNTCATTCGAATTGGAAGCAACGTAAATGGATACCGCTCTGCCTGAGCCAGTACCTGCTCAGTCGCCAACAGAATCAGGCGGCTCACTAATTGACTGCACTCGTCGCCAAATTGCATGAGCTCCCCCTTACCCTTAAAAGGCTTTAAAAGCCCTTTAAGGAAGGCAGCGTGTTCCAGTTCGGAGAAGGCCGTCTGTTGCAGCGGTTGGAAGGATGTGTGTTTTGAGCCTTGCATTGATTTGTCGGGGGTTGGCGGCATGCTTAGGTACTCAGAATGAGCCATATGTCTCTCCTCCCAGTGCTTCGGGCTGGGCGATTTCAACATCTGGCGCAGAGCTCAGAAGATCTTCATCAGAACGCTCGTCATGCAGTCCATCACGAAGCTGGCGCTGAACGATTGGCGGCGCATATTCCGAGCGCCGGGTCCCCTCCAAAATATCTTGAGGCAGTTCTCCAAATTTCTCCCGAGCATCACGGGCTACAGCGTTGTTGGTGATGAAATCATCACGAGTAACACCAGCAACTTTATAGCGCTGAGCCAACCCAAACAGGCTACGCAGCACTTTCCCTCCTGCGTTGATCCAGACCTCCATATCTCGACGTCCCATCAACGCAGTGTGATGAGCCAGCAATAAGCGTCGAACGATATCGTCGTAGGTAATGAGCAGGTAGACGGCTAAAAAGCCAAAGGGTGAATTGATAAAAACGGGCAGCGTGACCGGGTGCACATTCACATTTTCACCCACACTTAAAGCCTCCGGCAGCCTACTCATTGACTGGTCCAACCGGGCTTTGATGTCTTCTAGCTCTGATTTGGAGGACTCAAGTTTTTCCTGGATTTGAATCATCCATAAATCGGCATAGGGATCATCCCGCTCAGCCATACGTGTGATTCTGTTCATCAATGCTACAAAGCCGCTTAGGCCAATAATGCCGTTCTTACCCTCCCCTGCTGGCCTCCCGTGCCAAACACGAGCAGCGTGGTGAGTGTGAAGCGTAAGTTTCTTGTCGCTACGTAGAGGACCAAGATTCAGCTGAAAACCGTCAGACATGGATTGCTCCTGCAAGTGGATGCCACAGCATCAGTGTTGCCAGGAACACCAGGATCGTCAGTCAGGAAACAGAATTGGAAGGGTGCTGTTTTAAACGCTCATGAACTCAATGAGCAACCACGAACGTGATTCCACTGGAATCGCAGTAGCCGTATGCCAGTGTGATTCCACTGGAATCACTCACGTCGACTCGCCAACCTGATTCCACTGGAATCACCCACCTCCACTCGCCAACCTGATTCCACTGGAATCAC